>ENA-UOXR01002670-UOXR01002670.1-bioreactor-metagenome-genome-assembly--contig:-NODE-2670-length-16147-cov-5.137770_pt1 | contig 16147 bp, 10 predicted proteins | sample MGYA00238164_ERZ764825 | MGnify/ENA primary metagenome ERZ764825 (study PRJEB28920, sample SAMN05720171) | bioreactor metagenome | isolation source: Anaerobic biogas reactor | place: USA:Washington...
TGGTGCAGGTGGAGCCGAACCTGATCTTTCGCAAGGAGCTGACCATCCGCGGCGCTCGCATCAATCCGTTCACCCATGCGCGGGCGCTGGACGCCATGGCTTCCGGCCAGGTCAAGGTAAAGCCGCTGCTCTCGCGCCGCATCGGCCTGGACGAGCTGGCGCGGACGCTGGAGGAGCCGGCGGGTGCGGCTGTCAAGACGTTGGTGATTCCGTAGACTCGGCTGCCCGCCTTGCGTGCGCGTGTGACGATTGGGAATTCTGGCACGGTGATAGTGGAAGGTATGCTGGATGCGCCTCATCGAGCTTGACACGGCCCAGCGGCGCGATGTCGCACGATTTGTTCGATTTCCCTTTGCGTTGTATGCCGACTGTCCCCAGTGGGTGCCACCTTTGCTTTCAGAGGCTGCCAAGCCATTGCGTCGCAAAGAGCACCCCTTCTATGAGCACTCTGATGCCACCTTTTTTCTGGTAGAGAGCGAGGGCGAGACGTTGGGGCGCATCGCCGTGCTTGAGCATCGGCGGTACAACCAGATCCGCGGGAGGCGCGAGGCCTTTTTCTGCCTGTTTGATTGCGTCAACGACGAACAAGCCTCCAACCTGCTGTTTGAGGCGGCCTATGCGTGGGCCCAGCGACGGGGCCTGGTGGAGATCATCGGCCCCAAGGGGTTCTTGCAGGCCGATTCGCAGGGCCTCTTGGTGGAGGGATTTGAGCATCGCCCCGCCGTGAACATTGCCTACAACTATGCCTACTATGACGCCTTGGTCAAGGCCGCTGGTTTGTCCAAGGAGACCGACTATTACTCGGGACTGATCACGCGGCAGGAGGGTTTGCCGCAGCGGTTCTGGGACGTGGCCGACCGGGTGGCCGAGCGGCGTGGCTTTACCGTCAAGAGCTTTCGAGACAAGGACGAGATCCGCGCCTGGATGCCCGCTGTGGGGCATGTCATCAACGAGTCTTTCATGGAGCACTGGGAGTTCTGCCCCGTCACCGACCGCGAGCTAGAGGTGATCGGGAACGCGATGCTGTCCATTGCGCGTCCCGACCTGATCAAGCTGGTGATGTGCGGCGAGGAGGTGGCGGGTTTTGTCCTGGCATTTCCTGATATTGGCGAGGGCCTGCAAAAGGCCCGGGGCAGGCTCTGGCCCCTGGGATGGTGGCACCTGATACGGGCGCTTCGCACGACCAAGCACGTGATGTTCAATGGGGTGGGGTTGTTGCCGGCCTACCAAGGTACCGGCGCAAACGCCGTCATGTATGCCGAGCTGACCCGCACGCTGCTAGAGGGCGGTTTCACCACGGGCGAGGCCATCCAGGTCGAAGAGCGGAACCTCAAGAGCTTGGGCGACATGAAGGCGATCGGCATCCAGTGGCACAAGGTGCATCGCATCTACCGCGGGCAGCTCTAGCTGGCGTTGGGGAGAGGACATGGCTGAAGCGGCTACGGCACACAGAGTCGCGAAAGACCTAGGGGCCCGTAAGCGACTGTCGGGCTGGGTCAAGCTGATCTATGGCAGTGGCGACCTGGGCATGGCGACCTATGGCACGCTGCGGCAGTTCTTTTACGCGATATTCCTTACGGATGTGGTGGGGCTGGATCCGCGGCTGGCCTCCTTTGCTGCCGTCATCGGCGTGATCTGGGATGCCATCAACGATCCCCTGGTGGGCCGGCTGAGCGATCGTACCCGCACGCGTTGGGGACGTCGTCGTCCATTCATCGCGGCTTTCGCCGTCCCCTACGCTTTGGGGTTTGCGTTGCTCTGGTGGGCGCCCCCGTGGGATAGCCAGATCCTGCGCATGATCAGCGTGACGCTGGCCTTTATGCTGAGCGACACCCTGCAAACGCTGGTGGTGGTGCCGTTTATGACGCTGACTGCCGAGATGACCGATGACTATGACGAGCGTACCGAGCTCACGGGCTATCGGATGGCGTTCAACCTGCTGGCATCGTTGGCGACGGCCGTCGCCGCGCCGATGATCGTCAACGGCGTCGTTCAGGGTGGGGGGACCGCCCAGCAGGGCTATGTGCTGGTGGCTTCGATCTTTGGCGGCGCTTCGGTGCTGCCGTTTCTCTTGATCGCGGCGCTGGTGCGCGAAAAGCCGTCTCCGGCGACCGTCGAGCAGCAGCTTTCCTTTGGGCGCGCATTGCGCGCCGTATGGGCCAACATCCCGTTTCGGTTCGCTACCGGGCTGTACGTACTGAACTGGATCGCGGTGGACCTCGTGGCGCTGATGATCCCCTACTTTTTGCTCTATTGGGTTGGCCAGGGCGATCTGCTGATGACCGTGTCGGTGTTTGGCGATGAGACGGCCATCCAGTCGGTGGTGCTGGGGCTGATGCTGGCGACGGCGATGATCTCGGTGCCGCTCTGGACGTGGCTATCGGGGCGCGTCGGCAAGCGGGCGGCCTATCTCATCGGCATGGGGTTCTGGGCCCTCATTCAGTCGGCCATCCTGTTGGTGCGTCCGGGCCAGATGAACCTGCTGATTGCGTTGGCGGTGCTATCGGGGCTGAGCGTGTCGACGGCCCACGTGCTCCCCGAGGCCATCTTTCCTGATGTGATCGATTGGGACGAGCTGCGGACCCACACGCGGCAGGAGGGCGCTTTTTACGGGGCCAAGAACTTTTTCCGGAAGCTGACGGGTGCCCTGGCAATCTTTCTTGGGTTGCAGATGCTGGGTTGGTTCGGCTATCAGTCGCCGCCGGCAGGGGCGGCTGTGTTTCGGCAGGCCGACTCGGCCTTGACCGCCATCCGCGTGATGACGGGTCCCGGCGGCTTGGTGCTGGTGCTGGCGGCCATGGCCATTGCCTGGTACTATCCGCTTACTCGGGAGAAGCATCGTCGCGTGGTGCGGGTGCTGGATCGCCGACGACGCCGAGATGTGGCGCGGCGGGAGGGCCCTGAGAGGCAACCGGACGAGCCGCGTCGTGATGATCGACTGTCGCTAGATGTCGACGAGGCTAGAAAAGAGGAGGCACAATGACGAACCTACCGATCGCTTTGCAGCTGTATACGGTGAGGGATCAGACGGCGCTCGATTTCCCTGGGACGGTGCGCCGGGTCGCCGAGATGGGTTATGCCGGTGTGGAACTGGCCGGCGACGGAGGGCTCTCGGCCCAGGAGATGGCCGCTCTCTTGGCGGAGACGGGTCTGGAGCTGGCGGGCAACCATGTTCCGCTAGACCGGATGACCTCCAGCCTGGATGAGGTGATCGCCTTCAACCAGGCGATCGGCGCTACCTATGTCGGAGTCCCGTTCCTCGGGCAAGAGCATCGCAGCGAGGCCGGGTTTCGGGCGGCTGCCGAGGCAATGAACCGCGCCGGCGCGGCACTCCGCGATGCCGGCCTGGCGCTCTACTATCACAACCATGCCTTTGAGTTCGAGCCGCTGGGTGGGACCACCGGCATGGAGATCCTGCTGGGCGAGACCGATCCCGAGCTGGTGGGGTTCGAGTGTGACGTGTACTGGGTCCAGTACGGTGGGCAGGATCCGGCGGCGTTCATTGAGGCCAACGCGGGGCGCTTCCCGCTCATCCACCTAAAGGACATGGTGGGCGAGGGCGACCAGCGTACCTTTGCCGAGGTGGGTGAGGGCACGCTCGACTTTGCGGCGATCTTTGGCGCCGCCGAGTCCCAGGGAGCGGCCTGGTACATTGTAGAGCAGGACATCTGCAAGGGTTCCAGCCTGGAGAGCGCCAAGCTCAGCCTGGAGAACCTCAAGCGCTGGGGCAAGGCCTAGCGCTGGCTTTGCGGGGACGAAAGGAGAGCTTTTGTGAGCGGATACCCGACCATCTCGCCTGCCCGACGCCTCGAGCTGTTGGAGCCGCCCCAGGGCCCCGTGGATGCGGTGCTGGATACCGACACCTATAACGAGATCGATGACCAGTTCGCGCTGGTCTATGCGCTGCTCTCCCCCGAAAAGATCCGCCTGGAGGCGATCTATGCCGCGCCGTTCTATAACGAGCGGTCGAGCGGGCCCGCCGATGGGATGGAACGCAGCTATGAAGAGATCTTGCGCGTGATGACGCATCTCGGGTTTGACCCGACGGGCATGGTGTATCGCGGCTCAACCGGCTACCTGCCCGCCAAGAGCACGCCTTGTGAGAGCGACGCCGCGAGCGACCTGATCGCTCGGGCGCGGGCGCCGCGCGAGGGGCCGCTCTATGTGATGACCATCGGAGCCATCACCAACGTGGCATCGGCCCTGCTGATGGCGCCCGATATCGCGGACAAGATCGTGATCGTGTGGCTGGGTGGTCAACCCGAGTATTGGGACACGGCCCGCGAGTTCAACCTAGCGCAAGATGTGCCCGCAGCTCAGGTGGCCTTTGATTGTGGCGTGCCGCTGGTGCACATCCCGTGCAGCAACGTGGCCGAGATGCTGCGTACCACCTTGCCCGAGATGCAGGCGCATGTGCGCGGCCAGGGTGCCATTGGTGACTATCTCTATCAGATCTATGAGGACTTTAGCGCGGACCACTTTGGCCGTTCCAAGGTGATCTGGGACATCTCGGCTCCGGCCTGGGTGCTGTCGGGGCAGTGGGTCAGCACCGTGCTGATGCCCTCCCTGGTGCTGACGGACGAGGTGACCTGGGGTCCGGTGGATACCTCACGGCATCAGATCCGCGTCGTGCGGCATATCGACCGTGACGCGGTCTTTACCGATCTCTTTGTCAAGCTAGCCAAGCACGCCGAGGGCTAGGCGCCGAACACGCGCACGTCGTTTACGTCAATTCGCCCTTCGTTGCACAGCAGCGCGACGGCGCCCGACCGCAGGGCGCCGTCGGTCGCGTTTATCAGCTCGACGCCGTTCACCTTGCCCACGATCCGCTCCCCCGACACTGTCAGGCTCAGCTGATGGGACTGGTACAGCTCCCACGGCAGGGGACGGGCGGCCAGAACCTGGGTGCCATCCAGGCGGCGCACGATGGCCAGGCGTCCGTCACGACTCAACACCAGCGCATAGTAGCGCTCCAGCCCCTGCACGCGGGCCGCCAGGCCGAACGACTCGGCCAGGTGCGGAACGATCGTCGCCTCGACTGTCAGATCGTCCCATTGGCGCGTACCCTGAATTAGCATCCCCATGCCGTGATTCTGGATGAGTCGCAGATGCGAGCCTGCGCCGGCGTTCACCTCGTCGCAGGCCTGAACCCAGGCGTGCCTCCACAGGCCTCCGTTGTGGGCTGGGGGCGCCATCGCAACGTTGGGCGCTCCGGACCAGGTGAGCCAGTCCAGGTAGGCGCTGCCATCGCAGCGACGGTCGGCCGTCAGCTCCATGCCCACCCAGGTGATCGGCTCGCCCTTGGGTACCTCCACACGCCATTGCAGCGTGGCATCGGCTCCGGGCGGCAAGGGGTGCACGGGCCCCGGGACGCGGCGGGGCGCATCATCCGGGCCGGCCGTCACGACCATGAGACGGGCCGTGATGGGGTGTGGGTTGGTGGCGTCCGCAGTGATGCGGGCCGAGAGCGTCTGCCCTGGATAGAGGCCGGGCGAGGCGGTCATGCCGTATCCCCGCGAAGGCCACAGGGCGGGAAAGGTCTCCCTCAGGAGGCGGGCGGGCAGAGCCTCGGTGAGCGCCCTAAAGCGGATGGCCAAGGTACGCTCGCCGTCGGCGCTGTGACCGGGGGTGTTCACGAGGTCGCAACTGGCCAAGCTGTCCGGAGCCTTGTCGACCAGCCAGCCCTGGAGCGCGCCCGGCGCCTCAAAATGGTATCGGGCACCTGCCTTGGGGGTCGCCAGCGTCTTGCCGGCCAGAGCCATTCCGATGCGGGCCACCGCCAGGGCCTCGGTGAGGGCGTCGGTTACGGCGTGGCCGCCGTCTGCGGTGGGAAGGTAGAGGCGGTCGGCGACGGGACCTCGCCAGTCGGGCCCCGTCTCGAGGCCGGGTAGGCCGGCGCGGATGCCCAGCAGACACCCTAGGTTCCCCGAGTTGCAGTCGGTATCCCAACCGGCCGTGTTGACGATGTTCATGCCCCGCGCAAAGTCTCCGTCGCAATAAAGCAGGGCCATAATGATCACGGCATGGTTGGGGATAACGTGGCAGCCGCCGCCATAGCGGTCGTAACCGTAGCGGAGCTGGATCCGCGCAAAGGTCTCGTGCCAGTCGCTGTGCTTGGCATGCCATGTGCGCACATCCGCAACAAGCCTCGCGATCAGGCAGTCCTCGGGGATGACGCTCAAGCCCACGTCCAGCAGCGCGCTAATGTCGCTCTCCACAAAGGCCTGGGCCTCCATGGCGGCGATCACCTGCGCCGCATAGACGGCCTCGCCGTCGTGGCTGACGCGAGCGGCCCGCTTGGCGAGGTCGGCGGCCAACTGAGGCTGCCCTGGTGCGATCATGCCCCAGCCGTCGATGAAAATCTGGGCGCCGATCTGTTCGGCTACCACTTGGCCATTGAGGGCCATCGAGCCGCTCTGAGGTGCGGGCACGCCAGCTTTGAGCCTGAGGTAGGCCGTGTGCTCGGTTGACTGCCCCATGCCGCCCCACCAGAGGACGGTCTTGGGCTCGATCAGGTAGTTGAGCCACGTCTGACCGATCTGGGCCGAAGAGATGTCTGTTCGCGGGCCGTAATCCGACATGGCCCGCAAAAAGGTGAACGTCCCTGAGATATCGTCATCGACGTTGATGAGCGGCTGCCCCAGCTGCTCATGGACATAGTAGCGGATGGGCCCCAGCTCTTCCATGATGCGCTCATGGGTCCATCCCTCAAAGGGCTTGCCTACATAGACGCCGATGATCTTGCCGAGGACACCCGCGTAGACGCGCTCCAAATAGTCGTTGGGGATAGGCATGCCACTCTCCTCCGTGCCCTGTGGAAAAGTTATCCACAGCCTCGCTTGGTAGTGCGCCCGCGGGGACGCTGTTATGGATCTCACTCTACTCGTATCAGCGCTCGTCGGCAAGGGTGAGACGCCACGGGGCTTGCCCGTGTGATCTGACGCCGTTCTTATATGTTCTATTATGGTCTAATATTACACAGTGCTTACAAATGCCTAGCTCTTGCTGAGACTGGTACGGGTTCGGTGGAGGAGAGCACGGAGGGGCGTGACGTAGCCTGCCAACACAAGGGCTGGTTCAGTTTGATCACGGGGCAAGAGTTATCCACAGGTCTGTGGATGGTCGATGAAGGACGTGGTTTGGCAGCGGCGGCTGTGTCACCTACAATGTGCTTTGTATGCAACGAGAGGGAGGAAGAACCTGATGGAAGAGCAGACCCAGGGGAGCTCTGGCACCGAACGCCGCGGGGTCGTGGTGCCTGTCTATGTGCTGATCATCATTGGCGTGATCCTGGTCGCGCAACTGGCGGCGTTGCTCTGGCCGCGCGAGCCGGGGCGGGTGGCGCAAGTCGGCCCGACGGCGGACGTGTTTGGGCGGCCCACGCGGACTCCCACAGCCACCAACACGCCGATTCCGCCAACGGAGACGCCGGTGCCGACCGCGACCAACACGGCCACGCCACTGCCTCCTACGGCGACACCCGAGCCGCCGACCGAGACGCCGCTTCCCGCCACGGAGACGCCCGAGCCAACCGCGACGTCGATCCCTGCAACCGCGGCGCCGACGCGTCGTCCTGCCACGGCTGTGCCGCCGACGGCCACACCAGTGCAGGTCTCATTCGTCGATCGGGTTGATCTCAACAATGGCGACTGGGGCACGGGCTGGGCGGTCGTCAACTATGATCCCAATGACGAGGGCGCGCCCGAGCCCCCCGTGGTCATCGGCGACGACGGGAACCGCTACAAGATGGAGATCGGCTACCTATCGTCACCCGATGCCTTGGCCGAGATCAACCGCTTCTGGGGGTATGGCGGACGCGGTGGTGCCAGCTGGAATCTGATCCTTCTGGTGCGGCGGAGCGTTGGCTGGATCTCTTGCACCGATGAGGCCAACATCTGCTACGAGAGCCAGACAAACGCTGGCCAGGCCGTGCTCACGGTGCAGCTCCATTTCAAGGAGCGGGTCATGAAGTCGATGCTGCGTAGCTACCTATCAGGTGGCCTGATGGGCGTCGCCAGCAACGAGTACTACTGGGAGCTCCAGAACGCAGTGTACCAGCCGATTTGCGGCGCGGTTCCCGACAAGGCCACCATCGCCGTTCGGTTCCAGCGCTTCTAGACGACCACACAAGGCAACCAAGAGCCCTGACCACCTAGATGGTCAGGGCTCTTGACTTCTCCAGCGTTGACGCTGTCAGGCAGTGAGGTTCTGGCTCTGCCTGCGGAAATGATATCCATAGATGGCCAAGGTCACCGCGTCCGCAAAGAGGTGTGGCTTGCGGCGCAGAGTCCAGGCCAGCAGCTTCCAATACTCCCAGCGCTCCTCGCCCAGAATGCCCAGCACCACGATCGAGCGGAGAAACGCTTGAACGTGTGCCCAATCTAGCTTTTGCTTGATGATGCGCGGCTTTTCGTACTCGCGCAAAAAGGTTCGCACCCGCTCATAGTAGACCTTGGGCGAGTAGAGATGCTGCACCAGGTGCCGATAGCCTTGACGGAGTAGCTCGATCTCCATTTTGGGCAGGATGTTGGTCAACGAATCGGTGTTGTTGCCTGTCCCCGTGGATACCAGCCGCCCTTCGCTCTTCATGCGAGCGTGCAGCTTTGTGCCTGGCAGCGCCTGCAGCAACCCCACCATGGCGGTCACGATTCCCGACTGCTGGATGAACTCGATCTGCCGCTGAAAGATGCTGGGCGTGTCGCTGTCAAAGCCGACGATAAAGCCGCCCTGCACCTGGAGTCCAGCTCGCTGCAGCGTCTTGACGCTGTCGACCAGGTTGCGCCCTTGATTCTGATACTTGTTGCACTCTATCAGGGCATCCTCGTCGGGCGTCTCGATTCCCACAAAGACCGTATCAAAGCCCGCCTTGACCATCAAGTCCATGAGCTCGTCATCATCGGCGAGGTTGATGGATACCTCGGTGTGAAACCGAAAGCCCTGCTTGTCGGCTCGCCAGGCGGCCAGGGCGGGGAGCACCTCGGCCTTGAGCTTGCGCTTGTTCCCGATAAAGTTGTCGTCGACGAAAAAGACGCCCCCGCGCCAGCCCTGGGCATAGAGCGCATCGAGCTCGGCGATGATCTGCTCCGCCGACTTTGTGCGTGGCTTGTGTCCAAAGAGGGCCGTGATGTCGCAGAACTCGCAGTCATAGGGGCAGCCCCGCGAGTACTGGACGCACATATCAGAATAGTGCTGCAGGTCTAGCAGCTCCCAGCGCGGCGCGGGCGTCTCGCCAAGCTCTGGGAATCGATCGGCCGCATAGACGCGCTTGGCGGTGCCCTGCTCGAAATCGCGCAGGAACGGTGGGATGCTGATCTCGCCTTCGCCGAGGACCAGATGGTCAACCTGCGGGAAGGCGTCGGGCTGCGAGGTGAACAAGGGACCGCCCGCTACCGTTCGCACGCCGCGCGCCTGGCAGCGAGCGATAACGTCCTCTGCCGAGTCTCGCTGCACCATCATGGCACTAAGGAACACACAGTCGGCCCACTCCAGATCACGCTCTTTCAGCGTGGTGACGTTCATATCAACCAGTCTCACCTCCCACCTCTCGGGGAGCATGGCGGCCACCGTCAGGAGGCCGAGAGGAGGCAGGCTGGCTCGTTTGCGGATGAACCGAAGGGCGTGGCGAAAGCTCCAGAACGTATCGGGGAAGCGGGGATAGACTAGCAACGCACGCATGACATCTCCTTTGGGACTATGGTTCTACGATTATAACACAGCCACCCGAGCGAGGTTGTGAAGCTTTTGCGGGTTTTCCTCAGCCGATTTGCAGGCGGGCGCAACCACGCTACTATGATGTCATGCAGTAGAGTACCACGGTCGCGCGGGCCTCTCCGTGATGGGAGCGATCCAGTGAAACAGCTAGTCCGCTCGCTGAGGTTCCTCAAGCCCTACCTCTGGTTCACTATCGGCTCCTTGATGGCGCTGGTGGTTTCCAGTGGGGCTATGCTGGTGCTGCCGCGCCTGACGCAGTATGTGATCGATCAGGGGATCGCCCAGAACGACCTGCCGCAGGTTATCAGGCTGACGTTGGCCATGATCGGCCTGGCGGTGGCTCGAGCGTTCTTCCAGTTCGCTCAAGGTGCGCTGGCTGCGCGTAGCGCCCAAGGCGTGGCCTATGACCTGCGGAACGAGCTCTATGGCCGCATCCAGTCACTCTCCTTTAGCTACCATGATCGGGCTCAGACGGGCCAGCTCCTCACCCGCGCCACCTCGGACGTTGATCGCGTGCGCATGTTCATCGGGAACGGGGCGGTCATGTTCCTGTCTGCCGCGGTGATGCTGGTTGGCGCCATCACGCTGCTGTTTCGGACCAACTGGCGGCTCGCGCTCTTGATCGTATTCGTCGTGCCAACCACCTTTGGCTTGTTTGGACTGTTTGCGCGGGCGGCCATGCCCCTCTTTAGCGAGGTGCAGCGCAGGCTGTCGAGCCTGAACGTCGTGCTGCAAGAGAACCTGGCGGGCGTTCGCGTGGTCAAGGCGTTTGCCCGAGAACCGTACGAGGCGGAGCGCTTTGAGGCGGCCAACCGTGACCTGTATGAGATTGCCATTCGCGTCAACAACATCATGTCGTTGGCATTCCCTACGGTGTTTTCGGTCGCCAACATCGCTACCCTGGTGATCTACTGGTCGGGCGGCAACCAAGTGATCGGCGGCACGCTCACCACGGGCGAGCTGGTGGCGTTCTCCAGCTATGTGATGATGGCGTTCTTTCCCGTCTTGATGATGGGCATGATGATCGCCATGCTATCGCAGGCGGGCGCATCGGCCGAGCGGATCTTTGAGATTCTAGATGCCGATGTCGAGGTCAAGGAAAAGCCCAATGCGATCGAGCTACCACGGCTGGAGGGTCGGGTGGCGTTTGAGGACGTGTGCTTCCGCTACTATGGCACGGGCGATCCCGTGCTGGACGATATCTCCTTTGTAGCAGAGCCTGGGCAAACCATCGCGCTGCTGGGAGCCAGCGGGTCTGGCAAATCAAGCGTCATTAACCTGATCCCGCGGTTCTACGACGTGTGTGAGGGGCGTGTCACGGTGGACGGCTATGACGTGCGTGATGTGACCCTGGACTCGCTACGATCACAGATAGGCATTGTGCTGCAAGAGACTAACCTCTTTGAGGGCACGATCCGCGAGAACATTGCCTTTGGGCGGCCTGGCGCCACCGACGAACAGGTTGAGCGCGCCGCCGAGGCCGCCGAGGCAGCCGATTTCATCCACGGCTTTGCCGATGGGTACACGACGCGGGTTGGTGAGCGCGGTGTGACGCTTTCGGGTGGGCAAAAGCAGCGAATCGCGATCGCGCGGGCCCTGCTGACCGATCCCCGCGTGCTGATCTTGGACGATGCCACCTCTAGCGTGGACCTGGCTACCGAGCTCCGCATCCAGCGGGCGCTGGATCGGCTGATGGAGGGGCGCACCAGCTTTGTGATCGCCCAACGCGTGGCCACGGTGCTCAATGCTGATCTGATCCTGGTGCTCGATGCTGGCCGCGTCGCTGCGATGGGGACCCACGAGCAGTTGATGCGCGATAGCGAGATCTATGCCGAGATCTATAGCTCGCAGTTGGATCCCGACCGCACCCTGTCCGAAAGCCCGCTCAGCGAGGTGCTACCATGACCCACGGGAGAGGCCTTCCCGATGCGGCGCCCGCCAAGGACGCCAGCCAGACTCTCAAGCGTGTGTGGGGCTACTTTGGAGAGTACAAGTGGCGCCTGACGCTCTTTGCCGTGCTTCTGGTGATCGGCGTCTTGGCAGAGGTGTTGGGGCCGTATCTCCTGGGCGTGGCTGTGGACCAGTTCATCGACCCCAGCGGCGCGGCACGGCCTGCATGGCTGGGCGTACTGCTCCCGCCCGACGCATCCAGGGCGCGCGGCCTGGCCACGACCATGTTGGTCGTGGCGGGGGTGTATGCCGTGACGTGGGGCATGAGCGTGGCCCAGTTCCGCCTGGTCGTGCGCATCTCGCAGGCCGTGTTGGTGCGACTCCGCACCGAGGTATTCGAGCAGATCCAGCGCCTGTCGCTGAGCTTTTTCGACAAGCACGAGGCCGGCGATCTGATGAGCCGGTTGGTCAACGACAGTGAGGTCATCAACGACATGTTCGGGCCCGGCCTGGTGCGGCTGCTGCGGTCGGGCCTGGGGCTGATCGGCATCGTGGTTACCATGGTGAGCCTGAACTGGCGTCTGGCGCTCGCTTCGTTCGCCGTGTTGCCGCTGGTTCTGCTGGTGACGTGGCAGTTTGGCACGCGGGCACGAAAGGCCTTTCGGCAGACGCGCAAGACCATCGGCGATGTGAGCGCCGAGCTGCAGGAGAACATCGCGGGCGTGCGCGAGGTGCAAGCTTTCAGCCGCGAAAACGCCACCCTGGAAGAGTTTCGCGCCATCAATGAGCGCAACCGTTCGGCCAATGTCCTGGCCGAGACCCTAGCATCGATCTTTACGCCGCTACTGGACGTGCTGAGCGCCATCGCGACGGCGCTGGTGGTAGGCTATGGCGGTTACCTGGTGCTGAGGACCTCGCCGCCTTTGGCCTCTATCGGCGTCATTGTGGCGGCAACGGCCTATGTGGATCGCTTCTACGGGCCCATCCGTGAGATGGCTGGCCTGTTTGCCCAGTTTCAGGCCGCCGTCGCGGGGGCCGAGCGGATCTTTGACCTCCTGGAGACGCCACCGGAGGTCGTCCAGCGGGATGACGCCGAGCCGTTGGCAGAAGTCCAAGGCCGCGTGCTCTACGATCGCGTCAGTTTCCGTTACGAGGCCGATGAGCCTGTGCTTGATGGTGTCACGTTTGAGGTCGAGCCTGGGCAGATGATCGCCTTGGTGGGGCCGACGGGCGCTGGCAAGACGACCATCGCGAACCTGCTGCCGCGCATGTACGACGTCCAGGGCGGCCAGGTGCTGCTGGACGGGCGCGATGTACGGGATCTGCGGCTGCGGGACCTGCGCCAACAGATCGGCATCGTGCCGCAGGACACGTTCCTCTTTAGCGGGACAGTGATCGACAACATCCGCTATGGGCGGCTCGACGCCACCGACGACGAGGTGATCGCGGCGGCCAAGGTGGCCAATGCGCACGCCTTTATCGAGCGGCTCCCCGAGGGCTATGACACCCAGGTGGGTGAGCGCGGCAGCATGCTCAGCCATGGCAACCGCCAGCTCCTGGCCATCGCCCGCGCCGTGCTCAAGGATCCACGCGTCCTGATCCTAGATGAAGCCACCAGCTCGGTGGACACTCGCACTGAACGGCTGATTCAGGCCGCGCTGGCCGATCTGCTCAAGGGGCGCACCAGCCTGGTCATTGCCCATCGGCTATCGACCATCCGTAGCGCCGATCAGATCCTGGTGATCCAGCAGGGGCACATCGTCGAGCGCGGAAGGCATGAGGAACTCATGGCCGCGCGAGGCGTGTACCATGAGCTCTACATGAGCCAGTTCCGTCGTGAGACGGTCGGGGCCGAGGCCGAACCCTCGGCCCTCTAGCGCGTCCTTACGACAGCCAGTCGGCTGGCCGCAGCCTGGCTTTGTCCAGCCAGTCCAGGTACTGCTGCAGGTCAAAGGGCGGGTTGCCCGCCAAGTAGTGACTCTGGCCCTCTCCTAGCTCCGAACGCCAGCTGAGCGTATAGAAGCGATGCGCGCCTTGCGAGTAGGCGATGCTGCCCAGCACCGTCACCGCATCAGGTTTGGCTTCTGCCTCGCCCTCGGCCAGCACCTCGCCCGAATCCACCTCGCTCAGTTGGTAGCGAACGGTGAGCGGCTGCCTGGTGTCGTTGCACGCCACCAACTCCTGACGCCAGCTCAGTGGCTCGCGCAACGCCACCAGCAGCGGCCGCTGAGCCCGTTTGATGTAGCTATAGGCCAGCTTTTTCGTGCCATAGTAGTCGACGATGGCATCGGAGAACTGGGGCCAGCCGTCTAACAAGTTCCACCACAGGATGCCTGTGCGGCGCCACTTGTTCGTGCGGAACAGTTCGATGTGGAACTTGAACGCCTCGGCCTGCGAGATCTGGCTGGCGGCGACGAAAGCATCGAGGTCGTCGGGCACTTGGCCAAACAGCTCGCGCACCTGATTCGCCATCAGCTCTACGCGGCCATCGTAGATGTTCACCCCAGGTACGGGAGAGGTGGCGTGCAGCAGCCATTCCTCGTTACCCTGGTAGGGCCAGACCTTGTCGGGCGAGAGAAAGCGCCGCATGGACGAGGGCGCGGGACAGCCGTGGTAGCCGATCTCGCTGGCAAAGTGGCAGAGCGACTCCGTATAGTAGCGGCTCTTGAAATAGTCGCGCGGCCCCCACAGGTGGTTCTCGGGCAGATACCGTTGTCCACGCGCGTGGGCCACAGCGTCCACGTAGGGAGAGCTGGGCAGGTAGGGGCGGGTGGCGTCCTCGGCGCGTAGCACGTCGGGCAACACCTTGCGCGTCAGCACGTTGTCGTTGGGATCCAGCGTCCTGCCGGCCCAGGTGTAGGCCTGGTCGCACTCGTTATCGCCCGCCCAGAGGGCGATGCAGGGATGATGTCGCAGCCGCCGCACAACGGTCTGGGCCTCGTCGGCCAGGCGCTGCTGGAAGGACGCGTCTTGCGGATAGACGGCGCAGGCCATGGCAAAGTCCTGCCAGATCAGGATGCCCATCTCGTCGCAGGTATCATAGAACAGATCGTCCTCGTAGACGTTGCCGCCCCAGCAACGGAGCATGTTGCAGCCCAAGTCGTCGGCCATGGCCAGTGCCATGGGGATCCGCTCGCGGTCGCGGCTATGGTAGGCGTCCAGCGGCACCCAGTTGCTGCCCATAGCGAACACGCGCTCACCGTTCACCCAGAAGCAGAACTTACCCTCGCCCTCTTCGTCGGTGACGCTAGTGCGCTCCAGCCGCACCGTGCGAATCCCCGTACGAAAGCGCAACGTGTCGATGGTGGCGCCGTTCTTGATCAGCTCCACCGTGCACGCATAGAGACTCTGTGGGCCTCGGTTCCTGGGCCACCAGAGCTGCGGTGCCTCGAGGCGTAGACGGGCTGTGCCAGCCTCGAACAGCAGGCGCTCGGTGAGATCGATGGTCGAGTTGCCACAAGCGGCTCGGAGACGGACGTGGTAGATGTCGTCAGCCGAGGGATGGACGCGCGCGCAATAGTGCCACGCCAGGTCGGCCCAGTCACCGTCAGGCGACAGGGCCTGCGTCTGCAGGTAGGCGCTCTCCAGATGCTCCTCTGGGCGAAAGCGCAGGGTCACTGGCCGCCAAATGCCCGCGGACACCGCCCGCGGCATAATGTCCCAGCCATACATGTGGGGTGCCTTGCGGATGTAAAGCCCGTCATAGTTGCAGCGGCCGGCGGCAACGTTGGGCGGGTAATCATAGCGCCGGGCCTCGTCCACGGCCGGGCGGATGTGGATCAGCAGCTCGTTCTCTTTTCGCAACGCCTTGTCCACGGGATGTACCTGGGGGATGAGCATGTTGTCTCCGCTGCCCACCAGTACCCCGTTCAGGTAGATACCGGCGCAGCAGTCCAGCCCCTCGAACAGCAGTTCGGCGTGCCCCTCCGGACGCCCGTCCAGCGTAAAGCGTCGCACGTACCACACGTGAGCCCGCTCCAGGTGGCGCAGCTCGGCCATGGTCATCCCCACAAAGGGATCGTCGATCAAGCCAGCGGCCTGCAGATCCAGCTCTAGGTTGCCAGGCACGCGACAGGGCCGCAGATCCAAGCCGGCGGCGTTCAGGTCTTGGGCCGTGGTAGCGCTCGGCGGCGCGTCCTCAGTCCAGGCGAACTGCCAGTCGCCGGTGAGGTCCATCTGGTTCCAGGAATGGGCAGTGCCCATGGTCTCACTCTCCTCGAATCGTTACGATTGGGTGCGGTTCTCCAGGATCAGCAGCCAGTCCTGCATCGGGCCGGGGAGCGGTACCCGCCAACGACCGTCCGCGTCGGGGGTGATGGCTCCCAGCGGCCTGACGCGGCCCGTCTTGGGATCCACAAAGCTGGCCTGGTACCCGGCGTCGGGTTCGATGCCAAGCACATAGCTGGGGGGAGACCATGATGCCAGGTACTGGGCAAAGTAGATGATGCGCAGCTCTCCCGGGATGCCGGCGCAGTAGGCCCGGCGGTAGTCATCGCCCCCTGCGGCGGGCTCGATCCATTCCTGGTGGGGCTCCAGACGCCACCAG
>ENA-UOXR01002681-UOXR01002681.1-bioreactor-metagenome-genome-assembly--contig:-NODE-2681-length-16095-cov-6.810786_pt1 | contig 16095 bp, 14 predicted proteins | sample MGYA00238164_ERZ764825 | MGnify/ENA primary metagenome ERZ764825 (study PRJEB28920, sample SAMN05720171) | bioreactor metagenome | isolation source: Anaerobic biogas reactor | place: USA:Washington...
TTTCGTGCTGGCGGGATCGGCCGCGATTTTCCCCACCCAGGCGGCGATCTGCTTCATCTCCGCCTCCTTCATGCCGCGGGTCGTCACCGCCGGCGTTCCGAGCCGGATGCCGGACGTCACGAACGGCTTCTGCTTGTCGAAGGGAATCGCGTTCTTGTTGACGGTGATCAGGGCATGGTCCAGGGCCGTGGCGGCATCCTTGCCGGTCACGCCCAGCGGCGTCAGGTCCGCCAGCATCAGGTGGTTGTCCGTCCCGCCCGACACGATCCGCAGGCCGGCCTTCTCCAGTTCCGCCGCCAGCGTCTGGGCGTTGGCGACCACCTGGCGAATGTATTCCTTGAAGGCCGGCTGCAGGGCCTCGTGGAAGCAGACCGCCTTCCCCGCGATGGCATGCATCAGCGGGCCGCCCTGGATGCCCGGGAACACCTGCTTGTCGATTTCCTTGGCAAACGACTCCTTGCACAGAATCATGCCGCCGCGCGCGCCCCGCAGGGTCTTGTGCGTCGTCGTCGTCACGAAATCCGCATGGGGCACCGGGCTGGGATGGAATCCCGCCGCCACCAGCCCCGCGATGTGCGCCATGTCCACCATGAGGTACGCCCCCACCCCGTCGGCGATCGCCCGCATCCGCTTGAAGTCGATGATCCGCGAATAGGCGCTGGCCCCGGCGCAGATCATGCGCGGCTTGTGCTCCGCCGCCAGCTTCTCGATCGCGTCGTAATCGATCCGTTCGGTCTCCGGGTCCACCCCGTACGGCACCACGTTGAAGAAACGCCCCGAGAAGTTGACCTTGTGCCCGTGCGTCAGATGGCCGCCGTGCGCCAGGCTCATGGCCAGCATCGTGTCGCCGGGCTGCATCATGGCGAAATAGACCGCCATGTTGGCTCCGCTGCCGCTGTGCGGCTGGACGTTGACGTGCTCGGCTCCGAACAGCTCCTTCGCGCGCTCGATGGCCAGCCGCTCGGCCTCGTCCACGAATTCGCACCCGTTGTAGTAGCGCTTGCCCGGATAGCCCTCGGCGTACTTGTTGGTCAGCACCGACCCCTGCGCCTCGCGCACCGCCCGGCTCACGTAGTTTTCCGACGCGATCAGTTCGATGTTCTGCCGCTGGCGCCTGACCTCCCCCTGGATCGCCGCATACATTTCAGTATCCGTTTCGTGGATGGCCTCCGGCTCCGTCACCCGCATCGCGCAGGCGTTGATCTTGTGCACCCGCCGGTCATGGCGGGTGCCCGGCTCGAAATCCGCCGCGAACCACGCCTCGATGATCCCCGGGAGATCCTCCACCGTCGTGACCACCGATCCCAGCGCCAGGATGTTGGCGTTGTTGTGCTCGCGGGCCAGCCGCGCCATCTGCGGATTGAACACCAGCGCCGCCCGCACCCGCGGGAACTTGTTCGCCGTCATGCTCATCCCCACTCCGGTCGTGCAGATCAGGATCCCCTGCTCCAGGGTCCCGTCCGACACCCGCCGGGCCACCTCGATCGCGAAATCCGGGTAGTCCACCGATTCCGGACTGTACGTGCCGAAATCCGTCACCTCCACCTCCGGCCGCGCCGCCAGCAGATCCTTGATCTTCTGCTTCAGGTCGTAGCCGCCGTGGTCTGATCCGATTCCGATTTTCATGCGAATTCCTTTCCCAAATCCTTCCTTCACGGCGCCGCCCGGCGCCGCTGTCCGCCCTCCGGCGGCCCGACCGCCCGCCGATCTTCCCGTCCGGCCGAATGACACAGACGAGGCCCGTGGCGCGGGTTTCGTCAACCGCGGCAGGATGCCACCAGCCGCCCCCCGGGGTCAAGAGCCGGGTCCCGGCCCGGCACATCCCCCCGGTTGTCCGCGGGACGAAGCGCGCAGCGGAAGAATCAGCGCCGGCGGGGGCCGCCGCGCGATCCGCCGCGGCGGGGGGCGCGGGGACCGCCCCGGCCGCCGAACCCGTTTTCGCGCGGGGGGCGGCGCTTGCGCGGCAGCATCGGCTTGGGCAGCGGCGTCAGCCATTCCTCCGGCGGGGTCACGCACTTCAGCGGCTGCTTCATGTATTCCTCGACGGCGGGGATGTAGTAGCTGTCGATCTCGTCGGCGAACGTGATGGACGTCCCCTTTTCCCCCACCCGCCCGGTGCGGCCGATGCGGTGGACGTAGTCCTCCGCCTGCTCGGGGATGTTGAAGTTGATGATCAGGTCGATGCCGTCGATGTGCAGGCCGCGGCCGGCCACGTCCGTCGCCACCAGGACAGGCACCCGCCCGCTGCGGAAGTTCTCCAGCACCTTGACGCGCTTGTGCTGTTCGACGGCGCCGGACAGCAGGGCGACGTCCAGGCCCTGGTGGCGCAGGTTTTCGCACAGCCGCTCGGTGGAGTCGCGCCGGTTGCCGAAAATGATGACGCGCTCCGGCTTCAGATCCCGCAGGAGGTTGTACACAATGGTGAATTTCTGGTCTTCGGTCACGATATAGACCCGCTGATCGATGGTCTCGGCGGCGACATGCTCGGGCTCGATGTCCACGGTGGCGGCGTCGCGCATCCATTGCGAGGCCAGGCGGGTCACCTCCGGGGTCAGCGTGGCGCTGAACAGCATGGTCTGGCGCCGGTGCTTGGGCGGGCAGCCGTACACGATGCGGCGCATGTCGGGAATGAACCCCATGTCCAGCATCCGGTCGGCCTCGTCGATCACCAGGAGTTCCACCTTGGAGAAATCGATGTCCTGCCGCTGGCGGAAGTCCAGCAGGCGTCCCGGCGTGGCCACCACCACGTCCACGTGCTTGTCGCGCAGGACCGCGCGTTGCTCCTGCATGTCCATGCCCCCGTAAACCGCCAGGGTGCGCAGGCCGGTGTAGCGGCCCAGGGCTTCGGCGTCGCGGGCGATCTGCATGCACAGTTCCCGGGTCGGCGCCATGATCAGCGCGCGCGGGTAGCCCTTGCGGCGGTCGGGTTCGGCGGGGCGGGCCAGCAGATGCTTGAAAATGGCCAGCAGGAAGGCGGCGGTCTTGCCGGTGCCGGTCTGGGCCCGCCCGCAGACATCCGTGCCGTCCAGCGCCAGCGGCAGCGATTTGGCCTGGATCGGAGTGCAGTAGCGGAAATCCAGGTCGCTGAGGGCATGCCACAGCACTTCGGGAAGGTCCAGATCCAGGAACCGGGTTTTGCCGTCGGCGGCGGGCACCTGGTAGTTCGACGGATCCCACGGAGCGGCGGACGCTTCAGGCTCCCGGGGCGGCGCGCCGTGATGCCGCCTTGGCTGGGGCGGCGGCGCATGCGGCTTGCGCTTCTTGCGCGGACCGCCCCGCACGGTCTGCGGATCGTTGGCCCGCGGGTTTTTCTTTTCGGGCCGGGGGGCCGCCCCGGATTTGTCCGGATGCGGCTTGCGGGCCTTGGGCACCGTGGGGGGCACCGCCGGCGCATGCTTGCTTTTCCGGCCGTTGAACAGGGTTTTGACGCGTTGAATGAAACTCATGGCCGGGGACCCTATCACGTTCCGGCGATACCGGGCGATTCAAAAAAATCCCCGCCATGCCGGTGGGGCGAATCTCCTGACCTTATCGGAATAAGGTGGGAACCTGTCGCCTGCTTTCCGGGGCTTCCGGTCGAACGGACATGCCGTCCACAGACGAACACCAGCTCCCGTTTTGCATGGTGTTGGGTAGGAGAACTAAGCCCCTGCCGTACATGGCAGGGAAGAAATCGTTTGGCTTGGCCTTCAAAGAACCGTGCTCTCTTTCGTCATTCTGAATATACCGCGATCGGCCACGCTTGGCAAGCCCGGCGACCATCCGGAAACGCCGGAGACGCCGACCGTCGGGGGGCCCCCCGCCCCCCGCCCGGCGCAACCCGCTCAGGCGGAAGGATGCCGCGCTTTCAGCGCCCGGCCGGCCATGTCCGCCAGCACCACCACGGCCAGCAAAAACAGCACGGCGCTCAGCCCCCCCAGCAGCCGGCTGCCGTCCAGTTTCAGGTTGCGCCAGATGATCTGGGCCAGCGCCAGCAGGGTCGTGGCGAACATGAACAGCATCGGCCAGAAGACAAACCCCGCGCGCTTGCCCTGGCGGCGAAGCCAGCCGTGAACCATCAGCAACGCCATCGCGCCCATGAGCTGGTTGGTGGCGCCGAACGACGGCCAGATGGCCTTCCAGGCCGGGACGGATTCCCCGCCCGGCCCCGGGATCTGCTGAAACGCCACGAAGGCCGGCAGCGCCAGCACCAGCGCCGTCACCAGCACGCGCTGTCCCGCGGTCCGCGCCTGGATCCCCGTGATCTCCTGCGCCAGCAGCCGGCTCAGCCGCGTGCAGGTGTCCAGCGTCGTCAGCAGAAACGTGCTGACCGCCAGCATGGTGAACGAGGCGATCCAGCCCTCTCCCAGGCCCAGGGGCTCGAAAAACCGTTCCAGGCCCGCGGCAAACACCATGGGCGGCGCGCCGGTCGGCCGGTCTTTCAGCGTCATGACGGTCGCCAGCGCCAGCACCGCCAGCACGGCTTCCACCAGCATCGCGCCCAGCCCCACCCGCTTGGCCGAACTTTCCTTGTCCAGCTGCTTGGCCGTGGTGCCGGCCGCCATCACCGCATGGAATCCGCTGACGGCACCGCACGCCACCATCACGCACAGCGCGGGATAGATGAAGCCGTCCTGCGGGGTGGACCACGCCGCAAAGGCCGGCCAGGCGATCTCCGCGGCGCCTCCCGCCGACCCCAGCAGCAGGCCGGCGGCTCCGCCGATCAGGCAGGCATAGAGCAGGAAGGCGGAGATGTAGTCCCGCGGCTGCAGCAGCGCCCACACCGGCAGCACCGACGCCACCAGCGAATAGCCCAGCAGCACCCACGTCCAGAAATACTTGTCCGACCCCCACACCGCCGGGACGGCGGACGGCAGGGCGGGCCAGACGTGTCCCAGCCACAGACCCGCCATCACCAGCGGCAGTATGATCAGCGTGCCCTTGCGCAGCGACATGCCCCGCCGCCGAAGCGCGCCGAACACCCCCGCCAGCAGGATGTAATAAATCGAGGCCGTGGCCACGGTCCCGCCCAGCCGGGCCGCCGGCGTCGGCGCGTCCCCGGCGGCCTGCGTCAGCGGGGCGAAGGTGGAGGCCGTCATGTCGAGAAACACGATCACCACGTAACTCAGCACCAGCAGCATGAACAGCAGGAACACCCGATACGTCAGCGCTCCCATGGACCGGCGGCCGATCTGCGCCAGGCTCTGGCCCTTGTTGCGCAGGCTGGCGATCATGGCGGTGTAATCCTGCACCCCGCCGATCAGGATCACGCCCAGCACGATCCACAGCAGGGCCGGGCCCCAGCCGAACGCCAGCGCCGCCGTGATCGGCCCGACAATCGGACCCGCGCCCGCGATCGAACTGAAATGATGCCCGAACACGATGCCGTCGTGCGCCGGCTCGTAGTCCACCCCGTCGCGCATCGTGTGCGCCGGCGTCAGGCGCTCGTCCATCACGTCCAGGCGGCGCTCCATCCAGCCGCCGTACACCTTGTAGGCCGCCCAGAACAGCGCGCAGCAGCCCAGAAAAATCATGCTCATCATGGCTTGTTCCTCAACTCAAACGCGCCCACTTTCCTCCTTCCCCGCCGAAAATCCAGCAGATTTTGGAACGCCGGGCGGGGCGCATCTGCGATCGGGTGTAGGCAGAATGGACCCGCGCAGCAAGGGGCTCCCGGTCCGTTGCGGATTCAGGCGGGCGCCGGCCGGCAGAATGCCAGCGAGGCGTAACTGACGGAGTGGTCGAAGTCCCCCGTGACGCGCCCGGACGTGTCGTAGGCCAGTTCGCGCGCGGTGAACCCCGCCGGCAGCATCCGCAGCAGCACGCCGATGGGATCCTGGCCGCAGATGGTGGCCCCCGTCTCTTCGCAGTAGGCGGCGAATCCCTCGGCATCCCCGGCGAGGATGCGCTCGATGGCGCCGCCGTCCAGCCGGCGGAGGTTGTCCGCGATATCGCGGCGGAACGGGACATAACCGAAATTCGGCCCGTAGTGGGTGAAGTCGGAGCTGGCCGCCAGCACGGTCTGTTCATCCATCAGGGGCAGCAGCGCCGCGGCGACGTCGTCGCGGGCCTTGTCGTCCAGCTGCCCGAGGGTCACGGGCACCAGCGACCAGTCCCGGTTCTCCAGCGCCGCCTGCAGCAGGGGCAGCTGCATTTCCACGCTGTTCTCGCCGCGGCGCGTGGCGGGCACATCCGCGAAGCGCGGATGCTCCAGCAGGGCGGCCAGGGCCCCGGTATCCAGCGGGGTTTCGCCGAGCGGCGACCGATACACCTGTTCGCGAGACGGCACGCTGGCCGTGCCGGGCAGGTGCAGCCGGTGGGAAAACCCCAGCACCACGACGCGCCGCAGGCCCGGGACCCCGGCGATGGCCTTGGCTCCCCAGGCCGCGCACGGTCCGGAATACGCATAGCCGGCATGCGGCAGGATCACCGCAAACAGGTTGTCCCTTGCCTCCGGCCGCGCCGTCTGCAGACAGGCGTCCAGTTCTCGTTTCAGGCGCGCGGGGTCATCGCTGTACCAGGCCCCCGCCAGAGTGGATTGCATGGCTGCTTCGTTCATACCGCACCTCTCTGGCCGGAACATAGCACAAGACAACAGCGGTGCGCGAATGGATCCGCCCCCGCCTTCCCCCCTGCCTCGATCACTCGTTGCGAAGGGCCTCCGCGGGCGGCAGGCGGGCGGCGAAAACGGCGGGACCGATGGAACACAGCAGCGCCAGCCCGACCGCCAGGAGCAGCGGCAGCAGGCGGGTCTGCCAGCCCAAATGGAACGGCAGGGGGAAGCGGCTGCCCAGCCAGCGCAGGGTGAGTTCTCCCGCGGCCCATCCGGCCAGTCCGGCCGTCACGGTCAAGACCAGCGCCTCCGCCACGAACAACCCGGCAATGTCCCGCCGCCGGGCGCCCAGAGCGCGACGCAGGCCGATTTCCGGAATGCGTTCGCGGACGCCGGTCAGCAGCAGGCCCGCCAGCGTCACCGCCCCCAGCAGCAGGCCCAGCAGACTGCCGGAACCCGCCGTCCACGCAATGGTTTTCTGCCAGCGGCGGATGCCCTGCAACAGGGTTTCGGGCGTGATCCAGACGGCATCGTTTTCGCTTGCCCCGGGCTGATCCAGCAACGCCGCCACGCGCCGCTGCAGGGCTTCGGGATCCGTTCCGCCATCGGCACGGAACCAAATTGCCTCGACCCGGTGCCGCGCGGGCTCGGCGCCTTCATCCAGCGCGTCCACCGTATAAGGAATATATACGGCGGCGGCCGGAAGCGACGGCAGCCCCGCGCCGTCTCCGGCGATGCCTCCCACCAGCCGGAACGGTTCGCGGCCGATCCGGATGAATTCCCCGACCCGCCAGCCCCGCCGGCGGCACAAGGCTGCCGGCGCCACGGCATGGCGCGCGGCCTGGCGCACATCCAGCGCATCCAGCGCGCGCCCGTCGGCAAAACGCCAGCCCCGCACCCGGGCCAGGTCGCCATCCGCCGCCACGACGGCGAGATCCTCCTGCCCCGCCGTCTCCAGCCGGCTCAACCCGCTGACCGCCGCATCCCCGTCCAGGTTGTCCCGGAACCAGGTGACCTTCTCGCGGGACCAGGACGAGACCTCCGCGCCGGGCGGGCGGATCAGGGCAAACGATCCCGCGCCGAATTCCGCCACCAGATCGTTGGCCCGGCGCTGCAGCGCCTCGAGCGTGGACACCAGCAGCGTGACGGCAAAGAATCCGATAAACAGGCTGAGAAACACCAGCCCGGCGCGGGCCGGCACCGTGCGCAGGCCCGCCCGGACATCTGACGCCAAGTCGCCCATGGTCAGGGCCGCCGGACGCGGTCGCCCTCCTCCAGCCCCGATACGATCTCCACGCGGGAGGATCCGGCCAGGCCGGTTTCCACCACGCGCTCCTCGATGCGGCCGTCCGGCCGCTGCCGCCCGACGACGGCGGTCGCACCGCGCCATTCCACCGCCTCCCGCGGCACCCACAGCACATCGGCGGCTTCCCCCGCCAGGATCTCAGCCTGAACGGACAGCCCGACCGGCAGGGGTTCCGGCAAGGGATCCAGCGCAATCTGCACGGGAAAGAATTTCCGCCAGACCGGCTGTCCGGGGCGGGTCTGGGCCATGCCGCCCACGGTTTCGACCCGCCCGTCCAGGCGCAGATGCGGAAAGGCGGCGGGCACGGCGACGACCCGGCTGCCGGCCCGGACCCGGGGCAGTTCGGCTTCGCCGATGAATCCGCGGACCACATGCTCGGAGGGATCGGGCAGGCATAGAAACACCTGATTGTGAAACAGCGTATCGCCGACATGCGCGGTGCGGTAATCCCCGCCCACCGGCAGGGGAACCCGGGTGGCCACCCCGGCCACGGGCGCGCGCACCTCGCACAACGCCAGCTGGCGCGCCGTGAAATCCCGCTGCCGCTCCGCGGCCTCCAGCGCGGCCCGGGCTTTCGCCAGCCGCGCGGCGTGAACATGCCGCCGGGTCAGCTCCACCCGCGTCTCCCACTGGCGGCCGCGCTCATGCAGCGCGGCCACCTTGCGCTCCTGCTGGCGCACCTCCGCCTCCGACAGCAGGCCCCGCTCCTGCAGACCGCGGGCCGATTCGAGAAAACGCTCTTCGGCGCCGGTTTCCGCGCGCAGTTCTTCCCGCTTGGCTTCCATGTCGATCAGCTCCAGGGGCAGTTCCGCCTGTTCCAGGCTGTCGAGTTCCTGGCGGGCGCGGATGCACTCGTTTTCCTGCCGGGCCAGGTCCTGCTGGATCTGGGCGGCATCGAACCGCGCCAGCACGTCGCCGGGCGCCACGCGGGCGCCTTCTTCGACCAGTTCCGCCAGCACGGCCGACCCCTGCACACCCACGGCGATCCGCTCGACGTGCCGCGCCTCCAGTTCGCCATGAAAGGGCACCACCGCCTGGATGTCGCCCCGTTCCACCGCGACCGTGCGCAGGGGCTCCGCCTCCCGGCCGCATCCTCCGGCCGCCAGGGCCGCCAGAACGGCCAGTCTTCCCAGTCTAGTTTTCATCTGCGGTTCTTTCGTTCAGTCCCGCGGCCAGAAGATCGCGGGGCGCCGGCACCAGCGTGCCCAGGACATGCAGCAGGCGGTAGGCCGATACCGACGCCTCCCGCCGGGCGGCCAGTTCCGTCAGTTCGGCCCCGCTGAGATCGGATTCCGCGTCCGACACCGAATCCGCGCTGCCGCGGCCCGCCTCGAACAGGGCGCGGGCCAGTTCGGCGCGCCCGTTGGCCAGCTGGCGGTTGCGCCGGGCCAGATCCAGTTCGGCCCGGGCGCGCCGGCAGCCGGTCCGGGCGGAATTCACTTCCAGCGCCAGCCGGTGGCGCACGATCTCCGCCACCTGCCGGCGCCCTTCGGCATCGGTTTCGCTGCGGGCGACGGCCAGGCGCGACCCCCGCCGGTTCAGGTCCACGTCGGCGACCAGCCCGACAAACCAGTCCTCCTGGTCCAGACGGCCGGCATCGCTCCATTCCGCCCCCTCGCCATAGGCAGTCTGCCGGGCAGACAGCCGCAGATCCGGCAGGAGTCGGCGGCGCGCCAGCCGCAGCTGGCGGTCGCCGGTTTCGATCTCCTGAAGCGCCTGGGCGTAATCCGGACGTTCGGCCAGCGCCACGGCCAGGGCCCGGGCGGGATCGGCCAGATCCAGGTCCAGCAGCGGCGGAGGGTCCAGACGGAAGGCCGAATCCAGCGGCAGCCCCAGCAGGTTGGCGAACTCCTGGAATTCGATCTCCAGCCGCGCCCGGCCGGTTTCCAGCCGCGCTTCGGCTTCGCCGCGCTGGAAATCCAGGCGCATCACTTCGGTCCGCGTGGCGCGGCCCTGCCGCTCGCGGGCATCGGCCAGCGCCCAGAGTCTTTCCAGGCGCCCGGCCAGCTCTTCGTCGCGTTCGATCTGCCGGCGGCGATAAATCAGGCCTTCGTACAATTCGACCACCCGCAGCACCAGGGCGGAACGGTCGCGTTCCCACGCCCGCCGGGCCGCCCGCAGGGTTTCATCCGCCGCCACGGCCGGCTCGTTGCGAACCAGCGAGCCGAATTCGCGAAACAGCGGCTGGGAGATCTCCACCCGGACCTCGCCGCGGCGCATCTCATCGGCCTCGTCCACCTCGACGGAGCGAATGGCGGCGGCCAGCGCGACCCGCGTCCCGGCCGGCCCGGTGGCTTCCGCCCGCAACCCGCTCCGCCAGTCTTCGCCGTCCGGCCCCATGCCCGCGGCCCCTTCGGGCACCACCCGGAAGCCGCGCACCGACTCCCGCGCCTCCTGCTGCGCCAGGCGGTATCCCCGCACATCCAGCGCCCCCTTCGCCAGATCGCGGTTGTGCATCAGCGCCTGTTCGATGGCCTCGTCCAGACTCAGCGGCGTTGGCGCCGGCGGAACCGCCGCCGCCACCACCGCGCCGCACAAGACGGCCATTCCCAAGGCTGGCATCCTTTTCCTCATGCGCCGCATCCTAGCCGTTTTCCACGCCATGGAAACTAGTTTTCCACGGCGTGGAATCCGCCGTGCCGGCGGTTCGGCGGTCCCGGCCGCCCCCCATCAGAGCCGCGTGCCACTCTCCTGGCGGAGTTGTTGCAAGAGAGTATACAGGAGTCAGAAGTCAGCCGTACGAATGTGGCCATGCGCCGGCGGAGGGTCGGTCCGGCGGCTGTTCATTCTGAATCCTGAATCCTGGATTCTGAATACGGCTCGGGCAAAACGGAGTTTTGCACGAGCCTCATCAGTCTTCGGCGGGTTTTTCCACGGCCTGGAGAATGGGCTGGATGTCCGGACCGGGCCGGATGGCCGAATAGACCATGACCAGGCCGAACACCAGAAACAAGACGCCGCCCACGGCATGGATGACACGCTCGGACACCACTTTGGCGATCAGCCCGCCCAGGAAGACCGCCAGCAGCGTGGACAGCACCAGCGCCAGGCTCGCGGCCCAGAACACCCCCGCCCGGCCATGGATCGCGCTCTGCAGCATCACCGCCAGCTGGGTCTTGTCGCCCAGTTCGGCCAGAAATATCAGCCAGAACGTTGCTGCAAACAGTTTCCAGGTCATGCGGGACTCCTTGCCATCGGGTAAAGTCTCCATCCTGCCACACCCCGCCCCCGCCCGCAAGACGCGGAACTCTTTTCTTTGCTTCCCGATCCGTTTTATCCTATCTTGGGCTGTCCGGAGATCGACCATGGCATCCTGGTACTATGTGATCGCAAAAACCCGCGAAAAAAGCGGCCCGCACGACGAAGCCTTCGTGCGCGCCCGGTTCATTGCGGGGGACATCGCCCCCGCGACGCTGGTCTGGCACGACGGCCTGGCCAACTGGATTCCCGCCGGCGACGCCTTTGCCGCCCTGCAGGCGCCGTCGGGCAGCGAAGGCAAGGTGCCCCTGCCGGACAGCCTGCGCGCCTGGATGGCGTTTGTCGGCGTCATGACCATCCTGCTGTCCATTCCGCCCGCGCTGATGCTCTACGGCATCCCCATGCTGCTGGCGGGATGCGCCACGCTGGGCGCGCGGGCCGCGCTGGGCCGCGCCCCGTTTGTCTCCCCGGACATGATTCCCTTCTTTGCCAAGCTCAAGACGCTCTTCGCCTGCTGGGGCTGGATGTATATCATCGGCCTGTTCCTGGCCGTGCTGGGCCTGCTGGTCTATGCCGCCGTCGCCATCTGGGCGCTGTCCGGCGGTCAGGGCTTTTTCCCGGGGGCGCCCGCCTCCTGACCGCCATGGCTTTTTCCCCGGAAGAACGCCAGCGCTACGCGCGCCATCTCGACCTGCCGGGGTTCGGCGGCCACGGACAGGAAAAGCTCCGCGCGGGCCGCGTGCTGGTGGTGGGCTGCGGCGGCCTGGGCTCGCCCGCCCTCTATTATCTCGCCGCGGCCGGGATCGGCCGCCTGGGCCTGATGGATTCGGACCGGGTGGACATTTCCAATCTCCAGCGCCAGATCCTGCACGCCACTCCCGACATCGGCCGGCCCAAGACAGACTCCGCCGTGGCCCGCCTGCGCACCCTCAATCCCCACGTGCAGCTCTCGGCCCACAACGAACGCCTCACGGCCGAAAACGCCCGGGAGCTGTTCGCCCCCTACGACCTGATTCTCGACGCCACGGACAACTATGCGTCCAAGTACCTCATCAACGACGTCTGCGTGGCGATGGGCAAGCCGTTTGTCCATGCGGGCATTTCCGCCTTCTGCGGCCAGATTCTCACCGTGCGGCCCGGCCAGAGCGCCTGCCTGCGGTGTGTCTTCCCCGTGCCGCCGCCGGCCCCCGCCCCCGAGGCGCCCGCCCACGCCGGCCCCCTGGGCCCCATCCCCGGCGTCATCGGTTCCCTCCAGGCCCTCGAAGCCGTCAAATTCCTCTCCGGCGTCGGGGCGCTGCTGACCGGCACCCTGCTGACCTACGACGGGCTCGAAGCCGAGTTCACCCCTGTCCATGCCCATCGAAATCCCGCCTGTCCCGCCTGCGGAACCGGCGCCCAACCCAAGGAGTAGCCCCCATGGCCGACCTCATCCAGTTCACCTTGAACGGCACGCCCCAGTCTGTCGCCATCGACCCCGCCGACAAGATCATTGATGTCCTGCGCGAACACCTCAACCTGACCGGCACCAAGCGCGGCTGCGACGACGGCACCTGCGGGGCCTGCACCATCGTCCTCAACGGCGAAGCCAAACGCGCCTGCCTCCTGCCCGCCGCCAAGCTCGACGGGGCCGATGTCCTGACCATCGAAGGCCTGAACCGCGGCGCCGACATCCACCCCATCCAGAAAGCCCTGATCGAAGCCGGCGCCGTCCAGTGCGGCTACTGCATCCCCGGCATCGTCATGGAACTCTACGCGCTCTACACGAAAAAACCCGACGCCGACGACGGCGAAATCAAAACCGCCCTCTCCCGCCACTTCTGCCGCTGCACCGGCTACGAAGCCATCTGGGAAGGCGCCAAACTCGCCCAACAGTACATGCAGGCCAAAGCCTGAGAAACTACGAAACACACGAAATGAACGAAAAAAATTCATTTTTCCTGACCTCTGAACTCTGTTCCCTGCCCCCTGTACCCCTGAACCGTTGAACTGTTGAACCTCTGAACCCCTGAACCGTTGAACTCCTGAACCCCGACCCCTGAAAGGCTCCCCATGTACGACATTCTCATCAAGAACGCGCAGCTCCGCCGCAAATCCGGACTCTGGAACATCGCCATCGAGAAGGGCGTCATCCAGAAGATCACGAAGAAACCCGTCCGCGCCAGGGCCGGCAAGGTCATCGACGCCGCCGGCAACCTCGTTACCGAGCCGTTCGTCAATACCCACCTGCATCTCTGCAAGGTCTATACGCTGGAAATGATGGACTCCAGGGCCCTCAGCGCCTACCACGGCGCCGACATGGGCGGCGCCATGACCGCCATCGAACTCGCCGCCCGCGTCAAGGCGAACTACAATGAAAAGTGGATCCTCCCCAATGTCCGCAAGGCCCTCAAACTCGCTGCCCTTAACGGCAACCTGCACATCCGCGCCTTCGCCGACGTGGATTCCAAGGCCAAGCTGATCGGCCTCAAGGCCCTGCTGAAGGCCCGCGACGAGTTCAAGGGCGTCGTGGATGTCCAGGTCGTCGCCTTCCCGCAGGACGGCGTCGTCCGCGAACCCGGCACCGTGGACCTGATGAAGGAGGCCATGGACCTCGGCGCCGACGTCGTCGGCGGCATCCCCTGGATCGAATTCACCGAGCGCGACGAACAGACCCACATTGACGAAATGATGAAGCTGGCCATCGCCTACGACAAGGACATCTCGATGCTGGTGGACGACGCGGGCGACCCCACGCTCAAGACGCTGGAAATGCTCGCCGTGCGCACCATCGAGGAAGGCCGCATCGGCCGCTCCCTCGCGCATCACGCGCGCGCCATGTGCCTGTATCCCACGCCCTATTTCAAAAAGGTCTCCGCCCTGCTCCAGCAGGCCGGCATGGGCGTCGTCAGCGATCCGCATACCGGCCCCCTCCACGCCCGCGTCAAGGAACTGCTCGCGGAAGGCAACCTCGTCTGCCTGGGCCAGGACGATATTTCCGACGCCTACTATCCGTACGGGCAGAACAACATGCTCGAGGTCGCCTTCCTGGCCTCCCACCTCCTGTGGATGACCACCTTCCCCGAGATGGAGACGCTCTACGACCTCGTCACCGTCAACGCCGCCCGGTGCATCAACCTGCCGAAGTTCGAACTCCGGGAGAAAAACAACGCCAGCCTGGTCGTGCTGGACGCCAAGAGCGTCTGCGAGGCCTTCCGCTATCACAAAGCCCCGCTTCACGTGATCTCCCACGGCAGGCTCCTCAAGCCCGGGCGCATCGCCTGACGGCCGGACCCCACGGCCGGCGGCCAGCCTCCCGGCCCCTTCCGCGACCGGCGCGGCATCCCCTTCGCGGGAGGCCGCGCCGGTTTCATGTCCAACCCCTTCCAAACCCTTGTTTTGGAGTTTGACATCCCCCGGGCGATGACCCACAATGCGCCCACAACCGTTTTTGGAGGACACTATGGCCAAATTGTTGAAGCCGCTTGTTGTAATTGTGTTGGTGCTGGCCGTCGTGGCTGTTTGCATCCAAGGCTTTGTGCTCTTTCCCAAGCGGACGCTGATCAAGGACCGCACCCAGAAGCTGGAAAGCGGCATCACCCGGGTCGTCAATACCCTCAAGGGCGAGACCTCCCTGCTCACCGACGAGGAAAAATCCCAGGTGCGTTTCAGCGCCAACAACCTCAAGGCCGGGACGACTGAGGAACTGCCCCGGCTCGACAGCGAGCTCAACCTGGCCAACACCCTGGCCACCGCGGTCCTGACCGGCTGGCAGAATACCCAGACCGACCTGGAAAACACCCGCCAGGATCTGGAAAACACCCGCGCGGACCTGGAACGGACCCGCGGCGAACTCGAAGACGCCCGCACCCAGATCGTCCAGCTGAATGACACCATCCGCTCCAAGGACGCCGAACTCGTCGAGAAGTCCAATCTCATCGCCGGCCTCGAGGATGAAAAGGCCTCCCTGGAAACCCAGATCGCGGAACTCAACGACCGGATCGGCGGACTCGAAGACCAGGTGGCCCAGCTGGAAGAGGAAAACGTCATGCTGGAAAACCAGCTGGCCAAGTATGAGCAGGCCGAAGCCGGCACCATCACGATGAAACCCGGCACCACCGCTTCCATCATCTACGCCAACGCCGACTGGAACTTCGTGATCATCGACATCGGGACCATCGCCGGCGCCCAGCCCAGCGCCGAAATGATCGTTCACCGCAACGACAACATGGTCGGCAAAATCCGCCTGAGCGCCGTGCGCGACAACGTCTCCATTGCCGAAGTGCTGCCGGAATTCCAGAAGGATGCCATCAAGGAGGGCGACGATGTTCTCTTCTAACGGACTCTCCGTCATGACGCTGCTGGCCGTGCTGCTGCTGGCCGCCGTGGTGGCCCTTCAGGTCTTCGAGATCAACACCTATTCCGCGATCCCGTCCCTCTGGCCGTGACCCTTCTGCGCCTCGCCGCGATCCTGGCCCTGCTGTCGGCTGTCGCCGGCTGCGCCACCGCCACCGATCAGGAATCCGAACTGCCCTGGAACATGAGCCAGCCGTGGGAAACCGCCCCCGCCCTCCCCGGCGGTCTCGGCGGCGGCTACTGACCGCCCCCCCCCTCCGGCCGGTCCGCCCCGTCCCGGAAGTCCCCCCGCATGCCAAAGGCCGGAACAGCTGTTCCGGCCTTTTGAAATTGGTAGCGGGGCTTGGATTTGAACCAAGGATCCGGCGGCTGCCGGATTATGAGCCGGACCTGGTCAATCCCGTAATCCGGTAGAATCCGCTCCCCCGACCTTGGCGTTTCAAGAGGTTTTCGTGTCTACGTGCCTCTCCCAAGGTGGGAAACGACTTGTGCCAGATCAAGGTCCATGGCCCCCGCGAACGGGTCCATTTCGAGACGCCGGTGTTGTGATCACGCACCCGGCGATCCACATCGTCCGTAACGCCGATATACAGGCGGTCCTGAGCGTTACGAAGGATGTAGACGTAATACATGGTTAGTGAAAAACGGCCGGAAGGCCGGCCGTTCAGAAAATGGTAGCGGGGCTTGGATTTGAACCAAGGATCCGGCGGCTGCCGGATTATGAGCC
>ENA-UOXR01002699-UOXR01002699.1-bioreactor-metagenome-genome-assembly--contig:-NODE-2699-length-16021-cov-29.918514_pt1 | contig 16021 bp, 15 predicted proteins | sample MGYA00238164_ERZ764825 | MGnify/ENA primary metagenome ERZ764825 (study PRJEB28920, sample SAMN05720171) | bioreactor metagenome | isolation source: Anaerobic biogas reactor | place: USA:Washington...
TGGACACGATGGTCATCGGTGTCGGCAACTCGACCAATCCGACCGCCGGCGGCATGGGCATCGTCTATATCGACGATGTCGGATTCGGCCGCCCTGCTACGACGCAGTAGCATCGCGCCGAATCGCCTTTGATACTGTGAAACCTGGGGCTCGTGCCACAACGGTACGAGCCCCTGTCCTGTCTACGCGACCACTCCATCGGCACTGCAAGTCTTGGAGCGCCCAGATCAATGAGCGGATTGTTGACAGACGAGGTGTTCGCATGGATGATGGGCTCGTTGCCTTGGAACCGGCATGGTCAGGACGTTACAGGAGTCAAGCCGAATGAAGAACGCATTGCTCATCTTACTCGTCACAGTGACGCTGATCGGTTCGACGTCGTCCGCTGGGCCTGCGAGTCGGGGCCCTACCCACTACATCACCAACCGGGCGCCGCTGGCGGCCAAGCCGTACACGGAGCTGCCCATCGGGGCGATCGAGCCAATGGGCTGGCTGCGACGGCAACTGGAGATCATGGCCTCCGGCATGACCGGCCGGCTCGATGAGCTGTATCCGCAGGTGGTGGGCCCGCGAAACGGCTGGCTGGGCGGCGACGGCGACGGCTGGGAGCGTGGCCCCTACTGGATCGACGGACTGCTGCCGCTGGCCTACATCCTCAAGGACCGCGCGCTGATCGAGAAGGTCCGCCCGTGGGTGGAGTGGACACTGACGCACCAGACCAAGGACGGGTACATCGGGCCGGTGCCGTTCGAGACGCCGCCGACGCCGGAGCCAGGCATCCAGAAAAGCCCTCGCCGCGACTGGTGGCCCAAAATGGTCATGCTCAAGGTCCTCCAGCAGTATTACATGGCGACCGGCGACGAGCGCGTGATCGACGTGATGACGAAGTACTTCCGGTACCAGCTTCGCGAGCTACCCAAAACGCCGCTGGGCCACTGGTCGTTCTGGGGCAACCGCCGGGGCGGCGACAATCTGCTCGTGGTGCTCTGGCTCTATAACATCACCGGCGACGGCTTCCTGCTGGACCTGGCCGAGCTGATCGGCGAGCAGACGCACCCCTACACGGAGATCTTTCTGGAACGCGGCGACATCGCGCTGCACCGTTACGAACAAGGCGCCAACGGTGCCAGCGCCTTCCACTGCGTCAACCTGGCTCAGGGGATCAAAGAGCCGATCGTCTACTACCAGCTTCATCCCGACGAAAGACACCTGCGCGCGGTGAAGAAGGCGTTCGCCGACATTCGCAAGTATCACGGCCAGCCCCACGGGCTCTACGGCGCCGACGAGGGGATGCACGGACGCGTTCCGACGCAGGGCAGCGAGTTCTGCACGTGCGTCGAGATGATGTTCTCGCTGGAGAAGATGCTCGAGATCACCGGCGACGTCGCCTTCGCCGACCACCTGGAAAAGCTGGCATACAACACGCTTCCGACACAGGCGACGGACGACTACATGGCCCGCCAATACTTTCAGCAGGCCAACCAGGTGACGTGTGCGATGCACAGGCACAACTTTTTCGACCACACGACCGACGGCGTCGTGTTCGGCCTGCTGACCGGCTACCCCTGCTGCACGTGCAATCTCCATCAGGGCTGGCCGAAGTTCGTCGGGCACCTGTGGATGGCGTCGGCCGACAACGGTCTGGCGGCGCTGGTCTATGGTCCTTCGAAGGTCACCGCCAAGGTGGCCCAGGGTCAGACGGTGACAATTGTGGAACAGACGAATTACCCGTTCAGCGAATCGGCGCGATTCACGGTCGCGACAAGCAAAGCCGTGACGTTTGCACTGCACCTTCGGATTCCAACGTGGTGCCACGATGCGAAGATTACGGTGAATGGCCAGCCACTCGAAAGGGAGCTCGAAGCCGGATCTGTTGCCAAGGTGGACCGACGCTGGAGCAACGGCGATGTCGTCGAGCTGACGCTGCCCATGACAATGCGGACACAGCGCTGGCACGAGAACAGCGTCAGCATCGAACGCGGCCCGTTGCTGTATGCTCTGCGGATTGAGGAGACATGGACGACGCACGAGCAGTACCGCGAGGTCCAGCCGGCGAGCCCCTGGAACTATGCGCTGTTCGAGGCAGGCCTGAAAGACGTGGATACAGCATACAAGGTGGTGATGGGCGACGCGGCAACGCTGGAGCCCTGGAACCTCCGCAACGCGCCGATCTCGATCAGGACGAAGGGGGTGCGTCTGCCGCACTGGCAGCTTTACAGCGGTATGGCAGGCCCCATCCCGTGGAGTCCACAGGGCAAACAGGACAACTGGCCCGTCGAGGAGATTACATTGGTCCCGTACGGCTGCTCGACACTGCGCATCAGCGCCTTTCCCACCGTCCGATAGAACCTTGGGATCGACAGACGCCTGGACGCCGAAGAGGTAACGAATGCTCAGAAACCTATCGGATCGTCAGGTCACCGCCTTCGATTCGTCTCAATGGGATCAGAGGCGCGTCGAGCGATGGATGCGGATCGATGACATCAAGGCCGTTCTATCGCCCTATATGCTCGACAACCCGACCGCGAGGTTTCTCGATCTCGGCGGCGGGACGGGTCGATTCAGCGACCTGCTCCTGGCCACCTACGAATCCTGTTCGGCCGTGGTCGCCGACGCCTCGGAATTGCTGTTGTCACGCAACCAGCCGCATCAGCGAAAGACCTTTCTGCATGTGGAGGCGTCCCGCCTCGGGGACGTGCTTGAGCCGGGGTCTTTTGACGTGATCTTCGCACACCGTCTTCTGCACCACCTCGTCGGGGACAGCTATGCCGAGAGCCTGGCGTCGATCGAGGCGGTCCTGTGCCAGTGCGCCATCCTCCTCAAGCCGCACGGACGACTGTCCGTCATCGAGAACATCTGGAACGGTCGATTCGCCGATGGGCTGGCGGGCCGGCTGTTGTACTGCGCCACGTCCTCACGCCTCCTGGCGCCTGTGACCGGCCGACTCGGGGCGAATACCGCCGGCACTGGCGTCTGCTATCTTTCCGATCGCATATTGAGACGGATGCTGGAACGCACCGGCTTTTGCGTGCACACGCAGCAAACCCTCGGAGCGTTTCGTCTTCCGTGGTACATCCGGTATCCGACCCTACTGAAGGATGCGCGGTCCGCTCATTACTGGTGCGAGATCGCACAGCGCCCCCACCCCTGTTAAAGGAATGAGACGGATGCCATGGCAAGGCGTGACATCGGCACCGGCGCTGCCCGATACAATTCCCGCAACTTTATACCCAGTTTCTATTAAAGCCCGGTGGTATGAACGTCGATAACACTCGCGGTGATGATCACCGGGGATCGCGGAGGCGTATCCCGATGAAGAGGAACCGTGGAACGGCTGGCGAGCCGACGCGTGTGCGTATCACCACGGGAGAGCAGATAATAGCAATGTAAGGTTGTCGAGGCGAGCACCGGAAGCGACGAGAATCACGAGACGGACATCAGGCAAGACGGCAGTCTGGACGCACACTGCCGTCACAATCCAAACGTGAACAACATGGGGCGATGCACTCTGTCTGCGCCGACGGCTATCGAGCATTCGACGTGGCGGCGTGCCCACCGCCCTCACGCACCGGATCTCGCCGTCGCGCACCGTCGATTGCGACATCGCTTCGACGGGTGTGTGATGGAACGCGCCGTTCGGCGCCGTTGTGGAGAGCAAACCATGACAGGAACGAAAGAACAAGCCCGGACGAATCAAATCACCCTTCCGAACCGGGAGGGGAAGTACCTGACCTTCGCCCTGGCCAGCGAGGAGTACGGCCTGGAGATCCTCACCGTCCGTGAGATCATCGGCTATATCGAGGTCACCGCCGTGCCTCAGACCCCCCATTACGTCAAGGGCGTCATCAACCTGCGCGGCCAGGTGATCCCAGTCATCGACCTCCGTGCCAAATTCGGTATGGAGACCGCTGCCGTCACCGAACAGAGCTGCATCATCGTCGTTGAGATCACGCAGGAGGGCCGCACGTACAGCGTGGGAATCATCGTCGATCGCGTCCAGGAGGTGCTCGACATCCCCGGAGACAGCATCGAGGAGCCGCCTCGGTTCGGCGCGTCGGTCAACACGGACTTCATCCTCGGCATGGGCAAAGTCGGCAGCAGTGTCAAGATTCTGCTCGATATCGACAAGGTCCTGGCCGGCGACCGGCTTGAACACGTCGGATGAGTCTGTCGGGAAAGGTCACGCCGGCGGCAGGAATGGACCGGCAGTCGCCTTCCCGTGGCGTATCACGTGACACGCACATGGCTGGAGCCAATGAAGGATCTGTGTCAACAAGAAACCAAACGACCTTTTTGCCTGGGAGAGTACAACATGTTACAGAACATGAAACTGGGAACAAAGCTGATTCTGACGTTCATGAGCATAGCGACAACCACGTTGATCCTCGGCGTGATGGGCTACTATGGCACCGCCAGAAGCACAGCATCCATCCATGAGGTCGGCTCGGTGCGTCTGCCCGGCATTGAGACGGTGTTGAGAATGCAGGTGGAACTGGAAAGCCTCGTCGGTGGGATGCGCACCCTGTTGAATCCCGACAACACCAGGGAGGTTCGCCAGCAGCATTACGACGAGATTGCCAAGACGCGAAAGCGATATGGTGAGGCCCGCGAACTCTATGAGACGCTCTCGCACACGCCCGAGGAAGTGCAGGAATGGAACGAGTTCCTGAGAATCCTGCCGGAATGGGTGGGCGCCAATGATGAGATTCTCAAGCTCTGTCACGAGATGGATGAGATGGACATCTTCAACCCCACTGCGCTGTTGGTGGAGCTGCAGACGTTTCGCGGCGACCACCATGCATTCGAGGGCAAGGTGGGCAGACTGATTCTCTCCGGCGAGGCATTCCAGGTCGGCAACGATTCAGCCACATGCGATTTCGGCAACTGGCTGGCGCAGTTCTCGACGCGGAATCCGCGTCTCCAGGGCATCATCCGCGCCGCTCACCAGCATCACAACCGCTTCCATGAGACGGCGAGAACGATCGGCGACCACATGCAGGCCGGGAAGAAGGAAGAATGCGAGCAGTTGTTCCGCACCGCGATGCAGCCGGCCGCCCATGAGGTGTCTGAGTGTCTCAAACAACTGATCGCGGAGGTCGGCCAGGCCGAAGGGCTGCGACAACGCGTCGCCGAACTGGCAATGGGGCGTACACGTCAGTTACAGGCGCAGGCCTTTCAACGGCTCGACAATGTGGTTCAGATCAACCACAACCTCGCCGCACAGGCGGTTGAGGGAGCGCATACCCAGTCAACCTTCCAGACTACACTGTCGCTGATCGCCACGGTCGTCGGCGTGGTGCTGGCGGTCGCCTTGGGAATGGTGATGACCCGTGCCATCACCCGCCCCATCCATCGGATCATCACGGGCCTGACCGCCGGCTCAGAACAGGTGGCATCGGCCGCCAGCCAGGTCTCTGCGGCATCGCAATCGCTGGCCGAAGGGGCGACTGAGCAGGCCGCCGGTCTGGAAGAGACCTCTTCCAGCCTCGAAGAGATGTCGTCGATGACCAAGCAGAACGCCGACAACGCCCAGCAGGCCAACACGCTGGCCGGCGAGGCCCGCAAGGCCGCCGACACCGGCGCCGAGTCCATGACCCGGATGAGTCAGGCCATCAACGACATCCAGAAGAGTTCCGATGAGACCGCCAAGATCATCAAGGTCATCGATGAGATCGCCTTCCAGACCAACCTGCTGGCGCTGAACGCCGCCGTCGAGGCTGCGCGGGCCGGCGAGGCGGGCAAGGGCTTTGCCGTGGTGGCCGAAGAGGTGCGCAATCTGGCAATGCGGTCAGCCGAGGCCGCCAAGAACACGGCCAGCATGATCGAGGAATCCGTCAAGAACGCTAAGAACGGCGTGGACATCGCGGCCGAGGTGGGCAAGGTCCTCGACGAGATTGTCCAGAGCATCGGCAAGACCACGAACCTGGTCGGTGAGATCGCGGCCGCTTCGCAGGAGCAGGCCCAGGGGATCGACCAAGTCAATACGTCCGTCTCACAGATGGACAAAGTGACCCAGCAGAATGCCGCCAATGCCGAGGAAAGCGCCAGCGCTTCGGAGGAACTCAGCAACCAGGCCGAATCCATGAACGAGATCGTCGGCGAACTGATCGCGCTGGTCGGTGGAGCGACTCTGAAGACTGCGAGCCCGCCCACGGGCAGATCCGCACGTCGAATCGCGCCGAGACAATCCGGCACGCATCCGTTGAGTCCCTCGGACAAGACCTGGCACAAGATCGCAACCGGCAAGACCGCCCGTCAGGCCATCCCGCTAGGCGACGGCGACAACTTGAAGGAATTTAACTCCTGACACTGCACGTAGTGATGAAGAGGGGTCGGCCATCCCAAGGGACACCGGGACGCGCCGGCCCCTTTTCTATGGTGCAGTCCCCTGACGAATCGTCGCGGCAATGGCGACGATTCGTTCTGGGCGGCGTCGCCCCTACCGACGGCGCGATCCGCCCAGGATGCTGCCGAGCACGCCGCGCCAGATAGAACGACCAAGCTGACTTCCGGCGGTACGCGCGGCCTGCTTGGCCAGCGTTTCCACCATGCCCTGCCGGCGTTTGGTGCCCCACAGCAGTTCGCCGAGCTTGCCGCGTCCCGAGGGCTTCGCGGTCTCGCGCTTCGTTGACGGCGGTGCAGCAGCTTCCTTTTCCAGAGTTCTGCGACTGAGGATCTCGTAGGCCGACTCGCGATTCACGGTGGTGTCGTACTTGCTGCCGACCGGGCTGCGCGAGCGCACGGCAGCGCGCTCTTCCGCCGTGATCGAACCCATCCGGCATCGCGGCGGACAGATGACCGTGCGCTCGACAGGCATCGGAACGCCCTTGTCCTGGAGCGTGGAGACCAGGGCCTCGCCGACGCCGAGCTGCGAAATGACCTTTGCCACGTCCAGGTTCGGATTCGCGACAAAGGTCTCGGCCGCCGTTCGCACCGCCTTCTGGTCACGCGGCGTGTACGCCCGCAAGGCGTGTTGGATGCGGTTGCCGAGCTGACCGAGGATCTCGTTCGGCACGTCGTCGGGGAATTGCGAGCAGAAGTACACGCCCACGCCCTTGGAGCGGATGATCCGCACCACCTGCTCGACGCGCTGGCGCAACATCGCCGGAGCGTCATCGAACAGCAGATGCGCCTCATCGAAGAAGAACACCAGCTTGGGCTTGTCCAGATCGCCGACCTCGGGCAGGTTCTCAAACAGTTCAGACAGCAGCCACAGCAGGAAACTCGAATACAATCGCGGCTTCAGGATCAGTTGGTCTGCCGCCAGAATGCTGATGACGCCGCGACCGCTCAGATCGGTTCGCAGCAAGTCGTTCAGTTCCAGGGCCGGTTCGCCAAAGAACGCTTCGGCGCCCTCCCGTTCCAGCGACAGCAGCGCCCGCTGGATCGCCGCCACGGACTGCACGCTGACCAGGCCGTATTCCGTCGAGATCTCTTTACGGTGTTCCGTAACGAACCCGAGCAACGTGCGAAGATCGTCGAGGTCAAGCAGCAGCAGCCCCTGATCGTCCGCCAGCTTGAAAGCGATTTCCAACACGCCGGTCTGCGTGTCGTTGATCTCCAACATGTGTCCCAGCAAGGTCGGCCCGATCTCGCTGATCGTGGTCCGCACGCGATGGCCCGCATCGCCGAACATGTCCCAGAGCAGGACCGGACTAGCCTCGTTGGCGTAGGCTTCGATACCGATCTGGGCGACGCGCTGCTGAATCTTGTCATTCATGGCCCCGGCCATCGCCAGGCCGGCGACGTCGCCTTTCACGTCCGCCATGAACACCGGCACGCCCATGCGCGAGAAGCCCTCCGCCAGCACCAATAGAGAAACGGTCTTGCCGGTGCCGGTGGCTCCGGCGACCAGGCCATGGCGGTTGCCGTATCTGGCGAGCAGATGCACCTGCCGTTCGCCCTTGCCAACAAGTATCCGGTCCATGCACAGTCCCTTTTTCTTGCTGCCCTTGTGGACGGGTTGCCCCGTGCCCGACGATTGCGGATCGGGGATAGCGGATTCGCCTCCGTGCGCCAATCCGCAATCCGAAATCCGCAACCCGAACGCCACCCAATGTAACAAGATCGGCCATCGAAGCAACTGCCAAGAAGACCACAGACTCTGGAGCCAGACGCACCCGCTCGAAAAGGACCCCCGACGAGGCTGTCACGGGAGGCGCTGGGCAACCTCGTCAAAGATGAGCTGTTTGGCGTGGTCGATGGGTCCGGGCAGGAAGGTGCCGGCGGCCATCTTGTGGCCCCCGCCACCGAATTTGGCGGCGATTTGGCTAACGTCGACGGCGCCCCGGCTGCGCAGCGAGCAGCGAACGCGACCGTCCTTCAGTTCCACCAGCAGCGTCGAGACTTCCACGGAGGCGATGCGATGGCACTCGTTGATGAAGTTCTCGGTGTCCTCGTAGGAGGCGCCGGTCCGGGCGAAGTCTTCCTGAAGCAGGTACTGCACGGCGTAGCGTCCGTCCAAGTGCAGCTCGAGCCGGTCGAGCATGGTCACCAGGAGCCGGAACCGCGCCGGCGAAAATGTGTGATAGAGCCTGTCGTACAGGTCGGTCGGGGAGACGCCCAAGTCGATCAGATCGGCGGCGCAGCGGTATACCCGGCTGGTGGTGTTGTTGAACTGGAACCATCCGGTGTCGGTGGCGATCGCGACGAAAAGGGCCTCGGCCATGGTCGCCGTCATGGGCAGGCCGGCGGCCTTGAGGAAGTCACACACCACCAAGCCGGCCGCGGCGGCGGTCGCATCGACGATCTCGACGGTGCCCAGGCCGTCGCTGGTGACGTGATGGTCGATCACCAGGACGGGCGCGTCGATCCGCTTGAGGTGCTCCTCGAAATGGGGCAACTGGCTGTAGCTGTTGGTGTCCACGATGACAATCAGGTCGCATTGGCCAAGCGGCCCCGTCGCCAGTTCCTCAACCTGTACGTCCGTTCGCAGCACGGGCACCTTTTCGTCAAAGAGAAAGGCGTACCAGGGAGGCACAGGCGAAAGGAACAGTGGCCGCACTGTTTTGCCAAGCCCTCGCAGGGCCTCGCTCAGCGCGGCGACGCAGCCGCACGCATCACCATCCGGCCGGTTGTGCGTGGTAATCAAAACATCACTGGCATTCTCGATCAGCGCAAGGGCCTGCTGATGCATGTCTGTCATCCAACACCTTTCGTATCGTCTCTGGGAAGGCGTCTGAGCGATTCGTGGAACGGTCTTCCGCCGCAGTCAATCGTGCTCGAAGATCATCTTCTGTACATCGACGCCCTCGATGCCGCCGAGCTTGTCGAGCAACTCAAAAATGGGCTTCTCGTCGCCGGCCATCTCCAGCAGGACGACCCCGTTCGGCGAGCAGTAGTTGTCGGAGACCGGATGAAGACCGATGCGGGTCTTGATACTGCAACCGTATTCCGTGAACAGATCCTGGACCCGATGTGCGTGGTGAATTCGGTCGGTGATGTGAACGCCCAACACGATGTGACGCGGCTCTTTCATGGTGTCTCTCCTTGTATGAATTCCTTCAGTACGGCCCGGGCCTGGTCGCAGTCCCTGCCGATCTGGGCGACGAGTTCATCGGGACTGGTGAATTTGTGCTGCGGTCTCAGGTGACGGACAAACTCCATCACCATCCATTTTCCGGTCAGATCCCCTGCCGGCTCGTCGAGAACATGGGCCTCGATCAGCAGCGGATGCCGCTCTTCGAACGTTCGAATCTCGCCGATGCTGAACGCGGCGGGAAGTCGTTCGGCTTTGGACAGTCCCGGCGCGCCGGGATCCGGATCGTCGGCGACCTCCACAAAGCCGGCGTAGACGCCCTCGGCCGGAATGACCTGCTCGGGCCTGGCCATGTTCAGCGTCGGGAAGCCCAACTGCCGGCCCCTTCCGCGGCCGGAGACGATCGGTCCGAGCAGGCGATACGGCCGTGACAGAGCGATGGCCGCATCGGCGACGTGACCGCTCTCCAGCATGTAGCGGATCACCGTGCTGGAGACGCGAATCGTCTCGCCCATCGGCAGCGTCATCTGTTTGGGAGGAACGACAACAACCTCGAAGCCCTTCTGGCGTCCGAAGGCCCCCAGCGTTTCGATGTCACCGGCGCGGCGGGCGCCGAAGTGGAAATCGTGGCCCTCTACGATGAAACGAGGCGCGAAAGTGGCCATCAGGAACTCGTCGATGAACTGCTCGGGCGACAGTTTCAGCAACTCCCTGTTGTCCTCCAGCACGATGACGCAGTTGTCGGCGTAGGGACGCAGCAGATCGAGCTTCAGCGGCAGCGGCGTCAGGACGCCCGGGGCCTTCTCCGGATGGAGGACGGCGACCGGATGCGGCTCAAACGTCATAACGACCATCTCCGCGTCGTGGTCCTCGGCGAGGGCTCGCGCCGTGCGGAGGATCTCCCGGTGTCCGACGTGCACGCCGTCGAAATTGCCTATCGTCAGCACGCACCCTTTCCGGATACGCCCAAACTCCGACAGCGATTTGAGGACTTTCATTGCCCACGCCTCTTACACAGACCTCGACCGTGCCCCCCTGGAGCAGAGGGACGTCAGAGAAAGTGTACCGTGGCGTAGCACGGACGCAACGGCTTTTCGCCGACAAAACGGCAAGGGAGATGAGGACCACAGTGCAGACGAGGCGGGGTGCGTAAGGACGCCGGACAGGCAAGGCACGCGAGGACTGGAATCAGCGGTCCATATCGCCTCGGACTCAGTCGGTGCGGTCCCCGCCCGAGACGGTCGATCGCTCGCCGATCTGGGTGTGATGCGGATAGAAGACGCGAAGCTCTTCGCGTGTGAATGCGGCTTTGGTCGGGTCGCCCACCTTCTCGTAGCACAACACGAGCATGTCGAGAGCCGCCCTGTGATAGGCGAACCTCTCCGGCGCCGGCTGATGTGCGCGGGCGGACTCAACCTGGCGCACCTGATCGAAGTAGGGGACCGCCTGCTGCGGCTGACCGTCCTGGACGTACAGCAGGGCCAGTTCGAAATGGGCCGCCACGTTGGTGGGATCGGACTCCGTAGCCCTCTGGTAGGCCCCGTAGGCCGCATCGCGATCCCCCCAGGCCTTGTGGGTACAGGCGAGCAGATACCACGCGTGACTGTTGTCCGCATCGATGAGCAGGACCTTGTCACACTGTCGCTTGGCCTCGTCGTGCAGTCGGAACGCCGAATAGGCATCGGCCCGGCTGAGGATCTGGTCGACCATCAGCGGCCGGATCACGATCAGAGCGACCACCACGAAGATGACGCTGTACGCTCCCTTTGCCACCAATTCCCGGCATTCCTGTTGGTCCCGCCGAGGCTTGGGATAGATGACCTGTCCTTCCGCCATATCGCCCCCGTCATCCGACAACAATCAGGTAGATGCCGACCACCATCAACACGTTTCCGGCGATCAGGTGAATCCGTTCTTCGAGCGAACAGATTCGGGCCCGGGCCCGATCGATCACGTCCGGCTTCACCAACGCCGTCAACACGCCAACGGCCAGGATCGGCAGGCTCTGTCCGAGTGCAAAACTGACAAACAACAGCAATCCGTAGACCGAGAGCTTCTTGGCCACAGCGATGCCCGCCAGAACCAGCAGGCCCGCTCCGCAACAGGGGCAGGCAGGCACAACCAACAGGCCGAAGACGACGCCCAACAGGCCTGCCCCGGCCAGGCTGGCCTTCTGCAATCTGGGGCCGAGATTTTGCCATTTCTCCGGCAGCAACCTCACGTTGACCAGTCCCGAGACGAACACGCCGACCACAATCAGCAGGCCGCCCAGAAACCAGTAAAGGTACTTGTTGAGATTCAACAGCTTGCCCGCCGCGCCGCCGACCGTCATCATGGCCACTCCCGTGAGGACGCAACTGACGGCCAGTCCGGCCGCGAACAGGCACGTCAGGAGGATGGCGCGCCTCTTCGACGATCCGGCGCCGGCCACGTATCCAATCACTACAGGCAGGCGAATGGCCGTGCAGGAACTGACCGAGGCCACCGCCCCGATCCAGAACACAACGACCAGGGCCCATACAGGGGACTCGCCGATCAGTCTGTCGATTGTCGAAATCACGGTATCCGCCTTCAACAATGGTCCATTCCGGGTTCCATGCCATGCTCCACTCCGGCCCCCTCTGGCCCTGCACTGAGCCGGCTGCGACGAGCCATCCCCCGCCGATCCGTAGAACCTGCGGAGCGGCCCCGTCGCTCGTACCCAAATCCTACGAAACAAACGCGGGCCCGAAAAATATGAAACCAAGTTGCATTTTGGCCCGAACCTCCTATAATGATCGTACGAAGATACAGTAACGATCATTGCGTGTTAGGATGGCGGCCGACTATGCGGGGAAGAATTGCGGCGATCAGCTTGGAACTGAAACACCATGCCCCGTTTACCCTCTTCGGGGCGGCCACCGGAATCGTCTGCATGCTGTTGTTCCACAATGCGGGCCAGGCAGTAAACCACCGACTCTTCCTGGTGTTCCACCCGGCCCACGTCGTCCTCTCGGCCATCGTAACCGCCTCTCTTTTCAAGCGTTATGAAAAGAAGACCAGTCTGATCAAGCTGTTGGTCATCGGCTACATCGGGGCCGTGGGCGTGGCCACTGTAAGCGACTGCGTGTTGCCCTATTTCGGCGAGACGCTCCTGGGCGTGGCGTTGCCGACGCACGCGGATCTCCATCACCATCACGAAGGGCCCATCCACGATCACGGCTCAGCCGGCCATGACGACCATTCTCATGAGGACTGCGCGGTTCGACCGCGACTGCACCTGGGTTTCATCGAGGACTGGTACGTAGTCAATCCCGCCGCTCTGCTGGGAATTTTTATCGCCTACTTCTGGCCTCGAACCACCTTCCCCCACGCCGGGCACGTCCTGGTCAGTACATGGGCTTCCTCGTTCCACGTCCTGATGAACACCCACGCCGAACTGACAGCCACGATGCTCGTCGGTATCTTCGTCGTCCTTTTCATTGCGGTATGGCTGCCCTGTTGCATCAGCGACATCGTCTTTCCGCTGCTGTTTGTCAGATCTGCCCCGCCGCATGCGCACGTCCACATGCACGCGCATGGCAAATCGGAGCCGGAGGCCGCCTCATGAACACCAGTCTCGACGACAAGTGCCGAAAGATGCTCAAACAGACGAGCCTGTATTGCACCGAGGCGCGCGTAGCAATCCTGAAGGTCCTTTCACAAGCGGTCAGGCCGCTGCGCCAGGATCAGATCGCCGAGCAGCTCACCGATAAGAAGCGAAACAAAGTAACGATCTACCGAACGCTCGAATCCCTAACCCATGCCGGATTGGTTCATCGCGCGTTCATGCAGAGGCGGGCCTGGCATTTTGAGATGGCCCATCACTGCACCCCCAGACAGTGCCACCCGCATTTCACATGTCTGAACTGCGGGCAAACCCACTGCCTCAAAGGGCTTTCAATGCCCCTGGCGCCGAAATCCTACCAAGGCTTTGTGATTCAACATCAACAGGTGCGGCTCGAGGGGCTCTGCCCTGCCTGCGCATAGGAGCGTGACCGCGTGAGGATGTCTGTGCGACATGCCGTTCTGATCGCCGCCGCCGGGTGTTTCCTGGCGATGACCTCAGGATTCGTGCTGTACCTGCACCTGCACCTGGCTCACGACCACGATCACGATCACGATCCGCTGCACCACGATTCCGAGCACTGTTCTTTTTGTCAGCAATTGCTCGTGGCAACGAAGGACTTCGCCGCCCAGCCCCAGCCGGTACATGTTGAAACCGACCAGATCGGCCGGTGCATCGATGTCTTTCTCAACACTCCCCTGCCGGTGACCGCCGCCCTGAACCTGGGCGCCCGCGCTCCCCCTGCGTAACACCCCCGCGCCGCATCGCAATGGACTGTCGCCCGCGCAAAAGGGGTGTCTGCTGCGCCGGCGCAGCATCATCCGGAATGAACCTGACTCGCCGAAGAAACGGCGATTCTACCTATCCATCGCTTATGCAGAGGAGTGAATATGATGATACGAAGAGGCAAACTCGCCATCCTTGGTCTGCTGCTCGGCGGGGCCGCCCTCATCACCTGCCCGATCGGAGCACAGGCAGACTGCGCCATGGCCCACACGCACATCGGGGTCAACCCCACGTGGCGGCCCGCTGACTGGAGCCAACCTGCCGAAGGATCCGTCGATCCGGACCCCACGGACGACGACAAACTGTGGTTCTTCTCCTTGCCGCCGGTCCACGCGTCGGCCACGCCGGGCTGGCCCCACTGGGAGCAGAACAACGGCACGGCCTTTCTCGTGCTGAGCCCCGTACTTGACGAGGAACAGTACATCACCAAGCCCGGCGACCCCGCCAAGGTCCTGTACACATGCAATTTCACGTACACCAAGGCCAACAGCTACGGCGACCCAAGCGGCCTGGTGCACCTGGACGGCTGGCATTCCGCCCACGGTCCGCAAGGGGCATGGAATCTGGAGAGCATTGACGAGACCATTGCCCCGGAATGGGAGATCTACCTGCGGCGGGAGCGGGTCAGCGTCAATCTGGACGAGGATGATTTCTTCATGTTGCTGCCCGATGACACGCCAGTCCTGGACGGCAATGGAACCACGCACTTCCTCGCGAAGCGCTGGCTGACCGACATGAACGCCTGGGGCATCCATGACCACATGGGCTTCTACTTCTGGCTCGACGACGAGGATGAAGAGGTCTACATCGTCGTGTCGGCCCACGACGCCAGCGGCACATACCAGCGCTCCGCCGATTTCGTCCTGCGATTCGCCAAGACCGTGATCCAGCCGATCCCCGGCGATCTCAACGGCGACGGCATCGTGGACATCCACGATTTCGAGATTCTCATTGAGAACTGGGGCAAGTCCGGTATCTGTCATGGCAAAGACGCAGAGCCGCACGATCATGACCACGACCATGATAATTAGGCATGCAGGGTGAAGGAATGGTCATGCGAAGGAAATCATCTCCATATGGAGTGGCACACAATGGGATTGGGGGCGTGTGCGGACGCTCCCGGTCCAGTTCTCTCGCCGGATTCGGGTTTACACTGATCGAATTGCTGGTGGTGGTTGCGATCATCGCGATGCTCATGGGCATTCTGCTGCCCTCGCTGGGCCGGGCCCGAGAGCAAGCCCGGAAGATCGCGTGTCTGAGCAATATGCGACAGATGGGCGTCGCGCTCCAGGCGTATTTGATCGACTCGGAGTATCGACTGCCGCCGAGTTCGTGCCGGTGCAAAGACCCGAACGACCACTGGCTTCGCGTCCTGACCGGCTATACACGCGAGCCGCTTCTGGTCCGCTGCCCGAGCGACCGGAGCAAGGAGTTCGTCGACTGGGCCCGCCCGCTCAGTGAACAGCAGCAGGCCCGGTATTCGAGCTTCGCCGTCAATGCGCTGCTCGACCCCGTTCACTTCCGCTATGGACCGAACAGCAACCGCTACAACAACGTCAACAGCATCCGTCGGCCGATGTATACCATCTGGATCAGCGAGGCGCCGGAAACCAAAAGCTTCGATCTTGCCGACCACATCCACCCGGACATGTGGGAAGGATCCGTTGAATACGCCAAGCAGTCCGTCGCCTGGGACCGGCATAAGGGGACGTCGAATTACCTCTTCGCCGACGGGCACGCCGAAGGGTTTGCATTCGAACGCACCTACGCCTGGCCCGGGGACTGCTACTGGTATCCCGAAACGGCGCCGAAATGGCCGGAGAATCCCTGAGTGAGGAGCAAAACAATGAAACTCGTCGCTGTCACAGGCGTCGCATTGGTCTGTCTGTCGTGCTGCGCAACGGCCCGGGCCCAGTGTTCGCTCGATCATTTCCTCATCGGCTGCAACCCGGACGGCATTGAGGGCACCGAAGACGATTGGATTCTGTTCGCAGACATCTCACAGAAATACCGCCACAGCGGACCGACCGAATATGTCGAGTGGTTCTATCCCCTGCAGAAGAGCATCTTCTCAAGCTACGGTTATCGCATCGGCGAGCCGGGCTTCGACGCCTTCCAACGCACCTATCCCAATGCCGGACACACCTACGACCCCAACCGCGCACTGGCCG
>ENA-UOXR01002704-UOXR01002704.1-bioreactor-metagenome-genome-assembly--contig:-NODE-2704-length-15975-cov-5.293467_pt1 | contig 15975 bp, 12 predicted proteins | sample MGYA00238164_ERZ764825 | MGnify/ENA primary metagenome ERZ764825 (study PRJEB28920, sample SAMN05720171) | bioreactor metagenome | isolation source: Anaerobic biogas reactor | place: USA:Washington...
CGACCTCGATTGGCTCTGCCGCCACTTTGAACCCATCGATGCCCCCACCCTCGAAGAGATCGCCACCGGCCGCAGGGCCCCCACCAGGCCCTCCTTTCACCTCTCCTTCGACGACGGACTCAAGGAAGCCGCTACCATCATCGCTCCCCTGCTCAAGGATAGGGGAATCCCCGCCACCTTCTTCCTCAACACGGGATTCATCGGCCAGAGGGACCTCTTTCTTCGCTTCAGGGTATCCGTGCTGATCAGCCGTTTGGACGCCACGGGCGAAACTGCCCGCAAAAAGGCCGCCACCCTCCTCGCCGGTAAAGGGATTCTCCTCCCTGGATTTTCCGACGGCCCGCCCAAATCCGCGGAAGAAGTTGCCGTTGTCGGCAGCCAGCTGCGTGAATTGCTTCTTTTGCTCCGGATCCGAAAAGACCGGTGTCTCGTACTCCCGATGCATCAAAGCGATCCCGCGTGCGGCATAGGCCAGCGCGTCCGGCCGGGCCCCGGCCATGTTCGCATTGGCAGATGCATACAGGGTATTGACCAGAAGCACCTGCATCACGGGATGGGTCGGATCCAACGCATAGGCCGCTTCCGCAGCGGCCAGTGCCAGATCGACACGCCCCTGCGCCTTCCAGAACCGCGCCTGACGAAAAAACCGTGCCGCTTCCACCGCCGGAGACGCTGGCGGAATCGACGCGCCCGCTTTCATTTGCTCCAACACCCGATCCGATAATTCGACGGTCAGCGAAGCAATCGTTTGCCCCTCCGCCTGCACCCGCCCCAACTCCCCGCCCTTGGCTTTCGACAAGTGGGCCGTGACGCGATACCCCTCCTCCAAACCGTTTTGACTCACATCCAGCTCCACCAGCACCGGCGCCGCCAGCAGACGCCCTTCTGGACGGTCCGGAGCGATCTCCCGGTCGAGGTTCACACTCTGCAGCCGCTTCCGTTCCACCACCACGACATCCGGCGATCCCAGCAAGCGCCGCTCCAGCAGCGCCCCGATCGAATCGCATTCCCCATCGCGGCTGTTCGGCAGATCCACGTTGCGCACCCCCATCAGCGCCACTGCAACTCCCGTACCATCCACCGCCCCCCACTTGGCCAGCGCCGACTCCACCCCCTCCGCGATTCCCTTCGCCAGCGCCTCCGCATCCACCCCTTCCACGCCCCGGTCCAACAGCCGGATCCCCTGCGCGGTCTCGAAAGCCGTCATCCCCAGCGCCTCCTGTCCCGGAAGCGGCTCCACGTGGATGAACACATCCACCGCCAGCTACTGCCCCAACCGGATGGCGTCCTCCGCCTGGACCAGCCCGCCCGCCGCCAGGTCCTGCTCGCGCAGCACCCGGCCGACTGTCGCGCGGTCCAGCAACTCCACCCCCTCCCGCCCCGACAGCTCCGCCTCCGCCAGCCCCAGTGCCGCCTCCCCGCTCCCCGCCAGCTCCGGCCCCATCAGCGCCACGCGCACCGGGGCGGACGTCTGGGCGGCAACCGGCATCGTCAACAGACCCAGAAAAAATAATCCTGCCCACCTCTTCCAATGCCTGATCGCGGTCATCCTCAGCTCCTCAATCTTCCATTTTCACGGCCGTGAACTGACCGCCATTCCCGATGATCAATACTCGGCTTTCCGGCAGCCACCGCAGCCAACCCCAATAGAACAAATTGCACGTTTTCCCCTGCATGGAATCCAGAAGGCACTCCATGCTCTGTAGCGGTTGCCCGGGGATGGGCTGCACCTCGCGCGTCGCCAGCGAAATCCGCCGCAGTTCAACCATGTCCACTCCCTCTTTCTGGATTTGGCCGAAGTGATACAGCCACCCATCCCCCAGCGCATTGGAGCGATAAAGCAGGTTCCGGTAGCGGCAGGTGTCGGGCGTCATCGGCAACTGGTCACTGGCGCCCCGCGTCTGATTGGCAAACCGCATGCGCCCGGCATCCGTGGTCGGATCAAACTCCACGATCCCGTACCAAAAGACGTATTGAGGCGTGAGCACCCGGTTCAGATAGAGCTCCAAGACTCCGTTCGGCCCGGTCTTGACCTCGCGCGCGGGCCATCCCATTTCCAGCAGAGAGCGGAACCCGCCATCGCCCATGCGGTATTCCCACAATGCCGACTCGGAGTCCCCTTCCCCCTGTTTGCCGTTGACCATCAGCAGCAGCCGGTTGCGGGGTTCGTCATGCACCATTTTTTGCAGATGGAACCCGTTCGGCAGGGAGTCCAGCGGACATTCCGGACTGGCGCGCAGCGTCGAAACCATCACGTGAAAACGCTGCTCATCGGGATCGTACCGGACCAGATAGCCCTCGCTTCCATCCTGTCCGCATCCAATGTACAGGTCGTCCCCCACCGGAAGAACGGAATGGACGTTGTCATGGGGCAGTCCGTCGGCCATGCCAATGTGAATCGGCTCTCCTCCCCCGGCCGCTAGCGGAATGCCATACAGCCCGTCTCCGGACGTGGCCAGCCAGAGCGTGGTGTCGGTGCAAACCGAATCCTCGATGAATTCCCCCGGACAACCCGAGTGCAGGTTGAAAAACTTCTCCGGCCAGCAGAGGTTCACCTGGATCTGACCCAGCTTTTCCATCCGGCCATCGGCCAGATCAATGCGGTGAATGCCAATCTTCGGATTTCTCGTGCGATTGAAATCTCCCATGTATCCGGAATAGGCATATAAAAACCGCTCGTTCTCGATGTGCAGTCCCACCAACCGGTTTCGCCAGTCTTGCGGAGCAGGCGTCTGCCACATCACCTCCATGCGGCCGCCCTCGGACGATGCCCCGGCATGGGGGATGGTCGCAGCCGGCAGAACCCGAAGCAGATCCTTCAGAGCCCGGCGCGACAGATTGAACCGTTGATAGGTTCGGTCATTCTGTACGGCCTTCAATCGCCACAGCATGGGCTTCCGATAGCGCTCAAAGTCCATTTGCCTATGCTCCATCATCAGCAGAATGGTGCCCGAAATGTGGTGGTGATCGAACATCGTCATGGCCATGCGATGCAACTGCGCGTCGGACCATTCCTTCTGGTTGGCCAGATCCAGATTGCCCCGGTTGTCCGCCGCCATCCGCGCGGCCAGTTCGTACAAAACGGGAATGTCCCCCGGCGGCGTGGAGGGATCCGACGTGCCCGCCAAGGCCATTTCCATGGTTTTCTCGCTCGCGCTTCGCCGGGCGTCCGGATCGACAACCGGCCCGCCCCGGCCCTGCAGGCACGCATCGATGAGCTGTGAAAAATACAGGCCTTCCAACCGCACCACCAGCCGGGAATGCGCCTGGAAGCGCGCCGCAATATCGCGCAGGCCGCGCACATAGCCGTCATCGAACGGGATCCACCCCCGGTCGTCCCAAACGTACTGGTAGGCCATCCCGCACAGTCCGTTCAGCGTGACGACGATGCCCGCATCATGGGGCTGGGCCGGATCCGCCTCCCGCTTGAACCACGCCTCCAGGCGGGCGTTCAGGATCCCATAGAACTCGCCGGAATCCATGCACAGCGTACGCGCAGGAGTCACCCGGAATTGCAGATATGGGGAGGCATCGGCGGAATAGTACGAGGGGACGCCATCATAACAGGTTCGCAAGGATTGCTGGAGTCCGACCCGGCTGGTTTCGGCAGGATCCGTCGTCAGCCCCAGAATGGATTTGTAGCGTTGCCGCAACTCATGAAAATCATCCCGGCTTGCCCCTTCATCGGGCAACAGGCGCTTGCACTTCCCCATCGCGGAAATCAGCGGGTCGTTGTGATCCCCCCCCGCGTTGGAATGCCAAACCTGATGGGTGGTTTCCACATCGAGAGCCCGCCGAATCAACCCCATTGAATTTTCATAATCCTTTTCCCGGGCCAGCCCGTTTGCCCGCTCGATTAAACGATCGACATAAACCGTGATGTCTTCCCGGATTCCCGGTGCCAGCGCATAAGCGGCATCCAGGGACTGTATGGCCTGCTCCCGCAATCCGCGCTCCCACAAGATTATTCCCTGGGTGCGGAACCGCTTGGCTTCCGCGGCCCGGTCGCCCGTGGCGACCTGCGGCGTGGCATGCAATACCTCGGCCAGCGCGGCCTGCAATTGCTCCACCAGCGCGACCGCATCCCGAGGACCCGTCACCTCCGGCTGCGCGATCAAGGCACCCCCGGCATCCGTCACCCGCGCCAAGACCTTGATCTCGTCCTCCGAGACCCCCCGCCGGAAATCCAGCTCCACCAGGCGCAATGACGGCAGCAGCACATCGCCTTGGTCCTCCACCCCCGGCAACCGGTTTTCGGAAATCACCGCCTCCAGCCGGCGCCGGTCCAGCGTCGTCACGGACGGATTCTCCATCAGCCGCCGATCCAGCAGATACGCCACCGTCTCGCAGAATACGTCCAGGCTTCGGGGAAACTCCGCATTGCGCGCCCCCAGCATGCACACCGTGCTCAACGATCCCGCCCGGCCGCGTTTCTCCAGCGCCGCCTCCACGCCCCTCACGATCTCCCGCGCCACGTCCTCCACGCCGGAAGACTCCAACCCCTGGTTCCAATAGGACACCCCCGTCGCCGTGTCCAGCACCGCGAACCCGCCCGCCTCCTTGCCGTCCGGCGTCGTCTCCAGCACGCCGATCAGATCCGCCCGCAGCAGCTTTCCCGCCGCCACGCCGGAGGCGTCCTGCCGCAGCGCTTGCGACTGCTCGCTTAGCACCGCCCGGATCGCCTGACGCTCCACCAGTTCGATTCCTCCGCGCGCCGTCAGCTCCGCCACCGCCACATCCAGGTACTTTTCCGAATCCGCGTTCAGCGCCGTCGCCCACAGCGCCACGCGCGGCGCGGCCGTGGCCGCCTGCCCCATGGCCGCTGCCCCCCACAATCCAATCCCGCAGACCGCGAGCATCACCCGTCCGGTTCCTGGCTTCATTCCGGTTCCTTTCCTTCGCTTCCGGTTTTCCACACCGTGGAAAAAAGTTTTCCATGCTGTGGAAAAATGGCTTCCGGATTTTCCATGGCGTGGAAAAATCGGGCCGGAATTTTCCACGCTGTGGAAAACTTTTTTCCACAGCATGGAAAACTCCGGCGGCGAATCTATTTCGTCAGCTTCGGCAGCAGGCGCTCGGCAATCTGCGCGGCGGCTTCCTGCAGTGCGGCCTTGCCGGCGATTTCCTCGCTCAGGTCCACCACCACCGTCGTCTGCCGGTCGGTGGCGATCACACGGTCGGTGGCGCGGTCGATGGCCTTGACTTCCAGGCGCGCCTTCACGCTGACCATGTTCCCGCGGCGCATGGCGAACTCGCTGAAGCCTTCGCCCTGAACAAGAATGTCGGCCTGCTTGCTGGATCCCGCCTTGGGATCCACCACCTCGAACCCGCTCTCGCGGGCCATCAGGGTGACCTCCGTCTCCGCCGCCGGGTCAATGACGATGCGTCCGACATGCTGCTCGGCAATGCTCACCAGCAGCACCGGACGCTCCTTGTCGCCCAGCGCGGCGTTGATTGCGGCAATCCGCTCCTCCGGCTTCTTGACCTTGGCCACCAGCTCGGACGCGCGCGACGCAATCGTCGCGCCCACTTTTTCCGCGAGCTGTTCCACCAGGTCGCCGATGGCGTCGGAGGCCTTGCCCTTGACCGATTCGCCCAGCACCCGGCTGGTCTCCGTGCCGATGATCCGCGCCACCAGATAGATGGACTGATCCGCATCGATCACCGATCCGGTAATGAGCACCTTCGCGCCAATCAGACTGCCCACTTTCACCGCCTCGTTCGGACTGACCATTCCGCTCAGGCTCAGCTCCTGCTCGGACAGCGTCTTGTTGATTTCTTCCCGGTCCACCAGCAGCAGATCCGGGTTGGCCACCAGCGATGCGAACAGGATGTCGCTGGCCGTGTTGCCGTATCCCTTGACCCCCTCCCCGCGCTCATGGAACGGGAAGATCGCGGTGGGATACACCGCGAATCCGCCGGCCTCTTCCGCCGCGGCCATCCCGGCCATGCCCCACACAATGCCCATCAACAGCAGGATTCCGATTGTTTTTTTCATGGTTCCTTCTCCTTTTCCAAGGTCGCTTTTTCCAACATCCTCATCAGCAGAAAACGCGGCGCCGGCGAGGCCTCCCACGTCTCCAGCGCTCCGCATCCGCACAACAGCAGCACGCCGCCCCCGGGCCAGCGCGCTTCCATGAACGCCCAGCCGCCGGCGGACTCCACGCTCACCACGGGTCCCGTGCGCTGCCCGCCCAGCCGGAACGTCGCCCGCCGCGGCGGCGCGTCCAGACGCTTGTCCAACCGCTGCACATACGCCTTGTCATGGAACTGCAGCGATTCCGGCGCCACCGCGCCATCGCCGCTCCCAGGCGGCGGGAACGAGCCATCCTCGGGCGCCAGCATCACGACCCGGCCTCCGCGCTCCGCTGCGCGAACCACCGCTTCCATCAACCCCCGTGCGCTGCGAAGCGAAATCCCTTCGCCCACCAGCAGCACGTGGGTGCCCAGCGTTTCCAGCGCGGACAGGTTCGAAATTCGACGAAACGGCCAGCCCAGCTCTTCCAGTCGCTCCGCCGTCCGGTCTTCCGGATCATACACGCTCATCTCCAGGCCGCGCAGCCACTCCAGGCGGCCCGCCGCGGGATTTGCCCCGAACACAAAAAACGGATGCTCCAGCTCCGCCAATACCTCGCCGCGCTCGTCCCGCAGCGCCATCTGCAAACGGCCTTCCGCGATGATGCCCTCGCGCACGCCGGGCAGATCCACGTCGATGTCCACCAGCGCCGACTCCCCGGGACGAACGGCCACCCGCGCTTCCCGGCGGGCGATCACCCCGCCGGATACGGCCAGATTCCAGGCCACGGTACCTTCGAAGGCGGCCGGCCCGTCCACGTCCAGACGCCAGACCGCCGGGCGCCCGCCAAATACACTGGCGGAAGGATCCCGCAGGCGGATCTGCGCCGCCTCGTCAGCCCGCGCCAACCCCGCGACGCTCCACAAGAGAAGCCCGATCATGCCCAGGCGTTTCATCATCCCCTCCCGTTGGCCAGCGGCTCCACCGATTGATAAATCCGGAATTCCTGTCCGCCCGCGGATCGCGTCAGAATGCGCTCCGGCCGGCCCGCGGACAAAATACGGGTTTCGCCCGGCATCGCCACCTTTTGGCGGGGACATTGGAATTGCAAATCCACCGCATACCGCCCGTCCGGCAAGGGATGCACCCACAGCTCCATTCCGCCGGAACACCCGGTGTTCCCAGCCACCTCGACGTATTCCTCGGCCCGCGTCAGAATGTCGGATGACCAGACCGTTTCCCAGTCCGTCTGGTTCTCCTTCCGGGTCAGCATCACCGTGCGCACCACCAGGCCGGCTTTGGAATCTTCCGGCCGTACCGTGGCCTCCGACAGCTCCAGATGCATTCCGGCGGCATCCAACTGCACCCAGCGCAAATGATCCGCAAACAGCGCCTCCGTTTCCTCCAGGAGAATGCGCCGCGCCGCAAGCTGCTCGGCCGTCAGCCGGGCATGATCTTCCGCGCCATTCACCGCGGCCATCGGGAATCCGGCCTCCCGGGGACCGTGCAGCAGAAGCGCGCCGGCCCCCAGCAGAATCGCCGCCGCCGCGGCCGCCGCCAGCCGGCGCCGCACAGGATGAAAGACCGCCCCCGGTTCGTCCGGCGCCGGCCCGGATGCCGATACCGGCGGCAGGGCATCCCGGATCCGGGCGCCCAGCGCGTCCAGATCCGCGTCCCCGGCTTGCGTACGCTCCGCCCAGCTCTTCAGCAGGGCTTTCAACGGGTCCGGTTTCATGGCAAATCCTCCGCCAGGCTGCGTTTCATCAAACGGCGGGCCTCGTGTACCCGCCAGTACAGGGTCGCCAGCGCGCAGCCTTCGATGCGCGCGGCCTCCGGAAGAGAGTAATCCTGCAAAACCGTCAGCACGATCGCCGCGCGCAGCTTGGGCGTCAGTTGCTCCAGCGCCGCCCGGATCCGCCCGTCCAGCTCCGCCGCCGCCGCCCGAACATCCGGCCGGTCGCCGCAGGGGGCCGCCGGTTCCGGCACCGCCTCCAGCGGGGCCGCCGCCCGCCGCGCCCGCCGCCCCAGAAAACTCATGGCGCAGTTCATCGCAATCCGATGCAGCCAGGTCGAAAACGACGCCCCGCCGCGAAACTTGGCCATCCCGCGCCAGGCCCGGATGAAGACCTCCTGCGTCAGGTCGTCCGCATCCGCGTGATTCAATGCCATTTGGTACATCATGCCTCGCACCCTCGGCAAATGCCGCCGCATCAGCTCTTCCACGACACAACCGGCCCCATCCCGTTGGATGGCGATGACCAGCTCAGAATCCGTTGCTTCCGCGACGTCCATGGTGCCCTTTCTACCAAATTAGACTCAGCTATGGCGGTTTTCTTGGAAATCCTTTACAAAGCCACTGCCGTAATACGGGCTCGGAGAAGTCGGGCGCGCCGGGGACAGTCGCCATCTGGTCGCCGAGCAGTTCCTCGGTGAAGAAGACTCTGCAAAGGCACAAGCGTGATGTTGCAGTACATGAAGAATGGTCAGTCCTATGATTTGATGTTTGTAACCGCTGGAAATGCCCGGCCGTCGTGAGGCTCGATTGCCTTGCCACTGAATTCCGCCCCCTCACCCCCTCTCACTGCGTCCGGGCCAGTCGCCGGCCCATGTCCCGCGTGGCGGGATGATACGGGTCCACCTGAACGGCCCGTTGGTACAGCGCCTCCGCGTCGTGGTGCCGCCCCTGCCGGAGAGCGGCCAACCCGGCCAGATGCAAGGCCTGGATATTCTCCGGGTCCACCTGCAGCAACCGTTCTACCCGTTCGCGGACTTTCGGCCAGTTCCGGTCCTGCTGATGAGCGACGGCGGCCGCCCACAGCAGCTCCGGCGTATCGGGATGGCGCGTCAAGGCCTCTTCGGCCACCGTGCGCACGGCGGCGGTGACGCCGGGCCCGCCGCGCGCCAGATGGGCCTGCACCAGCGTGATCGCCACCTCGGGCGCATCCAGCCGCCCCTCGGACTGAAGCCTCTCCAGTTCCGAAATGGCCGCCTCGGGTTTCCCCAGGGCCAGCAGGTCCTGCGCCGCCGACAGACGGGCAAAGCCCGATGTCGCCTCGCGGATGCCGAAGACATCCATCCGCAGCAGGCCCGCCAGCACCGCCGCGGTCAGCGCCAGGATTCCGACCGGCTTCCACCGCCTGGCCTTCAGATGGTCCCACCCGCGCACCAGGGCGGCGGCCGCGCCCAGCGCCACGTACGGCACCAGGGGCACCCGATAGCGGCCGGTCACGAAAAACGCCACGATCGTCGCGGCATACACCCCCAAAAACAGCAGGATCAGCACCCGCAGATCCCGACGCCCCGGCGGACCTTCCGGCGGCGCCGGCCCGCGGGAGATCCACCGCGGCAGCGAAACCGCAAACAGCGCCAGCAACAGGCCAAAGCCCAGCGGAACGGCCGACAGCACAACGTACCGCTTTCGCTGGGCCTCATAGGGCGCATTGTTGGGAATTTCCACGTCGCCGGCCAGCGCCAGCGCCTTGCGGCCGGTCAGCTTCAGCCACGCCAGCGGCTCGCGGCGGATGAACGCCCAGGCCCGCCCGTACCAGTAGCGGGACGCCTCCGAAGGCTTCAGCGGCCGCCCCGCCGCCGCCTCCGCGATCGCCATCGTGTCCTCATAGCCGCCCCACCACGTTGCGCGCGTCCCCGGCACCACCGCCTGCATGCCGTTCGATTGCGGATTGTTGCCGATGAAAAAGTTCACGCCGCCCTGCGATGCCACCACCACCCAGTCGCCGCCCGCCACCCGGTTGCGCACCGTGGCCGCCAGCGGCGGCAGGGCGAAACCCGCCGCCAGCAGCCCGGTAAATGCCAGGCGGCGCGCGGACGGCCAGGACCGGCCCGCCCAGACGCTCCATGCCGTCAGCACCGGGAAAAACGCCAGGACGTTGGGGCGCGTGACGGCAAACAGACCGAATGCCAGCCCCGCGGCACCCGCCCGTCCCGGCGAGGACCGCTCCAGCGCCAGCGACAGCAGCACGAAGCCGGCCAGCCCCAGAAACACCAGCAGCACCGGCAGCAGGAACTGGCTGTCGAAATACGCCAGGACCCAATAGCCGGCGCACAACAGCCCGGCCAGCAGGCCCTCCCGCGCGCCGAACACCCGCCGCCCCAGAACGCCGGCCAGCACGCACGACAGCGACCCCAGGACCGCCTGCGCCCATCGCACCGCCCACAAATTTCCGTCGAAGACTCTCAGCCACAGGGCCAGGAACATCGAATACAGCGGCGCCCGGAAATAGGGCCCCTCCTGCAGGCGGTCGTAGGGCGGTTTCCACAAACCGGTGGCCATGCCCCTTGCCCATTCCAGGTTGTACTCGGGATCCATGTACACCAGCTCGAACCGCGGCCGCCGGGCGGCTTCCGCCAGAAAGGCCGCGCGAAACGCCAGGGCGCATCCGAACACCAGCAGAGCGCATAACCCCGGCCGGCGAAGCCACCCTGCCCGGCGCGGCCCCGCCGCCTCCCCCGCCGTCTGCCTGGTCGTTCCTCTTGTCACGGCGTTTTTCATTTTGTCCAACGCGCGGCCCGAATGCGAGCTTTTTCCGGACGGCTTCGCCGCGGTTTTCCCTTTTCTTTTCGCCGCCATCTGAAACAATCCGCGCCTTCATGCCCACCCCGTTGACCATCCGGAAGCAGCCGTGAACACCGCGCAGGAAACCGCCCGGCGGCGCACCCTCGCCATCATCTCCCATCCCGACGCGGGCAAGACCACGCTGACGGAGAAGCTCCTGCTCTACGGCGGCGCCGTCCAGCTCGCCGGCTCCGTCACCGCCCGCCGCAACCAGCGCGCCACCACCTCCGACTGGATGGAGCTCGAAAAACAGCGCGGCATCTCCGTCAGCTCCACCGTCCTCCAGTTCGAATACCGGGACTTCGTCGTCAACCTGCTCGATACCCCCGGCCACCGCGATTTCTCCGAGGACACCTACCGCGTACTGATGGCGGTGGATGCCGTCATCATGGTCATTGACGCCGCCAAGGGCATCGAAAGCCAGACGCGCAAGCTGTTCGAAATCTGCCGCCTGCGGGGCATTCCGATCTTCACGTTCATGAACAAGCTCGACCGTCCGGCCCGGCATCCGCTCGAGCTGCTCGACGAAATCGAAAGCACCCTGCAGCTGCCGGTCTGCGCGATGAACTGGCCCCTGGGCGACGGCGTGGACTTCCGCGGGGTGTACGACCGCCAGGGCGGGCTGGCACACTTTTTCGAGCGCACCGTCGGCGGCGCCTACCGCGCCCCCGAGGCCCTGCACTCCATCCAGGATCCCATGGTCCGCGACCGCCTGGCGCCGGATGTGTTCCGATCCCTGGTCGAGGATCTCGACATGCTCGACGCGGCGGGAGAGACCTTCGACGAGGAAGCCGTCCGCTCCGGCGACATGACTCCGGTCTTCTTCGGCAGCGCCCTCAACAACTTCGGCGTCCAGCTCCTGCTGGACTTCTTCCTTGATCACGCCCCGCCTCCCGGCCCGCGCCGCGCCGGCGACCAGACCGTCGCGCCTGCCCATCCCGCCTTCTCCGGATTCATCTTCAAGATCCAGTCGAACATGGATCCCCATCATCGCGATCAGATCGCTTTCCTGCGCATCTGTTCCGGCGTCTTCGAGCGCGACATGAAAGCGGTCCATGTCCGCTCCGGCAAGACTCTCCGCCTGTCCAACTCCCGAAAGATGTTCGCCCGCGACCGCGAGACGGTGGACCAGGCCTTTCCCGGCGACGTCATCGGGCTGGTGGGGCATCCCGAATTCGGCATCGGCGACACGATTTCCGAAGACCCGGCCATCGCCTACGATCCCCTGCCGTCCTTCGCCGCCGAGAGCTTCGCCTGGCTGCACCATTCCAGCCCCGCGCAATTCAAGCGGTTCCGGGCGGGGCTGGATCACCTGCTGCAGGAAGGCGCGGTGCAGTCCTTCACGATTCCGGATGCCGCCACGCGCGCGCCGCTGCTGGGGGCGGTCGGCCCGCTCCAGTTCGAGGTGCTCCAGTACCGCCTCGAAAACGAATACGGCGCGACCACGCGCCTGGAGCCCGCGCCCTGGTCCATCCTGCGCTGGGTGGATCCCGCCGGGGAGACCGTCACCCCCGATCTCCTCCCCAGCAGCGCTCGCCTCGCCCTCGACGCCCGCCAGCGGCCCGTCCTGCTGTTCACGGCGGAATGGGAACTGAACTATTTCCTCGAAAAGCATCCCCGGACGGTGCTGCACAAGCTGCCCGGGGCGCTGTAGGGAGGCGGCCGCCCCCGGGCGGGGGTCAGCGAAGCCGCTGGCCTTCGTAGGGCAGAGCCACGGGAGGCGGCGGGGGCTGGGGCGGAACGTTCTTGCCGCCGCCCGGCGCGCCGGCCACGGTCTGCATGGCCATGATGTAGGCGTTGCCGAACGCCGTTCCGTTCTTCAGTTCGGTGGTCTCGATGATCGACTTCTGGATGGCCGAGACAATGGCCGCATTCATGCTGGCCTTCGGGCTGGCCGCCACGAACTTGCCCAGCGAAACGGCCAGATCCGTCCAGACGCTTTCCGGCATGGCCCGGAAGGTGAACCGGACCAGCATCGCCACGCGCTGGTCGCGGTCTTCCGGCTCCAGGTCCAGCTTGACGATTTCGGCAATCACGTCCTTGGCGGTCTCGGCGGCCTGGTCAATGGAGGCATCGGTCAGCAGGTCGCCCACCAGCGCGGGATCCCGGGCCGCCGCTTCGAGCTGCTCGTCGGAGGGTTTTTGAAAGGCCCCGTAAACCGGCGCGGCCAGCAGTCCTCCGGCCAGGAGAAGAACAAGGAAACGGTTGGCGTTCATACGTGCTCCCTGGGTCAGTAGCGGATGATGGCGCCCAGCATGACCCGCTGGTCCACGTAATCCGCGAAATCAAAATTGGAATCCACCTCGTCATAGGTGCCTTCCAGATACAGGCGCAGGAATCCGCCCGGGGCGAGGTAGTCCACGCGGGCATGGCCTTCCACGCGGTCGTCCACGCGGTCCCGGGTCACGCCCTGGTGCGTGACGGGGTCGAGGTAGTCATCCTGGCGGTAGATGCCGCGGACGGAAAAGGTGACGCTGGGTTTCCATCGGTAGCCCAGGCCGGCCCACCCGCTGATGTACTCCATGCCGTTGCCGGAGTAAAAGGAGGAAAACTGGGTGCCGTTGTAGCCGCCGCAGCGGAAGGTGAGCTTTTCCGTGATGAACCAGTCCGCGGTCGCGCTGAAGCTCACATACACATCCGCATCCTCGACCCCCTCCTGGGGCCGCTGGTAGCGTTCCAGGCCGATCCCGGCGCTGTAGGCCACTTTATCCGTTCCCTGCGAATCCAGGCCCACCCGCGCGGTGGTCAGCGTGGCATGGCCGGGCGTGTCCTCCTGGTACTGCCAGCCGTAGCGCAGCGTCAGAAACGCGTCCGTTTTGTCCGTCAGCCCCAGGGCGCCGTCCAACTCGACAATGTGTCCGTCGAGATCCAGCCCCTGCGGCACGCCCAGGTCCTTGGGATCGAGGCGATCGTGGGTTTCATTTTCGTATTCGACCCCTGCGTACCGGTAGGCCAGCGACAGGTTGAGCTTGTCCGTCATGCGGCGCGACACCGCCGCGCCCAGCTGGTGGACATCGCGCTCCAGATCCAGCGTGTTGCTGTCCTGCACCATTTCCGCCGCCAGCGGCGTGGTCTCGATGTCCGCCGCGTGCCGGTCGTTGTCATCCAGATGCCGGTAGCTCTGGATCAGCTCGATCAGGGCCCGCCGGCCGTCGCCATGCCGCAGGCTGACGTGATCGCCATACGTCATGAAATCGCGGTTCTTTTCCTGCTCGTAGCGGCGGTCGGACACGTACAGGTTGCCGCGAATGGACGTCCGGTTGGTATCGGCGGAGGAGCTGAACCGCAGCCCCAGTTCCGGCTCGATGAACACGTCGTCGATTTCGTCTTCGTAATCCTTATACACATTCGAATCGTATGTGGCGTTCAATTCCAGATAGGGGCTGAACACCCAGGACGCGAAGGAGATGCCGTCACCCGGTCCGGCAAGGGCGCAAAGAAGCAGCGGCAGGAATAAAATTCCCGCCACCAGGCGTCCAACGTGGATACAATCCCTCATACCAACACATTATGAACCGGCGGTCGGTCGACCGCAATGCATGTTCACATTAAATTTGCATTCAGACGCAAACCCTCCCGCCCCACACGCACGAGGGGCGCGTCCTCTTGTCCTGCCTTGCGCAGGTTTCTTCCCCTTCCGTTCATGAAATCCCTCCGGCCGTCCATTGCCAAGGCGCATTGACAAGGCGAATATCCAAGGCTAGGCTTGCCGGCAGAATGGATTCACCCCCCGCCATGCACAATCCCGGATGACTGAATGAAAACAATCCGCCTGCTTGCTTCTGTTTGCCTACTCTTTGCCGGTTTCGGCTGCACCGCCCTGCAGGACGCCGGATGGGACGCCGAGCCCGCCAGCGACGAAGGCATTGCCGCGCTGGCCTCCAGCCGCCTCAACAGCGACTCCATGACCGCCAGCGCCACCCTGAGCATCACCGTGGACAGCGGCATGGCCACGCTGTATGGAACGGTTCCCAACCAGGCCACCCGCCAGCGCGCCATCCAGATCCTCGAAGGCACCCCCGGCATCTTCGACGTGCTCGACCGCACGCGCCGCCGCTAGCCCCCTCTCCCCACCACCCCGGCGGCTTATGAATTGTCTCCGCTTCCGGCCGCTGATCCAATGGATTGCCGGAGCCGCCGGGATCCTCTTCCTGATGGGCATGGCCGGTTGCGCCACGGTCCCGTCCGATACCTCCCGGCGCGCCCTGCGGCCTCTCCCGGAAGTGACATCCAACCACCTGCGTGCGGATCGCGCCGTTCTCGAAGCCTTCTTCCGCGCCAACGGCCTGCGGCTGTCCGCCGCCGACATGGAATCCATCATCCCCCCCGCCGCCCGCCACGGCCACATGGACCGCAACGCCCTTCGCCGCGCCGCCCAGTCCCGCCAGCGGGTCCTGATGGCGATCAAGGCGGACGAAACCTGGCTGTGGCGGGAACTCGGACACAACCGCCCCCTGCTGATCCTGCTGCCTCCCGGCACGACCTACAGCGCCACCGCCGCGCCCGTCATTCCCGTCGCCTGGGACCGACGCGCCGGCCTCGTCGAACTGCTCGACGGCAACGGCGAAATCCAGGCGCTGCCGGAACGGGAGTTTTTCGCCCGCCGCGAACCTCTCAAGCATGCCGCCCTGTGCCTGGTCCGCCCCGGCGGCGTGCGCCGCATGGACCCCACCCGCGAGCAGCAGCTCGTCCTGGCCGATTTCTGGTTCCGCAAAGGCAACTACCGCCGCGCCCAGGCCGCCTACGACGCCATCCAAGACGCCTCCCCGACCGGGACGGATTTCGATGCCCTGATGGGGCGGGGCAACATCCTCGTCCGCAAAAAACGCTACCGCGACGCCATCCCGGTCTTCCGCTCCGCCCTGGCCCTGGATCCCGACAATCCGGCCGCCCTTAACAACCTGGCCTATGCCATGATGAACGGCGGCGGCGAATTGATGGTCGCCCTGCGGCACGCCACCAAGGCCAACCGGCTGGATCCGTCCAATCCCCTGATCCTCGAAACCATGGGCAGCCTCAACCTGCGGCTGGGCGACGCCCCCGCCGCCGCCCGCCATCTCGAACTGGCCTGGGCGCACGCCCTCAAGCGCTCCCCCGAAGTCCAGGTCGCCATCATGGACCAGCTCGTACGCGCCTGGCTGGCCTGCAATCGCACGGACCTCGCCCGGCAGGTCGCCGAACACCGCCACCGCTCCTTCCCCGAATACCGCCTGCCCCGCGACATCCTGCGCGAATTTCCCGCCCTGCGCAAACCCGCCGCCCCCCCTGAACCCCGAACCCTGAACCCTGACCTCTGACCTCTTCCCCCTGCCCCCCCCACCCCCAAAAAAAATATTTTTTTTCGAAGGGTTGACATCCCCCGAAATACTGGTATGGTCAGGGCGTT
>ENA-UOXR01002707-UOXR01002707.1-bioreactor-metagenome-genome-assembly--contig:-NODE-2707-length-15942-cov-5.313338_pt1 | contig 15942 bp, 12 predicted proteins | sample MGYA00238164_ERZ764825 | MGnify/ENA primary metagenome ERZ764825 (study PRJEB28920, sample SAMN05720171) | bioreactor metagenome | isolation source: Anaerobic biogas reactor | place: USA:Washington...
AGGTTGATGCCGCGCTGGACACCCTCGCCTCGGCCGGGGGTGACTCGGACGCCCTGGCGACAGGCGTCCAGGAGCTGGTCTTTTTGCTGGATGAGCTCAACGGCACCTTTAGCAAGCGACAGGATGTCATCCTCACGTAGAACGCACCGTACAGCCGCCTAGGAGGTAGAGATGGCCAGGATTCTTGATGTCATCGAGTGCCCAGATCTTGGGCCGCAGGAGCTGGTGCGGCGCGTTCCCGAACGCGGCGCAGGTGATTTCCGTCTCGGATCCCAGCTCATCGTCCGCGAGGGGCAGACCGCGGTGTTCTTCCGCGATGGCAAGGCGCTCGACAGCTTTGGCCCGGGGCGCCACACCATCACCACCGCCAATATCCCTCTGCTTGCGCAGCTTGTCTCCGGCATCTTTAGCGGTAACACCCCGTTTACCGCCGAGGCCTACTTTGTCTCTACCCGAGACATGGTGGACCAGCGCTGGGGCACGCCAGAACCGATCACGCTGCGCGATGAGGTGCTACGCTTTGTGCGGCTACGTGCTCATGGCACCTACAACATGGCCGTGGCCGAGCCGCAGCGTTTTGTTGCGCAGATCGTCGGCGCTCGTGGCTACTATAGCGCCAATGACATTGCCAACTATCTGCGGAGCATGATCGTCAACCGCCTGACGGATCTTCTGGGTGAGAACACAAAGTCCATCCTGGATCTACCCTCCATGTTCGAGGAGATCTCGGCGGCGGTCAAGGCCAAGCTAGCCGACGACTTTAGCGCTGTCGGGCTCTCGCTCAAGCAGCTCTATATCCTCTCCGTGAGCCCCACCGAGGAGACGGCCGCCGCTATCGACGAGGCTGCCTCCATGGGCGCCATCGGCAACATGGACGCTTACGTCAAGTTCAAGGCCGCTCGGGCCATGGGGGACGCCGCCACGGCCGAAGGCGGCGCTGGGGGCGCAGCCCAGACGGGCATGGGCCTCGGCGCAGGCATCGCCATGGGCCAGGTGATGAGCGGCGCGTTCGGCGGCGGGGGGCAAGGCGCGGCCGCGCCAGCCCAGGTGGTCAAGGTCCGCTGCCCCAACTGCGGCCATCTGAACCCAGAGACCGCCAAGTTCTGTGCCGAGTGCGGCACCAACCTCGCGGGCACCATCAACTGCCCCGAGTGCAACGCCGAGAACCCGCCGAGTGCCAAGTTCTGCAACTCGTGCGGGCACAAGCTCGGCTGACGGCTCCGCGAGATTGGCGAGAGGGCACGGCCATGAGGCCGTGCCCTCTTTATGTCGAGTAGCCGATCAGTTGCGGAGTGATCGGCTCCATGCTACCATCCCCGCCATCGCGGCTGTCGCCATACGCGCGCTCTGGGAGGTCCGTCCATGCATGATCCGTCGGAAAGCATCCTCACGCTGCCGCCGCGCGACCAGATGGACGAACACGCGCGGCGCTTGCGCGACACCTATGCCATCCGGCCCACCGATCGACTGATTCGCCGCGAGTTTGGCTACTACTCACTCCAAGCATGGGAGGCCCAGGGGCTCTCCCTGGACGAACCGCTGGCCCAGCAGTTCAGGTACGATCCGCCCGGCTTTCACGCCCTGGGGGGACTCGGATGGTGCGAGGCCGCCTTTGAGCCCGTCTTTGAGACCAAGGTCATCGAGGATCGGGGAGACTATGAGCTCGAGCAGGACCACGCCGGCCGACACGTGCTCTATTTCAAGGGGCGACGCGATGGCTTTATGCCCGAGTATGTTGCCCACCCCGTGCAGGATCAGACCACGTGGGAGCGCGACGTCGTCTGGCGCATGGACCCCACCTCGCCAGCGCGCTATGCCGAGCTAGAGACACAGATGGCCGCCGCCCGCGAGGCCGCCCGCCGCGGCCTGATGGTATCGCAGCGGGTGATCGGTGGCTACATGTACCTACGCAGCCTGATCGGGCCTGAGCGGCTGCTGTATGCCTTTCACGACCAGCCCGAACTCATCCACACCTGCATGGAGGCCTGGCTCTCCCTGGCCGACACGGTCATCGCCAAGCACCAAGAGCACGTCACGCTGGACGAGCTCTTTCTGGCGGAGGATATCTGCTATAACGGCGGAGCTTTGATCTCGCCGCGGATGATGCGTACCTTTTTGCTGCCCTACTATCAGCAGTTGATCGACAATGTCCGACGGCGCCAGCTCGATCCTGCCCGACACCTGTATATCCAAATCGACACCGATGGCAACGCGCTGCCCGTGATCCCCATCTACCGAGAGATCGGCATGGACGCCATGAGCCCCTTTGAGGTGGCTGCTGGATGTGATGTCGTCGAGATTGGACGGCGCTACCCCGAGCTGGCCATCTTTGGCGGCATCGACAAGCGCGTGCTGGCCCAGGGGCGAGCGGCCATCGATGCGCACCTGGAACGTATCCTGCCCACCATGCGGCAGCGAGGCGGGTATATCCCTACCTGCGACCACGGCGTCCCTGCCGAGGTGCCGCTGGACGACTATCGGTACTATCGCCAGCGTTGCATCGAGCTTGGCGGCTAACCAGCACCAGCGAGGAGGACCAGATGACTGATTTGCGTGTAGGCACGGCTCCGTTCAGCGGCGCGCTCTCCACCCGCGAGCGGTACAATCGCTTCATGCACTATCAGCAGGTGGATTGCATCCCCAACTATGAGTTTGGCTACTGGGATGAGCTCAAAGAGGACTGGATGGCCCAGGGACACCTGCCGGCATCGCTCCGGCGGGAGGATGGCACCATTCCGGATCGGGCCGTAGAGATGTACTTTGGCGTGGAGCAGTTCACGCATGTGGGAGCCCGCATCGGGGCCTACCCGCGGCGTGAGACCCAAATCGTCTCCCGCGAGGAGGGCAGGGTCGTCTACCGCGATGGGCTGGGCGTGCTGGTGCAAGAGGTAACCGAGGGCACCCGCACCATTCCCCACTTTCTCGAGTTCCCCATTCACGATCGGGCCACGTGGGAGGCCTTTCGCGACGAGTTCCTCGATCCTCAGCACCCTGCCCGCGCCCTGACCGAGGCAGAGCTCGCCCGCCTGTCACGCGATAGCCGCGCCGCCGATCTGCCCGTCGTGGTCGGGTTCGGCTCGTTCATCGGCTGGATCCGCGACTGGATTGGGTTCGAGAGCCTGGCCTATCTGTCGGTGGATGACCCCGACCTCGTGGAAGAGATGGTGGCGCATCTCGCCCAGATGCTGCTAACGCTCCTGCCGCGCACGCTGGAGCGCTGCCAGATTGACCTCGCGGCCGGTTGGGAGGACATTGCCTTTAACAGTGGCCCACTTCTCAGCCCGCGCTTTTTCCGTGATCGGATCATGCCTCACATGCGCCCCGTCATGCGCATGCTCCGACAGCACGGCATCGACGTGATCTATACCGACTGCGATGGCAACATCAACGCGCTGGTCCCCCTCTGGCTGGACGTGGGCCTCAACTGCATGTTCCCGCTGGAGGTCAACGCGGGCAATGACCCCGTCGCTCTCCGCCAACGCTACGGACGCGACCTGCTGATCATGGGCGGCTTTAACAAGTTCGCCCTCCACGAGGGGCGCGAGGCGATATTGGCCGAGCTCAAGCGGCTAGAGCCGGCCGTCGTCGAAGGGGGGTTCATCCCTCATGTGGACCATCGCTGCCCCGCGCAGGTTAGCTGGGACAACTATTGCTACTATATGTGGGAAAAGTGCCACCTACTCGGCTGGCCCGAGGACCGCATACGTGAGGCGCAGGCTCTCCGTCACTGGAAGCCGTGACACACCGGCGGGGCGCTGACGCGTTCAGCGCCCCGCTCTCGCGCCCTCTGCAGCGTAGCTAGCGCATGACTCCGTGCGTGAGATCTTGGAAAGCTGGCCATCCCAGATCGGGGTAGAAGCGATGCCCGCCCTCCCCGATCACCAAACGGCAGCGATCGCCTACCCCGCAGCGATCGTAGATCGCTTGGATGGTCGCGAACGTCTCGCGCACCCCCTCCAGCGGAAAGATCGGATCGTCTCGGCCAGCCACCACCACCAGCGGTCGCGGCGCGATCAGGACGGCCAAGTCGCCCATTTCAAAGTGGTTCAGTATACCGGGCACATAGTTGCAGGCGCAATGATCGATGGATGCCAGTGAATGGCGGAACGTGCACACATAGCAGGAAGGCATCGCCGCGCAGAGCCGTTCTTCCATGCACGCGGCGAAAAAGGTGGTGGTCCCTCCGCCCGAGTTGCCCATGCAGGCCACCCGTGAGCTATCAACCTCCGGGAACGTAGCCAACGCGTCGATGGCCCGCGAGACGTCCCAGACCCGCTCTCCCACCATGGTGCGCCCCAGCATGAGTGCAACCATGCTGGCGTGATGGCAACCGCGCCCCAGCGATACCACCTCGTCGGGACGCTGATCGCGGCGCTCGCCAAAGCTGCGCTGCTCCATCACCAGGGCCGCATAGCCCTGGAGCACCGCCTGCACGCCAAAGTCTCGGCCTCCAGCGATGCTCTCCTCGTCGCCAGGGAACTTTGGCCGCCCCAGCGAGATGTGCATGCCAGTAGAGTGCCCTTGCAGACAGATCATGACCGGATGCGGCTCCCGGCCCTCGTCCGGCAGCAAGAGGTGGCAAGGGACCCGCGCCCCCTCTTCGGCCGTAAAGCAGAACCGTCGCTCAAGATAGCCCTCGCGCTGCGCCTCCCACTCTACCTGCACATCCAGGGGGACGCGATCGGGGGAGCTTCCGAGCAGGGTAGCAAGCGTCGTCTTGACTTGACCGCGCCAGACGGCCAGGTCACGGTCAGGGCGATAGCCCAAGGCTCGCGGGGCGCGATCGAGCCAGACCTCGTGGCAGGCTTCTGGGCCCTTGTTCATGTTGCTCCTCTCGTTGCTTGGCTTCCAAGCTGATTCTACCCTGACAGGCGGGAGGCGGCCAGGCTGCCGGTGTTCGTGCAAGCCTGCCCAGCCACGTGAACTTGCCCATGTGCGGACCTCGCCCTAGAATGGGGCCGTTCGTGGCCGTGCCGGATGCTCCCCCAGAGGCCTCTGCGCTACGGCCATCCTAGCCATAGGGGGTCTCCATCCGATGAAGCAACGGCGTGTCTTGCTGCTTGGACTGGACGGGGCAACGTGGCGTATCCTGGATCCCATGATCCAGCAGGGCCACTTGCCACACCTCGCCGCCCTGCGTGAGGGGGGAGCCCATGGCGAGCTCCGCTCGACCATCCCGCCCGTCACCGCCGCTGCCTGGACCAGCTTTCAGACCGGGCTACTGCCCGGCAACCATGGCGTGCTCGATTTCCGTCAGCACGACGCGACCACCTATGAGACCTATGCCGTTTCGTCGCGCGATGTGCCGTCACCCACGCTCTGGGAGCTGGCCAGCGCCGCGGGCAAGCGCGTAGCACTGCTCAACGTCCCCCTCACCTATCCGCCCCGCGCCATCAACGGTGCCATGGTGACGGGCATGCTGACGCCAGACCTGAAGGCCGAGATGACCTATCCCTCCGCCTTGCGGGATATGCTACTCCAGCGCGTCCCCGACTATCGCATTCTGGTCTCGCAGTCAGTGTTCAACCTGCAGGGATGGTCGCGCTTTGTGGAGATGTCCGAGCAGACGGTACGTGCCCGCGCTCGGGCATTTCGCTTCTTGCTAGAGGAGGAGGTCCCGGACTGGGATCTGGCCATGCTGCACTTTCAGGAGACCGATACCCTTCAGCATGCCGCTTACCCCTGGCTAGACCCTTCTCACCCAGAGTTCTCGCCTCAGCACTATGAGAAGGCGTTGTCCGTCTACCGAGCCATCGATCAAGAGATCGGTGCCCTGGTGGAGCGGTACGGTGACGCCGATACGCTGGTCATCGCCTTGTCCGACCATGGCCACGGTGCCGTGTCGCGCACGGCCAACGTGAACGCGGCACTAGCCGAAGCCGGTTTGCTAGAGCTGGCCCGTTCGGGCCAGAAAGGCTCGCTGACCGCGCTCGCTCGCGCCGCCATGACGGCGCTTTTGCGACTGGATCGCTGGAATCTCAACCGACGCCTGCTCCCTCGCGGCAGACGGCGTCGCCTGGTCGAGCAGGTACAGAACTCGGTCGGCATCGCGTGGGATCGCACCAAGGCCTATATGATCCACGGCTGGGTGTATGCCTATGTCAACGTAAACCTGCAAGGACGCGAACCGAACGGCGTGGTGCCGCCGGCCGAGTACGAGACCGTCCGCCAGCAAGCGGCGGATGCCTTGCGAGCTCTGAGGGATCCCGAGACCGGCAAGCCGGTCGTCTCCGAGGTGCTCTTCCGCGAACAGGCTTTCCCAGGCATCGCTTCTGAAGAGGCGCCCGATCTGGTGGCGGCGCCCAACCCTGGTTACGAGTTCACCGCATCTCTGTTGCAGAGCAGCAAGGCGCGGGTACGGCGGAACCTCTGGCGGCGCGACCACACCGGCACCCATTCCATGGATGGCATCCTCTTGGCGCATGGCGCAGCGGTGCGCCAGGCGCAGGTCACGGACGCCGCGTTGGTCGACCTCTTTCCGACCGTGCTGGCGTGGCTGGGCTTGCCCATTCCGGCGTACAGCCAGGGTCAGGTTCTCCAGACGCTGTTCGAGCAGCCGCTGGAGGTCGCCATCGATGATGCCGCCACGCTGGAGCAGTTCTCTCGCAATCGCGCCTACTCTCCTGAGGACGAGGCCATCATCGACGAACGACTGAGCTCGCTGGGCTATATGTAGACGCGTAGCCGGCGATCACGGGACAGGAAACAGATGTCAACTCTTACCCGGCCCGCTCGCCACGCCAGCGCCTGGAGACGGGCGCTCGAGCCCCGTGCGCCGATCCGCACGTTGGGCCTTTGGCTGCTTCTCTGGCCGCTTTGGTGGATCCTCGGCATCGAGCAGTTCGTGCCCACGCTTGTGGCCGTCATCCTCTTGGCCCAGTTGGTCCTTTCTGGGCAGGTCGCGCCCTCTGGGCGGCGAACGGTGCTTGTAGCCTTTGCTCTCTTTATGGTCGCACAGCTGCTTTCGGCCCTAGGAATCGGCAATCCCCGTCGTCTGCTCACCTTTGCCAGAGCGTTTGCCACGTGGGCCGGCGCTGCGGCAGTCCTCACCATCGCCACGACGGTGCCTCGAGACTCTGAAGACGTGCATCGCCTGATCTGGATCCTGGCTGGGCTGGTAGCCGTCGCCAGCACCGTAGCCGTCGCCGCTCTGCTTGGCTTCCGGCCAGAGGGCTGGGTCTCGCCCTTTGCCCGCCTCTTGCCCGAGACGCTCGAACGAGGCGGCTTTCTCGAGCAGATCGCGGAACGTTCCTTGGGGGGAGTGGGCCATTTCCGCCCACTGGGGCGCTACTATCGGGTCAGTAGCCTGTTCCTCTGGCCACTGGGCAACGCCACCGCGATGGCGGCCTCCCTCCCCCTGGTGGCCACGCTCACTCGGCGGGGCAAGGCCTGGCATCGGGCGGCAGCCGGGCTGATCGTGCTACTGGGCCTCGTGAACCTGACGTTCACCACCGGTCGGGCGGCCATTGCAGGGCTCCTGGCTGGCGGCATAGTGGCCTGGGCGGCCTATTCGCGTTTCCGGCGCATCTTCTGGCGGCTAGCCCTGGTTGTGCTCGCCATAGTGGTCGTGCTGGTGTTGGTGGACGTGGCCACGCCGGGCGGATCGTTTCTCATCGAGGGCGGATCGACGGTCTTGACCGAGATCGTGTTCGCCCGCGATCGCTACGAGGACGCGGGATCGGCGGTGGTCAGAAGCGAGACCTGGGAAGTGACAATCCGCGACTGGACGAAACGTCCCATCCTGGGATGGGGAACTGCCCGAGACATGCCCGGCCTTGCCCTTCCTGCCGGCACGCATAGCACGTATCTGGGGATTCTGTACAAGCATGGCCTCGTGGGGCTGGTCGCCTACCTGGCATTGCTGCTTGCGCTATGGCGCGGAACCCGCCCCCTGGGAGCCGCCGCAGCCAAGGCGGCCCCCTGGGCGCAGGACCTGCTCATCGCCGGTCGGTGGTCCATGATCGCGGTGCTCATCGATGGCCTCACGTCGACGCCGGCATCGGATACCATGGCCCTGCTCATCATCTGGATCGGATTCGGCACCGTGCTGGCCTGCCGCGCCCTCGCCGCGCCACCAGCCCTTGCCGACGACACGCTGAACGAGAGCGCCTGGATTCTCGGCGTTCGGGTTGCCTCGCTATCGCCAGAGCAGCTGACCCGACGCGTGGTGCAGCTGGCCCAGGGGCGCGCCCACGCCATGGTGCTCAACGTTAACGCCCACTGCCTGAACCTGGCCTACGAGCAACCATGGCTGCGCGAGACCCTCAACAGCGCCAAGCTGGTGTTCTGCGACGGGGCCGGCGTCGTCCTGGGAGCGCGCCTGCTGGGCCAGCGGATCAAGCGACGCATCACCTACGCCGAGTGGATGTGGAGCCTGGCGGCGGCCGCTAGCGAGGCGGGTCTCTCCATGGCCTTTGTGGGGGCGCGTCCGGGAATCGCCGCCCTGGCCGCCGATCGCCTCCGGGAACGCCATCCCGGCCTTGACGTCAAGGCTCTGCACGACGGCTACTTTTGCAGAGATGCCGCCGACCCCGAGAACCTGGCGGTCATCGCATCCATCAACGCCATAAAGCCGGATATCCTGCTGGTCGGCTTTGGCATGCCCCTCCAGGAACGCTGGTTGGCTGAGAACTGGCACCGGATGGAGGCTGGCGTGGCGCTGACCGGCGGGGGAGTCTTTGACTATGTGTCCGGCACGCGAAAGCGGGCGCCGGCATGGATGACCAAACACTCGCTAGAGTGGCTGGGACGGCTGCTGATTGAGCCCAAGCGGCTCTGGCGCAGATACCTGATCGGCAACCCCCGTTTTGTCTGGCGCATCCTCAAGCAGGGGGTGGGCATCGACCGGTGGCCCCTCCCTCCGTCATCCTAGGAGTTTCTGCGTGTCTGCGACGCCACCGCCCGCCTCCCAGCCGATCACGGTGTTCTTTGTCGCCAACGTCGAGTGGCACTTTACCTGGCAAAGCTGCCAGACAATCGCCCGCGGCCTGGCCGAACGAGGATTCGTCGTCCACTATCTCAATCCCCTGCCCAAGCGTCTCCCCGGCATTCGTGAGGTCGGACGCATGGCAGCTCGGCTCACCGGACGACCCCAGTTGGCCGGGCAGACGCGCAACCCACTGCCCTCAGGTGTCACCCTCTGGAACCCGCTCTGCATGCCGGCAACTGGCCCGGTGACACGCAGGATCGCCCACCTGATGCTGCTCCCCCTGATCCGCCGCCTTCAGCGTATCCGGCAGAAAGCCGGCCGCTGCGTGGTGATCACCGCGCTTCCCTTTTGCCTGCCCCATCAGGTAGCGCTGTCGCTGCGCCCCGATCTGTTGCTCTACCTGTGCCGGACCCACTGGGCGGCCGACCCGCGCGCACCCAAACGCGAGTTGTGCGAGGAGCGCGTCTTATCCGATGCTGATCTCGTGCTCCCCGACTCGGATCTCTTGTACGAGCGCTGTCGTGATCATCCCGGCGTAAGACGGCTGCCCGCGATGGTCGATCTCGACCGCTTTCACGAGGTGCCCTCCTCGGCACCTGGGGGGCGGGGCCCAGGAGGACGCCTCCGTTGCACCTACTATGGCGGCATCTCGTGGCGTCTCGATCTGCCTCTCCTGGGTGAGATCAGCCGCCGCCACCAGCTGCGCCTCATCGGGCCCATCCGCACCGACCTAGACATGCTGGCTCCCGAGACCGAGATCGTCGGCACCGTGCGTCACGAGGCTCTTCAACAGCATCTGGAGGAGACCGACGTTCTTTTGCTGCCCTATGCGCGGCATGAATTCGTGCTGGGGATCATGCCCGCCAAGCTGTTCGAGTACCTCGCAACCGGGCTCCCCATCGTCGCCACCGATGCCTTGCCCACGCTTCAGGAATATGCCTCTCTCATCCATATCGCGAGCGACACAAACGAGTTTCTCGAGGCGATCGAGGAGGCCCCTCATGAGGATCCTGGCCTGAGGGGCGCTCGGCTGGCGCTGGCGCAAGAGCATAGCGTAGCAAGGTGGATGGACTGCATCGCGCGATGGATCAAAGAGGCGTTGGCGGCAAATCCGGATCTCGAGACTTCTGGCGATTGACACCCAGTCCTCGGTTCGCCATAATCGCTGGTACCGTGGGCGGTCAGTCACGGCCTCGTTGCAGCGGCAGTGCGATATCTATGGAGGATGGCGATGCCAAAGGGAGTGATCGAACGCTCGGGCGGCCGCACGGCTGCATCGGATCTACGGGACATGCTTCGGGAACTCGAAGTCGCCGCCGGCGATCTGGTCGGCAAGGGAGAACAGATTCTTGATATCCTCCGCCTGCGCGACCGGGTGCAGGAAGAGATACAGCGCCTGCTGGAGCAGGGCCTCACGCTCAAGCCAGAACAAAGCCGCCTGGAGACGGTCGACTCTTTGCTCACGCGGCACGCCGACGTCATCGAAAAAGAGCTCCGCAAGACGGGTGGGCTGGCTGCAGCCCGTGAGGCGGAACAGCCTTCGGAAGACAAGACGTGGTGGTTCGTCGATGTCCCTTACTACCAGAACAAGAAGAAGCGGTCCCGATCCACGTGGATCGCGGTGGGCATCATCGCCGTCGTGTTGGTTGTGGCAGCCTATGTGTCCAACATGCTGTTCGGGCCCGGCACCAAGGCCGAGCGAACGCGCACTCACTTTGTCAACGGCCAGCAGTATGTCGCGCGCCAGGAGTGGGACAAGGCCATAGAAGAGTTTGAGCGAGCGCTTCGCATCGACAGCAACCGTGCCGATGCCCACGTATACTTAGGCGTGCTCTATGAGATCACGGGTCGTCAGACAGAGGCTCGCGACCAGTTCACCAGGGCACAGAGCGGGCTGCGAAACCGCCGCACCTACCTGGAGACCTTGGCCAATGCTTACGAGGAGGCAGGGGAGCTTGACCTCGCCATCGGCCAGCTGGGCGAGTTGATCGCCACGCAGCCGACCCACGCCCAAGCTCACCTCCAGCGCGCCGAGATCTATGCGCGGCTGGGAAACGCCGAGGATGCCGCCAGCGATTTTGCCACGGCCGCCGAGCTGGCCGACCAGCAGAACAACACCGAGGTGTTCAACCAAGCCAGCCTGAGGCTCAACATCATGCTAAGGACGTTGACGCCAGATTCATAGCCATCCTCCCACCTCGCTGCTGAGAACGGCCATGCTTGGGCATGGCCGTTCTGCGTCCACCAGCCAGCGATCCAGCCCCACGGGGTACGCTGCGATTCTAGCCCTTCTTTGCCGCGCCCGTCTGCGAATGCTATACTCGGCCCGTTGTCGCGCTCTGCCCGACCTTTTGCCGTGATGGCCGCGCCCTCTGTTTGCCGATTTCGGAGCAGCATGTCGTTCAGCAACCCATTCATCACCGATCGTCCCCTGACAGACCAGGATCTCTTTGTTGGGCGAGGTGCCGAGTTCGCCCAGCTGCTGGACATGCTTGGATCAGATCAGCGTACCATCTGCTTGTTCGGGCACCACCATCTGGGCAAGACATCCTTTGTGAACCAGCTCGCCCTCCGCCTACACCCGCGCTGGCAGGTGATGCAGATCGACCTGGCCACGACCCAGATCCAATCAGAGGCGGGGCTGATCCAGACCATCGCGCAAAGGCTCGGAGAAACGGGGCAGGAGTCCCAGAAGGCAGAGGTCTCTCCATCGACCGAGGCTTGGTCAGCCCTCGATGCCAGGATGGAGACGGAGCGCCCTTGCCTGGTCTGCCTAGATCAGATCACAACGGCCGACCTCACCGAGCGCAAGAGCAGTTGGTTGGCGATCATGCAGTCGGTGCAGCGAGCGCTGTCCTCATCGGCCAAGTTGGCCCTGCTGCTCTGCATCGAGGGACACCCTGCCGATCTCGATCAGGCATTGCTCGAGGGAGTCAGCGTCATCGAGTTGTCGTCGCTTGACGAGCACGAGTCCGAAGAGCTCCTGAGCATCCCGCTCCGAGGAAAGCTAGCCCTGGGCTATGAGATCATCCGCGCGTCGTACGTGCTTACGGGCGGCGATCCCTATCTGCTCCAGCTTTTTGGCTCCTTTTGCCACCAACGCTATGCCAAGATGGGTTGGGTGCCCGCCAATGGCGTCAGCCATCTCTCGGAGGATGTCCTCCAAGCGGCAGAGGAGCACTTTCGAGAGCTTTGGGACCCGCTCAGCGACCGCGCGCGGCTAGTGCTCTCTACCATGTGCGAGACCACGGGGCAGCATGGGATCTGCACTCCTGGCGATGCCAGCCGTCTGCTAGCGGCCAGCGTGCGCTTGCTCCGAGGAGATGTGAATCACGGGCTGACCGAACTGCACGCTCGCGGGATCCTGGACGAGCTAGGAGGGCCCACTTACCGCGTGGCATCCGATATCATGCGGGTTTGGGTGCGCCGCACCCACCCGCTCGATGCCACCATCGCTTCCAGCAGCACTTACCGTTCGCGTCGTGTCAAGGTGCCCAGCACGCGCCGTCGCCGCCAGATCGACTGGGCAGGCATCGCCCTGTGGAGCACCGTCATCCTGCTCGTCGTCGCCATCGCGTGGGTGTGGCGGTCGCGTGATGTGACCGTCGTCTGGATGCATCGCCCGACGCTGGACGTCCCCCCCACTGCCGAGTCAGAGGAGTTCGAGGGGCTTCCCACGCCCGAGGCGGGTCTAGCGCAGGGCTATATCGTCTACCAAGCCAAAGAGGATCCCGATGAACCATGGGACATCTATATCATGCGCAGCGACGGGTCAGATCCCGTTCGACTGACCAACACCCCCAGCAACGAGACCTTGCCCGTCCTCTCACCCGACGGCCGCAAGATCGCCTTTGTCTCGGACCGTGATGGCAACCGCGAGGTCTATGTCATGAACCGTAACGGTTCCGACCAGACTAACCTCTCGCGCAACGCGGCCGATGATTGGACGCCATCGTGGTCACCCGATGGTACCGAGATCGCCTTTGCCAGCTTTCGCGATGGCCACTGGGAGCTGTACCTGATGACGGCCGAGGGAACCAGCCAGCGGCGGATCACGTCTCACAGCGCCGCCGATTATAGCCCCGCCTGGTCACCGACGGGAGACGAGATCGCCTTTGTGTCGAACCGCACGGGCAATCTCGACATCCACCTGCTCTCGCTAGCCGACCTGTCGGTGCAGCGCCTTACCACCGATCCCGCCACCGACCAGTCGCCCGCCTGGTCACCCGACGGACAGCAAATCGCCTGGGAGAGCTACCGTGATGGCAACATGGAGATCTTTGCCATGGATGCCGATGGGAGCGATGTGCGAAACCTCAGCCAGGACGTCTACGCCGACGACCATGGCGTGACCTGGGCGCCCACCGGCGAGCGCATCGCCTTTTACTCGAACCGTGATGGCGGCTGGGACATCTATACGCTGGACCTAGCCACGGGGCGTCGCTTGAACCTCACCCTGGGCAACGCCATCGAGCAGAGCCCGTGCTGGGGCCGCTAGAGTCATCGGCAGCGGCGATGGCTCGCTAGGCCAGGCCGAGGAGGAGGTTGATTAGGAGCGTCCGCACCATCTCCAGTAGGATCATCGCGACCATGGGCGAGAAATCGAGTCCGCCAAGCGAGGGGAGCACCTTGCGGATGGGCCCGACCACGGGCTCGGTGATCTGCAGGATGATCTCGGCAAAGCGGCCGCTTCGATCGATGGGGATCCAAGACAACAGCACACGAACCAGGATGGCCAGGCTCAGCAACCTCGCCAGTATATCGATAAAGTTGATGAATACGATCACGAGTTCGCCCTCCCCAGTTCCTGGGCACGGTGATAGGCCGCTTGGACGGCATCAAGAACGGCGGCACGAAGGCCACCCTTTTCCAGTTGATAGAGCGCCTCGGCTGTGGTGCCGCCAGGCGAGGTGACCCGCGCGCGCAGATCCGCCGCCGAGATGCCCGCCTGTTGCGCATAGGCGGCCGAGCCGCGCACCGTCTGCAGGGCCAGCTGCTCCGCCACTGGCCGCGCGAACCCCAGGCGCACGCCCGCCTCTACCAGGGCTTCGATGAACAGAAACACATAGGCGGGGCCCGACCCGCTCAGCGCTGTGGCCATGTCGAGATAGCGTTCCTGCGCGACCTCGATCTCCAGGCCCAAAGCTCCCAGCACCTCTCGCGCCAGCCCACGCTGTGCATCGGAGGTGGCAGGCGTCGCCGTCCACACCGTCGCGCCTTCGCCCACCTGTCCAGGCGTGTTCGGCATGGCCCGCACCACCGCCTCCACCCCCAGGGCCGCCACGATACGATCAATGGTGACCCCAGCCACGATGCTGAGCACCAGAGCACCCTCGGCGATAGCTCCGCGCAGGCCAGCTAGGACCCCATCCAAGACCTGCGGCTTGACCGCCAGCACCACCAAAGAAACGGACCGAACCGCCTCGCGGTTATCCGCATAGGTCAACACGCCATACTGCTGCTGAAGTGCGTCGCGGCGCTCCGCCAGCGGCTCGCCTACTCGCACTTGCTCGGCCCCAAAGCGCTCTCCGGCCAGCAGCCTGGCCATGAGCGCCTCGGCCATGGTCCCGCCACCGACAAAAGCCATCACCTGGTGCTGTGGCTGATCTGACACCGCGGCTCCTTCCTAGTAGGTTGCGGGGCCAAAGATGGCGCGACCAATCCGCACCATGGTCGCCCCCTCCTCGATAGCCACCTCAAAGTCATCGGTCATGCCCATGGAGAGCTCTGACAGCGACACCCCCGTCACGTTCCTCTGCAGCGTGTCACGCAGTGTTCGCAGCTTGCGAAACACAGGCCGCACAGTCTCGGGATCATCGGCGATGGGAGCCATGGTCATGAGGCCGCACAGCCGCAGGTTCCGACATGAATCGATCTCTTGGACAGGCTCCACCAGACGGCTCCAACCGTCCTCGTCGGCTGCATCGAACCCGTACTTGGAGGGCTCGCCCGAGACGTTGCACTCGAGCAGTACAGAGATCACCCGTCCCGCATCGGCGGCCGCTCGGTCTAGTCGCTGAGCCAGCTTGACCGAGTCGAGCGAGTGAATGACGTCGGCGAACTCGGCCACCCGACTGGCCTTGCGGCTCTGGATATGCCCCACCATGTGCCAGGTGATGCCGTCGCCCAGCCGCTCAATCACGGCAGGTATCTTTTCCTCGGCTTCTTCCACGCGGTTCTCGCCCAGGTGCGTCAACCCGCACGCGTACGCTGCCGCCATTTCCTCAGGCGAGCGGGTTTTGGAGACGGCCACGATGGTCACGTCTTGGGGGGTGCGGCCAGCTCGCTGACACGCGGCAGCAACGCGCTCTCGCACCTGTTCCACATTGATGGCTAGATCCACCATACGCACCTCCGTGGCTGCCGCAGCTATCGGGAACGCAGCCCGATGGCCACCGCAAACCGCCCCGTTCCGCCCTTTTCGCGCCTGTGAGAGTAAAAGCGATCCACATGGCAGCTGGTACACAAGGCGGCCACGTCGATGGCTCTCACTCCGCAACGCTCCAGCTGGATCGCGTTCGCTCGCCAGAGGTTCACATAGCGACCATCAGCATCGACAACCTCGCCCTGCGCATCAGAAAAGGCCTGGCGGAACTCGTCGCGAACCGACGCGCCCACCTCAAAGCAGCACGGCCCGATGCTCGGGCCGATCGCCGCGATCAGGTCAGCGGGCTGGCTGCCATAGTTGCTTACCATGGCTCGTACCGTCTTGGCCGCGATGCCTTGGACGGTCCCTCGCCATCCCGCATGGGCCAGCCCCACCGCTGCGCGGAGGGGGTCGAACAGCAGGATGGGGACGCAATCAGCATACCGCCCCATCAGCAGAATCCCTGGGACATCGCTGATGAGTGCGTCCGTCGCGGCGATGGTTTGTCCCGCGTCGTCGTCGGAAACTCGATGGACCCGATCCTCATGCACCTGATGGCCGCTGACCACGCGCTCGGAATCCCATCCCAAGGCGGCATAGATGCGGCGGAGGTTCTCGGCCACGGCTGAGGGGTCATCGCCAACGG
>ENA-UOXR01002719-UOXR01002719.1-bioreactor-metagenome-genome-assembly--contig:-NODE-2719-length-15885-cov-3.716361_pt1 | contig 15885 bp, 12 predicted proteins | sample MGYA00238164_ERZ764825 | MGnify/ENA primary metagenome ERZ764825 (study PRJEB28920, sample SAMN05720171) | bioreactor metagenome | isolation source: Anaerobic biogas reactor | place: USA:Washington...
GTGTGTGTTGAGACGGCCAGAGTCACTTGCACGAAGGCGGCCGTTCTCCTATAGTCCCTACATAGAGGAAGGTGACACCGTACATGTCCAGGGAGGCCCTTCAGTCGAGCGTTCTGGTTCTGAACCGCGGGTTTGTCCCCGTGCGGCTGACGACGGTCCGCCGGGCCGTGTGCATGCTCTTCGACGACACGGCCGAGGTCGTGCTGATGGAGGACGGGCATCTGTCCTTCTACGACTTCCGGACCTGGGCGGAGGTCAGCGAGTTCCGGCGCGGGCAGCCGCCGGCGGACGATGAGACGGAGTGGATTTCGACCGTGAGCTGCGATCTGCAGGTCCCCCGCGTCATCCGGCTTCCGGCCTACGACCGCTTCCCGCGGCGCCACGTCGGGTTCAACCGTCGCAACATCTTCGCCCGGGACGAAAACCGCTGCCAGTACTGCGGCCGGCGCTTCCCGACGAGCGAACTCAGCCTCGACCACGTACTGCCCCTCTCGCGCGGCGGGCTGACGGACTGGGAGAACATCGTCTGCGCGTGCACCCACTGCAACAAGCGCAAGGGCGGCCGCACCCCGGCCGAGGCGGGCATGCAGTTGACGCGCCGCCCCGTCGAGCCGAAGTACAACCCGATGATCCGCCTCAAGCTGCGCCGGCGGAAGTATGATTCGTGGAAGCAGTTCCTGAACGAGGCCTACTGGTCGGTTCCCCTCGAGTAGGCCCCCCGGCCGCTCCCGCGCCCTGCCTCAATCGGGGCAGTACTCGGGCTCGGGCCGGTCGCTGACGCGCGGCCGGCGCCCTGCGGCAATCGCCCGCACCTCCGCCCGCAGTCCGTCCAGCTCGTCCCTGCCCACGAGGATCGAGTAGTCCAGCTCGGTCCGGTAGGTCGCCCCGGCCGGCACGCGGACGACACGCCCCTTGCTGCGCTCGAAGCCCCGTCCGTTCGGGTAGTCGGTCCCGGGCTCCAGCGCGGTGACGTAGCCGTCGACCTCTGCGGCCGAGTTGCGCCAGAGCGTCAGGGCAGGCAACTGATCCACCGAGTAGCGGATGGAGGCGGCCAGGGCCTCCGCCGGGTTGAGCAGCCCCACCAGGGTCCGTCCGCCCGCTGCGGACAGCACGCGCATGTAGTAGCACTGCTCGGCGAATCCGGCGGTCGGCGGCCCGTAGACGTTCCACGTGCCGATGTCCTCCGCCGCACGCGCGTCGCGCGGGCAGACGTGTTCGACCGGCGCAACCACCTCCGTGCCGGCCGCCAGGACGGGCGCGCCGTAGTTGCAGTGGTAGAGCAACTCCATCTCCTGGGTCTCCGCAGAGACGTTCCGGACGACGTCGCTGACGCGGAACGTGCGCGACCCCGGGACGGTCGACAGCGTCGTCGCCAACTCCCAGGACGGCCCGAACATCCGCGCGTCCCGCAGTTCGCCGACGACCGACAGCTCATAGGGCGGCTGCAACTGCACGCGCAGCCGAACGCGGTTGGCCGGGCAGTTGGCGATCGTGCCGTGCAGGGGCAATGTCACGCGCTTCTCGGCTCCCGTATTCGTACGGATCAAGTCCTCCCCCGGGGCGCCGTTGTAGGACAGCCCGCACCGGCACACGAACTCGCTGAACCCGGCGACCCAGCCCAGACCGCCCTGCGTCTCCTCCCGGACGAACGCCGGATGCACGACCTCGCGGACCGGCCCCTTCCAGGCCAACGCGGCCTCGTCGGTGAATGCCTCCAGGATGCCCATGCCGCGGGTCGGACACACCACGACGGTCATGCGCCCGTTGTCAATGCGGACCACGTCGACCCCGTGCTGCTTGCCGCCGACCAGGGTGGTCTTCTCCATCACCCACGGGGGCCCGTCGTAACCGATGAAGCTGCCGGCGGACAGCTCCTGCTCGTCCAGCCAGACGCCCTCGCCGGAGTCCGTCAACACGCACTGGAAATACGACGCCATTCGGAATCCCTCCCGTTCGGCTCCGCAGTCGCGCGGTCCCGGCCGGCTATAGCCGTCCGGAGCGCAGGATACTCACAATCAGCCACACGCCGAGCACAAGGCCGAAGAGCAGGCCCACCAGCCCCAGCAGGCTCACGCGCCAACCCAGGACGCTGACGGCGCCGATCTCCGCGCCGAGCAGGCTTGAGGACGCGATGATGATCGCGGCCAGGATGATGCTGAGGGACAGGCGGTTGCCGGTCTGGTCCAGCTCCCGCAGCCCCTTCTCGAAACCCTCGTGACGGACCCTGAACTCGATGTCGCCGCGCTGCAGCTTCTGCAGACCGTGGCGCAGCGCACGCGGGACGTCGGAGACCAGGCTCCCCAGTTGATACCCGCCGGCCATCAGCATGCGGCGCATGCCGACCAGCGACAGCTTCTGCATCAGCAGGCTCCGCCCGTAGGGCGCCGCGAGCGTGCCGATGCGGAGGCCGGGCGACAGGCGCATGACGGTGCCGCTGACGGCCACCAGCGCCCGCCCCATCAGCACCAGGTCGCGCGGTATCTCCGCGTGGTAGCGGCGGATCACGTCCATCACGTCCTGGAAGGTGTGCTGCAGGTCGAGCCGGTCCACCGGCACGCTGCTGTAGCGCTCCAGCAGGACCACCAGTTCCTGGCGGAACTCCTCGGCCCGCTCCTCCGAGACGCGGCTGATCTCGGCCGCCACCTCGGCCACCAGCTCCGGCTGCCCGCCGCCCAGGGCCATCACGCAGACGCCCAGGCCCCTGCGCAGGCGGGACCGGACGTGCCCGACCATGCCGAAGTCCAGCAGCGCCACCCGGCCCTGTTCGGTCACAAGGATGTTGCCGGGATGAGGATCGGCGTGGAAAACGCCGAGGATGAACACCTGCTTCAGGTAGGCGTCCATCAGGGTGCGCGCGACCGCCTCCCGGTCGATGCCGGGCCGCTGCGGCTCCGTCAGTATCTCGCTGACGTGAACGCCCTCCATCCGGCGCATCGTCAGGACCCGTGCGGTCGTGAAGTCCCAGTAGACCGCCGGTATCTCGATGCGGTCGTCACTCCGGAACTGCTCCCTCAGCCTGTGCGTGTAGGCGGCCTCGGCCATGAAGTCGAGTTCGCGGCCGATGCCCTGCGCAAACTCGTCCACGAGCATGGGGAGCCGGAACGGCCTGAACTCCTCGACCCGGTCCGCCTGGGCGGCCAGGAAGGTCAGGATGGCCACGTCGTCCTGGATAACGCGTTCGATGCGGGGCCGTCGCACCTTGACGACGACGGGGGTGCCGTCGGGCAGCACCGCGTCGTGCACCTGGGCGATGGAGCCGCTCGCCCGGGGCTGTTCGTCGAAATCCCTGAAGACCTCCTCCACCGGCCGGCCCAACTCGCCGGCGACGATGGAACGGGCGGCGTCCCCCGCGAAGGGCGCGACGTGGTGGCAGATGCGCTCCAGCTCGCGGATGTAGTGCGGCGGCAGGATGTCCGGCCGCGTGGCGAGCGCCTGGCCGAACTTGACGAACGTCGGCCCCAGCTTCTCCAGCACCGTGGCCAGGCGGGCCGGCAGGTCCTCCGGCGGCTCGTCCTGCACCTGCACGGGCAACCGCAGACGGGCCGGCAGGTAGCGCAGCAGATCCATGCGACCCACCAGGAACCCCAGCCCGTGCGAGGCCGCCGTGCTGGCGATCTGCGCGACCCGACGCATGCGGCGCGGGCCCTTCAGGACGGAGCTGATCCTCACCATACACCCCCTCGGGGGCTGACGATACCCGGCCCTGCAAAGCCGCCCCGATGACGCGCGCCCGTGCGCACGCGGCGGCGGTTACGTCTCGGGCTGCGGCTCCACGTCCGGCGGCTCAAAGGGCTCCGGGGCGCGGCCGTGCTCCAGCTCCCAGAGCCTGAGGTCTCTGCTGAAACGATAGCAGGCGCTGCCCATGGCCACCGCGAGCCCCGGCACTCCGTCCAGGAAGCCGGCGCGGGCCACGTAGCTCTTCAGGAATACCAGCGGGGGCTTGCACAGCAGGGCGCGCCACGACGCCCGCTTTCCCTGGGCGAAGCGCCCCCGCGCCGAGATGTCGGCGTAGCGGCACGATCGCTGCAGGTAGTCGCTCACCCCGCCCGGGTAGCTCAGGTGCAGGATGTCGCCCGACAGCTTCCTGACGCGCCCCTGCACGACCGCCTCCGGATGCGGCTCGGTGCCCACGATCTGCGCGCAGACGCGCCGCATCAGGCGGAGCTTGTGTTGAGGATACCACCCCCCGTGCCGGATCCAACGGTTCAGGAAGTAGGTTGCCCGGGGGAAGGCCAGCCCGTCCCATTCGTCCCGCTCCGGCCCGGCCAGGTGACTGCGAATCTGGTCGAGCGCCGCCCCGGTCAGCCGCTCGTCGGAGTCCAGCCACAGGACCCAGTCGCCCGTCGTCTGCTCGAACGCGTAGCGCGTCTGGGCCACGTGGCCCTGGAACTCATGCTCGATGATCCGGTTGGTGTACTCGGCGGCGATGCGGCGGGTCGCGTCGTCGCTGTGCGAGTCGACGACGACCAGTTCGTCCACCCACTTCATGCTCTCCAGGCAGTCGCGCACGACCTCCTGCACGTTCTGGGTGATGACGAACCCGGAGATGCGCTGTCCGTTGATCACACGCTCACCTGACGAAGGACTGACGGCCGCCCGCACTCACAACAGGCTGTGGTAGATGCGATCCACCAGCTCCATGGTCTTGAGCGAGTCGCCCAGGTGGCTCTCCGGCAGCGTGCCCTCGCGCACGCACTCGATGAACCGGGCGCTCTCGTCGCGGAAGCCGCGCGCGATGACGTACGCGTCCCCGCCCCCGATCTCCGCCGCGCTCACGCGCCGCGGCTCGTCGTTGTCGTCGGCGTAGACGCGCATGTCGCTTTCGAGGTCGACGTGCGCCGCCAGGCCGCGCGCGTGCAGCTCGAACTCCAGCAGCCGCCGGCCGGAGGTCCAGGTGGACTCGAACACGCCCGTAGCGCCGGATTCGAACCGCATCAGGGCGACGAACAGGTCCGCGCACCCCATGTGCACGGAGCGCACCTCGCTGACGACGTCGCGCACCTCGCCGCCCAGGGCGCGGATCAGGTCCACGGCATGGATGGCGTCGCACGTGAGGACGTCGACGCCCTTGGTCTCGTGGTAGCCGTACAGGTTCAGGCCCCAGGCGTTCTTGTAGAAGCGGCAGATGATCAGGTCGCTGCCGCCCCGCTCCCCCGCCACGCGCAGCGCCTCCCTGACCAGCGGGGCGTAGCGGCGCTGGAAGCCCACCATCGTGATGCAGCCGTGTGCCTCGGCCGCACGCGCCAGGAACTGCGTCTGGGCCACCGTGATCCCGGGGGGCTTCTCCAGGAAGACGTTCAGGCCCCTCTTCAGGCAGTCCAGAACGACCGGGTAGGCCGGCAGGTGGGGCAACACCACGTAGACGCAGTCCGGCTCGGCCTCCTCGAGCATCCTGCCGTAGTCGTCGTACCCCGCCGGGATGCCGTACTGCTCGCAGACGGCGCTGCGGCGCTCGGAGGAAAGCTCGGCCACTGCAACGATCTCGGCATCGTCCAGCATCGCCAGGGACGGGTAATGGACCCGACACGCGTGGCGGCCGGCGCCGATCATGGCCACTCGGACCTTCCTGCCCATCGTGTGCTCCCTCGTCTGCCTCACGTCGTCTCCCACAGCGTGCGCGCAGTATAGCGCCCGGGACGGCACCCTTCAACGCGGGGCCGGCGCGGCCTGCGCGGAAGCCGCCCCGGCGCCGCTGAGCAGCAGCAGTTCCTGCGCGGCCGCGTCCCCGGGCTCGAGTTCCAGGACCCGCTGCGCCAGCTCGGCAGCCCGTTCGCGCCGCCCCAGAGGGCCGACGTAGAGCTGCCCGAGCAGCAGCATGGCCCGCACGTTGTCCGGCTGCTGCTCCAGGAACCGCTCGAGCGTCTCGGCCGCCTGCCGGTGGCGGCCCAGGGCCAGCATGTTCGCCGTCATCCGCTGCAGGGCCACGGTCGAGGACGGCTCGACGCGCAACGCGGCCTCGTAATGGAGGATCGCCTGCTCGGCCTGCTGCATCTCCTCCAGGATCCCGGCCAGCTCGACGTGCAGAACGGGATCGTCCGGGCTCGACTCCAGTGCGCGCGCGACCGTCGCCGCTGCGGCCTTCGGCAGGCCCAGGGCCATGAAGACGGCCGCCGCCTGCACCACCGGCCCGCGCGTCCCGTCGTCGAAGAGGCTCCGACAGACCAGCGGGCCCGCCACAAAGCGCGCCAGCGCCGCCGCGCCCTCGTCCCCGGACAGCGTGCCGAGCGCGCGCAGCAGGTGCCACGTCTGCTCGCCGTAGACGCCGTCGAACCCGTGCAGCGCGAGCGCCCGCTGCACCGTCGACTCGAAGCGGAGGCGCTCCAGAAGGCGTCCGGGACCGGCCAGTCGGTGCTGGGCCAGCAGTGCGAGCGAGACGGGCCAGACCCGCCCGGCGGCCCTCGGGGCGAAGGCCGGCATCCGTCGCGGCCGCGCCATGGAGTCCACCCGCGCGCCGTCCAGCAGTCGGGCGATGTCCCCCGAGTCCCCCGCATACCCGCAGATCAGGTCCATGGGCTCATAGAGCCCCGCCCCGGTCAGATGCGGCTGGAGCGAACGCAGTTGCGTGTAGCTCAGCGACAGGTCCTCCCCGGCCACCACCACCGCGTCCAGGCCGGCCAGGTAGACGTGGAAGGTCGGGAACACGTCGCGGACCGTCGCCAGCGCGTCTCGAAGCGCATCCGGCTCGAGCGTGCCGACGGGGAGCCACAGGCCGAACACGCCGCCCGGCCGGAGGCGCGCCCGGACGGCCAGCAGGGCCTCCCGGCTCAGGACGGACAGGGGGCTCCCGGGCCCCGAGATCGGCCCCGGCCCGCAGACGATCCGGTCGAAGTCCCGCCCGCCGCCGCCCCGCCGGAGGTCCACAGGCCGCAGGTGCTCCGGGCGGGTCAACGCCCGCGCGCAACGCCACGTGGACGGCAGCACCGGGGCCACGACGCCGGTCGCCCCGCCGGGCTCCCCGTAGGCGAACGGCAGAGCGACGGCGAGGGCCAGAGATGCCTCGATCGAGCCCTCCGCGCCGGCCCCCACCAGGTAGGCGTTGAACAGCTCGGCCACGGCCGTGCCCCGTCGCGCCCGCGCCGTCAGTCCCGCGGCGTCGAGGGTGTACTCGAAGGCGTCCAGCGAGACCGGCTCCGGCTCCCCGTCCTGCCCGCCCGCCGTCTCCAGCGCCATAACGTGGCGGATGCCGAGCAGCCCGCACTGGGGATCAGCGCGCCAGGCCCAAACGACGGCCCCGACGGCCAGCAGGCCGCCGCACACCAGGAACACCCGCGTCGCCGCCCGCGCCGCGCGCGCCGCCTCGGCCGCTGCCACCACGAACGCCACGGCCGCCAGCACGACCGAGACGAGCACGGCCGCCGCGCCGTGACCGGCCAGCAACCCCGCCAGCGCCGCCCCGAAGGCCGCCGCCCCCAGAGGCGCCGCCGTCCCATGGGGGCCCGCTGCGCGCCGCGCGGCGGTGGCCATCGCGCCCAGGACGCAAGCCATGGCCCAGAACGGGAAGTAAGCGCCGGGCACGAGCAGCGACGCCGGCGTCTGAAGCGCCGCCGGTTCGCTCAGGATGAGCGCCGGATAGAGGAAGAACGAATACCCGTTCAGCAACGCAAGGACGAGCAGCAGGCCGGCCGCACACGCCCCGGCCGCGCGCATCCTCACCCCCTGCCCGCGCAGGCCCGTCCAGAGCAGCCCACCCAGGACGAAGGCCACTCCGAGGTCGGCGGCCGCGTATCCGCAGGACCGCGCCGCGGGGACGTAGGCGCGAACCAGGCCCGCCGCCACTGCGCCCCATGCGACGGCCCGGAGCAACGGCGCGAGGGCCGGGGGCTGCGGGTCCGACTCCTCAGGCCCGGGCGCCGGCATCGTGCGGGAGCGCGCGGCGAAGGCAGCCGCCGCAGCCGCCACGGCGGCAACCGTCACGGCCGGAAACACGCCGACCGCGCCCACAATGCCCGCACTCCCGGCGCCGAACCCGACCAGCGCCCCCGCGAGCGCCCAGGCGTCGAGGCGCCGCGCGCGGCAGACGTTGGCCAGCACCCACGCGGACGCCGCCGCGCCGAGCAGGCCCAGCCCCACCTCCGCGTGCACGTGGACCCCGAAGGGAGCCGCCGCGAAGGCCGGCCAGAGCACAGCGGCCAGAACGGCGGGCGTCAGGCGGCGCGCCCGGCCGGTCAGGCAGGCGACGCCCACGCCGACGGCCGCGCCGGCCGCCAGCGTCGCGGCGGCCAGTCCGGCGGCGGCCCGCACGCCCACGCCCAGGAACTCGAAACGGTGAAGCGTCACGAACGCCGCCAGTGCGGCCGTCACGCCCGTCAGGAAAACCGTTGTGTGCTCAGGCTCGCGCAATCCTGTCCGCCCCGCCCATATAGGGTCTCAGAACCTCGGGCACGGCCACCGAACCGTCCGGCTGCTGGTAGTTCTCCAGTATAGCGATCAGTGTGCGGGGCAGCGCCAGGGCCGAGCCGTTGAGGGTGTGGGCAAACTGCGGCGCGCCCCCGGCTTCGGCTCGGAAGCGGATGCCGGCGCGGCGGGCCTGGAAGTCGCGGAAGTTGCTGCACGAACTCACCTCCAGCCATTCCCCGCAGCCGGCCGCGTAGATCTCCACGTCGAACTTGCGGGCGGCGCTGAAGCTCAGGTCGCCGCTGCACATCTCCACCACGCGATGGGGCAGCTTCAGCCGGCGGCACACGTCCTCGGCATCGTTGAGAAGCTCGGCCAGTTCCTGGTCGGACCGGTCGGGCCGGCAGATGCGGACCAGCTCCACCTTGTCGAACTGATGCCCGCGCTTGATGCCTCGGACATCACGGCCGGCGCTCATCTTCTCGCGCCGGAAGCACGGCGTGCAGGCGACGTAGCGCAGCGGCAGGGAGCCCTCATCCAGCGTCTCCTGCGCGTGGAGGTTCGTCAGGGGGACCTCGGCGGTGGGGATCAGCCAGAGGTCGTCCTCGGCCTCGTGGTACACGTTGTCGGCGAACTTGGGGAGCTGCCCCGTGCCGACCAGGCAGCGCCGGTTGACCATGTAGGGCGGGTAGACCTCGACGTAGCCCTTCTCGCGCACGTGCAGGTCGAGCATCCAGGCAATGAGCGCGCGCTGGAGGCGGGCCCCCTGGCCCATCAGCACGTAGAACCGGGACCCGCTGAGCTTGACGCCGCGATCGAAGTCCAGGATGCCGAGTTCCGGCCCGAGTTCCCAGTGGGGCCGCGGCGCGAACTCGAGCGCCGGCAGCTCTCCCTCCGAACGCACCACGACGTTCTCGGTCTCGTCCGCCCCGGCGGGCACGTCCTCGTCCGGCACGTTGGGGATGCGGAGCATCAGCTCATCCAGGTCGCGGCGGACGTCGGCGGCCTGCACGTCGAGCACCTTGATCTGCTCGCCCACTCGCCGCATGGCCGCGATCTGCCCGTCGCGCTCCTCCCCGGCGGCCATGCCGGCGATCTGCTTCGACCGTCGGTTGCGCTCCGCCTTCAGGGCCTCGACCTCCGTCGTCAACGCCCGCCACTGCAGGTCCAGCTCGAAGGCACGGTCGATCAACGCGGGGGCGTCCCCGACCTTCCGCATCGCCTCGCGGATCCGTTCGCGGTCGTCCCGGATCAGTTGCATGTCGATCATCTCAGGGCGCTCTTCTACTCGTCGCCGAAGGAAGTGCCCACCGCCCGGGCCGCCCGGACGATCTGGCTGTCGGGCTCCACGAGCCGCTGGCGGTTGGCCACGTGGCTGAGCGGCACGGGCACGATGCGGGTGCCCTTGCGGCCGACCATGACGTCCGTGTGCCCTTCCATGGCCTCCACAAGCGCCGCATGGCCGAACTGGGTGGCGAGCACACGGTCGCAGGCCGTCGGCGTGCCGCCGCGCTGCATGTGGCCGAGCACCACCGCCCGGCTCTCGGTGGCCGTGGCGGCGTCGATCTCGTGCGCCATCCAGACGCCGATCCCGCCCAGGCGCATCTTGTGGTGCGTATCGGCCACCTCCTGGCGGATGACGTATTCGCCGCCCGGCAGGCGCACGCCCTCGGCGACGACGATGATGCTGAAGCGCTTCCCGCGCCGCGCCCGGTCCTCGACCACCTCGAAGACACGCTCCATGCGGTAGGCGATCTCCGGGATGAGGATGATGTCGCCGCCCCCGGCCATCCCCCCCACAAGCGCCAGCCAGCCGGCATGACGCCCCATCGTCTCCAGCACCATGGCCCGATGGTGCGACATGGCGGTCGTGTGCAGGCGGTCCACGGCCTCGGCCACGATGTGCACGGCGGTGTCGAACCCGAACGTGACGTCCGTGCCGCAGATGTCGTTGTCGATCGTCTTCGGGACGCCCACCACGCGAATGCCCTTCGCCGCCAGATCGTGCGCGATGCTCAGCGTGCCGTCGCCGCCGATGCAGAAGAGCACGTCGATCCCGGCGTTCCGGAGGTTCTCCACGCACCGGTCGGACAGGTCCTGAGGCTCCGAACCCCCGGCGCCCTGGGCCACGTACTTGAACGGATGGGCCGTGTTCGACGACCCCAGGATCGTGCCGCCGACCGTCAGAATGCCGCTGACGTCGCTCTCGGTCAGTGGGATCATGCGGTTCCGCACCAGGCCGTCGTATCCGTCCAAAATGCCGAAGGCCTCCAACCCGAACTCGAAGATGCCCGTCTTGACCACGGCCCGGATGACGGCGTTCAGCCCCGGGCAGTCGCCCCCGCCGGTCAGGACGCCGATGCGCCGGATGCGGGTGTCAGTCGCCATTCGCTCTCTCCTCAGATCTCCTGTGTGGTCGAGCCCGCCTTCAGCCGTGCAACAGGTGCACGCCCTCCTCCAGCAGCCTCAGGACCTCCTCCGGCAGCCGGGGATCGTGCTCCAGCCCCGGCACGTGCAGCGCGACCCCTCCGGACGCCCCGCCGGGAAGCCGGCAGCCGGGCCGCATGTCCGTCACGTAACCGATCCAGCCCTCGACGTCGAGCCGCGCCGTCTCGTCGGCCGCGGCCAGCAGCACGTGCCGGCCCTTCAGCACGCAGACCGAAAGCTCCGCGCCAGCCTCCTCCCGCGCACACCGGGAGGTCTCCGCCCACCACGCATGCCGGGCGGGCTCCAGGGCGAGCAGCACCACGCGCACGCCGCCCATGGCACGCACGTTGGCGGCCTGGCGGCGCGCGTCGGTTCGGGTGTCCTCCTCCCATCGCCGCACCGCCTCGTCGAAGCGCGCGATCATCTCCCCGTCGCGCTCCTCCATCAGCAATCCGACGGCGGCGGCCATCTGCTCGGCGTCGGCCCTGAGCGCGGCCAGCACCCGGCTCGCGCCGTCGCCCCAGGCGCGGCGCTCGCGCCCCGTGAGGTCGTCCCGCGCCAGCCGCACCAGCCGCTCGGCGTATGCGTCCGACGGTGCGCAGAGGGTCCGGCGCACGAGTTCGGACGCCGTCACCGCGCCGTCGCCCACGCACAGGTTGCCCTCGCCGATCAGATGCGCCACGGCGCTGCGGTCCTCGGGCGCCCAGCGCGCACCGCTGAACCAGCGCATCGGGCGCCCGGCGGCGCGCAGCCGGTCCATCAGGACGGGGCGCACGGGCCGTCCGTCCCAGTCCAGCGCAAGCAGCGAGTGCCCGCAGAAGGCCAGGTCGTAGCCGCGCGGGAGCTTCCGCTGCATCTCGGGACGGAAGAACTCCGCCACCACGTCGCTGCCGAAGACGAGCACCTCGGCCCGCCCGGCGGCCGCCCGGCCGGCCAGCGCACCCGCAACCGCCCCGTCGACATCCGGAGTGCAGACGATCACGGCGAACTCCTCGCTCATGCCGGTCCACCGCCTCCGTCCGGGACGCCTGGGGTCACACGCAGGGAAACGGCATTGTAGTGGATGGGGCGGAGACTTTCCACCTGGGGACCGCGCTCAGGGCGCCCGGCCGCAGCGGGCGGCGTAGTCGCGGACGGCCTGCTCCTGCTCGGGCGTCTCGATGGAGCCGGGACGCGCCTGCCGGACGCGCGCGATCGCCCGGCCGGCCCCCTCGCCCCTGTGGACCAGGTAGCAGGCCAGCATCGTGCCCGTGCGCCCGCGTCCCGCCACGCAGTGGACAACCACCGGACGCCCCTGCGCGAGGCGGCCGTCACAGAACCCCACGAAACGGTCGATCTCCTCCGGCCCGGGAGCCGTGAAGTCCACGAGCGGAAGGTGCAGATACGCCAGCCCCGCCCGCTCGGCCACGCCGTGCTCCCAGCCCTCGCCGCAAAGGCACACGACGGCGCCCACGCCCCGGGCCCGCAGTCCCGCCGCATCGGCCTCCGGATGTGTGGGCCAGGCCATGCCCGCCAGTTCGCCCGGAAGCAGCCAACTGAAGCCCCGGATCACGTCGGCCTCCCGTGCCCCGCGCCGAGCAGGTCCCTGAGCATCGCCTCCACGTCCTCCATGGGAAGGCCCATGACGCCCGTCACGCTGCCGGAGAGCCGCTCGACGTTCGGATCGTCCGCCTCGATCGCGTAGGCGCCCGCGCGGTGCAGTGGGTCGAATCCGGCCAGGTACTCGGCGATCCGTTCCGCCGACATCGGATACATGCGCAGAACGGCCTCCGCACAGGCCGACCGCGACCGCCCGTCCGGATGGATCACGTGGACACCGGTGATGACCGAATGGGGGTTGTGGCTGAGCCGGTGCAGGATGCGCGCCGCGTCGTCCAGGTCGGCGGGCTTCCCGATCACGTCGCCCCGGCAGACGATCAGCGTGTCCGCGCCGATCACCAGGGCGTCCGGCCGCCGGGCGGCCACCTCGGCCGCCTTCCGTCGCGCCAGCTCCACGGCCCGTTCGCGGGGATCGTCCACGGAGACCGACGCCTCGTCGACCTGCGGCGCAACGACCTCGAAGCGGGTCAGCAGGCCGCCGAGCAGTTCCCTGCGCGTGGGCGAGGCGCTGGCCAGCACGACCGGCATCGGGGGGTCAATCGTCTTCGGCGCAGGCAAGCTCCGCGTCCCCGGCGCCAGAGGTGCAGTGAGCCGACGGGCGCGCCCCGACCGGGCCGGCGGCGGCCGGCGGCGTCGCGCTCCCCGCACCCGCCGCGTGCGCCTCGAGCCTGCGTCGGACCCGTTCGGCCGATGCGGCGCACGAGGCCCGCCAGTTGCCGCCGGTGGGTGCGGACCGCTCGGCGCGCTCGAACGCCTTCGCCGCAAGACTGAGCCGGCCCAGCTCCTCGTACGATTCCCCCAGCCCCGACCAGACGAACATCGGCAAGGCGCTGAACGGGACGGCGTTGTAGAAGACCCGGTCGCCGTCCCGCCTCTTCCCCTCGGTCAGCTTGTAGCACTGCCCCGTCTGTTGCACGTACATCTCCACCTGCGCCAACCCGGAGTGGACGTACACCGCAAGCGAGCGGGTCCGGCCCTCCAGTCGGGTCTCGGGATAGGCCGCCATCAGATACTGCCAATAGTAGACGACCTCCGCCGGGCGACGGTTCCTGCGCGCAGTCTCGCCCAGCACCCACAGGGCGTCGTCCGCCCAGTCACTCTCGGGCCACTCCTTGGCGATGCGCACCAGGTCCGCGCACTGTGTCTTCGCATCCGCGTCCGGCTCGCAGGCAAGCGCAAATACCTCGGCGGGATCCTCCACAACCGGCACGGCCGGGCCGGGCGGCCCGGTCGGCCCCCCCGTCAGCAGCATGAACGTCAGAACCAGTGCCGCGTGGCCGCACGCCATCCGATGGCCCTTCCTCAACGCATTGTGCGTTCCCGACTTGCGGCATACTATAGTCGCTCGTCCCCCCTGGGTCAACCGGTTCCTGGGCGGCGGCCTGTGCGGCAGGGACGCACGCACGGACACGCCCCCGCGCACGAGGGAGCGTGCGACACGGACCTACACGGACCGACACGGACGCACACGGACGCACACGGACCCGCACACGCCCCCGCACGCGAGGGAGCGTGCCGGTGGAAGGCCGCGCCCCGTCGCGGCCGGGGGGGCGTGGGGCGGCACGCCTGCACGGAGTGGCCCGCCGCGCCGCTGCCTTGATTGCACACCGGGGCCCGCGCTATGATGCAGCCGTCGATCCCCCTTGTCTGCAGGAGATACGGTCGTGCGGAGGTCTGCGCTTCTGCTTCTGCCATGCGTTGCCGTCTGCCTTGCGGGCTGCCTCACGGTCCGTACGACACGCCCCGAGCCGCCCGACGTTTCTGCTGAGCCGGCCCCGGCCGATCCCCCGGGGGAGTTCCTCTCGGCTGTGGGCACGGCCCCGGAAGGGGCGGCTTCGGACTCGGCAGCGGCCATGGCCGACGTCGAGGCGCGGGACCGGCTGCGGGACGCCATCGGCGAGTATACGCGCGGCGTCATCGCCGCCTTTCTGGCATCGGAGGCGCAGTATCCGCCGCCCTCCGAGCCTCTGAGCGCGGAGTTGTCCGACATCCTCCGTACGGAGGTGGCGGCCGGGCTGCTTCGCACTGCGCAGCCGGAACGGGTCTGGCAGGAGCCGGACGGCCGGGTGCACGTGCTCTACAGCCTGCCCATTGCCCGGGTGAACGCCGAGATCGCCCGGAGGACACGCATGGTCATCCCCGACGTCAACCCTTTCGGCGCGGGTGCGGACCGGGCCATGGCGGCGCTCGACGACTACCTGGACGCCTCGCTGGCCGAACGCCTGACGGCCGCGGCCCGAGCCCGCCCGCAGCCGCCGGAGGTCCTGCCGGACGAGAGGACGCCCCGGTGGCTGAAGACGGGCACACACGCAGACTATCCTGCCGAGCGGTACTATAGTGCGATCGGCCTGGGAAAGGACCTCCCGTCGGCCGAGGCCTCCGCACGGTCCGAAGTGGCCCTGCGCCTCAACGCCCGGGTCGACCGCCTGCTGCCCGCCCTCCCGGACACGCCGGCCGGGGCGGCCCTGGCGGCCGAACTGCAGTGGCTCGAGACCGGATCCCTTCGGTTCCGGGCCGACGATCTGCCCGGGCCCCGGATCGCGGAGCGCTGGTATGACGCCGTGACGGACACGCACTACACGCTGGCGATCCTCGGGGCCTCGCATGCCTCGGACGCCCTGAGCGCGCGGGCCGTGACCGCCTGCGAGGCGGCCGAAGGGCTCCTGGTGTCGGCGCGCAACCACCGTCGGGCGGAGAACTTCACCGCCTCCCTGCGGGCCTACGGCGAGGCCGTGGATGCAGCCCAGCAGGCGGTGGTCCTGCAGGTGCGGGCCGCAGCCGTCGCGCCCGAACCGCTGGGGCAGATCCCGGCCCCGCAGCCCCCGCCGCCCCTCCAGCAGGCATGCGGCGAACTCCGGTCACTTCTGGAGGCGTTCCGGCTCGAGGTCGTCCGGGGTGACCTGCAATGGGTCCAGCCCGGCCGGCCGCCGGCACAGGAGATCGCGCTCAGGGTCTCGGCGGGCGACCCCGCCGTGCCCGTGCCGGGGTTGCCGGTGCGCATGACGGACGCTCAGACGGGGCGCGTGTGGGCGGAGGCCGCCTCGGATGCCGACGGAATCGCGGCGCTGCGCATCCGGGACGCGCTGCCGCCCGAGCCCACCCGCGGCGCCCTGCTGGCGGCAATCGACGTGGAGGCGGCCGCTCTGCCGGCCGTCGCCCGACGCTTCTCGCTCCCGCCGACGGAGATCGCCTACGCCGTGCGCTCGCGTGCGAACGTTCGTCTCGTCCTCCTTCTGGAAGAGGAGACGGCCGCCGGACGCGGCTCTGCCGCCGAGGCCGCCCGCGAGATGGAGGAGGCTCTGACGCGGGAGGGGTTCCGTTTCGTGAGCGGGGAGGACGTGCGCCGGCACGTCCACGTCGCGGCCCTTCGGCCCGACTCGGACGACGCGGCGATTCATGAGGCGCTCGCGCCCCTGCGGGAGTGGCTCGGGCCCTACCGGTGCGCGCTGGTTGTCCTCGGGGAGTTCCGCCCTCAACTGGCGGAGACGTCGCCGGTCGAGGAGGGCCGCCTGGTGTTCGCACGCT
>ENA-UOXR01002733-UOXR01002733.1-bioreactor-metagenome-genome-assembly--contig:-NODE-2733-length-15817-cov-24.056084_pt1 | contig 15817 bp, 10 predicted proteins | sample MGYA00238164_ERZ764825 | MGnify/ENA primary metagenome ERZ764825 (study PRJEB28920, sample SAMN05720171) | bioreactor metagenome | isolation source: Anaerobic biogas reactor | place: USA:Washington...
GAACAGGCAGTCGAGCAGCGTCGCGACCGCCGCCAGCTCCGTCTTGCCCCCGCCGCGATTGGCCCAGACGATAGCATCTGCGGTTTGATGATTGACTATGGCTGGTGGCAGCCTCAAGTCCGAAGGACTTGGGGATGGTTCCGAGGTCTGGCCATCCCCAAGCTGCGCTTGAGGCTGCCACCCATCGCACAGGAAATCAATGGCGAAGCTGTGCCAGAGGTAGTCCATCGGGCTGCTGTGCTCGGGGCAGAGGCGTACATCCGGCACGTCGATTCCGAGGAAGACCTTCACGTAGTTCTTCAGATCCTGCCTCGATCGCGGCCTCGTCCGCCGCAGCGTTTGGTAGACACTCTTGGCCTTGGTCAGTGCGGGCGAATCATTCCGCCAGAGGCGGATCGCCCCTGCGTCGGCGTAGGGATACATCGTTTCTGTCATCGGAGATTCCTCCATAGAAAGGTTTGTGGATTGTCATTCGGAGATGGGGCAGACCCCGTTCGTAGTGTGCCCGTAAGGGCATAAATTACAGCGCATTACGGTGTCACTGCAAACGCACGCCTCTGCTAATCTGATGTAATAACAGCATCGGAGATGGACTTGCTCGCCTCGGCGGTGCCGCCGTAAGCGCCCATGTTGATGATCCCGCCGTTGGGCTCCGGCTCGTCGCCGATGGGACTGTCCGGGTCTCCCGCGTCAATGCAGGGACTGGTGACATCATCGACGACCCAGCTCGCACTGTTCGGGTCCCATCGCCCGGTTTGGCTCTTGAGGTGGTAGTCACCCTCGACGAAGAAGTCGTCGCTCGGATCGTCCGGCGTCCCATTGGCATCCCAATACCCAGGATCGGCAAACAGAGGATCGACATCGATGTTCCCTTCGCCGCCGAACGCCCACTGTTCGATGCTGTTGTATGTGACGCTGGTGACAGGGGACGGAATACGCCGAGCGTCGAGAAGCTCAGAGCCATCATCTCTGAGAATTGAGTTGATAACATCAATATCGTAGAAGGAACGCGAAGTCTCTACAGCTCTACCATACCGAGCCCGGTTGCCAGCAAAGGTACAGCATCGCACATCCACGTCCCACGAGTGAACATAGATGCCGCCACCTGTTTCCGTGGCGCGATTGCCGGCAAGAATGCAATTGGCGACGTGCACGGTCTCCTGCGTGTCCAGGAAGATGGCGCCGCCAAACCTGGCGGTATTTCCGACGAAGAGACAACCTCGAATATACGACGTGTCGCATGCTCTGACGACGATGGCGCCGCCTTCTTCTGTCGCATGGTTCTCGCGGAAGACACATCTCTTCACCGCGACGGTCGTCGGAGTCTGATCTGGCAGATCTGCGCCAACGTAAATCGCACTGCCATTCAAAGCGGTGTTTCTGAGGAACTGACAGTCCGTGAATTCCGGACATGCACCTGCGCCGGTCAACGACACCGCTCCTGATGCGTTGTTCGTGAACCTGCAGTTCCTCACGTATGGGTAGACGAGGCCGAGCTGGACGGCAGCCGATTCACGTGCCGAATCGACCCGGAAGCCATCCACCACGCATGGGGCCAGTCGATTTCCTTCCATCACCACCAAGGCACGGCTGTTGTCCGTTCGGGTGGGGGCCGCCAAGTTGATTGAGCGGCTTGCGCGAGGGGTATCGTCGCCCTTCAGATCGCCACTGAGGACGGTTTCGTAGAGATCGACGTCACGAGCATTTGGGTCGGGACGAGATCCGCCGGCGTAGCCTCCGGTGAGCGTCATCCCCCCGCTGAGGTGAAACACGGCCCCGCGATCGCCACGTGTGATGTCAATTGCGTGATCCGGTTTGTAGCACCCTTGAGCGACACGGATCTCCACCGGCGTCTCACCATGCCTTGCTGCGGCTAACGCGTCTTGAAGGTACCTGTACGCATTCGTCCAGGAGGAGCCGTCGCCACCGATGGCTGCGCTACCATCCACATACAGGACTGTGCTGCTTCGAGGATAGGATTTGCTGGCTTCGGCGGTGCCGCCGTAGGCGCCCATGTTGATGACGCCACCGTTTGGGGACGGCTCGCTGCCGATAGGGCTGTCGGAGTCGCCTGCGTCGATGCACGGGCTGGTTACATCGTCGAGGATCCAACCTGCACTATTCGAATCCCAGCGTCCGGCTTGAGATCTCAGGTGGCAATCCCCATCGCTGCCAAGAACCAGTAGGGGATCGTCGGTTATGTTGTGATTGGTCTCGAACACGCCGTTCATCGCCAGTTGATATCCGCTGGTAGTGCTGTTCGGCCCGGGCTCCACACAGCAGTACTTGACGGTCGGTTTCACACAGCCGACAATGGATGTGCAGCCTACAAGGGCAAGTTGCGTTCCACACGGTGCTTGATTGCCCCATATAATCGTATTGTGGACCAAGACCTCACCCATTCCCGATCCAAACACGATGCCGCCTCCGGAGCTGTTCCAATGGCCGTGGACTCCTGCGCGATTGTTGATGATCGTGCAATTGCGGATACTTATGGGCTGACCCTCCCCGCAGTAGACCCCTCCTCCATCCTCGCCAGCCTCGTTCTCCGATAGGATGCAGTTGCTTATCATTGGACTCGATCCCCAGACACACACTCCGCCACCATCGGACTCCACTGTGTTTCGCGATACCACACAGCCGACGATGGTCGGGCTCGCATTCCAGCACTGAATTCCTCCACCGTAGTCCGCGTAGCCATTGACGATCGATACGCCCACAAGAATCGAGTCGGCATCCTCTCCGCTGTGAAAGTGGAATCCTCGATGCGGCTCCGCTTCGGAACCCTGGCAGTCAATGGCACACCCCCTTGGCCCATCCTGACTTCTGACTGTGATGGCCTTGCCCTTGAAGTCGATGTCGCGATTGCCGTCGCCTGTGTAGGTGCCTGAGGCGATCAGGACCGTGTCGCCATCCGACGCGGCATCGATGGCCGCCTGGATCGTGTCGAAGTCGGCAGGTCCATCGTCATCGACGTAGACGATGCGCTGGGCGCTGGCGGGCGTGGTGGCGGCGGCGAGCAGACACGCCGCGACGAGTGCGAGTTGCCGGACTATCCTCCGCATGGTTGTGCTCCCTCGACAGCATAATCAACCGTTCCACTCTGGGGACGATTGTAGCGGATTCGCAGGGGTTTGTCCAGGGGCTTCTGTGCCCCCTCTGCCGGCGTCATGGGCCTCTCGATCGCCAGAACCATCCCCAAGCTGTACTTGAGGCTGCCGCCCGTCGTATGGCAGGCGAGCGACGATCCCGATCGCCATCGGGACCTACAGGGGGCGGATGGTGAGGTGTCTCTCCTGGCCGACTTCGAGGGTCATGGGCAAACCTTTGTGGAGGGAGCGGCCGGTGGCGGTGGTGGCCTCGTTCAGGCCCTCGACGGTGTACTTCTGGGCCGGCTCGACGGTGAACCATTCGGGCAGGGTGTTCATGCGGGGCCAGTCCTGGGCGAAGCCCATGTACTCGCGATGGCGCGGGATGTCGAAGCAGAGGGTGCCCGACCAGGACTGGTCGGAGCGGACCACGATGATGATACCGTCGCTCGCGGGACCGACTCTCACGGCGCCGAGTTGGAGGCCTTTCTGCCATGGGCGGGCGATGACGCCCTGGGTGTGCATCAGCGCGTGCATCAGGACCGTGCGGACGCCGTTGGCTTCGAGCTTCATCGTGCCCCACAGCTCGGCGGTCCCGAGCGGATCGCCTGAGCGCGTGACACTGCGGGCCATCTCGCGATCGACCCAGGCGAAACCCTCCTCGACCGGCACGCGATTGAGCAGGTAGATCGCTCCTTCGATCGAATCCGCGAAGCCGTCGATCGAGTAGTTGCCTTCCCAGTTGTAGTTATCGTAGGCGGGCTTAGCGAGGTTCTTCAGCGTGCGTTCAACCTGCGTGCGATGGACGGGCCGGCCAGTGGCCATATCGTAGCAGAGGTAACCCACGTAATTGTAGCCCCAGCCGTCGCTGAGCTTGCCGTTGCCACCGTCGCGGGCGGTCAGGTGGTTGTACATCATGCCGTCTTCGTTGCAGCCCTTGGCGAGGATCGTATCGAAGACGTGTTTGAGTTTGCTCTCGTAGACCTTGGCCTTGGGCCGATTCTCTTGTACCTCGACGGCATAGAGCAGGCCGAGGCCGCCGATGATCTCGCAGCCGTGATCGCGGAGCCGTTCGGGCACGAAGTCCGGCTGATCGAAGTAGTAATCGGCCAGACGCTCGGCCCAGGTGAGGAACTCGTCCTTGCCGGTCATCGTGTACAGGCGGGCCAGCGCCTGAAGCTGTTCGCCGTTGACCTCGACATTCTTCGACGGGATCTTTCCGTAGGGCGTGTCGTACCGCGCGTGTTTCCAGATGTCCTCCTCGATCGCGAGCATGCGGTCGAACCACTCGTCCTTGCCGGTGACCTCGACGATGGCGATCAGGCCATCCTTGACGTACTCGGATGCCTGGAAGATCAGCTCGTCATAGTCGGGGACGACTTTTGTTTTGTTCTGCCAGTCGTACGGGACCGGGATGCGGTCGAGGTGGTTGCACAGCTTCTGCTCGGCGTGCAGGACGTTGCGGACGGGGCCGTCGAGCGCGTCCTTGTCGACGACGAACGCCGCCCAGCACAGAAATGGATAGCAGTCGGCGGCGGTGTCGCGATAGTTCCACTTGCCGTCGGCGGGATAGAGACCCGTCTGCGGATCGATCACCGGCAGCGCTTTCTCATGGAGCCAGCGCTGGACTTTGCTGAGGGCATAGCCGGCGATCTGAGCCGAGGCTTTGGCCTCGGCCGACTGCAAAGTGTAAGAGTCAAAATGAAGAGTTGTGGAATCGCCGCTACGCGGCGATGACTTCCTTAGTCTTGCATTTTGAGGTTTGATTTTTGATTTCACGCTGTCTTTCCCGACGCCGCGTGTGGCCAGCGCCTTCAGTTCGTCAAGATGATTCTGGTAGATGCCGCGAGGCGTCGTGTCGTGTTCGGCGCAGAGCGATGCGGCCATGCCGACCAGCTCGCCCATCATGCCGCCGGTGCGCATTACGCGGATCGTGCCCAACGCGACGTGGGTGACGCTGATATTGCGGCCGGCCATGAACAGGTTCTCGACGTTGCGCGAGTAGAGGCAGCGATAAGGGATCGGGTAGGGTTTGATGTCCGGCTGCACGCAGATCGTGCGGAACTCCATTCCCGGGAAATGCTCGCTGTTTTTCGGCGCGGGATAGTGCAGGTCGATCGACCACGTCGTCGTCACGAACGCGTCGGGGAACTCGCGGAACTCCTCGATGTCCTGCTGCTGGAGGATCACGTCGCCCAGCAGTCGGCGCGACTCGCGCTTGCCCGCGATGTACGCGACCCAGTCGAGCTTGAGGTTGGCGTATTTTGCCTTGTCCTTGCTATGATTTTTCTGGAAGGCCCAGTTGCCGTAGATCGCGCGGAAGGTGTGGTCGCGAATGTGCTCGATCTCGGTGATCTGGTCGTTGTTCAGTCCGGATTCCCAGTCCCAGTCGCCGCGTGTGGCGTTCTGGCAACTGGCGTCATTGAATTCCAGCGCCCAGGGGCAATCGGGAAACGGACTGGGCTGATCCGTTTTCGCCGAGTACCACTGGACCGAAGCGCCCATCGTCATCTTGTCAGGTGTTTCGGGCGCCATCGATTCGCCTGTCTCGGCCTTGCTCTCGCGGCCCATTCGCCAGTCGGCGCCTGCCAGATAGCCGATGGTCCCATCGCCGGTGCAGTCGGCGAACAGCGGCGCACTGAAGCGAAGCTCGCGCGAAGTCGTCAGCTCTCTGGCGACAATCGCGACGAGCCGGTCGCCCTGCTTTTCGACTTTGTACGCGTGCGTGTTGAGGAACAGGTGGATGTTGGGTTCGGCCCGCACCACGCCGAGTTTCCTGTCGTCGTCGTAGTGAGACGCCGGCTGGGCGTTGCCACGCTTGCCGGAGTCGAGCTCCCGCACGACGTCGCCGAGGCGCGGATAGGGCGGCAGGTTGATCTCGCCGTTGAGATGGACGCGAATCTCGGAGCTGTTGTTGCCTCCGAGGACCGGGCGATTCTGCACGAGCGCGACTTGAAGACCCAGGCGGGCGGCGGAGATCGCGGTGCAGGTGCCCGCCATGCCGCCGCCAACGACAACGAGGTCGAACCGGTTTGCCTGTGAGGGCGAGGCATGTCTCGCCCCTACTGAAAGGTCCGGGGCTTTGCGCCGAAACGCGCGCATTTCATCGCCTTCGTTGGGCGGGACGAAGTTCATGTCGCGGGTCAGGACGATCGCGTCGCATCGGCCTTCGAAGCCGGTCAGATCGTGCAGGGCGAGCTTGGCCGTGGCGGCCTGGATCTCGACGGTGCCGCCGTCTTGCCAGTGCCATTTGGCTCCTTCGGTGCCGAAGGTCGTCGCGAGGGGCCTGCCGTTGAGAAGCAGTTGGAACTTACCCGGCGCGCCCGGGGCATTCCAATTGGCGACCCAGTCGCGCGTGCGGACCCAGACGCGGTACGTGCCTGGCGCCGGCAGGGCGACGGTCGTCACCGCGTCCGCGACCGGCACGCCGAAGCCGTGGGCGAGCCGATAGGGTGAGCCCATCTGGTCCATCGACTGCTGATCGAGCGCCCAGCCGCCCGGATCGTCGAAGCCCTCGGCCTCGACGAGGACATGGGCCTGTGAAGACGAACCCAGTGTCAGTGCCGTCCATGCCAGAAGTGCCATCATCAGGGTGTGCGCCGCCGTTGGCTTGCTCATCTTGGCCTCCGGAATCTGCGTGGTGGGCTGCTGCCCGGCATTATCGCGCCGCTCGGCCCCCGGCCGGGCGGGTTTAGCGCTCTTCGAGGGCGGCGATCTTGCGGACGCGTTGGGCGTGCCGGCCGCCGTCAAAGGGCGTGGTCAGCCAGATGTCGATCATCTTCAGGGCCATCTCCAGCGGCACCGTCCGGGCCCCGATGGAGATGACATTCGCGTCGTTGTGGGCCCGACTCAGCCGGGCCAGCTCCTCGTTCCAGCAGACGGCGCAGCGGACGCCACGGACCTTGTTGGCGACGATCGTTTCGCCGTTGCCGCTGCCGCCCAGGACAATGGCCCGATCGCACCGGCCCTCGCCGACCGCCAGGGCCGCCGGGTAGATGAAATCCGGATAGTCGCAGCTCCGGGCCGAGTCTGTCCCGAAGTCGGTGACCTCATGGCCCTGCTCGGTCAGGTGTTCCTTGATACGCTCTTTGTACTCGTACCCCGCGTGATCCGTGCCCAGTGCGATCTTCATCTGTGTCCTTTGCCTTTACCGCTCTATGAAAAGGTGATCAGTGTAGCGGGATCGGGCACGGACTGCAACGCGAAAGCGCATGAAAACCGCGATGACTGCCACCTGTTCGGTGCGCAAGTGCCTATTGAAAAGACCTTTACAGCCTCCTCATCCGGAGCGGTCTCTATCGGTTCAGCACCTGGAGGAGTCTTTCGACGACCACATCGAGCCGCCCGGCCACGTCGTATCTTCCTTCGCCGAGCTGGCGACGGATGTCGAGGACCTTCTCAATGCGAATCTCCTCATCGAGGACCGCGACACCGGTGTCTGCGTCGTCTTGCCAATGCAACGAGTTCATGTTCGACCTCGTGTTCCCAGAGCGAAGAATCCTTTCGCCGGCAGCCCCGCTCCGTCAAGGACCTGTCTTGTCTTGTCGGCTTTTTCCATCTTCGCATATCCCATCGGTACTCTATGAATCTTCTGTAATTATCGGAGCATTGGGCGTTTATGGAGCATGAGGATTCCGCCCAATTTGGGATAGTGGAATCCCCTATACCTGATTAGCCGCTGACGCGGACCGAACTGTTCCCCGGACGCCGCCGGTGGGGCGACTGCCGTTTTGTCGCGACCCGGACTTTCGCACTGGCGTCGGAGCCCGGTTGCGGATACCCTCTTGGCGTGGTGATGTTTTTCGGCCGCAGAGTGACCAGATGAAAGGATTCTTATGCCTACATCCGCTGATGCCGCGACCGCGAGATCTCCCTGGTGGCGTTCGATCGGCCCGGCGCTGATCACCGCATGCGTCGTCTTCGGGCCGGGCAGTCTGGTCATCAGCTCGAACGTGGGGGCGACCTACGGCTACGAGCTGCTCTGGCTGCTGGCGCTGGCGGGATTGGTCATGGGAGCGTACATGACCATGTCGGCGCGCACGGGCGTGACGGCGGGCGCGACCCACTTCACGACGCTCGCCCGCGAGGTGAACCGTCCCTTTGCGGCGCTGCTCGGCATCGTGCTTTGTCTGACCTGTGCGGCGTTCCAGTTCTCCAACAACCTCGCCATCGCCCTCGTGGCGGGCGCGTTCGCACCGGAGGGCCATACCCTGACCGTGCAGATCCTGGCGATGGGCGCGCTCAACCTCGTGCTGGGCGTCTTCCTTTTCAAGGCGACGCACGTCTTCAAAACCATCGAGCGTATCATGAAGGTCATGGTGGGCGTTGTGCTGGTCTCGTTCCTTTTCAACCTCTTTATTGCCAGGCCCGACTGGCTCGGCGTCGTCAAGGGTCTCGTGCCGGGCGTCCCCGAGGGGCTTTCGCTCGGGATTCCCCGCATCGTCGAGGGCGTGATCTCCGATCCGCTCGTCCTGATCGCCTCGCTGCTGGGGACGACCTTCTCCGTCGCGGGGGCGTTCTTTCAGGGCAACCTCGTGCGCGAGAAGAATTGGAACGTGGAGGACTACTACCGTGGCATCGGCGATTCGGTGGCCGGCGTGTGCGTGCTGACGCTGGTCAGTGCGATCATCATGACGACGGCCGCCACGGTCATCTTTGGCCGGCCGGCCGACAACATCGCCGGGCTGGCGCTGACGTTGAGGCCACTGCTGGGTTGGGTTGCGTTCTACGTCTTCTGCCTCGGGCTGGTCCCGATCGCGCTGAATCCCTTCCTCATCAATGCGATGATCGGCGGCACGGCGCTGGCCGATGGCCTCGGCCTGCCCGGCAAGCTGAGTGACCGTTGGCCACGTATCCTTACACTCGGTGTTCTGCTAGTGGGCTTTGTCGTTGCGGCCTTCGGGCTTTGGACCCGGACCGCCCCGGTGAACCTGATGATCGTCGGACAGGCCATGACCGTCATCGGCAACCCACTGATGGCGGGCACCCTGCTCTGGCTGGCCAACCGCAGGAACGTCATGGGCGAGCGCCGCAACCGCGTCTTCACCAACGTCGTCGGGGTGCTGGGCTTCCTGGTCGTGCTGGCGCTGTCGCTGCGTATGGTGTGGTTCCTCTACCTGCGGATCAGCCTGCTGCGCGGTGCATGACGCGGCAGGGCCCGCGCCGGCAAGAGGCGAGAGAGGCGCCTCGGCTCCTCCGCAAGCTTCACCTCGGGCCGCCGTAAGCGCCCCCCAGTCTGTGAAGAAGGGAGGCACAATATGGCCTCTTCATCAACCCGGCCTCCTTAGATGGGAATGTCCCTGCGCCGACTGTAGCGAAGGGAGTTCCCTGTCTTCACGGCCCCATTGTCCGGCAGGGAGACAGTAAAGTCAATTGTGGCAACTACGTAATTTTGCCCGCATTCTACCCAATTTTACAGGCCTAAGCGGCGGTCATATCAAGGTGACAGCGGTTCGTCGAGGTTGACCGGGTGCTTCTGCCAAGGCACGCCGCCGGCCTTGCAGATGTGGTCCCGCAGGGCCGTGAAGAGGCGGTTGTACATCGGATGGTTCTTGGGCAGCGGCGTCTGTTCCTTCGGGTCGGCGGCCAGGTTGTATAGCTCCAGAGGCTCGAACGGGCTGTTCTGGACGAGCTTGAACGGCCCGTAACGCGCGGCGTAGTAGGCTCGCCCGCCGTAATGGCCCCCTTCGCGACGGACCCAGAACAAGATACGAGCTTCGTCGGGCTGGCTCTCGCCCAGCAGGGTGGGCAGGAAACTGACGCCGTCGATCTCGTGCGGGATCTCGACGCCGGCCGCCTCGCAGGCGGTGGGGAAGATGTCCATCGTCAGGGCCACGCGGTCGCTTCGCGAGCCCGGCTTGATCCGGCCCGGCCAGGCGGCGCACATCGGAACGCGGATGCCCCCCTCGTACATGTCCTGCTTTCCCGCGCGAAGGGGGCCGTTGTCGGCGCCGACGTTAAGCTGTCCGCCGTTGTCGGAAGCGAAGAGCACGAGCGTCTTGCGGTCGGGGTCTATCGATTTCAACGCGTCCAGCACCTTGCCGATCCCGGCGTCCATGTGCTCGATCAGCGCGACGAGTCTGGCCCGCCGATCGCTGATGCCGGGCTGTCGTTGTCTGACCCGCTCGAACCATTTGTCGGGCGGCTGGATCGGCGTGTGCGGGGCGTTGTAGGCCAGGTACAGGAAGAACGGCTGTTTCGCTCCGGCTCGCTCCTGGAGGTACTCGACGGCCCACTGCGAGAACAGGTCGGTCGCATGGCCCTGTGGGTCGATCTCGCGGTCGTCCAGCCGCATGTAGTTGATCCCGTGCCGGCGGTGGGTGTAATAGTCGTCCATCATGTCGCCGAGGAAGCCGTGGAAGTGGTCGAAGCCACGTTCCTTGGGTCTGTCGGGCGAGTGCAGGCCCAGGTGCCACTTGCCGACCAGGGCGGTGTGGTAGCCGGCGCGTTTGAGCATCGCCGGCAGCAGAATCGTATCGGGCGACAGGCGGCCCCAGTTGTTCTTGATGTGTGTTCGGATCACGCCGGGCACGCCCACCATGTCGGGATAGCGCCCGCTCAGAAGCGCCGCCCGCGTCGGCGAGCAGACCGGGCAATTCGCATAGAAATTGTCGAACCGCATCCCACCAGCCATGAGCGAATCGATGTGAGGCGATTTGAGATCCGTCGCGCCGTAGCAGGACAGGTCACCGTATCCGAGGTCGTCCACCAGGATGACGACGATATTCGGTTTGCCGGCAGTCTGCTTCGCAAAGGCACGGCTCAGGCCCGTTGCTCCCAGCGATGCAGCGCCGATGAGCTTGAGAAAATCGCGTCTGTCGACCATGGCATCTCCTTGCAGGCTCTTGGATCCCCTAAGGTCATTCAGGAGCTTCTTCGTCTCTCAGTGGGCCCTCACAGGAATCTCGCCTCTTGCAGCTTCCGCATGCGATCCAGGGCGATCTGATGCCGGCGGAGGCGTTCGGCCGGACTCAGGGCCAGATTCGCCCGGAGCAGGGAAATGTCGATACCGTCGTCGACAGACTCCGCGGTCGGGTTCGGCGACGGCGCCTTCCCCTGCGGCATCGAAGGTTCCGGCGGTGCACTCATGCGTTGATTGTAATGGCTTCGATCCAGCAGAGCAACTGGAGTATAGCCCGTGTGGTCCCATCGTGTGCGGTCGGCAGATGGTGGCCGAGTCATGCCATGGCTCTTGAAGACCACTGTTGGACGACTGCCCTCTGTCTGTCATCCCGAGCGAAGCGCAGCGCAGTCGAGGGATCTGGCCAAGGATCGGGTACTGGCTTATTCCCTGCCAGATTCCTCGACGTAGCCTGCCCTGAGGGACCCGAATGGGCTCGGAATGACAAAGCGAGTGCGCCAGATATGGATGCCATCCTCTTTCGACCTCAACCTGCCCAAGTCACAGGCTGGCGAAGTCCAGTTCGTCGCCGGTGATGTGCATCCAGCGGTGCAGCTCGGCGTCGAGCGTCTTGACGGTCCGGGCGTATTGGGGGTCCTCGGCCAGGTCGTTCATTTCCCACGGGTCGTCCTGCAGGTCGAACAGTTGCACCTCGCCGACGTGCGGATAGCGAATCAGCTTGTATCGCTCGGTGCGGACCATCCGCTGAAAGTGTCGGTAGGCGCAGTAGATCGAGTCGTGCAGCTTGCTCTTCTCGCCCGTCAGCAAGGGCACGAGGCTGGGGAACTGGACCGTCTCGGGTGTGTCGATTCCGGCCATCTCGCATGTTGTCGCGAACAGGCTTGGCAGGTAGACCATCGCATCGTTCTTGCGGCCGGCCTCGATGCCGGGGCCGCAGAGTATCAGCGGCACGCGCACCGAATGCTCGTACTGGTTCTGCTTGCCCATCAACCCGTGCTGGCCGACGGCCAGGCCATGGTCGGCAGAGAAGATGATGATCGTGTTGTCGGCCTCGCCGGAGGCTTCGAGCGCGTCGAGGATGCGGCCGATGTGATGGTCGGCGTGCGTGATGATCGCGTAGTACTCGCTCAGGTGCACCTGCACCGCCTCCTTCGTGCGTGGAAACGGCGCGAGCATTTCATCGCGCAGCTTGTGGTCGCCTTGGTCGAAGGGGTGCTCGGGCTGGTAATTCGGCGGGATCGTGATCTTCTGGGGCGGGTACAGGTCCACGAATTCCGTCGGCGCCTGCCGCGGGTCGTGCGGCGCGTGGAAGGCGACGTACATGAAGAACGGATTGTCTCGCTTGGTGGCGCGCCCGTTGAGGTAGTCGATCGCGGTGTCAGCCCAGAGTTTGCTGCTGTGCACCGTTTCACCGTCCACCTGCCGCCAGTGCCCTTCGAGCGTCTCATCGTAAGGGCTCCACGAATTGCCCGGTCGCGGCCGGTCGTACGGATCGTTGACGATGCCCTTCTGTTTGTTGGCCTCGGCGTTGGGGTCCTTCGAGGCGAACATGCCGCCTCCGGTCGGTCCGATGGTCTGGAAGCTGCGTTTCAGCGCGGGGGCCTGATTGTGCCACTTGCCGGTCATGAAGGTGTCGTAGCCTGCCTGGCCGAGCGTCTGGCCCCAGAGGGGCCAGTCGCCGCAGTTGTCTGCCCCGCACGTCCAGATATAACGGCCCGTATTGAGCATCGCCCGGCTGGCCACACACACCGCCCCATGCCAGGCGCCCTGATGGAAGCAGTGCGTGAACGTCGTTCCCCGCCGGACCAGCCGATCCATATTCGGCGTCCTGACCTCCGGATTGTTCAGCGCATTGATCGTACTGAACGCCTGATCGTCCGTGAACAAAAACAAGAAATTCGGCCGGTCCCGCCCCTTGGCCGCGAATCGATGTGTCTCGCGCGTCGCCCCCTGAACTGTCACCCCCTGCCAGCCCCCGCCCAAGGCCCAACCCACCGCCCCCAAGCCCAATCCCCTAACGAAGTCACGTCGCGTGGTGTCTTGTGGCCTCATACAACTCTCCTGCAACCATGGATCGACGGAGACGATTCGAGTTCAGACTATGCTTTCATCACAGATCCTCACGTGACGTTACGATTTCTTCGACTCTGGCGCGGGACAGGGGGGCGGGGCGGAGGTGGGCTTTTTCCCAGAGTTCGTAGCCGGTGAGGCGGTGGGGGCTGTCGGGCTGCTCGGAGGCGCCGACCGGTAGCAGGGCCATCGCGCCGTCCGCGTCGTCCATCGGGACGTATTGCGTGTACGACTGGGCTCGCTGCGAGAGGATCGTGCCGCCGTCGATGCACGTCAGCGCCGGGAAGGTGATGTCCTTTGCCTCGTCCAGCGAGCCGAAGCCGTCGAGCGTGGACATGTAGGGCAGTCGCGTTTCGAGCAGTGCGGCGCGGGCCTTTTCGTTCCACTGGGCGGGGTCGTCGCCGTAGTTGGCCTTGCCGTAACGCCAGGCGGCCCGCAGGATCAGGTTGACGTAGTCGGCTTCCTCCTCGGTCAGCATGGCGTTGGGGTTCTCTGCGATCCGCGCGTCGATGGTCTGGAGCATGTTGCACAGGCCCGAAGCGCCGCCACCGTAGATCGTGGCCGCAGCGAAATTCTGGCGGAACGCCATCGGCATCAGGTTCAGGATCTCCGTGCCCTTGATCTGCATCTCCGATCGGGAGCCGGCCGACCGCCAATCGTCCAGATAGTCGAGCGCCAGCAGCGTCTCTTCCTCCAGCGGATACTGCTGGATGTCACGCAGGTGATAGCCCAGCTTGACGAGGTTGCGCTTGAATGGCGCGACGGTGTCGTAGTGGATGTCGAGCACCTCTTCCGGCGTGAACGACTCGGCCGCCTGCACGCGCTCCTTCAATCGCCAGGAGCGATCGGTGTCGCCCAGGCTGCCGGTCGAGATGCCCATCGAAATCGGGTAAAACGACGCGATCGGCCGGTGGTTCGCGCTGACCAGCCAGCCCTCGTTCGGGTTGATCACCTGCGGCAGCAGCTCGTGTGGCACGAAGCCCTGCCAGTCGTTGGCGCTGTCCCAGCCCTCGTGCGCCGCCCGCTCGTCGAGCAGGGCGTTGGGCGAGCGGATCGGCAGAGTGAGGATCGTCTTGAAGCCGATGTTGCCTTCGCGGTCGCCGAAGACGCAATTGGCGCTGGGGAAGGTCCAGCCGCCGGCGGCCTCCTGGAACTCGTACACGTCCTTGGCGCGGATCATATCAAGCAGGCCTCGGAACGTATCGCGCTGCGGATCGCAGAGGGGGATGCGCTTCAGCGCCACCTCGTCGCCACGCTGCACACCCATCGCCAGCGAGGTCACCACCGGCCCGAACTGCGTTCGGCGCACCCTCAGCGTCTGGGGCCGGCCGTCTTTGACGCGGACCGTCTCGCTTCGGACATCCATATCGAGCCATTGGCCATCGACTTCGTACTGGTTCGGCCGGTTCGGATCGGTCCTCAGCAGGAACAGGTCCGCCTGGTCGGCGCCGAGCGCGGTCAGGCCCCAGGCGACGTTCGGCGTGAAGCCGATCAGGATATTGGGGCTGCCGGGCACACCGATGCCGCGCGCGTTGAACGTCTGGCCGCTGAAGTGGAACTCGTAGAACAGCGATGGGTTGCGCACCGGCGTCTGCGGATCGCTGACCAGCACCGCCGAGCCGTCCGTCGTTCGCGAGCCGCCCACGACCCACGCATGGCTGAACCGGGGGCCCTCCGGCACGCGCCGACGCTGCGGCGTCACGTCGATCTTCCGCATCACGTTGAGTTCGGTCGCGTAGTCCATCACCGCACTGAGCCATTCGTCGGTGACATCGTCTCTCTGGATCACCGAGGCATCGTCTCGCACGATGCGACCCTCGATGTTCAACGGTCCTTCCGTGTCGTCCGGTGCGAAGGCACTCACCTCGCGCCGTCCGGCCTTGATGTCGTAATACGGGCCCATCTCGCGCAGCCCATCACCCGCGAAGAACAGGCTCACCCGCCACCAGGAGGCGATGCACGCCGCGGGCGTCCACGGCTCCGGTTCGAGGTCGTACCTGGCGAACAGATACGTCAGGTCGTCGCGATGACGGTCGATGTAGTCGTTGACACCGGCGCTGTAGGCTTCGAGCAGGGCCCGCAGCTCGGGGTCGAGCAGGCGGGCCGTCTCCTGTGCGGCCGGCCAGTAGCCGATCGTTCGCATCTGGATGTCGCTGCGGACGGCCGAGTTGGTGCCCTCGGGCCGCTGCCGGGTGACGCCCACCTTGACGTCGCCGACGACCTCGGCCAGACGGCCCTGGATGATCCGCAGGTTGTAGTACATCTGAAAAGCCCGATCCTCGGCGGCCGCATAGCCCAGCCCGTACATTGCCCCGGCGTCAGTCTCAGCGAACACGTGTGGCACACCCCACCGGTCCCGCAGCAGCTCGACTTTGCCATATGGACGGTTCTCAGCTTCGCGTGGCGCTGGTGTACGGCAGCCCTCGAGAAACGAGAGGCAGCCGATCAGACCGAGGACGAACAGAACTGCTTTTCTTGCTGTAGCCAACATGCTGCAGTACCTCCAAGAGCACGCGTTGCGCCAAATTGGGCCGAGCGAAGCCGGATCACAGACCCAGCACAGGTCAGACGTCCGGCTCGGCATCCCTATTGCCCCCGATTTCCGCGCCGGCGATGACGATGACGTATTCGCCTTTGGGGGTTTCGGGGAGGTCGTCGAGCAGTTGGGACAGGCGGCCGCGTGTGACGCGCTCGAATGTTTTGGTCAGCTCCTTGCAGACGGCCGCATGGCGATTGCCGAACACCTCCATCGCCTCGGTGAGGAACTTGCGCAGGCGGTAGGGGCTCTCTTAGTAGA
>ENA-UOXR01002735-UOXR01002735.1-bioreactor-metagenome-genome-assembly--contig:-NODE-2735-length-15806-cov-5.617675_pt1 | contig 15806 bp, 13 predicted proteins | sample MGYA00238164_ERZ764825 | MGnify/ENA primary metagenome ERZ764825 (study PRJEB28920, sample SAMN05720171) | bioreactor metagenome | isolation source: Anaerobic biogas reactor | place: USA:Washington...
CATCGGAGAGCATGAAGGCGACGCCGCTGCCATGGACACGTCCCACATCCATCTTTCCATCCCCGTTGAAGTCGCCGGTGAAGATGGGGTATATGCTGGCGCTGGTGCACCCCTGGGAGGGACCGAAGGACGGCAGGCCGTTCATCCACGTCCAGCCGGTGCCGGTGGAGAGGGCGACGGCGACGCCGGATCCGTGCACACGTCCCACGTCGGTCCTGCCATCCCCGTTGAAGTCGCCGATGACCATGGGAAACGTACCGGCATCCCTGTAGCCATGGGTGGGGGAAAGGTTCGCTATGCCCGCCATGGGGACCCATCCTCCGTTACCATCGGAGAGCATGAAGGCGACGCCGCTGCCATGGACACGTCCCACATCCATCTTCCCATCCCCGTTGAAGTCGCCGGTGAAGATGGGATACCGGTTGGCGTCCGTATATCCTTCCGCCAGGCTGAACGAGCTCGTCCCGCCGATCATGGTCCACCCGGGGGCGCCCTGATGCCAGATGAACTCCGTTCCCGGCAGGCTGCTTGTCCCATCCTTACCATACTGTGTCACGGAGGTGAGAAGGGATCGGCCCGTAGTGCTGCTCGTCGCATAGTTCCCCTTCATGACGTAGCTCTTCTGCAGGGCGTTGTTGACATAGATGTCTATGCTGCTCAGCCGGTACGCCGTCGTGACCGGGCGATTGGCGGCATAGAGCGGCGGCGCATCGGGTCTGCTCTCGAGAGGGAACCGGACCGCAACGGTCGGGGCAAGGCCCGTTTTCTCGTTCCCCGTGTAGAAGATGGAGTTGAGGTATATCTCCCCCTGGTCCTTCGCGTACACGACAATCATGTAGTTCCCGTGGACGTCCACCACCCTGTCGAGGCACCACTTGAAGACATGGCTGCCTCCGTCGAAGTCCTGACGGGAGGCGGGGGTGGAGCCATAGTAGTACTTCGTCCCGTCCCGGGAGGTTACCTCCCAGCCGCCGGTGGAAGAGTTGTAGCGGTACTTCGAGAGGGCACCCTCCACGGTCGCCCCGTAGTAACCGGAACCCCAGTCGCCGCGGGGGGTCAGTTCCGCCATGGAGCCGCCTATGGACGCCACGAAGTCGTGGGCGCTGTAGTTCACACCCCTCTTCGTGGACCTCTGGATGGACCCCATGTCGAGGTTCCACCCCACGCCCATCCATCCGTTACCGAGGTAGCTGTTGTAGGTGAGGGAGAGCCGGGGCGCCATGTTCATCCGGCCCGGGGGGACCTCGATGGGGACCGTGATGGACGCCGCCCCGGAGAACTGGGATATCTCGACGGTGGGGGGTAAGGGACCGGCAATGGCGCTGCCGCTGCCCTCCGATGATGACGCGGACACCGTGGCGGGTGCGGGCTCGGCTTCGGACGTGGTCTTCCCGTCCTCGCCTGCGGTGTTCTCGCCGGTGCCCGCCGTCTCCTTCACGGCAGGCCGTACCTCGTCCGTCACCCCTTCGGCCTCAGCGGCCAGGACCTCCGACACGACGAGGCGGAGCATGAGGTCCCCCAGACCCGACACCGCCAGCTCCACATTGGGTGTCGAGCTGAAGAGAAAGGCACAGATGACGAACCACACGAAACGGCGATAGAGGACGGAGCCGGCATAGCACACGAATGAATACCCCCTTAACTGGTATGAATTGCGCGCAGGGACCGTCGCCGGTCATTCTGACCTGAAGCGGGCTACCGCCATGTTGGACGGGGTCTCACGGTCCATCCGCGAAGAAGTTACTTGGTTGAGGCGTGTACCATTCTAGGGGGTGGATGGCGGGGATGGCATGGTCATGGGACCAACCTGACCTCAGTTGTTCCCGATGAGCCGAATCCGTGTCCGGCGGGGCAGGTTGAGGATGGGGGTAGGACGTTACCCCCTTTCCGCGTGGCACGGACCCTTTGTTTGTGATAGAATAGTGAAAAACTCAGGATGGAGGGTCTTCTTGGAGCGTAAGAACATACTCTGCATAGGTGCCGGTTATGTCGGCGGGCCGACGATGGCCATGATCGCCTATAAGTGCCCGCAGTACAGGGTCACCGTGGTCGATATCAATCATGAGAAGATCGCCCGCTGGAACTCCGATGATCTGCCGGTGTATGAGCCGGGGCTCGATGAGATCATAGGGGCAACGCGAGGGAAGAACCTCTTCTTCGAGACCGACATCGACAAAGGCATCAGGGAATCGGAGATCATCTTCGTCGGGGTGAACACTCCCACGAAGACCTTCGGCGCCGGGGCGGGCAAGGCGGCTGACCTCCAGTACTGGGAGAAGACCGCGCGGCAGATACGGGAGGCCTCCGAGTCCCCGAAGATCGTCGTCGAGAAATGCACCATCCCCGTCAAGACGGCCCTCGCCATGGAGCGGATCCTCACGTCCAAGGACGGCAATATAAGTTTCGATGTCCTCTCCAACCCGGAGTTCCTGGCGGAAGGGACGGCTGTGCGGGACCTCGAGTTCCCCGACCGCGTCCTCATAGGTTCCCGGGAGACACCGAGCGGGATAGAGGCGCGCAAGGCCGTCGTCGATATCTACCTCAACTGGGTGCCGCGGGAGAAGATCATCGAGAGCAACATATGGAGCAGCGAGCTCTCGAAACTCGTCGCCAACGCCTTCCTCGCCCAGAGGATATCCTCCATAAACGCCGTCTCGGCGCTGTGCGAGAAGACGGAGGCCGACGTGGCCGAGGTGTCGCGGGCGATCGGTCTCGACAGCCGCCTGGGACCCAAGTTCCTCAACGCCAGCGTGGGCTTCGGCGGCTCCTGCTTCAAGAAGGACATCCTGAACCTCGCCTACATATGCCGGTCCTATGGCCTCGACGACGTCGCCGATTACTGGGAGAGCGTCGTCGACATCAACGAATACCAGAAGGAGCGCTTCATCCTCGGTATCCTGAGCGCCATGTTCAACACCCTGGCGGGAAAGCGGGTCTGCCTCTTCGGCTTCGCCTTCAAGGCCGACACCGGCGACACCCGCGAAACCCCGGCATTCACCATAGCGCGAAGGCTCGTCGAGGAAAAGGCCGACCTCGTCATCACCGACCCCAAGGCCCTCAGCAACGCGAAAGTCGACCTTGCCGACCTCGACGGGATCACCTACGAGCCCGACCCCTACACCGCCGCCCGCGGCTGCGACGCCATCGCGATCATGACGGAATGGAAGCTCTACACCGAACTCGACTACAAGCGCATCTACGACTCAATGGCCAAACCGGCCTTCATCTTCGACGGCCGCAACATCCTCAACCACAGGCTCCTCCACGACATCGGCTTCAACGTCTACCCCATAGGCAAACCACCGCTGGTGCACTTCTAAAAAGACGGTTGGAGCCGTTAGAACGGAAAGAAGAGTCGGAAGTGATGGCTTGAGGCGTTCAACGTGGGCGACATGGGTTGAAATAAAGGTTCCATCTGATATACTGTACCTGCAGACTGCGGCACAGAAGAGGTGAGACAGAATGAAATCGAGGGAACTTTCTTTCAGGGTTGTCTTCAGACCCGAGCCCGAGGGCGGCTATACAGCGACGGTCCCTTCGCTGCCCGGTTGCATCTCCTATGGCGAGGACATCAAAGAGGCACGAGAGATGATCAAGGATGCCATCAAGGGATATCTCGAGAGCCTGCAGAAACATGGGGAAGAGCTCCCTGATGACTCGGATACCGTGGAAGCCGTACTTACGCTGAAATATGCCTAAGGCCCCGTCGCTCACCCCCGACAAACTGATCAAGAAGCTCATTCAGAACGGTTTCGTTCTCGATCACCAGACCGGTTCCCACAGGATCTATTACAACAAGGATACGGGCAAACGAGTCGTTGTCCCCTTCCATAGAAAAGACCTCCCAAAAGGAACCCTTCTGTCAATCTTGAAAGCGGCTGGCCTCGAAGACCGGATCAATTAGAACTCTATCCCCCATTAATGACAAATCATACGGAGCATTCTGGCAAGAAATCGCACAAGAAAGCTGCTACCGTCTCCACATCCCGAATACAGAGCACGCATGTTGCTCCCTCCTCACCCCGCGCATGCGGGGTGCGAGAAGGCCGCCGGATTTTGGCAGGCTCCGAGATCCGGCGGCAATCTTCTCTCTCTTTTTGTCTCTCTCTGAGATCTCCGCGAACTCTAGCGAAGCGGGCGTGAGATAAGTCTTTGCCTTTCGTTTCAGGAGTGATCGGTAAAGAGTTCGCCGTCCACCATCGTGAGCTTGCGTTCGCCGACCGCGCCGATCTCGGGGTCGTGGGTCACGAGGATGAGGGTTGCGGAGATGTTCTTCTGGATGGTGAGGATCTGGCGCATGACTTCGCGGCCTGTTTTTCTGTCGAGGTTGCCCGTTGGTTCGTCGGCGAGGATCACTTCAGGTTCGTTGATGAGCGCCCGGGCGACAGCCACGCGTTGCTGTTCGCCGCCGGAGAGTTCCCCGGGTCGGTGGTTCAGTCGGTGGGTGAGCTCAACGGTCTCGAGGAAGACGCGCGCCTTCGCTTCGGCCTCAGCGGGCTTCATGCGCCGTATGAGGAGCGGCATCATGACGTTCTCGATGACGTTGAGGTCCTGCAGGAGGTGGTAGAACTGGAAGATGAACCCCACCTTCTCGTTGCGGAACCGGCTCTGGTCGTCCTCGTTGAAGGTCATGATGTCCTTGCCGTCGAAGAGAACCTTCCCTTCCGTCGGTTTGTCCAGGGTGCCGATGATGTGGAGGAAGGTGCTCTTGCCGGCACCGGAGGGGCCCATGATGGTGATGAACTCTCCTTTGTCCGCGGTGAAATCCACGCCTTTCAGGACATCGATCACGATGCCGTCCTTCTGGAAGGACCTTTTCAGCCCCGAGACCTCGATGATGTGATCACTCATAGCGCAGGGTCTCCACGGGGTCGATCTTCGCCGCCTTGTAGGAAGGATAGATCGTTGAAAGAACGCATATGACCGTCGTGACGAGGGCGATGAGCGCCACATCGACGATGCTTATCTTCGCGGGCAGGGTGGTTATGTAATAGACGTCCTCGGGGAGCCGGATGAGCTTCGTGCTCTTGATGATCCAGCAGAGGAAGTACCCGGTCAACGAGCCGAAGAGGGCGCCGACGACGCCGATGGTGATCCCTTCCATCATGAAGATCTTCATGATGCTCCGCTTCTTCGCGCCGATGGACTTCAGTATGGCGATGTCCTTCTTCTTCTCCATGACGGTCATGATGAGCGAGCTGATGATGTTGAAGCTCGCCACGAGGATGATGAGGGCGAGGATGATGAACATCGCCAGCTTCTCGAGCTTCAAGGCCGAGAAGAGGTTCCGGTTCATCTCGATCCATGTCTTCGCGAAGTAGTCCCGCCCCAGTGCCTTGAGGATCGTCCACTTGAGGTCGACCGCCCGGTATTCGTCGACAAGCTTGACCTCGATGCCCGTCGCCCCCACCCCCATGGCGGATTCCACGTCGGCAAGAGCCATGACGACGAGGGTGTTGTCGATCTCGTACATCCCCGTCTCAAAGATGCCGCCCACCCGGCCCCGCACCGTCTCCGGCATGGAGCCCATGGGAGAGAAACCCCCGAAGGGGACCATGATGGTGAAGCTGTCGCCCACGAAGAGCCCCAGGTGCTTCGCCAGTTCCTTCCCCATAAGGACGCTGCCCTTTCTCCGCAACACGTCGATGGAGCCTTCCTTCACCAGCTTCGACATGTACTTCGCGTCTCCCGGGTCGATCCCCTTCACGGCGACGCCGGAGAACTGCTTGCCGTTCTGGGCCATCGCCTGGAAGGCCGTGAAGGGGAAGGCCTCCACCACGCCGTCCACCTTTTTGACCTTTGCCACGACCTCGCCGGGGTTACGGATCTCGCCGTTCACGTCGAGGACGAGGATATGGGGGTTGATGCCGAGGATGCGCGCCCTGATCTCGTCCTGGAAGCCTGTCATGACGGCGATGACCACGATGATGGCCATGACGCCGATGGCGATGCCCACAACGGATATCCACGTGGTGAAGGAGATGAACGCCTCCTTGCGCTTCGAACGCAGGTACCGCAGCCCAATTGTGGTCTCGTAGTCCATGAAAGTGCTAATGTCTTACCACAAGGAGGGGGAAAAGGGAAGGAAGGGAAAATGAAAAAGAAAATGACCAATTAACCAATGACCAATTGAACAAAGGGAAGGGCGCAACGGACTGCCTGTATCGTTTCTTGGTTGTTGGTTATTGTCTGTTTATCTGGTCATTGGAATTTGGTGAATTGGTTATTCCCTCCTCGGGATTCTTCTGAAAGAAATCGGCGGCCCTTTCTTCGGCCTGTGTCATGGTGCGGCTGCCCTGGACGCGTGAGCTGAGCTGGTGGCCGAAGGTGTAGTTCCCGGCAAAATAGTGGGTGAACTCCTTGAGCCTGCCGAGCCGGCGCTCGGGCGGAAAAAGCTCTTTTATGAGGCTCGTGAACCTGTCGTACAGCAGGGGCAAAGATACGCGGGGCGCGGCGATGTCGCAGCCATAGACCTCGCGGGCGATCTCCGCGAAGAGCCAGGGCCTGACGATCGCGCCACGACCCAGCATGAGCCCGTCGGCGCCCGAGACGCGCAGGCAGTCCTTCGCGTCCTCCACCGTGAATACTCCCCCGTTGGCGATGACGGGGATGGCGAGCCATTCCTTTATCCTGAGAACCCATTCCCATCGCGGCCTTCTGGCAAAGGGTTCCTTCTTCAGCCGGGCGTGGACGGAAAGCAGGTCGATGCCCTCGCCCTCGAGCATGGTGCAGAAGTCTTTCAGGCGGGGCTCGTCGAGCCCGACGCCGAGACGTATCTTCGCCGTGAGCGGCAGGCCCGTCCTTGATCTTGCCGCCCTTACCAGGAGCCGCGCGCTTTCCGGATTCTCCATCAAGGCAAACCCTGCGCCCGATCTCCCCACGGACCAGTCGGGACATCCCATGTTGAGGTCGACCGCGTCGGCCCCAAGGTCGTGAAGCTTGTCCATGGCCGGGCCGACATCCATGTCCCCGGAAACGAGGAGCTGATAGGACAGGGGTTTCTCCCGGGCCGTCCTGACAAGGTAGGGGGATATACCGGGGTTCTCTGTGGGCAGTCTCCTGGCGAGGAGCATTTCCGTGGAGAAAAGGCCGGCCCCGCCGAATCCCGAGACGATCTGCCTGAGGGCGCTGTGGGTGAGCCCCGCCATGGGAGCCTGAAGAAGGGGCGGACAGATCTCGAGGCCCCGAACGTGGATGGAGGGCGTCGGCATCCTCACAGGGAAAAGATGTCGTTGTACCTGTCCCGCTGTCTCATCACCGTCAGCTTGCCGTCGGCCTGAACGAGGACGCGGGCGGGGCGGGGAAAGGAGTTCGCGTTGGACGCGAAGAACTGGGGGCCGTAGGAGCCCGTGTCGTGGATGAGCACGACGTCTCCCCGGACCGGCCGTCTCTGGAGGGACACCTTGTACTTCGCCAGCATGTCCCCGGAGAAACAGAGGTTGCCGGCGACGAAGGCCTCGAAGGGCTCGGGATCCCGGCGGTCACGGTCATTGATTATCTCCCAGCGGTTGACGGGCATGTACACGAGGGCCTCTCCAAAGCTGGTGACGCCCATCTCGAGGCTCACGAGGTTGTGCCATTCCCCGATCCTCCTCACCTGCGACACCCGGGCGAGGGTGACGGCCGAGTCTCCCACGATGCCGCGGCCGGGTTCGATGACGAGAGCGGGCTCTCCCAGGTCCTTGAGGGCACGAACGGTATCGACATCTCTCCCGCCGACGGGCACCTTGCCTCTCAGTATGGCCTCCACCATCCTCTCCTTCGGATAAGGGGTGTAGAAGGTGTCGTCATTCCACCGCGAGGCATCGATCGAGCCGTCGGGCCGGCGCTCGAAACCGCCCGTGCGATTGTTCCATATGAAGACACGGCTCATGTCCCCCTTCTGCGACGCGAGGTAGCCGTTTTTCACCCTCTCCAGAAACGTGTCCCATTCCTCCTTCGTCACGTAAGACAGGGGGAAACCGCCTCCAATGTTGATGATCTCGCACTTCCTGCCCGTCTTCGTGAGCAGGTGGCCGAGTTCGATCATCCTGCCCAGCACGCCGAGGTAGGGCGCAAGGTCGGCGATCTGGGAGCCGATATGGGTGTGAAAACCGAGGAAACGGACATGGGGGTGGCTGTTCAGGGTCTTCAGGAATTGGGGCATGTCATCAAGGCAGGCCCCGAACTTCGTCCACCTGCCCGCGGTGAAGACGGCCTCCGCCGTGACGTGACTGAGTTCGAACCCGCTCAGCCTCATGACGACCCGCGGGCTCTTCCCCATTTTCTTCGCCATTTCGGAGACGATCTGGAACTCCTCGATGCTGTCCGCCACGATGAGCATGTCCGTCTCGATGGCGCGGGCGATGAGAAAGTCCTCCTTACAGTTCCCGTTGAGGTCGAGCTCCGCCGGAGGGGCCCCCGCCTCGAGGGCGCACCGTGTCTCGTAATAGGAGGCAACATCGATCCCCGCCCCCTCCTTGAGGACGATCCGGAACACCGCCGGATGGGCGCATGCCTTCGCCGCAAACCGCACGTGGCCTTTGGGGTAGAGGTCCCGGAAGACCTTCTTGAAGGACCTCACGTTCCGGGCTATGGCATCGGCGGAGTAGATGTGTAAAGGAAGCTTGAACCGTTCGATCCACCACGAGAGCGAACGCTCCGCGATATACGCCTCTTTCCCCGAAGGCTTCACAAACCCTCCGTCCCCCGCGTCACCCTCCGGCACCGGACGAGCACTCGACACACCCACCCCCGATCCGAGAAGCGCCGCAGCCCCCATCCCGACAACCCCATACTTGATAAACCCCCGCCTATCGATATCCACAACGGCCTCCCTGCGCAACGGAACGCGCATTGACAATCCCGTTCCATGTGTTTCTCCACCCCGCGCGCGGGGTGCGAGAATGCCGCCAAATTCTGGAAGGCTCCAGGATTTGGCGGCCTCTTTTCTCTCTTTTTCCCTCTCTTCGCGTCCTCCGCGGTCTCAAGTGAGGAGCCTTGGCGACGAACGGGCGAGAGATATGTCTTTGTGTCTTTCTACGGTCTCAGCAACGGAAAAAGGATAACTTCCCGTATCGACGCGCTGTCCGTGAGCAGCATCGTCAGCCTGTCTATGCCGATCCCCTCTCCGGCGGTCGGGGGAAGGCCGTATTCGAGGGCTGTGATGTAGTCGTCATCGAGGGTCGCCCCCTCTTCCTTCTGCGCTATCTGGAACTCGAAGCGCTCGCGCTGGTCCTCGGGGTCGTTGAGCTCGTTAAACCCGTTCGCTATCTCCATGCCCGATATGTAAAGCTCGAAGCGTTCCGTGATGTCGGGATTCGACGCGTTTCTCTTCGCCAGGGGAGAGACCTCTATGGGGTATTGGGTTATGAAGGTGGGCTGGATGAGCTTCTTTTCACAGAGCTCCTCGAATATCTCGGTGATGAGCTTGCCCTTCGATTCCTTCTCGGCCCCCTCGATCTCGAGCTCCTTCGCGTACGCGGCAAGGCGGACCGGGTCGTTAAGGGCGGAGAGGTCGAAATTGCCGTATTCCGCCATCGCCTCGGCCATGGTGATCTTCCGCCAGGGCGGGGTGAAGTCTATCTGCTGCTCATTGTATGCAATGGTATAGGTCCCGAAGATCTCCTTCACCAGCGACGATACCATGTCCTCCGTGAGAGCCATGAGGTCCTCGTAGGTGGCGTAGGCCTGATAGTATTCGAGCATGGTGAACTCCGGGTTGTGGCGCACCGAGATGCCCTCGTTGCGGAAGTTCCTGTTGATCTCGAAGACGCGCTCGAAACCTCCGACGACAAGGCGCTTGAGGTAGAGCTCCGGTGCTATCCGGAGGAAGAGGTCCATGCCCATGGCGTTGTGGTGGGTGACAAAGGGCTTGGCCGTGGCGCCGCCGGGGATGACCTGCATCATGGGCGTTTCCACCTCGATGAAATCGCGCTCGATGAAATAGCGCCTGATGTAATTGATGATCCGTGCCCGCGTTGTGAAGACGTCCCGCACCTTCTCGTTGACGATAAGGTCGAGGTAGCGCTTGCGGTAACGCTCCTCGACGTCCTTGAGCCCATGCCATTTCTCGGGCAAGGGGCGCAGGGACTTGGTGAGGAGCTTCATGCTGTCGGCGAGCACCGTCAGTTCCCCTGTCTTTGTCTTGAAGACCTTGCCTTCAAGACCGACGATGTCGCAGATGTCGAACTTCTTGAATATATCGTAAGCGGGGCTCTTCAGGACGTCCTTGCGGATGTAGGCCTGGATCTTCCCCTTCCTGTCCTGCACGTGGATGAAGGCGCTCTTGCCGAAATCGCGGAAGGCCATGACGCGGCCCGCGATGGCGACGCGTTCCTCGCTCTTTTCCAGGTCCTCGGCGCTCAGCGACCCGAATCTTTCCTCCACGTCCCTTGTCGTCGTGTAGGGACCCCTGTCCTGGGGATAGGTATCGATGCCCTGTTCCTTCAGGCTTTTTTCCTTCTCCTTGCGCACGGCATAGAGTTCATTTGTCGGTTCCATTTTATCCTCGGTCAATTGGCGATATATTTCTATACTTCCACAACGACGTCATAATCAAGTGTTTTCACGACCTTTCCTTCGCGTATGTCTCCTTCGGCACAGGAGCCGTTCACGAAGGCGACCCCGTCGATGTCGGGCGCCTGGGTGAGCATTCTGCCCACCTTTGGGCTCGCCTCGACGTCCTCCACGACGACCTTCACCGTCTTGCCCAGAAGGCCCGACAGACGGGCGCGGGATATCTCCTTCTGCATCTCCATGAGTCTGAGGTAACGGTCGCGCTTCACCCCTTTCCGTATCTGCCCTTTCAGCTTGTGCGCCACCGTGCCCTCTTCCCTGGAGTACATGAAGGCGCCAAGCATGTCGAACTGATGGCGGCTCACGAAGGCGAGGAGGGCGTCGAACTCTTCTTCCGTCTCCGTCGGGAACCCGACGATGATGGACGTGCGGAGCGCCGCCCCGGGCAGGCGCCGCCTCATCATCGCGAGCGTCCCTTCGAGGTAGGCCTTCGTGTGTCCCCTGCCCATGAGGGAAAGGATACGGTCCTCGGAATGCTGGATGGGAACATCGAGGTAGGGTATCACCCGCGCGTCGCTTCCCATGAGCTCGACAAGCTCCTCCGTGATCCCTTTTGGATGCATATAGAGGAGCCGCACGTACCAATCCCCCCTTTCCTTGAGGAGGGAGGCGAGAAGCCCGGTGAGGCCGGGGCCCCGGCCGGCGTCCTTCCCGTAGGACGTGATGTCCTGGCCGATGATGTTGATCTCCCGGTAGCCCTCGTCGAGAAGCCAGCGGAACTCCTTGAGCACGTCCTTTTCGGCCTTCGACGTCAAACCCCCGCGGATTGCCGGTATGGTGCAATAGTGGCAGCGGTTGTCGCAGCCCTCCTGTATCTTGAGGTACGCCGTCGGCGGCTTCGTCAGCACCTGCCGGGGAAAGGTCTCCGAAAAACCACCCTGCCCGAGGTACACCCCGTTCTCGCCAATGATGCGTTCTATCTCGCCGTACCGGGACCTTCCCACGAAGGCATCCACCTCGGGAAGAAGCCTGGCAAGCTCGTCGCGGTATCGTTCGACGAGACACCCCGTGACAACGACCCTTCTGCCCGGCTCGCGGGCGGCCTCAAGGACGGCTTCGATGGACTCGCGCGCCGCCTCGGCGATGAATGCGCAGGTGTTGATAACGATCGTGTCGCCGTCGTCACCGATCGTGTGCCCCGCCGAACACAACCTGGCCGCTATGTATTCCGATTCGACAAGGTTCTTGGGACACCCCAGGCTTACGATCCTAAACCTCATGGACAGCACACCTTTCCCTGCATCTTTCGCTTCTCTTCCCCGTGCACCCCGCACCGATGCCGATGCCGTGGCAGAGGAAGAAGTCGTATTTCAGGGGGTCTCTTGGGCAATAGCGCCTGAGCGCCTCCGTCACCTCCCGGGCCGCCCGGTAAGAAGGCGTCTTCTGCCTCGTCCAGCCGAGGCATCTTCCCACCTTGTAGATGTGCGTATCGAGGGGTATGGTGAGGTCCGCGGGATCGATGAAATCCCAGATGCCGATATCGACCCCATCCTTTCTCACCATCCACCGGAGAAACATGTTCCAGCGCTTCTGCGCCCCCGTCGAGGGCCTGGGGAAAAAGAAGGTGAGCCTGTCGTCGCCGGGAAGGTAAACATCACGGATGCGCCAGATCGCCCGCCGGGTATCGCCCTCGTAAAAGGAACGGAACATGGCGCCGAGGGACCCGTGATCGCCGACGATCCGGCGAAGCACCTCGAAGAAGAGGATCAGGTCATCCTCCTTCTGGAAGCGGTAGTACAGACCTTTCAGCCCCTCCCACGCACCATTCCTGACAAAGCGGTCGGGTCCCCTGTCCATCAGCGCGAAAAGCCTCTCGAGGAAGCCCATGAAGACCCCGATCCTCCCGTAGGCGAACTGCGCCGCGATGAGACCGGCGATCTCCCTGTCGGAGTCGGAGCGCCAGCGATGGACAAAGGACACGGGATCCCCGTCCACCCGGCGGATAACCGCCGGTCCCTCCTTTTCATAGACCCTGTCGAGATCGACCATCGGGATCACCTGCCTGCGATGGCCCCGTCATAAGGAGCCGGATTTAGGAACAATGTACACCAGGTGGGCCGGTCTTTTCAAATGGGGTCCCGGCAGGGGTAGTCCCCTTTATATGGTAACGATACCCATATTTTCTGGTTATTAAAACGGCAGCATGTCCTCCTGTGATCCGTGGTAGATTGGTTCTTGGTTCTGCAAGACATCAGGCCCACAAACAATATCAAGAGGGAGAACGCGTGGCCACGAAGAAATGTCCCCATTGCGGAAAGGAAGTGAAGGTCATCCCCTTCGGGAGCAGGTACATCGCGGTCTGTTGCAACCAGATCGTCTATGTCGGTCACGAAGCCCCGCGCGACGAAGAGACGGACACCGCCAGGAAGGATGCAGGTATAGTGCAGGGCCGCTGAACCCTCGATCTTCGCGGCCATTCGGCATATGTTCGAGCACCGCAATCGGCAGCACCTCCGTTTCATGATCTCCAGTCAGGCTATATTCTCTTAGAAGAACGTTCGACACCCTTTTTCTCCCGGGGGAACGCGCGGTTTGCGCATTTAGATGTTGACTCGCCGTTATATCCAATGATATATATCCATAGTAATATACATGAGAATATAACGATAACCGCGGGCGCGGGCTTAAAACAGAGGGCTCAAGACCCGGACGCGCGGCAAGGTTTGATCAAAGATCACAGAACCATACGATATTCGAAGGAGGATGAAATGAAGAAGTGTTTGCTGGTCTTGTTCGCGATCTCTCTGATCCTTCCGGCGCTCGGCAACGCCGGCAACGTATCGAGCAGGTACGATGTCACATTCGGCGGTTACGTGAAGTTCGACCTGGGCTTCACATCCCAGAACGGCAACGCCGACGCCAGCACCGCGGCGAGGAGCAGCACATCGAGCCGCAAGGTTCTTGCCGACGAGTACGGCAACACCTTCATGACCGGCGGCGAGACCCGTTTCAACTTCCTCGTCAAGGGTCCCGATCTGTGGGGAGCGAAGACGAGCGCCTTTATCGAAGGTGATTTCCGCGGCGTGACGACGGGCAACCAGTACGGCGGCTTCAACCTCAGGCATGCCTTCATGAAGTTGAACTGGCCGTCGGCAGAGTTGATCGCCGGCCAAGCCTGGCAACAGTGGGGTATGCCCTACTACGGCGCGTGGATGGGCGTCGGCGATGTGACGGAGTACCTCAGGGGTATCAGGGTGCCTCAGATCGCCCTCAGGTATTTCTTCACCAAGGAGTTCAATGCAATGTTCGGCCTCACCTCCGCGACGGAATGGTCGGGTGCCAATAACTACTACGCCAACGGCGTCCGCGGCTGGAATGACGGGTTCGCCAGGAGCAGTTGGCCGGGGTTCGAGGGCGAGATCGCCTATTGGACCGACCGGTGCGGCAAGATCGGCCCCAACAACCTGAAGTTCGCGTTGGGGGGATACTACGGAAAGGACAACAGCACGAGCGCGACGTACCTCACCGCAACCGGTAACGACTACAGGGACGATACGATCAATGCCTGGGTAGCCGCCTTCAGGTATTCAATACCCATCGTCCCGGAGAGACAGGGCAACAAGGCAATGTCCGTGCTTCTCAACGGAAATTTCTTCATCGGACAGGACATCGCCGGCAACAACTGGCTGGGTACGGCAGGTTTGAGTGAGGGAAGCTATCAGAGACCAGCCGGAGATCGCGCAGCCCCGACGGCCTTCGGCCTTTTCACCCAGGCGTCCTGGTGGATCACCAACCGCCTGTCGCTCAACGGCATGTACGGGTATCTGAAGTACAACTACAGCGGGTACGGGCGCAGCAACACCGCAGCCGCCCGGGACAGGATCAACATGTCCCAGACCTACGCGGCAAACCTCCTGTGGGATGCCAATCAGGCCATCAGGTTCGGTATCGAGTGGATCCGGAACTTCTCGGGTTACAACGGGTACGGAACGCCCGCCGCCAGCGTCGGCACCGGCAATGCGGACCGCACGGGCGTTGCCGACATGTACAGGTTCGGCGCCTGGTATTTCTTCTGAGACCTGTCCGTTACCAACGAACATGAGAACAAGGGGCCGTGAGGCCCCTTTTTCACGTGAATCTCTTCGGGCGGGACTTTTTCTCCTTCCCAAAAGTAATACCTCCTCTCGGATCGCGATACTGTGAACGCTGAAAAGGAGGAGGCATGCAAAGGGATCGGAGATCGTCACAAAACGGGAGGATGAGCGGACTGAGACCGCTGCTCACATTCCTCGCCCTGGGAGCGGTATGGCTTTTTTGCGTCAACGCCCGAGCATCTATTGCCGCGGACTCGACGCAGATGAACGGGGACATCTCCGCCTACACCGGCCAGACCTCACCTGGCCGGTTGCAAGGCGGGTCCTTCCTGCAAACGTATGAGAATAGGAGAGAGTACTGCCAGATGCCCAACATTCACACGGGGACATGCAGTTGTCCCGCGGGCTATATCCCTCGACTGGTGAGCTACTCCGAGGGCCCTGTGATCACTGAGTGGGGAGAGCTTTCCTGGTACCGGCAGGGGTACATCTGCGAGAGATAGCCGGCGCTATGTCTCATCCTGCTCCGTCTTTGCCAGCGTTTCCTCGATCTCCCTTGTAAGGTCTATCATGAGGGTGTGGCTCTCGGGGGTGTACTCCGTGGTCCTGATCTCAGCCATTCTCTTGAGGGCCGCTATCACCCCTTCCGTCCTGCCCGTCTGTTCCCGTATGGCTTCCAGGGAGGCCTGCCTTTCGTCATCGGACGCGGCCCGCTCGCTGCGCCTTGCCATGCCGCCTATTATGGTGTTGGCGTTCAGGAAATAGTGCGACAGGGTAACCATCAGTTGACGCAGCGTCGACAGGGCGATGGTCTTTCTCTCGTTCTCGAGCTCCACGAGCCTGAGGGTTTGTTTCTCCAGCTCCACCCTCTCCGTAACGTCCCGGCAGATCCCCGCGGTCGCCGTTTCCCCTTCGTATATGATGACCTTGACCTTGTTCTCCGAGTAAAGCTTCCTGCCATCCCTGTGGAGCCTCAGGTACACGTACTGGTCAGGGGCTTCGCTTCTCGATGCCCGCTCTTCGTGGATCTTTGTCAGTCGGTCACGGGACTCGGGGGCGACAAAATCCATATAGCTCCTGCCGATCACCTCATCGACGGAATAGCCGTGCATTTCGCAGAACGCCCTGTTCGCGAATACCAGTCTTCCCTCTCTGCTGAGGAAGTACCCGTCGTTGATCTCCTCTACCAGCGTGCGGTACTTCGCCTCTGATTCG
>ENA-UOXR01002736-UOXR01002736.1-bioreactor-metagenome-genome-assembly--contig:-NODE-2736-length-15800-cov-5.246681_pt1 | contig 15800 bp, 9 predicted proteins | sample MGYA00238164_ERZ764825 | MGnify/ENA primary metagenome ERZ764825 (study PRJEB28920, sample SAMN05720171) | bioreactor metagenome | isolation source: Anaerobic biogas reactor | place: USA:Washington...
CGATAGCATCGACACTATTCAGCGCGAACACTTGGTTAGAAATATTACAGTAACAAAAGTAGACTATGAATTGGACACAGTTGAAGGTACTGCGGAACCAGAGGTTATGCTGGATGTGCTCGTAATCGATGATGCCAATTACTATGGATATCCAGAGACTGTCCTCTCGGATTCTATAGGTCACTGGATCGCAGAGTATCACAGCGTGATAGACATTGTCCCTGGTTTCTCTGTTCAGATTAGCCAGGAGGATGATGATGGTGATTCAACCGTTGCATTTTGGCAACGCGAATCATTCTCCATTTATCTGCCACTGATACGGAAGTAGGAATGGCGCCTTGGGCAGAGGCGGCTAAGTTGTAGTTTATTAGACCGCAGCCACTCATAAAATGGGCGGCTGCGATCTTGGCAGGTCGGGCGTTGTTCCCAGAGGGTATCGGGTAAATACCTTGCTCTGAGCGTAGCGAACGGGATTCAATTGGGAGCAAGCCTCCAAGCATCCGGTATGCTATAATTTCCCATTGCGGTTACCTTAACCAGCAGTTATGGCATACCGATATTGATTGATTAGATGACTCACAGGAATGGATTATGTTCAAAAAATTGGGGCAGATCTTCAAAGGAGATCCGCATAAGAGAATAATTGACAAACTGGTTACCATCGTAGACCAAATCAACGCGCTCGAACCGCAGTTCGAAAATCTCAGCGACGCACAGCTCAGCGCAAAAACGGATGAATTCCGCGCCCGTCTGGCAAATGGCGAGACGCTCGACTCCCTCCTGCCGGAAGCCTTCGCAGCGGTTCGCGAAGCCGGCAAGCGCACCCTCGGGCAGCGCCACTACGATGTTCAGCTCATCTGCGGCATCAATCTGCACCAGGGCGGTATCTCTGAGCTGCGGACTGGAGAGGGCAAAACCCTCTCCGCGACCTTGCCGCTCTACCTCAACGCGCTCGAAGGCAAAGGCGCGCATCTCATTACCGTCAACGACTACCTCGCGCGGCGTGACGGACGCTGGATGGGAGCGGTTTTTGGAATGCTGGGGCTCAGCGTGGGCGTGCTCCAAGCCGTTGGCAGCGCGGAAGGCGGCGAACGGGCTTTCCTTTACGACCCCAATGAGAGGTCCTTAGCCGAAGCCACTGACATGCTCCGACCGGTGCCGCGCAAGCAAGCCTACCTGGCGGATATCACCTACGGCACCAACAGCGAGTTTGGTTTCGATTACCTGCGCGATAACATCGCCATGCGCTGGGAGCAGCGCGTGCAGCGCGGGCATCATTTCGCCATCATCGACGAGGTGGACAACATCCTCATCGATGAAGCCCGGACGCCGCTCATTATTTCGGGTCCCGCGCATGAAGATTCCGAAAATTACATCCGCATGGCGCAGATCGTCCGAGCGCTCAACGAGGAAGATTACGATCTTTCGGAAAAAGACCAGACCGTCAGCCTGACCGAGGTCGGTATCGGGCACGTGGAAGAGATGCTCGGGGAGCCGCTTTCGGATCCCGAACGCCCCGAAGATATCAAGCCTGAACAGGCGCGTTTGATGGGCTTTTTGGAACAGTCCCTGCGGGCGCGCTTCCTCTTCCGCCGCAACAAAGAATATATCGTCCAAAACGGTGAGGTCATCATCGTGGACGAATTCACTGGACGTATGATGCCCGGAAGGCGTTGGTCCGATGGGCTCCATCAGGCGGTGGAAGCCAAAGAAGGCGTGAAGGTGCAGGCGGAAAATGTTACCCATGCGACCATCACCATCCAGAATTATTTCCGCATGTATAAAAAATTAGCGGGCATGACCGGTACCGCCCTGACCGAAAAAGAAGAGTTTTTCCGCATTTACGGTCTGGACGTGCTCTCCATCCCGACAAACCTCGAGTACCAGGCTACTCGCGCCGACTCCGGCATCAGCGCGGAAGAGGCGAGGGACGAAGAGGGTTATAAGTACACCTATTACCATGCCGCCTCTGACCCTCAGAAAACGCCTCTCTTCTACAAGCGCAAAGATTATCCGGATGTGATTTACCGCACGACAGAAGGAAAAGTGCGCGCAATTGTCCTGGAAATCATCCGTTACCATGTCATCGGTCGCCCGCAATTGGTTGGCACCACCTCGGTTGAGAACTCCGAGCGGCTTTCGGAACGCCTGAATGCTGACATGGTACGGCGTCTGCTGCAGGTGAAGTTGATCCGGCAGGCATGGTTTAAGACCAAAGGACTGAACGAGGCGGATTATGTCGATCAGCCCGAACTGCGTATGCTGAGCGAAGCTCTGGACAAACTGCGCATGCCCGAACTGCGCCGGCTCGGAATGCAGAACGGCATGAGCACGCTCGACCTGGCGGATGAAAGCAACAAGGCGAATCTGTTGGCTCTGCTGAACCTGCAGGATAATGACTGGGAGCGTCTCAAAGCCCTGTTCGACAGCGGCATCCCCCACCAGGTGTTGAACGCGCGCAAGCACACTGAAGAATCGCTCATCATCGCCGGCGCCGGTGCCTTTGGCGCGGTGACGATCGCCACCAACATGGCAGGTCGCGGTGTGGACATCAAGCTGGGAGGTGAACTCTCTGAAAGCCTCCTCTCGCGGGTAAATCAGGTGCTTACTGAGAAAACCCGAACCGATCCCTACAATATGACCATGCCCCAACGGCTCCAGGCGGTGAAGGCGCTAAATGCCGAACTGGACGAGAGCCAGCAGGAGGCTGTTGACGCCTTCCTCGTCTATATGGATAACATGGCGAAAGTGCGCGAATTGGGCGGCTTGCACGTGATCGGCTCCGAGCGCCACGAAGCCCGCCGCATCGATAATCAGTTGCGCGGGCGCGCCGGACGCCAGGGCGACCCAGGTTCCTCGCGTTTTTACCTCGCTCTGGATGACGACCTCATGCGCATGTTCGGCGGGCAGCAGATGGAGAGCTTGCTGCAGCGCTTTAAGATCGACGAGAATATGCCTATCGAGATCCCGCTGGTCAACAAACTGGTGGAACAAGCCCAGACCCGTGTGGAGGGCGCGAACTTTGACGTCCGCAAGCACCTGCTGGAATATGACGACGTCCTGAACGCACAGAGAAACCGCATCTACAGTCAGCGGGATAAGATTTTCACCAAAGACGACTTGCATGAAGACGTCAACGAAATGCTGGTCACAGAACTTGGCGCCAGAATAAAAACCGGATTGGAAGATTCTGAAGGTCCCTGGAAGCTCCTGGGCTTTCTGGAAGACATTGCACCGGCCATCCAGACAGAATTTGGGACCTACCCAAGTTACGCGCTCAAGATGGTACTGGAGAGCCTCGGCAGTCCCGCGAACGCGGAAGACCTGCTCGAAAAGCTCACCGCCCGGGCAAAAGAAGCCGTTTTAACTGAAAATGAGCATGTCCGCGAGGGAGCGGCGCTGCTCTTTGAACGCAGCGAGCAGGGCATGAAGAACCAGTTGGCAGAGCGCACAGAGATGCTGGACGCCTACCTGGAGAGCTTTGACCCTGCCGAGCAGCACGACCTCACGGCGGAGATCAGCGCGATCGTCCAGACGCCGGTTCGGATGTCCGCGGCGCAGCAGCGCGGTTTTATGGAAGATCCTATGAGCATGAAAGAGCCGCTGCGCGAAGCCCTGCGCACCAGCGCGACGCTTACGACCATCCGGCGCATCCTCCTGACGCTCGAGAAACGCTTCGGGGATAACTGGGGCTTGAAACCGATCGACCTGGCGCAGCTTCCCTGGGAGGAAGTCCGCCAAAAAATTGACGGTCTGATAGTCGATTCACTTGCCCGCCGGGTAGAGCGCCTCTTTGGCGCTGATGGCGAAGTACGGCGGGACCTTGAAGCCAATCCGGACCTGCTGCAGGCGGCTGTGGAGGACCCGGAAGCACGCGCGCAACTGGTGCAGGTAAGCACGGAAGGCAGACGGATCGCCTTCGATACCCGCTCGCACCGCAAGACCTTCCAGACACATTTGAGGCTCACTTACATCTTCTCGATGGCGGAGCGGCTGCTGAAACAGCCTATCGAAACGGTCACCGAAGACATCCTGATGCACTTGCAAGGAGCTGAAAAGCGTTTGGCAGACATTTTCGGTAAATTCGAGTTCCGCCACCTCGCGAACAACGGCTTCAAACTCGCTGACCTGCCGAAGGCGACGAAAGATGCGCTGAGCCTCAGGCTTGGCGAACAGCAGTTCGCCGGCGTAGCGGCTTTGGCGATTGACGATATCCCCGCGGCCTTGCAGGATGATATCCTGGAGGTTCTGGGCGACAAAGCCCAAAACCGCATCTACCGCGATCTCCTGTTGGGCACGATTACGGAGACCTGGGTGGAGTATCTGACGCGCATGGAAGCCTTGCGGGTTTCCATCAGCATGGAATCCTACGCCCAGCGCGATCCGCTGGTGCAATATAAGAGCCAAGCCAGCACGCTTTTCACGGAAATGCTTTCTGAAGTGCGCCAAACGGTCATCAGCCGCATGTTCCGCTACCGCCCAACGAAGATCGCTGAAGCGCAAAACGCGATCGCGACGCCAGCGCCTGTGAAATCTGGCGGGGCGGCAGAACCCAAGCCCAAGGCGGAAAAGACGCCTTCAAGGAAGCGGCGCAAGCGCCACTGAGAGGAAACCATGGCCCATTTTTTGGTGACAAACGATGACGGCGTGCTCGCTCCCGGTTTGCTGGCACTGGCGCAGGCTCTGCGGAATCTGCCGGGAAGTGAGGTGAGCGTGTTGGCGCCGGACCACAACTGGTCTGCCTGCGGGCACGTGAAAACCATGAGCCGTCCGCTGCGGGTGAGGGCGGTCAACCTGGCAGACGGTTCCCCTGCCTTTTCCTGCGATGGAGCGCCTTCGGACTGCGTGGCAATTGCGATTATGGGCGTGATTGAAAAACCAATCGTTGCGGTGGTTTCGGGCATCAATCCGAACGCCAATGTCGGCACGGACCTGACCTATTCGGGGACAGTGACGGCGGCGATGGAAGCTTCCATCAACGGCAAACCGGGTTTCGCCGTTTCGGTGGACGCGCATGAGTTCCATGACGGAGAGATCAACTACGCGCCGGCTGCGAAGGCGGCGGCGGAAATCATCCAGCGATTGCTGGCTGAAAAAGCCCAAACCAGCGCCCAGCCGATTTGGAATATCAACATTCCGTACTGCGAGGGCGACGCTTATGAGGACGTGTTTTTCACCCGTCAGGGCGTCAGGCTTTACCGGGATAAGCTTGAAAAGCGTTTCGATCCGCGCGGAAAACCTTACTATTGGATCGCCGGGGAAGCCCCGATGGGATTGATGGACGAAGGCACGGATTATTGGGCGATCAAACGCGGTTATATTTCGGTCACGCCCCTTGAGATGAACATGACCGATGACGCGGCTCTCCAAAGAATTAAGCGCACGCTGGGATACAATTAGCCTATGCTGCCTGATCATCGCGTACGCCAAAGAGAGTACCTGCTCGAGATTTCCCGCGCCCTGACTGAGGAGCTCAACCTCAACACGCTCCTCAGCCGCATTCTGCACATCGCGATCGAGATGCTGGGCGGACACGCGGGTTTTATCGCCCTGGCAGGGAATAGCGGCGACTGGCACATCGCGATCAACCAGGGCATCCCTCCCGCGCTTTCGACCTATCTCGAAAACTGGCTGGTGAGCGTCAGCAGCAGCGAAGAAGGCGCTGAAGCCCGCATCCCGGAAATCAACCGCATGTTGAGTGATATCAGCATGGGAATGATCTCAGGGGTCGGCATTGCGATGAAGGTGCGCCGCAGCACGATCGGGCAAATCTTCGTTTTCCGCAACTACCGCGCGTCCTTCTCGGCAAATGATTATTCCATCCTGAACAGTTTCGCCAACCAGGCTGCCATTGCCGTGCGGAACGCCCGCCTCTACACCCAGGTGAGCCGCCAGAACCTGAGAATGGCGGCGCTGCTCAACTCAGTCGCGGATGGTATCCTCATCCTCAGCCCGGATCTGAAAATCCTCCAGGTGAACCATGCCTTTGAACGCCTTGTAAACGCGACAACGGAAGAGTTGATCAACAAAGACTTTGACGAAGTCGTGCGTTGGTCAAAACCGCCCAAAGGTATCCAATTGGATGAGGCGGTTAAATCGCAGTGGCATTGGGGCGCCAGCAAAGACCTCTTCCTCGAAGGGGATATGCTGCGCGGCAGTCCGCTGGACCCTATCCCGGTTGAAATCACCTACGCCCCCCTTTTCTCAGATGAAGGCGAGCTCCTGAACATCATTGCCTCAGTGCGCGATATCACCCGTTTCAGGGAGGCGGAGGAGCTCAAAACCAGCTTCATCTCGGTCATCAGCCACGAACTGAAAACCCCAATCGCTCTGATCAAAGGCTACGCCAGCACGCTCCGGCGCGAGGATGTCGAATGGGACAAGACGATGGTGAATGAAAGCCTGCGAGTGATCGAATCGGAAGCAGACCGGCTGACCGCCATGGTTGAAGACTTGCTGGACGCGACCCGACTGCAGTCGGGCGGAATCACGCTCCACAAAACCGAAGTTGACCTGACCGCGCTGATCAATGACCTGAGCAAGAAGTTTGAGCTGCAAAGCGACGAACACCAGATCAGCGCCAATCTCTCGGATGACCTGCCCACCGTCATCGCCGACGAAACCAGAGTGAGCCAGTTGATTTCAAACTTGCTCACCAACGCGTTCAAGTATTCAGAGGGCGGGAGTGTTCAGATTGACGGGAAAAAAGTCGAGGAAAGCGTTCAGATCTGCGTGACCGATCAGGGCAAGGGTTTTGATCCAGTGGATGTCCCATACGTTTTCAACCGCTTCTACCGCTCGAACGGTGTCGCGAAGACCACCAAGGGCACTGGCTTGGGCTTATACCTCTGCCAGTCGATCGTCAAGGCGCACGGTGGTCGCATTTGGGTGGACGAAAGCTACCACAAAGGCGCGAAGATCTGTTTCACGCTGCCTGTCAATGCTCCCAACCAGACCATTTCATGAAATTCCACATAAACGCGCTTGAAGAAGTCGGTTCCACGAATGATGTTGCTCTCGAGGCAGCCAGCGCCGGCGCGGAAGACGGCTTGGTCGTTTGGGCGCTGCGTCAAACCAGAGGGCGCGGGCAGAAAAACCGCGTCTGGGAAAGCAAACCAGGCAGTTCCCTGACCTTTACCGTCTTGTTCAGACCGAGCCCGGAGGAAGAAGCTGTTTTTGGACGCTTTACCGCATTGGGGGCGCTCGCTGTGGCAGACGCGGTCGAAAAGAAGACTGGCGCGAGCCCGGTGGTGAAGTGGCCCAATGACGTCCTGCTTAATGGAAAAAAGATCTGCGGGATCCTTTCGGAAACTGACTTTTGCGCGGGGCAGGCAGGAGCGGTCGTTGTGGGAATCGGTGTAAATTTGCTGCCAGGAGCTTTTGACGGTTCGAAGGAAATGAACTATCCCGCCGGCGATATTTTCAGCGAAACTGGCTGCGCTTTAGGCGCGGAGAGCTTCCTGCGAGCGGTTTTGGAAGCTGCGCAGAAGCTGCGGCTTTTGCTGCCGGGTGAGGCTTTTATCCGCGAGTGGAACGGGCGGCTGGCTTTCAAGGGCGAGGTGCGGCAAATCCGAAATCATAAAGGCGAAACGATTCCGTTTCGCCTCTTGGGTGTTTTACCTGACGGTTCGCTCTGGGTGGAGGATGCCGCGGGTCAGCGTCTCAGCTTTCAGTCCGCTGAGATACTATCCGATTAATCTTCTTCCTCTGAGCTTTCGTCTTCCGTTTCTGAATCATCCAATTCGGATTCCGGTTCATCAGCATCCTCTTTTGGGGCAGCTCTCCGCCCGGAACGGCGCGGCGCGCTTTCTCCGGCAGCGACTGATGCCGCATGGGTCTGCTCGGAAAGCTCAACTTCCTCTCTGGAAATGCGCGCGATCGCGGCGATGCTGTCGCCTTCGCCCAGGTCCATGATTTTGACGCCCTGGGTGGATCGCCCCTGGATGGAAATCTCATCGACCTTCGTGCGCAGTACGATCCCGCCGCGCGAAATCATCGTGACCTCCTCGCCAGCAAGCACCACGCAGGCTTCCGCCACTTCGCCGATCGCTGCGCGCGCGTCCTGATTGATGGTTGCCACGCCGAGCGTGCCGCGGGTCTTGGGGATGTATTCCTCCAGCGGAGTGCGTTTCCCCTGCCCTTTTTCGGTCAGAACGAAGAGGTATCCGTCGGGCTCTGCCACTTCCAATGCCGCCACGCGGTCACTTCCGCGCAGGGTGATTCCGGAAACGCCCATGGTCGTGCGCCCGGTTGGGCGGACTTGCTTCTCGTGGAAGCGCAGGGCTTTGCCCTTCCTTGTCACAAGCAGGAGGTCATCCTGCCCGCTGGTCATCTTGACCCAACCAAGCTCATCCCCTTCATTGAGGCGGATGGCGATCAGACCCGAAGGACGCACGCTGGCAAAGTCCGACATTGGCACGCGCTTGATCCGCCCGAGTTTGGTGGCAAGCGCGAAGAATTTGGCGTCGTTGAAGTTTTCAACCGGCAGAAGAGCGGTGATGGTCTCGTCCGCTTCGAGGTTGATAATGTTGACCAGCGGAATGCCGCGCCCCTGGCGGGCTTCTTCGGGCAGCTCAAACACGCGTTCGGAATAGACCTTGCCCTTGTTGGTAAAGAAAAGCATCGTCCCAAGCGTGTTGGCGCGCACAAAGAAGGTGACCGCGTCCTCACCACGCATACTCTGCCCGATCACGCCGCGCCCGCCTCTGCCCTGAGAGCGATATGCCTGATCGGACACGCGCTTGATGTAACCGCGATCAGTGATGGACACGAAAACGGGCTCATCCTGGATGAGCGATTCATCCGAGAGGTCGAGTTCGAGGTCGGGGACGATATGCGTGCGGCGGTCATTGCCGTACTTTTCGGCGACCTCATTGAGGTCAGTGCGGATGATCTCGAGAATCTTATGGGGGTTGGCGAGGATATCTTCCAGCTCGGCGATGGTCTCGATCAGGGCTTTGTACTCGTCCTCAATTTTCTGGCGTTCCAGCGCCGCCAGACGGCGAAGCTGCATATCGAGGATCGCCTGCGCCTGGATTTCGGTCAGGTTAAAGCGGGTCATCAAATTCGTCTTGGCGACGTCCGCGTCCTTTGATTCGCGGATGGTCTTGATGACGGCGTCCAGGTTGGCGATCGCGATGAGCAGCCCATCCAGAATATGCGCGCGTTTTTTGGCTTTATCGAGTTCAAAGAGCGTGCGGCGCGTGATGACCACCTGGCGGTGCTCGAGATAATGCGTCAGCGCGCGTTTGAGCGTGAGCATGCGGGGTTCGGAGTCCACCAGGGCTAACAACTGCACGCCGAAGGTTGACTGGAGCGGGGTGTACTTGTAGAGCTGGTTGAGCACGCGATTGGGCTGCGTGCCGCGCTTGAGCTCGATGACGATGCGCATGCCGTTGCGGTCGGATTCATCACGCATGTCCGAGATCGAGTCGAGCCGACCTTCACGGTGGAGGGCGGCGATGCGTTCGATCAGGCTGGTCTTGTTGAGCTGATATGGAATTTCGCGGATGATGATCGCGAAACGACCATCGCGAATTTCTTCGATAGTGGCGGCTCCGCGCATGGTGAGATGACCGCGTCCAGTGCTGTAAGCCTGGCGGATGCCTTCGCTGCCGACGATGATACCGCCCGTCGGGAAGTCGGGTCCGGGGGTGAGCTGCATCAGGTCTTCAACGCTGACCTCGTCGAGCTCATCGAAACGGTCGATCAGCAGGTTGAGGGCGGCGACCAACTCGCGCAGGTTGTGGGGAGGGATGTTGGTTGCCATGCCCACCGCAATACCGTTGGAACCGTTCATCAGCAGGTTTGGGATGCGGGCGGGCAGGACCTCGGGTTCTTTCAGAGAGCCGTCAAAGTTGTCGAGGAAATCGACGGTGTCCTTGTCCAGGTCTGCCAGGATCTCATCCGCGATCTTGGAGAGGCGGGCTTCGGTGTAGCGCATGGCTGCCGGGGAGTCGCCGTCGATCGAGCCAAAGTTGCCCTGTCCGTCCACGAGCGGGTAGCGCATGGAGAAATCCTGCGCCATGCGCGCCATCGAGTCGTAAACGGCTGAGTCGCCATGGGGATGGTATTTACCCAGCACCTCGCCAACGATACGGGCGGATTTTTTGTAGGGAGTATTGGCGCGGATGCCCATATCCTGCATGGCGTAGAGAATGCGCCGGTGGACAGGTTTGAGACCGTCGCGCACATCAGGGATCGCGCGGGCAACGATCACGCTCATCGCGTAGTCGAGGTAAGCCGTGCGCATCTGATCGTCAATGCCGACGGGTTGCAGACTGCCGGCATTGTTCACGATCGGTTCTTCGGGTGTGTTTTCGGGATTTTCTTCCGGAATTTCAGATTGTTCTGTCATGTTTTTTTCTTTCGCTGCTGGAAAATAGTGCTATCAGCATCATGCTATTATACCTCAAAAAAACAAGGGGAAAGCGGGTAAGCCCAAAAAAGCCCGATTTTTTTACCCTGATGTCAGCGGAGCGGAAAACCCTGAGGCGAAGCCTCCCAGGTTTAAAAGCCGCAATTTAAACAAAAAGCCCGGGCTGCTGGACCCGGGCATTGAAAAATCGGGGATTATTGGACCGGACAACCGGGAATGCGATTGGCGGAGAAGAAGCACCACCAACTGGCGGGCATGAAGATCACAATGACCATGATAATAATGATCGCGATCAGCAGCAGAATAAAGAAATTGGAATACCAGGGCGTGTGCGGCTTTCGCTCCGGAGTCGGCTCAGGTTGGAGCGGCTGCTGGGGGACGGGCTTCGGCATCGGCTGGTAGGCTGGCTGGGGAGCGGGCTGGGGGGCGGCTTCGGCGGGATAGGCGCTGTAGGTGGGCGTCTTCGCCTGGTCGAGCCATTCAAAACTCATAACGGTCGCTTCAGCCAGGGTGATCAGATCGCCGTTGGTCAGCTTTTGAGGGGAATTGATGCGCACCCCGTTCAGGAAGCTGCCATTGGTGGAACCGAGGTCTTCGATGTACACGCCATCGGCGCGGGTCACAAACCGCGCGTGCCGGCGAGAGATTTCCTGATCTGGCACCGGGATGTCATTGGCGAGGTCACGACCAAGGGTGACTTCTGGTTTTTCGAGATAAAAACTCGAACCAGGGATAGGTCCCGAGCGCATAACGATGAGAGGTTTTTGTTCTGACATGGTCACTCCTGTTTTTAGACAGTCCGTTTAGATGTCTGATTTTACCATTGTATTTAAAAAATCAGAATAGGGCTAATCGTATCTAATAAATCATCGAACCATTTTCCAAGGGTGAATTCGGGAAATTGTCAGCATTTCCTTTTGGAATCGATAATCATAAGATCATTCATCGTTCGGACACCCTGTTAGGATGAGGGTTCTGGATGTTCAATGCTGCCTTCGACCCCGCCATGGCGACCCTCACAAGAAGGCTTGATGCCTGAGGGATAGCTGTTTAGGATGTTAAACGATTAAGATGGAATCGCCCTGCTCATCCTATACCCCTAAATAAGAAAAAACAGGCAAAATGAGATAGAATCAACCCAACAATGGAGTTTGATTTAAACAATAAAATGACGACAACGCAACGCATCACGGACGATCTGGAGGCGATGCTGGCAGTATTCCCTCCGGAACTCGCCCAGGCAGTGCAGTCCAAAGATAGTTTTGACGATTTGCTCGAGGTCATTCTCGACCTTGGTCGCAATCCAAGCGCGCGCTTTACCACCGGCGAAGTGGAACTGCGCGGGGAACCTGTCACCCAAGACGACCTGAAGTACGTCACCGACCGCATCAGCGATTTCGACGCGGATAACCGCGCTGGCTTGGAGCGCACGCTCCACCGCATCTCCGCGATCCGCAACCGGCGCGGGAAAGTGGTGGGGCTCACCTGCCGTATCGGGCGGGCGGTCTACGGAACGATTGAAATCATCGAAGACCTGGTCGAGTCCGGGCAGAGCATTCTCATCCTGGGAAAACCCGGCATCGGCAAAACCACCATGCTGCGCGAAGCCGCCCGGACCCTGGCGCAAAAACACCGTGTGGTCATCGTGGATACTTCCAATGAAATCGGCGGGGACGGCGATGTGCCTCACCCGGCGGTTGGACAGGCTCGCCGCATGCAGGTGCCCAAGCCTTCCCTTCAGCATGAGGTGATGATCGAGGCAGTCGAAAACCACAACCCCGAAGTGATCGTGATCGACGAGATCGGGCGCGAGCTCGAAGCGCTTGCCGCCCGCACGATCGCGGAACGCGGCGTTCAGTTGATTGGCACCGCGCACGGCAACGGTCTCGAAAACCTGCTGCTGAACCCGACTCTTTCCGACCTCGTCGGCGGGATTGAGTCTGTGACGCTTTCGGATGACGAAGCGCGGCGCCGCGGCACGCAAAAAACCGTGCTCGAACGCCGTTCGCCCCCTACCTTCACCGTCATGGTCGAAATCATCGACCGCGAGCGCGTCTCGGTGCACCGCGATGTCGCCAGTTCGGTGGACGCGATCCTGCGCGGTTATCCCATGCTGCCCGAAGAACGCTACCGCGATGAATACGGCAAGGTGCACATCCTCAAGACCACCAAGCCGAACATGCCCACGGTTTCGCAATCGCTCAGGCGGAGCGGCAGCATGGAAACTTCGCCCTTCCAGCGCAACGGCGGGCAAGCGGCGCAAAACAAACAGCACGCCCAGCGTTATGACCTGATGAACGAGGACCGCGAGGCGGCTGATGAAGCCGCGGAGCGGAACGCTCCTCCCGAAAAAGCCATTTTTCCCGTCGGCGTTCCCCGCAGCCGCCTGATTCAGGCAATCCGCGAGCTCGGCGTCCCAGCAGTGGTCGTAAAAGAGCTCAAAGACGCCGATATCCTCCTGACCCAGCGGCGCTACTACCGCGACCGGCTGCAGCCGATCGTGGACGCGGAAGAGCAGGGCATCCCCATCTTCGTGGTCAAGTCGAATTCAATCGGTCAGATTGAGCAGTTTCTGGCGGATTCTTTTCCAGGGCAGTTCAGCCTGCGCGCAGAGAACGATGCCGCACAGACGATCGACCAGACTTTACAGGCGATCAAAGGGCTACAATCCGGGCAGAAGTATGTGGACTTACAGCCCGCTCCGGCTTCCGTGAGGCGCCTGCAGCACGAAGTTGCCCGCCAGGCGCACCTTGTGTCAGAATCTTTTGGAAAGGACCCTAACCGCTTCGTGCGGATTTTCAGGGATTGACCTATGTTTATCACACTCGAAGGTCCTGAAGGCAGCGGCAAGAGCACTCAAATCAAGCGTTTGGCAGAACGACTGCAAGCCCTGGGTTACCCCGTCATAACCACGCGCGAACCAGGCGGAACCCCTATCGGGGATCAGATCCGCCAGGTTTTGGTGCGGATGGAAAACCAGGAGCTTCATCCCCGCACGGAAATACTGCTCTTCCTGGCAGCCCGCGCGCAGTTGGTTGAACAGGTCGTGAAACCCGCCCTGCGGGATGGTAAAATTATTCTTTGTGATCGCTACGGCGACTCGACCCTCGCCTACCAGGGATATGGACACGGCTTGGATCTGGAAAAGCTGCGCCAGATGCTCGCTTTCGCGACCGACCAGCTAAAACCGGATCTGACCATCCTGCTGGACTTGGACGTGAGAACGGGCTTGCTGCGGAAGAAGGCGGAGGATGAGTGGAACCGCTTGGACGCGTATGAGGTTCTCTTCCATGAACGCGTCCGCGAAGGCTACCTGAAGTTAGCCCGCGAGGAACCCGAACGCTGGCGAATCGTGGATGCTGCCCAAGGGATTGATACTGTACAGGAAGACCTCTTCCAGCTCGTCCTGGGCGCCATTGAAAATCGTTGAGGAATGACTGACCTTAAGAAGGTCGGATGAAAGGATAATCGAATGAAAAAATTTTCCAAATTTGTCTTGTTTTTCCTGGTTGCGGCGCTGGCGCTGAGCGCTTGCAAGGTCGCGACCTTCACTCCTCCCGCTCCGGAACCAACCGCCGAAGCAACAGAACCTGCTGAGAACGGGGAAACCGATCTCACAGTCGACCTGACCCCGCAGCCAACTGCCGACACCCGCCTCACCGGCGATGACGGCAAAATGGTCTGTTCCATCGTCGAGCCGCTTTTTGGTGAGTTAACCCCCGAGCAGGAAGCCCAGTTAGCTGTCTTCCCCCCTGTTTCCGAAGAAGACTGGACCAAGGGTCCCGAAGACGCGATCATCACCGTCATCGAATACACTGACTTCCAATGCCCTTACTGCGCCATGGCGCACACCGAATTGGACAAACTGGTCGAGATGTACCCCGATGACGTTCGCCTGGCATACCGCTCCCTCCCCCTGGTGGGCATTCATCCCAATGCCCAAGTGGCTGCTCAGGCTGCTGAAGCCGCGGGCAAACAAGGTAAGTTTTGGGAGATGTATTCAGTCCTCTTCACAAAGCAGGCAGACTGGAGCGAACTGACGCCGGAAGAATTCCTGAGTTGGCTCTCCACCGAAGCAGAGGCACTCGAGCTGGACGTGGAACAATTCTCGAAGGATACGGTCAGTGAAGAACTCCAAAAGAAAATCCAGGATGGCATTGACTACGCCAACAGCATCGGCTTGGGCTCCACCCCGACCGTCCTCGTGAACGGACGCCCGGTCAACAACTGGTATGCGGCTGGCATCAAACCCATCGTTGAAGTGGTCAAGGTCGAAGACAGCCTGATGAAAGAGTGCCCGGAATGGGTGATCGACGTGGAAAAGACCTACACTGCCACCATCAAGACCGAAAATGGCGAGATGACCCTCGAGCTCTATCCTAAAAAAGCCCCGCTGGCAGTAAACTCCTTTGTGTACCTGGCGCAGAAAGGCTTCTATGATGGAGTCACTTTCCACCGCGTTTATCACAACTTCATGGCGCAGACCGGAGATCCGACCGGCACCGGTTGGTCCGGAGCCGGATATCAATACCGCGAAGAAATCGCGGACGATCTGACCTTTGATGAAGCGTACATGGTCGGCGTCGCCCGCACCCAGGAACCAGGCACCAGCGGCAGCCAGTTCTTCATCACTTACGTGCCCTACCCTACGCTGAACGGTCTCTATACGATCTTCGGCAAACTGGTGGACGGCGTCGACGTTTTTGAGAAGATCAGTGAGCGGGACGCGGATCAGAACCCCGATGCGCCGGTTGGCGATAAAATCATCGGCATTACCATCAACGAAAAATGAACCTGGATCAGCAACCGACAAAGCATTACGACTGGATTGATATCGCCCAATTGGTGATATCAATCCTCGCGTTTTTCCAGTTCCTTAGCTGGGCTGGGCTTATGGGCCTTTTAGCTTGCCTGGGGGGCAAAAGCGCGGGTCTCAGCTTAGAACCGAGCATGGTGATTAACATGGTATTGACCGCCCTGCTGTTCAGCGTGATTGCCCTGGTTTCGATCGTCAGCACCATCCAAAAAATCCGCGGAGTCGCAAAACCCCGGGGATTACCGCGCAGCGGTGTCCTGCTCTTCTCAATTCTTTTGTTGGTCCCGATCTTCGGGTTGGCGGCGCTTGCCGGTCTCGCCAGCGCCAAAGTGAGAGCGATCGCCTACGCGGTTTTGGCGATCCCAGCGATCGCGATCCCCGTATTTTGGTTGTTGCGGCTCGGCGCGCGCGGTCAAAAAGCCGCGAGCCCCAAACGCGAGTCGGGCTTCCTGATCTTTTCGTTCAAAATTTCAACACCCTATATCCTGATAATCGAAATGATTCTCTTTATCTTTTTGGGGACCATTTTTATGTTATCTATGATGGGGAAGCCGGAGTTCATGGAAGATCGGAAGAGCACACGTCTGAACTCCAGTCACGTCCGCA
>ENA-UOXR01002741-UOXR01002741.1-bioreactor-metagenome-genome-assembly--contig:-NODE-2741-length-15784-cov-9.818043_pt1 | contig 15784 bp, 15 predicted proteins | sample MGYA00238164_ERZ764825 | MGnify/ENA primary metagenome ERZ764825 (study PRJEB28920, sample SAMN05720171) | bioreactor metagenome | isolation source: Anaerobic biogas reactor | place: USA:Washington...
CGATCGGGAGATATTTCCCTATCCAAAACTCATTCTTGACAGCCCCGTTCTTTATGAACGACTGATGCGGCGAATCGGCCCACGAAGAATCGATTTCTTTCAGCTTCGTAAACGGAAAGCGTACCATGATCGATGGAAAGTTAGAGTTGTCGAACATCACCGCGTTCCTGCCGAAGGAGGCGTCTCTGATTCTTCTGTCCATGTCGTTCCTTATGGTTGCGTCGGTGACAGCTCCATTAGCTACGTAGTAATCTGTTATCCAGTCCTCTATCTCTCTGCTGGTTTCAAGGAGCTCGCCTTGAATGTATTTGCCGGAAATAAACTTCATTTCTTCTCACCTACCTCTTCTATCGGTTCTTTTGGTTCTTCTGGTTCGGGCTGCGGGAATATTTCCTTATAGTTTTCTCTGAGGTCTTTCTCAAAAACAGGAGCGTATTTCAGGGCTTGATCTTCGTCCCCGCCCACTGATGTTTCGGCGAGAAGCCCTACCCCTTCGTCCGAAAAGTCGATTTGGATACTCGCTTTTCTTTTCAACTGTTCAAGAGCATCTCCTGACTTGCTTACTTCTTGTGCGGTTATTGTCTTTTTCATACTTCATACACCTCCACTTGAACGGTGTTTGTTTCTGGAATAGCGTAGATTGGGGTCGCAACCTTTGGATTAAATTCGAGAACGACCACGGACTGGGGTTCCAGAACAAACCCCTTCGTGTCTGAAACCGAAGATTCTCCGAACCTCAACCTGTATGCCTCCGAATACTTACTGAGGTTCCGGATCATCATCGCCACTCTGTTCGCCTTCCTTGAAACTCCCGCAAAGATCTCCGCTGCAACGCCCGGAGCAAGGGTCTTTACCCCCGTGACGGGCGCACTGGATGGAAGAGTCTCGTCTCCAGAGACGACTACTTCTCCTATCTCGTTTGTTCCGGCAGGAAGAGGATCTGTGATCTTCTTGATGCCGTCCGTTGACTTGATTGATTCAATCACGGTCTTCAGAGCGTCGAGCGTGGTCTCTTCTGCGAAGTCCAGACCCGAAATCGTTTCCAGTAACGCGCGCACGGCTTCCAGTTTCGCTTCTGTTGCGAGAGCCGCGAGCGTTGTCTGCGTCGCGAAGTCTTTTGCTTTCAGGGCCTTGAGCAAGCCGATCATTGTGTTCAGGGAATCCGCGTCCGCGGTAGTCCCGAGAACCTCAAGGAATGTCTTTAAGGTAGCGAGGTCGGCAATCTTCCCCTCCTCTGCCATTACCTTCGACGCGCCGTCTGCTCCTTCCAGGTACTCGTACGCGTCGGTATTTGGATTGAAGTATTGCGGCGCGGGTTTGCCCTGAGCATCGCCTCTAATGCGTTTCGTGCTTCCACTCATTTTTCATCCCTCCTTACAGATACTTAGGTGTGTAAATCACCTTGTATGTGAGTATTGAATCTGTCAGTATATGGTTCTCTCCCTGAACCAATTCCAGCTTTTCGGGGTAGTGTTTTGTGGTGCCAACGAGAACAAATGGAGTCAAAGTCTCGGTTTCGGCAGTCTCAAGGACATAGAGGACAGTCACGGTCTCACTATTCCATCCGGTCGATACTGAAGCGGAGGCTGCCAACTTTTGGCAGCTCCCATCGGAGCGAATCACGATAACATTTGTTCCGGCTGCATATCCCGAGAGAGCAAGATTCCCCGAGCCATCAGTGTCCTTTTCCTCCCTCTTTATGTTCCTGGTGAGCGTTCCGTCAGAGAGCAGGATGTCTCTTTCATCATCGAAGCCATGAAGCTCACCCGAGAAAGAGAGACCTCCGACTACCTTTTTCTCGGTCTCTCCATCCATGTAAGTTACGTAAGCAGTGCAGAGGAAATAATGACTGTTGCTCTCATCGATCTCAAGTGAGAGTCCGAAGTCTTCAAGTCCCGTCTGAGAGTTCCAGCCGACCGATCTCACGCCCTCCCAATAATTGTCTCCCACGATCTCTCGAACCTGCGGGCCTGTGAGTTCGTCAGCATCAGTTACCCCAAACTCTTCCTGCATGATCGGGGCAAGTTCGCCCTTCTTCGTCAGGTCGATGATGAGAATATTAACCGTGTCTCCTGAATCGTTCGTGACAGTCTTTTCGGTTCCGTCTCCTTCAATGATCTCGTCTCCAAAAGACGAGTAATACTTGTGACCGTTCACACTCGTAAACGAGACCGAGCCTCCGTTGATAACATCGGCCTCTCCGTGGTCGTTCGACCAGGTATCGCCATAGAGGATGGCCGAGGCTTCGATCTCGACAGCCCCAGGGTTTTCTATCGTTCCGCTGCCGACGAAATCGACCTCCTGTTCTTCTCCCGAAACGAAAGGATCTGGCATGATGAGGTTGACACCGAACGTCATCACCAGAGCGTTGTGTACCGGGCCGTTTAACACCCTCCCCTCGACGAACCGACCGTAGATCTTGCAGTTGTAGATTCTATCCGGCTCGTCCGGAAAAACGACTTGCTTGGTCTCTTGCCTCGCTGTCGAGAGAAGCACCTTGAGAGCGTTCACGTTCGTCCTCAACTGTGAAACGCTCGAAGCGTAGATCTGACCCGCCAGCTTTATGATCCTTGTCTTGTACCCGTTGTCGTGTATGTGAGCCCCGTTCATTCCGTCATAAAGCTGAGTCTCGCGGCTGTCTAATTCTGCCGTGTCTCTCTCTGAATCTTGATTGACGACGAATCCGTATGTAGCTTTCAGGTCTATGCCGTCAAACAGTACACCTGCCATTTACATCACCACCTTTACAGTCCGTGAGATCTGAGAGTCTGCTGAGTCTCGAAGCCGACGTTCACAGGCGCATTGAAACTCCAGCCTTGAAGCAGGAACCTCATCGCGCGGACATTCTCGTTTATCTCTCTGAGATAGAGGTTGGAACTCCTTTCAATAGCCAGAAGAACATTCGCCGTCTGTTCGGTGATCGACTTGACTGTGTTCGTTCTCTTTGTGTCGATCTCCTCCGGCATTTCGAGCCAGTCTTTCGCCTTCTCCCAGAACTCCTTCGACCTGCCCATCGCCTCTTGCATGAGAACGTCGATCTTCTCCCATTCTTCGTCTGACATCTCGCCGTCCCTGAGTGCCTTGTCCATTTCTTTTGCTATCTTCTCGAAGATCGACTTCATGGCGGCGGTCTCAAGAAAAGCCTGTATCAGACCTTGCTTGACTCTGTTCCTGATCGTCTCTTCGAGGTTCTCTGCAAAAGCGTCGAAGGTGTCGGCACTCGATAGAGCGTTCTCAAAGTCGCCCTTCATCTGCTCGATAGCTTCAGCTCCAGCTCCAAAGAACCACTCGACATCTGCTATCAGGTTCCTGAGCCACTTGCTCTGAATGTTCTTGAGACTCTCCCAGAAGATGTCGAATTGCTTCTTGGCCTGCGAGAGGTTGAACGTCAGGGCGGTCATGAAGAGTTGAGGAAGGTTCCCGGATATAGCAGCCGAGAAGCCTTGAGCGAGAGCGTCGAAGAAGCCGAGCCCCTCTTCTTCCTGAACCTTCACTGTCGCTTCTGCTATTGCGTCAAGCAGCGGGTCAACGATGTACTGCTTCATGTATTTTTCAGACAGAGCCTCGGCATTCTCGAAGAAGGCCATGATGAACCTCAATCCAGCTCCCCTGCCCCCTTCTTCGAGGATGTCCGCCAGATTGTCGGTCATCCCCTCGACGAACCCGACCAGATCGTCCAGCCTTTCCCGCGTTCGGTCGATCTCTTCTTCTCGCATCCGCGCTTTGAGTTCCTGGTACTTCTCCTCGATCTCGAGCCGAGCCTCGAGGTTGTCTTGAGCGGCTTCAAGTTCCTCTTGCATAAGGTTCTTGAGAATGTCGAGCCTTTCTTTGTACGCGATCTGGGTCGGGATCTTCTTTGCCCTGGTTTCGAGTTCGGTCTGAAGAGTTCCCTGGAGCCTCTTGATTTCTTCGGCCACCTTCTCTTCGAGCCTGACCCTCTCCTCCGCCGTTCCTTCGTAGAACTGCATCCAGTTCTGGAGGTATCTGATCCGGTGCGTTGCCCCGATCCTCTCTGCGCTCGAGATTTCGGTTATTTCTCTCCCCGCCGCTTCGAGACGAGCCTTAGATTCAGCTTCCTTTGCGTCCATGACCGCCTTCTTCCTCTCTTCATAAATCTTCTTTTCGAGGTCCGCGATCTCTTTGTTTATCATCTGAGAGACTTGAACCCTCTCCTCTTCAGTCCCTTTGAAGACATTCCCAAACATCGTGAGGTAGTTGATCTTCTGCTGGTAGTTCATATGTTCGAAGCTGAGGATCTGTTCTATCGTCCCTTTCGCCTGTTCGATCCTCTCTCTCGATTTCGCCTCTTCTTCCTTTATAAGAGTGCCCAGGCCCTTTAAGATCTCCTGATTCGCCGCGCTTTCCACCTTCGTAACGTAATTCAGGATTTCCATCGCCGTTTTGTCATCGACAGAGAAAAGATTCTTGAGGAAGCTGATTCTTCCAGTCTCAGGCAGATCTCCGATCAGTCCTTTCATGAGTTCCCATTGAGAGATCGCGGATTCGCTCAAGGCTTTCGAATCAGCTATCATGACCTCGAATCTGAGTTTGAGAGCGTCCCAGGAAGAGATAGTGTTCTCTTCGATCTGCTTCGTTGCGTTGACCCATTCCCTGAGCCAGGCCGGGTCTTTCGTCTCCTCCCAGAGCTTCTGATAGACAGAAGCAATCGCTTTCTCTCTAGTCTCGACTATCGAGAGAGCCTGTTCGAGTTCGGCCTGAAGATTTTGTATCTCTGGAATCCTGTCTATTTCTTCTGGAGCTATGGCCCTCTCTTGCTGAATCTGAAGTTTCTTGTTTTGAAACTCCCGCTCAATTCTCAACTTCTCTTCGTTCGCCTGTTCGAGAAGCTCTCTCTCTTTCGCGAGGTCCTGCTGAAGCCTCGCCACGGGATCGACTTTTTCAGTAGGTTCTCTCAACTTCTCTCTGAGAGAGGCGACTTCAGTTATCCATCTCTCTTGTTCGGTGAAGTAGTCGGATGAAACCTTTGAGAGTCTGGAATAGATGTTTTCGATGCTCTGGGCTATGCCGAGAGCTACGTTGAGGCTTCCCTGAGCGACCGCTTCATCGTAGAGTTGAACGAGCCGCTCGATCTCCTTGACGTATTCGGCTATCTCGTCCTTAGCCGCGGCTGTTTCCTTTACGGCTCTCTTCGACCAGAAAACGTAAGCATTCCAGTACGTCTGGTTCGCCTGTCCTGCCGTAACGCTGTCCTGATACATTCCACGATAAAGCCCGGCTATCTCTCTGGCCAGCTCTCTCGAAGCGTTCGCCGCTTCCTCGCCTTCCTGCTTGACCGTGTGGTAATAGACCCTCGCTCTTTCCGTGATCTTGTCGAGCACGGTGGCCGTCTCTTTCGTCTCGACCGAGAGAGAGGCTATCGCGTTCTTGTACTCGTCGAAGTATTTCGTCTGTTCTTTCCCGGCCACGACTGTGTAAAGCCAGAGTTCGAGGTTCGCATTTGCAAGCTGCCTGAGTTTTGAAGTCGCCTCCTCGCTCGCTCCTTTCTCCAGGAGAGCGTTGTATTCGGCCCTCAACTTGTTGATTTTCTCGGTCTGTTCGATCTCCCAGGAGATCTGCTCTTCCTGCTTCTTCTGAACGAGGTCGAAGACCTGCTCGGTCGTAATCCCGAACTCTTTGGCCTTCTCCCCGAGGAGCTTGAAGACGTTGTAATCCCCCGTCTCCCTGTACGTAGAAGCGATTGCAGACAGGATCTCCGACTGTTTCTCCGAGAGGACCTTTTCGTAAAGGTTCGCGTGTTCTACGTCCTGTCTCGTCATCGCGGCTCTGTACTGGGAATAGATCGCATAATACGCCGCTTCTTTCTGGGCGAGATCTTCATAGAACTTCTCGAGCCTCGTCTTTGCGGTTTCGTCCGGCTCGGGTACTTTCTTTAGTTGCTCCTGGATCTCGGAGGCTATCTGAGCGTATTCGTCGGCCAGGAGAAGGAGGTTCAGGTTCGTCTTCTCGATCTCGACCGAGTATTCGTACTGCGATTTCGCGTAGGAAGAGAGCTGTTGCGCCGTCCTGAGAGCGTCTTCAAGCCTCCCTTTTTCCATGTAATCAGCGTGTACCGTCTTCAGTTTCGTTATCTCGTTCGTAACCTTATCTAGCTCGCCGGAGAAGAGAAGAGCCCTGCCTTCCCACATCTTCCATGCCTTGAAGGCTTCATTTGCAGCGTCGGAGCTTTCCTCCGTGTTGTAGAAGATTTCCTTCCATGTCGAGGCAAGCTGCCTGGCGAGAGAGATCTGGTCCTCCGTCTGCCCCGAGGTTATCGCCCTGTTGTATCGCTCGATGGCTTCGTCTCTCTGACGGTACAGCTTCTCGAGAGTGTCCTCCGCTTTCTCAGTCATGGAGAGGACCTGATTGAGTGAATAGGCTGTTTCCTTCTCTATCCTGGCGAGATAGGATTCGTCCCCGGTCGCAAAGTAAGCATCGACGAACGACCTAGCGAGGTTCTTTCTGGCAGCTTCGAGCCTGTCGAGGAGGACCTTGTTTTCCGAGCCCGCGAGATCTTTCTCGAGGTCCTGGATGAGCTGCTTCTCTTCTTGAATCCTCTTATCGTATGATTTCTTTCTCGATTCGACGATGTTCTCGAAAGTCTCCTCTGCTCCCTTCCTGATCTCGGATAGAGCATCGAGTTCTGAAGCCGCCCATGCCTTAGCTTGTTCGTCTCCCTGCCTCGTGGCATAGAGTCTGATCTTCTGGGCGGTGGAGTATGCCGACTGAAGAGATCTCTCGGCCATTTCACGGTCATATTCGCTCTGAGAGTCTTTGAGAGATTTGTAATCGCTCATGAACCTGTTGAACACGAGCCTTTCGTTTGCGAGCCATTTCTCCCAGTAGCCCTGCATCCCCGTGCCGATCGTGTCTTTGATCTTTTTGAGGTTGTCGATCAGGTTTGCCGTAGCGTCTGCACTCTTTCCCGCCACGGTCTTGAGATCGGCAAACGCCGTCATGCTGAGGTTGATTTCCTCTATCTCCGAACCTGTTTCTCCGAGCGACTTGTTGAGTTTATTTACTTCATCGTCGAAGTTCGTCAGGATCTCGATCGGGAGGAGCCTGAAGATATTCGCCATTCGATCGGCTGTCTGCTCGGGACTCACTAATCCGGCTTCTTCCATATTTACCAGTTCTTCCACGGCTTTGATCTCTTTGCGTATCAGCTCGAGCGTCGTGGAGGAGATGGTGTTGTTCTCGATGAGTTTCGCTCCGTACTGGTCCAGGAAGGACAGAAGCCTTTCCGTTTCGGTTCTCGCTTCGTCTCCGAACACCCCGAGCTGCCTGATCTCCGAGATCTGGTCATAATACCCGGCGATAGCGTCCCTGAGCTCCTGAAGGTCCGCCAGCTCGTCCTGCCTTCTCCTGTATGCGACCGTGAGGGAATCGAGTCTCGTTTGAGCGGCCTGAATCTGTCTGCCCTGTTCCTCTACCTGAAACTGAAGCTCCTGTTTCCGCATTTCGAGTTCGGCTATTCTCGCCTCTGTCTGAGCCTTGATCAGCTCGATGTTGAGCTTGATCATCTCCCCTTCCATCTCGTACATTCCGATGAGTTCGGGGTTCTGATCGACGAGCTTTTCTATCGCCTCTCTCAGTCTGTTGTAATCGCCTTCTCCAGTTGACACGGCGAAATTATGTTCGTTGACGAGGCTCGTCAATTGATCGACTGAGTTCTGGAAACCGTCGGCCTCGCTCTTCACTCTATTCAATTCATCCGCGTACATTCGTAGAACGCCGTTCGCGCTTTCTACCTGTTTTCCGACATCCTCTACCGCCAGTGAAAGAGCCCCGGTATCACGGTCGAGATCTATAAACATGTCGCGTAACTTGTAGGAATCGTCCAGGATCTCGACGATCCCCCTGCCAAGAAAGGTGAGAACGTCTATTGCGCCCTCGAAGGCCGGATTTACTTTCTCCCAGAGGAGAATCCCTATCGCGCTCCAGGTATTCGACAGGACCTCGAGCTTGTTTGCCGTCGAATCGACCATCTTTCCGTAAGCGTCCTCAGTAGCTCCGGCTCTTTCTCCCATGTCGCCCATGATGCGGTTGAAGTCGTCTAGCTGCGCACCGGTCAGGGAGAGAACGGCTCTCAAAGCCCTGACGTTCCCGAACATTTTTGCCAGCGATTCGCCGTTGTCTCCGGCCTTCTCGCTCAGTTCCGTCAGGAAGGGCAGGAGTCCTTTCGTGTGAAGGGCAGTCTGTGAGAGTTCGATTCCGTATTTCGCGGCTTCCTCTTTCGCTTCCTTTGTGGGATCGAGGATCGAGACAAGAACCTGGTTGAGGTACGTCACGGCGTTTCTCGCGTCGATACCTCCGATCGTCATGGCCGATATAGCCGACACAAGTGTCTCGAGATCAACGTTCAACTGGGCGGCTGTCGGAATGATGTTGCCCAGGACGTTCGCGAATTCGTCGTATGTGACCTTTCCCTTATCCACGCCCACGAAGAGGATGTCGTTGATGTCTGCAACGTCTCTGACCTTCATCTCGTAAGCGTTGAGGATGGTCGTGTTCAGGTCAACGGCGGTCGCAACGTCGCTCATCCCGGCGATAGCTCCCTTCGAGCTCTGCTCTATGAACTCGAGAGAGTCCCCGAGATCTATGTTCGAGGATATCGCCTCGTACATCGCCTTCTCGAGAGTGCTGATGCTCTGGGGAACGTTCAAGCTCATGTCCATGAGAGCCCCGGCATAGGAGCGGATCTGAGACTCTCCTATATCCAGGAGCGTCCATATTCTGCGCATATTCTCGTCGAAGTCGAGGAACTCCTCTTTCGCGGCGTTGATCGCCTTTCCGACTCCGTAGATCGAAGCTCCCAGGCCGACCCATCCCGCCAGAGTGCCGAGAACGTTGCTCATGCCGGAATAGAGGCGGGAAAGTCCCGCCTCGGATGTTCGTGTATTGAGATCAAGCTCGTAGTATAGTCTATCTACCAGCATCAGTATCACCCACATGGACCCCGAAGAAAGCGGCCAGTGCCTGTTCCGCGTTTTCAGGATCTTTGATTTTCTTCTCGCTGTCAACCGAATTCAGCATGATGATCAGCGATTGGTAGGATGTTTCCCAGAAGATCTGATCTATCGACCAGCCGAACTGCGAGAGATTGAAGGCCAATCTTCCCCAGTTCGGAGCCTCGTTTACATCAGCATCTTCGTTATCTGCGAAAAATTTGAGACATCGACCAGCCTTCGATACTCCTGAACAATCGCTTTCATATCGAAGATGTTCAGCTCGTCGGTTATCTCTTCTATCGAGAGAACGTGATCTTTCACGGTCCCCGGCTTCTTTCCGTCTATGATGATCTGGATAAGTTCAGGTACAGCGTCGTAACTCGCAAACATCTGATCGATGAACTTCTTCGAGAGCATCGGTATGATATTCGCCAGGTCTTGCTTGGATTTCGCCTCTTCCAGTTCCTTTGCGAACTCGGGATTGAGAAACATTCTCTCGGTCTTCTGAGCCTGTTCGGAGACGTACCTCATGAGTCCGATGCTTGGAGGCTGTATATAGATCGTCTTTCCGTTGGAGAGTTTGATAGGTTTGGGTGTCATCGACACCGCTTCGAACTCCTTTCTTTCCTGTTCCTTCAGTTCTGCTGGGTCTTTCGGCATTCCTCTTCCTCCCTTCTCAATGTAGAAGGAAGCCCGGTTTCCCGGGCTTCTATTAAACTGTTACTTTCGTGAGTTTCGGTGCGGCGAAAGTTGCCCCGCCAGCCAGAGCCGTCTCGGCATGAGCCTCTACCACGGTAGAACCGTTCCCCGCCGCCATCGCGGTAACAAGAAGCTTCGCGTCGTCGTCCGCGTTCACGGCTGCCGCCACTTCAAGAGCGGTCGAAACAAGTTCACCGTCATCAGTCTCGAGGCTTACAGTTATATCGGTGTCGGAGACGGTCACGTCGAGAGCGTTATCCCCTGCCCCAGGATCAACGAACGTGACTGTGATCTCGTTCCCGTCAGGCCCCGCATCCACGGCTGTGAAATGAACTGCGCTGTTCGAGTCGGGCGAAGCGTTGTCGAGAGTCAGCTTTGCCTTCACGCTCTCGGAGGCGAGCGATACTACCATGAGTCTCACAACAGCGTTGCCGTCGTTATTGACGTTTATCTCCCCCTCCGGTCTTATCCTTGCCCGCGACAGTTCGATCTCGTACTTCACGCCGTTCATCGTCTTCGTGACGAGTTTCAGAGACTTCGTGACACCCTCAGAGACTTCATCAGGCAGGGTCAGGATATCGTCGTCCGGGACCTCCCCGATCGTCCCGTTGAAGAGCAGTTCGAGATTGTCGAGAGAACAATCCGCGAGGTTGATTTCCATCTCACGCCTGAGTTTGGTGGAGATAATCATCTCAGGTTCCACGTCCTGATCGTTGTCTATCTCCACCTCGGTCGGGGTGGTCTGTCTGAAGATCACGCCACCTTTCGTCTTTCCAAGATCGTTGTTCGGTGTGCCTCCGGCATCGCCATAGTACACTTTGTCAACTGCCAGTATGAATTCCGACATATTCCCTCACCCCCTCGCTTACGAGGCGACTCTGGTTATCGTCGGCCCCGTGGTGTGCGCGAGGTTCACCAGAAGCAGCCTGACTACGGCGTTTCCATCGTTGTTGATCGTGATCTCGCCCTCCGGCCTGATTCTCGCTTTCGGGAGAAGCACCTCGTAATAAACCCCGTCGATAGCCTTTGTGGTGAGCTTGACGGCCTTCGTGGTTCCTGCGCTGACAGTAGTCGGGAGCGAGAGAATGCTGCCGTCAACCGTCCCGTTAAACACCAGCGCGAGGTTATCCAGTTTGCAGTCGGACAGGTTTATCTCCATTTCCCTTCTGAGTTTCGTGGTGATTATCGCCTCGGGCTCGACATCCTGGTCGTTGTCGATTTCGACTTCCTGAGCCGCGTTCTGTCTGAACACTGCTCCGCCCTTCGTTTTGCCGAGATCTATGTTCGGAGACGATCCCACGTCCGCGATCTCGATTTTTTCAACGGCGAGTATAAAATCGCTCATGTTGTATTCCTCCTCTATTGCCCGCTTTCCACAATGCGGACGTTAAATCTGAGTTCTTTGAAACTTTCCATCGGCATATCCGGGTCTATCAGGGCAGCTCCGCAGGACAGAGGCTCGAAGTAGTACACCGTGCCTCCAGTTGGTGTCAGGGCTGCCGATAGAGCCGTCATAACATCGTCTTTCATGGTCTCATGGCCTGAACTGTCTATCATTCCGTTCGCGAAAAGGTCGCGGTGCATCAGCACTTGCAGGTATCCTCTCTGGATCGGGAAGTCATACATCGAATTTCGGAATCTGATCACGCACGAGGGATTGGTGAAGCCTTTCGGTCTGTTGCCCTTGAAGACGTTCGCTATCTTCTTCTTGATCTCGACGTATGCAGCTGAGACGAGCTTGTCGTCCATGAATTTGATCATTTTCTCACCTTCCCTAACGCCTGTTCGATGAGTTCGGGGAGTTTCGCTGCCGACTGGGAGATCACGTCGTAACCTTTCGCTTCGACGAAGACTCCGTATTCCATTCCGGCGTAACCGATCATCTTCACGTGGCTGGGATCGGATTCGATGGATTCCGCGAACTCGTCGGCCTTCTTCTGGGCTGTCGGGTGTCCCCTGTCATGAAGGACGTTCTCGATCTGACCATTGGCCGCGACCGCATATCCCGTCGAGTTTCTGAGGTTCCCGGTCCGGTCCTTGTAGTTCCCGGTGTCTCTGGCGTGGTTGGTCGCGAGCTGACCGATGTAGTGCGCAGCCTTCACAGCGTCGCCGTCCACCCTTTCACGAACTCCATTGATGAGCTTTTGAATGCCCGCGAGGTTAAACGGCAGATTCATGAACGATCACCTCCCTGTGTCTGGGATAGGTGAGAATCCGGGTGACTTCGTACCTCTTCGAGTCGATCTCGATGCGATCGCCCTGAACCACGTCTTCATCGTTGTGAAGAAAGAGAGTCCAGTAATCCATGTCTTGAAAGGCCGTCTCGGTCACGAGATAGTAAGCGTTGTGTCTGCCGGTTATCCCGGGCTGGAAGGAACGGTCCTCGATCTGGAAGGTGTGTATCGTCTCGATTCCCTCTATCCAGTTGCCGTTCGCATCTAAATACCCTTCGGCCTTGCGGAATACCGCGACGTTCTTCATAGCGACGTCATCCTCGTGCGCCTTCGATACCTGGCAGAGATCTCGGCTATCCGTCCCTGGATTCCCGATATATCGAGAGTCTTTGCGTATGCGCCTTCCTTGAATGTGTTGAATTTCGAATCGTCGGGGTTTCTGAGAATCGACAGCAGGACCTCCCTTTCCGAGAGATCGAGGTACTTCTCGTGAAGAGAGTCCGAGGGATCGTATGCGAGAGACGAGATCCCCCCTGCTAGAGCTATGAATTTCGCGTATGTGTCGTCCGCGAACAACTTGTTTTCGTCATCCGCCATTCTCAGTTTCAACGCTTCTATGAACGTCATTTCATCACCCCTCTTTTGCTTCTCCGGATTCCTCCTCGACGATCTCCATCGGCATGATGTAGCCCTTTTCCTCAAGCCTCTTCACATCGCTTTTCTTCACGTCGGAGATCTGGCCTCTCTTGAAGCGTTCCTTTCCGAACTTCACGTTCATTAGCCACTTGGCCTTTATCGTTGATTTCTTGGCCATTACAGTTCCTCCTCTCAATAACAAGCCCGCCGGTGAAGGCGGGCCGGTTTATCGATCGTTGCCTGGATTAATCGGTGTGAACGGTAGCTATGAACACAGTGTCGATCCCCTCGAAGGAAGGAAGCCCGATCATGGAGACAACCGTCTCGACGTTCACAGGGATCTCGACCTTCTTCAGGGATGTGAGGGCCACTCCGGTATTCACGATCTGAACATCGGCATTGGCGGAGGTCATGAGATCGGATTCCTCCGGTGTCGTACCGAACACGCTCGAGCCGAGAACTCCGGCAGGGAAGAGGGTGAACACGTTGTCAGGGAAGAACTGCACCGCAGATCCGCTCGCACTGTACTTCTTGTTATACACAGCGATCTGAACTTTCGTGTGCTTCTCTATCACCATTCTGATGTTCTCTTCGGTCTTCATGAGCTTCAGCTCTTCGAGTTCTTCCAGTATCCCGGCGTTCTGCATGAGATACAGGAGCGTCGCTCTCGAACATATAGCTCTGTTCGGCCTGACTCCGGTATCGTCTTCGATCGCATCGCACCAGTCCTGGATGTCCTGGATCGGAGTCGAATCATCCAGGTCTGACCACATCGCGGTGTTTTCGAGCGTTTCCAGGTGGTCGCTATCGAACTGGTAGTCGTAGTCGAGGGCGTTCCCGTTCTCGGTGATCGCTATCTTTCCGGTCGAGAGGAGCTGCATCCTCATTCTCTCGAACACGACCTCGGCGGAGTCGATCAGACCGGCAGCGTCGTCGTAGATGTTTCTGACGATCATTTCGATGGCTTTCTCGTTGCCGCTCGCGATGACGTTGTTGAGGTTCTGCCTGTCCTTCTCAGTGATCATCATCGCCTCTCTGAAGAAAGGCATTTCGGTGACGAGCCTGTCGAAGCCGATCCTGTCTCTGAGCGTCGGCTTGGTGTCGAATGCCGAGGGTTTCAGGGAGACAGGAAGTCCCTTCGAGCCTTTGAGCCAGGACAGATTGAGTCCGAGCTGTTTCTTTCCCGGAAAGAGTGTCGCGCCGAGATAGGGGGTTCTGTTGGAAGCTCCCTCTACCCAGTACGCAGCGATCTCTTTAGCTGTTACGTAGTCGAATATAGTCGCCATTGTCAATCACCTCTTACACGTCGAAGAACACGATTCTACCCGCAAGGGCAGCAACCGCGTCGTCGCATGGATCTTCGTCGAGTTTAGATTTATCTATGAATCCCCAGACGATCATCTGTCCAGGAGCGTCACCATAGGTCACGTCCACGTCGTGGAGGAGGACACCTTCAGCTTCGAATCCAGTACCTTCATCGCCTTCAGCAAGGGGAGTCGCGGCAACGGCTATCGCAGCCGTGGTGTCGGGATCGCCCTCTCCGGTGGCCTCGGCCTCGATGAGCTGGCTCGCGTCGAAGTGATCGTTGATAGCCTCGACGACCTCGGTCACGGTCGATACGATATCTCCGGCGATTTCGGCAGCTCCACCTGCGAGTGCAGTTCCGACATGGGCCTCGACTACCGTGGTCCCGTTTCCGCTGTACGTGGCAGTCACGAGCTGTTTGGCTATCAGATGAGCGTTGATAGCGTCGGCAACGTTCTTGGCAGTCGAAGTTATCGGCCCCGTATCCGCTCCGGTAGCAAGAGAGACAACAATCGTGTCCCCGACGATGCTTACGGCGAGGTCCTGATCGGCCTCGGACGGATCAAGGAACTGAACCTTGATGCTGTTCCCAATCGTCCCGGCTTCCTTTGCAGTCACAGTCACTTTCGAGTTCGCATCCGGCGCAGCGTTGTCGAAGTCTTTTTTCGCGGCCACCGCGGCAGTCCCGTCAGTCTCGAGGTTGACGATGATAGTCTCTTCGTCTATCTCGACCGACAGCGGGCTGTTGATGACTCCAGGATTTTTGAGCTGGATCTTGAGGTCGTTCCCGGCCTCTCCCGATTCGACGGCTGTTACGAGTATTCCAACCTCAGCGTCGGGCGTGTTGTCGATCTCGAGTTCCACGCTGGCCGCTACGGGCGGATCGTTCTTCTCAACCACTGGCTCGGTCGGATTGTCAAGCACCGACTGCGAATTCCCTCCGACGATGGTCCCGGCCTTGACGATGTACTTTCCTTCGTCGTTTTCAACTACGCCGGTCTTATCGACGAGAACAGGGGTCGCTATGAATTCGTTGTGCTTGAGAATCGTCTTCGTGGCATCATAGCTTGATTTCTCAAATTTGCTCATAGTTCTCTTCCCTCCTTAATTGCCGAAGTATTCTTTCTGAGCTTTCACGATTTCTTCGGCCTGTTTTCTTTCTGCTGCGAGTCTCTTTCCTAAACTGCTAGCATCTGTCGGAGCGACTTTTCCGGGCTTCACGATTCCGTCCGGCCCTTTCTTCTTCAGCTCTTCCAGGTGCGCAGCCTTCGTCTTCTCGATGTTGCTCGCCAGAGTCTCAATCGACTTCAAGATCTCCGGCTCGTCGGTTCCGGTCACGAGATCTCCCCAGAGTTTCGGATCGAGCCCTTTCTCCGCCAGCTTCTCCCTGGCGAGGACCTTCAGCTTTTCGGCCTCGTACTCCTTCTTCAGGGTTTCCTTCTGCTGCCTCTCGAGTTCGAGAAGCTCCTTCCACTTGCCTTCAGCTTCGAGCTTCCCCTTCTTGATTTCTTCTTCGAGTTCTTTCTTCGCGTTCTCCCTCGCTGTCTGGGCCGCTTTCGTGGCTATGCGGTCAAGCTCAGATTGCTTGTCCTTCTGGAGCTTGTCCCAGACACCTTTCGGGATCTTCACGCCCTCGAACTCGACGAAGGCTTCAGGTTCGGTCTTTTTCTCCGGTTCTTTCTTCTCGCCCGGCTTTGGATCTTTCTTGTCGGTTCCTCCACCTGAAGTGACAGTCCCTTCGCTCCCGTCTGCGAATGACTGAAAGACTTCCTGGAGTACCCGCCTTATGAGTTCTTCCATTGCTCATACCTCCCTTGCGTTAAGTTACGTTAATGTCTCTATAATTAACGAATGTTCGTGACATGATTAAACGGCCTCTAAAGGCTTGAGAATCGTTGTGTAATAACACCGGCAGTGCGGATGGGGCATTGTCGGCACTTTGTCGGCAGGATACACGCCCGGTCCGAGGTCGTAGAGATCTGCCCTCGCCAGCTTCTCACAGACAGAGCAGTCGTACTCGGT
>ENA-UOXR01002754-UOXR01002754.1-bioreactor-metagenome-genome-assembly--contig:-NODE-2754-length-15754-cov-4.958150_pt1 | contig 15754 bp, 10 predicted proteins | sample MGYA00238164_ERZ764825 | MGnify/ENA primary metagenome ERZ764825 (study PRJEB28920, sample SAMN05720171) | bioreactor metagenome | isolation source: Anaerobic biogas reactor | place: USA:Washington...
AGCCCAAGCAGCAGGGTCGTTTTGTGCACCTCGGGCAGGATGCCGATGTCGGGAACAAAGTCAGGAATGAAGCCGTTGCCAATAGCGTTGAAGGGATCGCTGGGTATGATGATCGTACCTGTCGCTCGCGTCGCCAGCTGCAAAGCGCCGCGGTAGCCCAGCCACCCGGCCAGCGTCGCCACAAAAGCTGGAATCCCCAGCTCGGCCACCTGAAAAGAAGTCAACAGCCCGGCAAGCATGCCCAGCCCGAGCACCAGCAGAATCGACAGATACCAGGGCAGCCCCCACTGCACCATGCCAATCGCCGCCACCGCGCCCAGAAAACCAGCCAGGAAGCCAACGGACAGGTCAATGTGGCGAATGACGATGACCAGCGTCATACCCACCGCCAGCACGGCGATATAGCCCGTCTGGTTCACCAGATTGACAATATTCCTGGAGGAGATAAACAGGCCATCAGTGGCGATGGAAAAATATCCCATGATCACAAAGAGAGCGATGAACATGCCGTATTCACGGATATTCTCGCGCACTAAGCGCCGGACATCTTGGGCGAAGGACATCTGGCTCTCCCTCGGTCGATCAAGCAGCTGTACGGGTGGCGTAGTCATCGCTTGCTCCAATCATATAAGCTACAACTCGTTCGCGAAAATCATGCAGGTCGCCCTCGATGGGCGTGTCGCATACCTTGCGCCCATGCCTCAGCACGATCATGCGGTCACTAACCCGGAAGATGTCTTCCAGCCGGTGACTGATGATGATGATAGAGGCGCCCTGCGCCTTAAGCTGCTTCACCAGGTCGAGCACCTGGTCAATAGCCGCCACGCTCAGCGCCGCCGTCGGCTCATCCATAATGATCACCTTGGCGTCGAAGGCCGTCGCCCGGGCAATGGCCACAGCCTGGCGCTGGCCTCCCGATAGCCGCTCCACTTTCTGGCGGACCGACGGGATGTCGATCCTCAGCCGGCTCAGCAGGTTGCGCGTCTCCCGCTCCATATAGCCGTAATCCAGCACTCCGATCGGCCCCAGCTTCAGGCGTACCACTTCGCGGCCCATGAATACGTTCGCCGAGACGTCCAGGTTGTTGGCCAGGGCATAATCCTGGTAAACCATCTCGATCCCCTTGCGGCGGGCGTCCATCGGGTTGGAAAAGTGCACCGGCTTGCCCTCGATCAGGATTTCTCCCTCGTCCGGAATGTAGGCGCCGCTGAGCACCTTCATCAGCGTCGATTTGCCCGCGGCGTTGTCGCCCATCAGCCCCAGCACTTCGTTGTGGTACAGCGCCAGATCCACGCCGCGCAGCGCCTGCACCGCACCAAAGCTCTTCTTGATGTTCCGCATCTCGACCACGGGTACGCTGTTTGCGGTCTGGTTCATATCCCTATCCCTCTGCTTGCCGATACGGTGAGCGCGCCCCCGCATCGCTGTCCGTCCAAAAGGCCGCCTCCTCGATTTGGAGGTGTGTCTGGGCGGGCCTGCCGCCCAGACACACCCGGAAGGGTGACGGAAGTGCCGTCACCCTTCGCCTCATACAGGCTGACGTTTAATCGTCCAGGCCGGTGAACTCGTCGGCAGGCCAGTAGCCGGAGTCGATGATCGCCTCGACGACGTTGTTCTGGTCGACGGTGATAACCTCAGACGGCGCAGCCGGCACGTCGATGACCCCGTTGTTGTAGGTCGTCGTCGCTTCCGGCGTCTCCCCGTTCAGGAAGGCAATCGCCGCCGCGATGGCGTCCGCTACCAGCGTGCGTACGTCCTTGAGCACCGTCATCGACTGCTTGCCGTCGATGATGTACTGCACCGAAGCGACCTCGGCGTCCTGCCCGGTCACCACGTAGCTCGTCACGTCCGCATCCGCTGCAAACGCGTCGGCAATCGCTCGCGCCGTCCCGTCGTTCGGCGCCAGGATGAACACGTCACCCTTGTCCTCCGCCGTCGCCGCCGTCAGGTTCGACTCCGCCAGGCTCTTGGCCGTGTCGAAGTCCCATTCCGTCGTGATCTGCCCCAGAATCCGGGCCATCTCCTCCCGCGTCAGCTCTGCCTTGTCCTGCAGAGCCACCGCTTCGTCGGAGTTGACGATGTAGAACGTCCCATCGGCGATCTTCGGCTGCAGCACGTTCCACGCCCCCTCGAAGAACAGGAAGGCGTTGTTGTCCGATGCCGCGCCCGCGTACAGGTACAGCGGGTTGTCCGTCCCCGTGGCGTTGTCCACCAGGTACTGCGCCTGGGCCTCGCCCACCGCCACGCTGTCGAACGTCACGTAGTAGTCAACCGCCTCCGTCTCCCGGATCAGCCGGTCGTAGCTGATGACCTGCACCCCGGCGTCCCGCGCTGCTTCCGCAGCCGCTGCCGCTGCCGTCGCGTCGTGCGGCGTGATGATGATCACCTCCACGCCCCGTGTGATCAGGTCCTGGACGTTGGCCAGCTCCCGTGACGAGTCGCCCTCGCTGAACAGGATCTCGACCTCGTAGCCCGCTTCCTCGAACGCATCCCGGAACCGGGTCTCGTCCTGGATCCAACGCGGCTCTTCCCGCGTCGGCAGAACGACACCAACCGCGCCCGTCAGGTCGGCCGTCGGTTCCTCGGCGCCGAGCGTGTCCAGGCCGGTGAACTCGTCGGCAGGCCAGTAGCCGGAGTCGATGATCGCCTCGACGACGTTGTTCTGGTCGACGGTGATAACCTCAGACGGCGCAGCCGGCACGTCGATGACCCCGTTGTTGTAGGTCGTCGTCGCTTCCGGCGTCTCCCCGTTCAGGAAGGCAATCGCCGCCGCGATGGCGTCCGCTACCAGCGTGCGTACGTCCTTGAGCACCGTCATCGACTGCTTGCCGTCGATGATGTACTGCACCGAAGCGACCTCGGCGTCCTGCCCGGTCACCACGTAGCTCGTCACGTCCGCATCCGCTGCAAACGCGTCGGCAATCGCTCGCGCCGTCCCGTCGTTCGGCGCCAGGATGAACACGTCACCCTTGTCCTCCGCCGTCGCCGCCGTCAGGTTCGACTCCGCCAGGCTCTTGGCCGTGTCGAAGTCCCATTCCGTCGTGATCTGCCCCAGAATCCGGGCCATCTCCTCCCGCGTCAGCTCTGCCTTGTCCTGCAGAGCCACCGCTTCGTCGGAGTTGACGATGTAGAACGTCCCATCGGCGATCTTCGGCTGCAGCACGTTCCACGCCCCCTCGAAGAACAGGAAGGCGTTGTTGTCCGATGCCGCGCCCGCGTACAGGTACAGCGGGTTGTCCGTCCCCGTGGCGTTGTCCACCAGGTACTGCGCCTGGGCCTCGCCCACCGCCACGCTGTCGAACGTCACGTAGTAGTCAACCGCCTCCGTCTCCCGGATCAGCCGGTCGTAGCTGATGACCTGCACCCCGGCGTCCCGCGCTGCTTCCGCAGCCGCTGCCGCTGCCGTCGCGTCGTGCGGCGTGATGATGATCACCTCCACGCCCCGTGTGATCAGGTCCTGGACGTTGGCCAGCTCCCGTGACGAGTCGCCCTCGCTGAACAGGATCTCGACCTCGTAGCCCGCTTCCTCGAACGCATCCCGGAACCGGGTCTCGTCCTGGATCCAACGCGGCTCTTCCCGCGTCGGTAAGACCACGCCGACGCGGAACTCAGCCGCTTCGACAGGCTCTTCTACTTCTTCTTCTGCCGGGGGCGCCTCTTCTTCAGGCGCTTCAACTTCTTCAGGGGTCTCAGTCGGCGGTGTGTTCGTGCCGCAGGCTGTGAAGGCGAATACAGCCAGCAGCGCGACCAACAATAGAAGGGTACGGAAAGGTTTCTCGCGCATTTTCTTCTCCTTAAATGTGAATGTTGTGGCGCTTTCGCCAGGTGGGTAGCTCTCTCAACGATGTGGAACTTGCGATACAGCACCTCCTTTCTGGCAGAATCTTCTGACTGCCGGTCAGGCGACGAACAGGCTGGCACCTGATCTGACTCTGCCATGGGGGTAGGAACCCCTGGTTGTTACTGCCTGATCGGATCATGAACAGACAGCGTGGTGGGCGCGGTTGCTGGCGCACTCGGGGTCTCGCGCTGGCAACCGACCATTTCCCCTGTCGTGCCAGACCCCTTCGTTTGGCAATCGGCGTTTCCGCACCGCAGTTCCGCGGAACGGCTACACCAAATTTATACTACGGATTGACTTTTTTCGCAAGGTTGATCAAGTCACCGGAAAAAGGTCGCAATCAAAACTCAATACAGGAGCGCCAGAGACAAAAAGAGCCTGCTCGACAGGAGCAGGCTCTCGCCATCATTACGATGCGGCTTCCACCGCGGCCCGTCCATCGCCGCCATTACCGGCAAACGTCTGGCCCATCGCTGCCTCCAGCTCGCTGCGGAACTGCTGCGTGTACAGCCGGTAATAGTGGCCGCGCGCCCGGATCAGCTCGTTGTGCGTGCCCATCTCCTTGATCTTTCCGTTTTCGACCACCAGAATGCGATCGGCCCGCTTGATTGTGCTCAGCCGGTGGGCGATGACGAAGCTCGTGCGACCCTCCATCAGATGGTCCATGCCCTGCTGGATGAGCGCCTCCGTCAGTGTATCCACACTACTCGTCGCCTCGTCCATGATGAAGATCTCCGGCTCGGCCAGCACCGCCCTCGCCAGGCTGATCAGCTGCTTCTGCCCGACGGAGAGCAGCCCGCCGCCCTCGCCGACCTGTTCGTCATAGCCATGGGGCAGGGTCATGATGAAGGCGTGCGCGCCGGCCAGCTTTGCCGCCTCCTCGATCTCCTCGTCGGTCGCGTCCAGCCGCCCGTAGCGGATGTTCTCACGGATCGTGCCGGAGAACAGGTGCGGCGTCTGCAGCACCACGCCGATCCGCGACTGGACGGCGTGCAGCGTGTATTCCCGGTAGTCGCGCCCGCCGATGCGGATCTCCCCGGCGCGCGGCTCGAAGAAGCGGCAGAGCAGATTGACGATAGTCGATTTGCCGCCGCCCGTCGGCCCGACCAGCGCGATTGTCTCGCCCTGGCCTACTTCCAGGTTGAACTCCGACAGCACCGGCTTATCGTCCTCGTAATAGAACTCCACGTTGTCGAAGACGATGTCGCCGGCGATGGTGCCCGGATCGACGGCGCCCGGCCGGTCGCTGATCTCCGGTACGGCGTCGATCAGGCTGAAAACACGCTCGGCCGAGGCGATGGCCTGCTGCATGCTGGCGTAGACGCGGGCCATGTCCTGCACCGGCCAGAGCATCGCCGTCACGTAACTGAAAAAGGCGTAGATGTCGCCGATGGTCATGTCCCCGGCGTCGATCTGAATGCCGCCATACCAGACGACGGCGGCAATGCCGAAGGCGCTGATCAACTGCACGGCCGGCAGAAAGAGCGCGCTGAGCCACGCCGCCCGGTAGCCCGCGCGGTACATCTCGCCGGTCAGCTCCTGAAACTCCTGGAGCTGCTGCGCCTCGCGCCCCAGCGCCTTGGTCACGCGCACGCCCGTCACGCCTTCCTCGTATGCTCCCGTGATGCGCGAGTTCATCTTGCGCACCACCCGGTACTCCGTGAGGATGCGCTTGCGGAACTCCACCGCGACGACGACCAGCACCGGTACGATGGCAAAGACGATCAGCCCCAGCCGCCAGTTGATGCGCATCATGAAATAGGTGGAAGTGGCAATGCTGGTGATGCCCCAGGTGATGTCCAGCAACCCCCACGTCACCAGCTCCGAAATCCGATCCGTGTCGCTGGTCACCCGGCTCATAATCCAGCCTACCGGCGTGCGGTTGAAGTAGCTAAGGCTGAGCTCCTGCAGGTGGTTGAACAGCCGCTTGCGCAGGTCATAGCGTACCCGCTCGCCGAGGATACCCGTGAGGTAGATGAAGGCGAAGACGGAGCCGGCCTGCACGAGGGCAAGCGACCCGTACAGGGCGACGATGCGGTACAACGCCTCGCGGTTGCCCGGCTGGATCCCTTCGTCGATGATGCGCCGGCTCAGGAAGGTGAAGTAGCCGTCGAGCGCCGCCGTGACCATGCCGAAGAAGATGAAGCCGGCCACCCACAGCCAGTAGGGCTGCACCTGCTGCAGGATACGCAGTATCGTCCGGCCGTTAAACTGTGTGGTGAATTCTTCTTCCTGAAACTCAAAATCGCTCATCGTGCGTTCCTGAAAGGCAAGATGCAAGCAAGCTGCCATTATAGGCAAAAGGTGGCGCGAAGGATAGCCCATCCGCCGCCTTCCTCACACCTTTCCCATCTCCCCCGCCGCGCAACCATCTCCCGGTTGAACCGCCAACCTATAACCCGATCTATATCCCCGCATATGCCGCGGTTAGACGACACGGCCCGTCCCAGCCATTAGACTGAAAAGGTGAGCCAACTCCGAAGGAGCCGCGTATGTTTATCATCATCCGTTGGATTTTCCAGAGCCTCGTCAGGCCGCTGCTGGCCCTCGGCGCGCTGCTTGCGGCGGCTGCCGGCCTGCGCCGTGCGCTGCGCCGTGAAGCCGACATCACCGGCGACGTCGTCCTGATTACGGGCGGCTCGCGCGGCCTCGGCCTGCAGCTCGCCTACGAGTTCGCCCGTCACGACTGCCGCATCGTCATCTGCGGCCGCGACCCCCACTCCCTGCGCCGCGCCGAGCGCGAATTACATGACTTCGGCGCCGAGGTCTTGGCCATCGCCTGCGACGTAACCGACCAGAAACAGGTCGAGAGCCTGGTGCAGCAGGTGCGCGACCATTTCGGCCCTGTCGAGATCCTCGTCAACAATGCCGGCGCCATCGACATCGCTCCCCTCTCTTCCCAACCCCTTGAATCGTTCGAGCAGGCGATGGACGTCATGTATTGGGGCACGATCTACCCCACGCTCGCCGTGCTGCCGGAGATGAGAGCCCGCCGCTACGGGCGCATCGTCAACGTCACCAGCATCGGCGGCAAAGCCAGTATACCCCACCTGATGCCCTACAGCGGCGCCAAATTCGCCGCCGTCGGCTTCAGCGAAGGGCTGCGCGCCGAGCTGGCCGGCAGCGGCGTGCTCGTCACGACCATCGTGCCCGGCCTCATGCGCACCGGCTCGTTTCTCAACGCTTTCGCCCGCGGCCAGCGCGCCAGAGAGTATGCCTGGTTCTCCGTCGCCGCCAGCCTGCCGCTGCTCTCGATGGAGGCGACCCAGGCGGCCCGGCAGATCGTCGAGGCCACGCGCCGGGGCGAAGCGGAACGCACGCTCACCGTGCCCGCCCAGATCCTCGCCCGACTGAACGGCCTTTTCCCCGGCCTGACCGCCGACATCAACGGGCTTGCCAACCGTCTTCTGCCCGGCCCGGGCAGCCGGGAGCGGGAGCGCGGCCTGGACGTGCACCTGAAGCTGCCGCCGGGGCAGCGCAACCTGCTGGGCTGGCTGACGGCGCTCGGCTGGGACGGCGCCCGGCGCCTCAACCAGCTCTCGCCGGCCGAAAAGGAAGCGGTCCTGCAACAACAGGCGGATGATGGGCAGGGCGCCCGCCTGACGCGAGCCCGGCGCCCCGGTCCCAACAACCAGTAAGGAAGGGAAGCCATGACACAGTATCGAAACGGGAGCACGAACGGGCCAGAGCGCATCGCGCCAGCCCTCGTGGGCGGGCTGCTGCTCGTCTACGCGCTGGGAAAACGCTCCTGGCAAAGCGCGGTCGCCGCTCCCCTCGGCGGCGCGCTCGTCTACTACGCCGCCACGGGCCGCAACCCGCTCATCACCCTGCGTACCGGCGGCAGTCTGCACGACGACGGCGTCACCATCCACCGCGCCGTGACCATCCGCCGCTCGCCCCAGGAAGTTTATGATTTCTGGCGCCGGCTGGAAAACCTGCCCCGCTTTATGAGCCACCTGGACAGCGTTGTTGACCTCGGCGAGGGGCGCTCCCGTTGGCAGGCGCACACGCCCGGCGGCCTTCCCCTGCATTGGGAGGCGCGGATCACGGTTGACGAGTCTGGCCGGCGGCTGGCCTGGGAAACGCTGCCCGGCGCCAACGTCCGCCATTACGGCGACGTCACTTTCCGGCCCACCCTGACTGAAGGCGAAACAGAGCTGCACGTGGAAATGACCTACGCCCCACCGGGCGGCGCGGTCGCCAGTGCCGTTGCCGAGCTGCTGAACGGCATCACCTCCCAGACGGTCAAAGAGCAGCTGCGCGCCTGCAAACAGATCCTGGAAGCCGGCGAAACCCCCACTGTTGAGGGCCAGCCGAGCGGGAGGAAAGAGGCATGAAAGCAGTCTGCTGGAACGGTATTCACGACGTGCGCGTCGACACGGTGCCCGACCCGCAAATCCTCAATCCGCGCGACGCCATTATCCGCGTCACGTTGACAGCCATCTGCGGCTCCGACCTGCACCTCTACGACGGCTACATCCCCGCCATGCAGCCCGGCGACATCCTCGGCCACGAGTTCATGGGCGAGGTCGTCGAAGTCGGCCCTGAGGTGACCAACCTGCAGGTGGGCGACCGCGTCGTCGTCCCCTTCCCCATCTCCTGCGGTCACTGCTTCTTCTGCGAGCACGACCTCTGGTCGCTCTGCGACAACTCTAACCCCAAGGCCTACATGACCGAGAAACTCTACGGCTACGGCGTCGCCGGCATCTACGGCTATTCGCACATGATGGGCGGCTATGCCGGCGGGCAGGCCGAATATGTGCGCGTGCCCTTCGCCGACGTCGGCCCGCTGAAGATCCCCGACGGCCTCACCGACGAGCAGGTTCTCTTCCTGACCGATATCTTCCCCACCGGCTATCAGGCCGCCGAGCAGTGCGAGATCCAGCCGGGCCAGACCGTCGCCGTTTTTGGCTGCGGCCCGGTGGGCCAGTTTGCCATCGCCAGCGCCCGGATGCTCGGCGCCGGGCGCATCATCGCCGTAGACCGCTTCCCCGAGCGGCTGCGGATGGCCGCCTATACCGAAGGCGTGGAGACGCTCGACTATAGCGAAAATGACATCGTAGAGACGATCAAGGAGATGACGGGCGGGCGCGGCCCCGACGCCTGCATCGACGCCGTGGGCATGGAGGCGCACGGCGAAGGGCTGATCTACTACTACGACAAGGCCAAACAGCTTGCCCGCCTGCAGACCGACCGGCCAACCGCCCTGCGCGAAGCCATCCAGGCCTGCCGCAAGGGCGGCGTCGTCTCCATCCCCGGCGTCTACGGCGGCTTCGTCGACAAGATGCCCATCGGCGCTGCCTTCAACAAGGGGCTGACCCTGCGCCTGGGGCAGACGCACGTCCACCGCTACCTGCGCCCGCTACTGGAACGCATTCAGGAAGGGGCCATCGACCCGTCGTTTGTCATCACCCACAGGCTGCCGCTGGATCAGGCGCCGCACGGCTATGAGATTTTCAGGCAGAAGGAAGACAACTGCATCAAGGTTGTGCTGACGCCGTAGCCTCCGCGTCCTCCACCGGCCGGCCATCGCCGTTGCCGTCGCCAAGCTCGCGGCTGACCTCTTCCTCGATCTGCGCCTGCAGGTTGTAGATCTGCCGGTAGGCGCCGTCGGGATCGGCCATCAGCTCGGCATGCGTGCCCTGCTGGACGATGCGCCCCTGGTCGAGCACGATAATGAGGTCGGCCTTCATCACGCTCTGGATGCGGTGGGCGATGACGAACGTCGTGCGCCCTTCCATCAGCCGCTCCATCGCGCCGCGGATTGCCGCCTCCGTCTCTGTGTCCACCGAAGAGGTCGCATCGTCGAGGATGAGGATGCGCGGGTTGCGCAGCAGCGTGCGCGCCACGGCAACGCGCTGTTTTTGCCCGCCGCTCAGCGTCACGCCGCGCTCGCCGACCAGCGTGTTATAGCCCTCGGGGAAGCTCATGATCACGTCGTGGATCGCTGCGGCGCGCGCGGCCTCGAAGACTTCCTCGTCGCTGACCTGCCTGCCGACGCCGTAGGTGATGTTTTCGCGGATCGTGCGCGAGAAGAGGAACGGCTCCTGCTCCACGATGCCGATCTGGCTGCGCAGATAGGCCCGAGGGTATTTACGCAGCTCGAAGCCGTCGAGCAGGATCTGCCCGCTGGTGTAGTCGTAGAAGCGGGGCAGCAGCCGCACGAGCGATGTCTTGCCCGAGCCGGTGAAGCCCAGCAGCGCCACGACCTGCCCCGGCCTGACCGTGAAGGTGATGTCGTGCAGCACCTCTTCGGCGCCCTCGTAGGCAAAGCCCACGTGCTCGAAGCGGATGTGCCCGCGCACGTTGCCGGTCGGGTGGATGTCGCCGGTCTCTAGCGGCTCGCGCACCTGCTTCAGCAGCTCGGCCACGCGCCCGAAGCTGACCAGCCCCGACGACATCTGCACGATGAGGCGGCCCAGGTTGCGGATCGGCCAGATAATCCAGATAACCAGCCCGGCGTAGGCCACGTAGGTGCCCACGCTGATCGTGCCGTCGATAGCCATCAGGGCGCCGATCACAAAGCCGCCGATCATCTGCGCGGCGCAGATGATGTCGGTCACCGGCCAGAAGAGCGCGTGCATGCGCAGCAGCCGCTTGCCCAGCCGGTACTTCTCGACGTTCTCCACCTCGAACTTGTCCCGCTCGAACTCCTGCCGGGCGAACGCCTTGACCACGCGCACCGCCGTCAGGTTCTCCTGCAGCGTCGTAGAAACGCGCGCGTCCTGCTCCTGGAAATGCTCGTAGGCGTCCGAGATGCGCTTGAAGAAATACACGCTGACGAGGACGACGAACGGGATGAGCATCACCGAGAGCAGCGCCAGCCGCACGTTGAGCAGCAGCACCGCACCGAAGTTCACGGCGAAGAGCAGGATGATGCGCCCGGCACCGATAGCTTGCTCGTTGAAGAAGCGGTAGACGGCGTCCACGTCGCTGCTGGAGCGCTGGATCAGCTCGCCCGTCGGCGTGCTGTCGTGGTAGGCAAAGCTCAGCCGCTGTAGATGGTCGTAGAGGTAGTTGCGCAGCCGCAGGACCACGCCCTCGGCCGTGCGTGCCGCCAGCTTGCCGCTGAGGAACGTAAAGGCGCCCTGTAGCAGCGCCAGCCCGATGAAGCCCAACGCAACCCAGGGCAGCAGCCGCCCGGCCTGCGGCGTGCCCAGCACGTCGTCCACGAGGTAGCGGATCAGGTACGCGAAGGCGCTCCGGCTGAGCGCGGCGACGCCCACAGCCAGGTTGGCCACGAGGTAGATGAAGCGAAAGCCGTGCATCAGCCGCCAGAGCCCGCGCACGCGGCTCTCGGTGACGACTTCCTGGAGGTTGTATTCCGGTACAGTCATAGTACTTCCTCGTTCGTCACGAGGTCCTCGGGCGTGCCAGAGCCCCGCCAGACTGGCGCGAGCATTCACCCGGCGATTGGCACGCAATTGGTTATTATAGAACAAAAGGGCGAGTGGAATCTAGCCTGATTCTGGCCTAGTTTAGAGGTTGCTCATCAGGGAGTTGCCTGTCGCACCTGCAGCGCTACGAGATCGATTACAGCTTCGGCTCATCTCCTTTTCGACCACCATCTAGCAAGGATAACAATTCTTCATACTCCCTGTCGTCCATGCCAAAGTAGTTCTCCGGCTGCGGAAATTCGCGGGCCGTCACCTCGCCGACGTAAGCCTTCAGCCCGTCGAGGATGACCTTGCCCGCGTCGGCGTAGCGCTTCGCCATCCGCGGCGTGAACTTGGGATAGAGACCAAAAAGGTCGTGGTAGATAAGTAGCTGCCCGTGCGCGTCTGGGCCTGAACCCAGGCTCATGATAATCACGTCGCCCGCCCGCTCTGTGATCAGCCGGCAGAGGCGGTCGGGCACCAGCTCCAGGAGGATGCCGAAGACGCCCGCCTCTTCGAGCATCCGCGCATCGTCGGCGATCTTCCTGGCCCGCTCGGCGTCCTTCCCCTGCAGGCGAAAGCCGCCCAGCGCGCTGGCGCTCTGCGGCGTCAGCCCCAGATGGCCCATCACCGGGATGCCGGCGCGGGCAATGGCGGCGACGCGCGGCGCCATCTCCGCCCCACCCTCCAGCTTCACCGCGTCGCAGGCCGCTTCGGCCATGAAACGGCCTGCGTTGCGCACGGCGATCTCGTCGCTGGGTTGGTAGCTCATGTACGGCATGTCGCCGATAAGAAAGGCCGTGGGGGCGCCGCGCCGCACCGCCTGTGTGTGGCGGATCATATCCTCCATCGTCACCGGCAGCGTGCTGTCGTAGCCAAGCATCGTCATGCCCAGGCTGTCGCCCACCAGGATCATGTCCACGCCCGCCTGCTCCTGGAAGTAGGCGGTGGGGTAGTCGTAGCAGGTCAGCCAGGTGATCGGCTCGCCCTTCGCCTTCTTGGTAAATAGATCCGGCAGGGTCATCTTCTTGCGTTCGGCCATCACTCCTCCAATCGGTTCGTCAGGAAAAGGTCGTGCTGTCAGGGTGCAACCTCCCCACACAAATAGTGTAAGCCCACCGGCCGCGCCCCACAAACGGTCACGCGGCGCCGCCATCAGCCGCACGCGCTCTTCCCCCAAAAGACGGACGCGAGCCGGCCGGTTTTTCTATATGATGCGACCGTAACTTAATCTGCGCCGGAGCCGGCAGCCGCGATCTGGCGCACCAGGAGATCTCTGATCATGCGACACTTCAACCCATTGCTCGTCCTTCTACTGCTTGCTGTTATCGCCCTGGCAGCCTGCACGCCCGGAGAGCCTACGCCCGGCGCCCCCGCGCCGACCACGGCAGTCACGCCCGAGGCTCCCACCCCCGAGCAGCCCACGCCCACAACGGAGCCGCCGCCCACGGATACCCCGGAACCGGCCGAGCCAACGGCGACGGCGGAAGCCGAAACGCCAGAGCCGACGGCCACCACTGAACCGGCCGCGCCAACCACCTTCTGCCCCGAGATCGCCCGCCCGGCGCTGATTCTCTTCCTGCCCAGCGACCAGCTTCTCCTCTTTGACCCGGCCAGCGGCGCGACCTGTCCCCTGCCCGTTCCCGGCCGCTACGCCGGCATGGTCGAGCTGACCCCCGGCGCCTTCTTCTCGCCCGCCCCTTCCGCCACGGCCGGAGGCGACGCCCTGGTCATCCAGCGCTACCTGCCCGACGGCACGGTCGAGGATCTCCCCTACACCCTGCTTGAAGGCGCCGCCGCCGCATCCTACACCGGCTTTACCGTCTCCGGCGATGCGCGCCTGATCGCCTGGGGCTCTATCGGCCCGTCCGAGGATGGCGGTATGTCGGCGACCAGACTGAGCATTGCCAGCCTGGAAACCGGAGAAGTGACGGCTACCGTAACGCCGGAAGCAACCGTCGAGTCCCGCGGCCTGATGCCCATCCGCTTCGACCCGGAAACCGACACGCTCTACTACGCGCTGCAGCCCTACGGCGTGGGCGGTAGCTGGATCGGCTTCGTCGGCCGCTACGACAATCTCTACGCCATCGCCGCCGACGGCAGCGGCGAGCCGGAGCTGATCTTCGACTGCGCCGACAAGGGGCTCTTCCTCTGCCTGGGCGATTTCTTCGTCACCGGCGGCGCCGTCACCGGCCTGGCCTACGTAGACCAGGAGGCGGGCACCCTGTTTGTCGAGAACGGCGCCGGAGAGGCGCTGAACACGCTGCAGGGAACCGAAGATTACATCGGCTACCCCACGTGGGGGCCGGTCGGCGAGCTGGTCTACTACACGGCTACCCTGGCCGAGATGACTGACGGCCCTCCCGCCGCGGAGCTGGGCAACCTCCAGCGCGTCGCCCCGCCCACCGCCCCGGCGGAAACAATCGTCAGCGACCCGGCCCTCGCGCTGCCGATCGAGTTCCTGGATGACACCCGAGTTGTCGTCAACTGGGTCACGGAGGCGGAGACCGGCCTCTGGGGCCTGGCGCTGGCGGGCGTAGAAGGCTCGGTTGAGCTGCTGGATGTACCGTCCGGCGCCTCCGTCGCCGGGATCGTGCGCTGAGCCGCCCCATTTCCACCCGTTCTACCACTCAGGAAGCCCCTCGGCGGCGAGGGGCTTCTTGCATATAGATCCATTTGCTCTGCCGTTACGTAGAATGAGGCGCCAGGGGGGAGTGGGAGTCTGGCGACCCAACGTCACGGGTGCGGGTCCCCTTGAGTTGGCCGTAACAAAGGAGAAAGAAGATGAGTCTCCGTCATACGAGCGCGTTTTGCTGGAAATCCCCAAGCCGCAGAACAATCATAACGGCGGCGATATCAGCTTTGGGCCGGATGGCATGCTCTACGTCCCCCTGGGCGATGGCGGCTCCGGAGATGACGTGGACGCCGGCCACGTCGAAGACTGGTATGAAGACAACGCCGGGGGCAACGGCCAGGACGTAAGTCAGAACCTGCTCGGCAGCATCCTGCGTATCGACGTGGACAACGGCGACCCCTATGCCATTCCCGAGGACAATCCGGTGCTGGGCGACAACGAAGCAGCCGACGAGCAGTGGGCCTTCGGCTTCCGTAACCCCTGGCGCGCCACCTGGGACATAGAGACCGGGGAGTATTACGTCAGCGACGCGGGCCAGGATCTCTGGGAGGAAGTGAGTGTGGTCGAGGCCGGTGGCAACTATGGCTGGAACGTCTGGGAAGCCGCCCACTGCTTCGACGCCGAGGCCCCGGAGGTATCGCCGGAAGAATGCCCGACGACCGATGCCTGGGACAACGAGCTGCAGATGCCCATCGTCGAGTTCCCCAACCAGTTACAGGAGCTGGGCGGCTACGGCCTCACCGTCGTCGGCGGCTACGTCTATCGTGGCCCGGCCATTCCCGAGCTTGAAGGCAGCTATATCTTCGGCGCCTGGACCACCGGCGAGGAGCGCGTCCCTCCGCTTGGCGGCGTGCTCGTCGCCGAGCGCCCCACGGACGGCGCGGAGAGCGGCGAAGATCAGCCGGCCGCGCTCTGGCCCCTGCGCGAGCTGGAGCTGCAGGCCTCTACCGGCGAGTGGGCCGACTACATCTACTCCTTCGGCCAGGATGCCGAAGGCGAGCTCTATATCCTGACCAGCCAGTCGTTAGGGCCGGCCGGCACAACCGGCAGGGTCTGGAAGATCGTTCCCGCTGGAGAGCTGGCTGAAGCTCCCGAGGAGGCCGCAGCGCCCAGCCCGACGCCTTCGGGTGAGGGCGAGCCGGTCTACGTCTCGGCCGAGAACTTCTACTTCGAGATGCCGCGGGAATTGGCCGCCGGAACCTATACCTTTATCGTCACCAACCCCACCGGCGGCACCGAGCACCACTTCGAGATCGAGGGCAACGACCAGGAGTGGGCGCTGCCCGCCCCCGTCGCCCCCGGAGAATCCGCCACGCTGACGGTGGAGCTGGCCCCCGGCGAATACCAGGTCTACTGCCCGGTCAGCGATCACCAGCACATCGGCATGGCGCTGACGCTGACTGTCACGGAGTAAACGGCCCGGCCGGGCTGGCCTGATGAAGAGATGCCGCCGGCATCCCCTCCTGCCCACTTTCAGAGAGGGGATGCCGGCGTGGTGTTAGCGGGTGGAACCGGAGCGGTTAGCCGGCGTGGCCCTGGGCGTCTCCAACGGGTCGGCCGTGCTCGTCGGCGTTGGCGTTCTCGTCGGCGTTGGCGTGCCCATTGCCGTCGGCGTGTCCGTTGCGGTCGGCGAGCCCGTCGGGGTTGGTGTCGCCGTTGCGGTCGGCGTGCCCGTCGGGCTCGGCGTGGCCGTCGGCGTTGGCGTGTCCGTCGGAACAGGCGTGTCCGTCGGAACAGGTGGAGCCGTCGGCGCCGGCGTGTCCGTCGGAATGGGAGTGTCCGTTGGCGCCGGCGTATCTGTTGGAATAAGTGGAATAGGCGTGAACGTCGCCGGCGGCGTCGCCGTCGGCGCCCGCGTGGTAATGGGAGCCGGCGGGCTGGGTGTGGCTAGCTGCGTCGGCA
>ENA-UOXR01002755-UOXR01002755.1-bioreactor-metagenome-genome-assembly--contig:-NODE-2755-length-15751-cov-57.036952_pt1 | contig 15751 bp, 14 predicted proteins | sample MGYA00238164_ERZ764825 | MGnify/ENA primary metagenome ERZ764825 (study PRJEB28920, sample SAMN05720171) | bioreactor metagenome | isolation source: Anaerobic biogas reactor | place: USA:Washington...
GAATGGTGGTTTCCTATCACCGGACAGGTGGTGTAAACTGCTCCGGAATACTCAGCAGATCCATCAATTCTAAGGAACCAGTTAGAAAACATGGTCAAGCAGTGGCGAGAGGTAACCAAAGTTGACGAAGAAAAAGGAGTCTTATTGTACTGCTATGTGGGGCCAGACAGTTCGCTCGAAGATGTGAAGAATACTGCCCAAGCAGCAGTAAGGGATGTTTATAAAAAACTGAACATAACAGAAGGCTGCCCGGTAGCTATCATATTGCTTCATGACGAAGATGGGGCATTGGCGGAGTATGTAGCGCATTACATGGTCCTCGAACAGCTTACTGAAGCCGAGATTCAAAAGTATGGAAATTTTATCGACGCGCGGAAGAAGGGAATAGAAAAATTAATCCAGGATACCTTTGCGGGATTGGTTAGGAATAGGACGATGGTTCTTGGAAACGATGATGAAATCAAGGGCGATAGGTTAGGTGATCAGTTAACTAGCTTATTCGAGAATGTATACAAGAAAAGTATTCCATTCCCGTTCGATGGTTTTGCGGGGCAAAGAGGAAATGGGGGACCCGATTGTAAGGAGTTTACCAAGGACCTATTTACAGGGAATCTCGACAAAGAGCGCATTGCTCAATATGGCGTTCAACAGCGTAATCGGGCTGTGACGGTCATACAACAAGCATGGGGTGCAATTAATTTGGACGGCACAATTCGCCAGATACCACAAAACAAAAACATAGCAGAGATCTTCACCGAATTTGATAAGAACTTAGACTCAAAGCAACGGATGAATATCGGAGGGCAGCTACGACGAATTTGTAGGCCACCATATGGGTGTAATATCGCTTCAGCTGGAATGCTGTTGGCATTGTTTATTGGATCGCGGAAGGAAACCATAAATGTATACAAAGACAAAAGAAAGATTAGTATCGAGGATTGGCTGTCCACTGCTTTTAAAAACAATTTCCTAGCTATTCCGGTTGTAGACAGCACTGAAATAGTGAAGGTTGCCGAAGGGGAAAAAGAAAAATGGGAACGAGCCTTAGAAGAATGGGAAAACGAAATTACGTATACGGGTAAAATTAATTACTTCGGCAAAATAAGAGACTTGGAACAAAAGATGGAACTACCTCAACCACTTGCCTATAGATATGAGTTGATGCTAAAAAATCTGGACGATGCCAGGTCGAAGATTTCCGAGTGGCAGGAACGGGTAAAGAAAACTCAGCAGCTTGTTAATACTGGGCAAAGCAAGAAAAACGCTCGATTCACTATACGAGCTGCATTGCAACTTCTAGAGATTAAGAAGGGTATGGAGAATAGAGAAGAGTGGGATACCCAGCAGCTTGATATGATTGACGCTAAGTTCAACGAGACACTGGTTAAACGAATACCAGAAATATTCCCTGTGTGGTTAGCTGAACTTAACATTGGAAATATAGAAGACTCCGCTTTGTTCAGAAAAGACATGAAGTCTACCATGAAGGATCTGTCTAATCTTGGGCTTCAGGAAGAGAGCATGTTATTGGAAAGGCGGACCGAAGAAGTCATAACTAGCGTCCGAAATAGGGATGAGTGGTCGAAGCTCAAAGTCAATGTTAGGGATATGATAAGAACGCAAATAATAACTGACTCTACGTCTGTAATTACATTAGAAACTTGGATTCGGCAGGCAGGAGACTACCATGAAAAAATCAAGAATATGGCTGAGAGCAGTCCGGTTGCTAAATCCCAAGATGGCTTGGACAAGGCAGTGGATGAATTCATATTGGCTTGTTATCGCCAAATTCAGGATATTGGCAAGAGACTAAAAGTGTTAAGTCAAGTGAAGGAATGTAAGTCATATAAAGACCTTGAAGATATGGCAACCGAATCTGCCACGTTGATAAGTCTGTTCTATCAAAAACAAAAAGAGACTTCGGAATTATTCGCTATTAAATCTGAGATAGATGTAATAAAGGGGCACTACTTACAGCTGGAGGACATGGATTTGGACTCGAAACAGTTTGAAAGCAGCTATGCTGGCTGCCTACGAGAAAATAAGTCATTGTTTCATGAACCACCACTAGTTAATACAGATGGTATTTATGAAAGTATTAAAAAAACCATTACGGAGAAACGAGAAGGTATGGCCTTAATATGGGTAAATAATGAGGTTCCTGATGCTCCTGAAATAAAGTTCTATGATGCTGCCAAGGTAATGAAGTTGATAGATACATTAAGAACCCCTCCTAAATTGTTAAGCAGAGATCAGCTTACCAAGGTTAAGTCAGCGTTGAAGATAGCAGAGGAACGGGCTTCTGAAATAGAAATTGATACAATTTTGGTGCGCTTTTACTCGATGTCCAGTGATAATAAAAAGAGATTTTTAATTAGGATTTATGACTTTTTGAAAGCCAACTTAGATGAATTAACATCATCATAATAGAGGATGGGGTGTGGGAAATGAGTTTTAGGAAATTGTTTGAGCAATGTGATAATGACAAGATGGTGTTGCCTGATTTTCAACGGGATTTTGTATGGAAGACGGATGGATTAAAAAGGTTACTTTGTTCCTTCATGTTTAAGTTGCCCATAGGTAGTCTTCTTATTTTAGAGGGTAAGGGCGATGATTTTAAATCAAGAAAGCTCTGTTTTCCCAAAAGAGAAATAACGCCGAAAGAGGAATGCAGATATCTTCTGGATGGTCAGCAAAGGCTGTCTGCTCTTAAGGTAGTATTTAGCGACATATATAGTGGTGATGATTGGAAGACAACGCTCGATGAGACCTACTCTCAATTACGACCCAGATGGTTTGTTCGCGTCATTCCTCAGAAAAACGAAGAAGATTTGTTTGGTTGGAGAACCCTTTCATTCCCCGATTGGTCTTCCTGGGAACCTCAGCAATTATCGGACTTTCTCCAAATTAGACATATTTTTAAAACCACAAATTTGGACAAGTGGTATCACCCTTCATACAATCCTCCTGATCAAAAGGGAAATCCGAAGAATCCTAATTTATTGGGATTGGACATTGCAATAAATGCATTTAATGAAGGGGGACTAGTCCCATTATTTTCGATATATAAAGATTCTTTAATCAAAGAAAAAACCTTACTTGAAAGAGTACTGGAGATTATTGCGCAAAGAAGAATAGAAGTTCTTCAGGAAGTAGTAAAAGAAGATGAACAAATGTTGATTGATCTATTGCAGAAGTGCGAGCCTGACATAGTTAGCATTCTTGAAAGTAAGGATGATTCTGCAATCAAGTTCGCCTGGCTTAAGCTAAGTGCTCAATGGGTTTCCGATGTTCAAAAATATCTAGAAAGCCTGCTGGAACAAGAGCCCCATATTATCAGTTTAGAATCTAAAGAAATAGGACGGGCGATCTCGATATTCGAGAATATCAACCAGGGCGGAACTGCATTAAACGTCTACGATTTAATCGTAGCAAAAGCTGCTCACGACACAAGTTTGGAGGGATTAACTCAGAGGATTGTTGAATGCATATCTCAAAATGTAAATCTTCCCTTCTCATTAACATATAAACTTAATGGAGATAAGCCTACAACGTGGAATCCGCAAATATTTGGCTGTATCGATGACAATCAACCAATAAATATAATGAAGTACGAATTCCTCAATCTATTGTCAGTTTTAGCTCACTGCGAGAATAATTTAGATGATCTGAGAACCGACCACATAAAGAAGGGTAAAATACTAGCTCTGAATCATGTGCAGATCAATTCTTTTACTGCCAAAACTGTTTTAGCTCTGGCAAGGGCGTTTGCATTCTTACAATTCCGGTGTGGTGTAATTAAACTGCAAAATATACCCTATGAATTGATGGTTATTCCTATTGCATTCCATCTTCGCGACGATGCAGTATGGAACAGTCACGAAGCTTTGGACCGATTAGAATACTGGTATTGGACTTCTATTTTTGGTGGAGCATACCGTCAAGCTCAAAACGACCGGGCTATTAATGACCTTAAAGTGCTAAAAGCCTGGGTGGTAGGGGGTACAAACTTCCTGGGTACCGTATATGACTCAATCCTGAATTTCCAAGGATACTCGAATAAACTTGTTCTTATGATGAAAGACCCCGACAACACCCTTCCGGGAGCGTTATACAATGCTACACTGCAGTACATTTTAAGCCAGCAGCCTCTGGACTTTTTACCTGGAGTTCAAATTAGGCTAAATCCGTGGGATATTGCGTCAAACAAGGAGCTGCAATTTGATGGCACAAATTTTGATCTGAGTATCCAGGATCACCATATAGTGCCTCTTGGGATGGCAACTACGCTGGGCCAATCATCCGATAAACTTAGAGCTGAAAAGACACATCCATTAAATAGTGTACTGAACCGCACTTTCATTTCATGGAAGGCTAATGATCTAATTCGCAGCAGAGCGCCTCTAGATTACCTATCATACATGAATACTATTTCTCTATACGGACATTGTATCCCGCTGCCATTCGCTACTCAATACCAGAAGAATGCCGGGGAAACCGACGATGTCTATTATGAAAATGTGCTAACGAATCGGTTTAACGAACTTAAGAAAGTTATATTATTAGAGCTGGAAGGATTGAAACATTAGATTTTTATTGCCTATAGCTAGACACAGAACATCCCTGGCTACATTGGACCCGAAGTCGTAGGTTTTAATGGAGGGTTTAGCATGTATTCTATTGAGGTTACCGATCATTTTGGGTGTTTTTACGTTGGCTCAGATACTGTTGGCGAGTTTAAAAGCTTCAAACAAGCTATGGAGAGATTTATACAGCTAATACAGTATGGATATTGGGATGGTGCATGGGCTTTAGAGCGATACATAGACGAAGAGCTCGCAAACGATTATGATGATCGAGCTGAATGGGATTGGGGCTGTGGTTTCAATATAATGATGAAAAACGAAGACGGTGTGGGACTAATGTCGAATTATACCACATACGATTACCAACTCTCCTGTACCCCTAAGAGAGACCTAAAGATTTTTCAAATACATGAAGAATGCCTCCCTAAGAGACAAAAGCTAGTTCTTGAAGATTACGGCTATACCGGGGGTGATTCGTTTGTTTTAAGTAACCCCCTTGAATACCAGGATAATGGATTGATATATTCGATAGCCGGTAAATCGATAACCATAAACAACTATACGGGTGGGGAGTCCTTAGTAATCCCTCCAGAAATTGAAGGCCTGCCGGTTACAGCCATTCATGATAGTGCCTTCATTAAGTGTAGCGGCTTGAAGTCGGTTTTCATACCTGGTAGTGTGCTGAGTATCGGTAATGGGGCTTTTTATGGTTGTCAAGATATAGAGTCATTGATTATTGAGGACGACGTCCAGAGCATAGGATCACATGCTTTTTTCAAATGTAACGATTTGAAATCGGCCATTATCGCCGCAAGTGTTAGACAAATTGGCACCAATGCTTTTCATGAGTGTCCCCACTTAACCCTTCACAGTGTTCCTCTATCGCATGCAGAAAGGTATGCCCGCCAAAACAGTATTAAGTTTAAGCCAGTCTCCGGAGTGGGGCAACCAAAGATATACTCTCTTATTGGACCTAATGGACAGGATTATAAGTCTACTACTCCAGGAAACTGGGGAGGCCACAAGGGCCTGAAAATATATGGCCGTCTTGACTGCCCTTCTGCACAAAGACACATAGCCAAAGGCCAGTATGTTAAACATCGTGTGTTTTTTGCTGATGAGGATTCAGCTATAAAGGCTGGTTATAGGCCTTGCGGGGTGTGTATGAAGAGCGCGTATAAGAGATGGAAGGCTAATCAGGTTGAGAAGGGGTAGGGTTTTGGATAGCTAATTAGGTCCGAAAGGGGATTAAATCCCGTAATTCATCCAGAAATCTCGCGTCTATCCCGTGTTTCAGCCTGCGTTTTAGCTCTCGCAGTCTAGCATTGTCTAGTTCGCCGTCAGTCCAAAGCCAATCATGTTCTTCAATCTCTGAATCTAGTATTAAATAATCTATAAGGGCAGATACACCGTCCCTGCCGACGCCGTAATAGATTATACTTGCGATTTCTCCATCGTAAGAAGAACCATCAATTTCGTAGCCTTCTAAATCGGCAAGGCGAGTGAATTGTTTGAATTCCGGGGGTTCTCCGAATTCATTGGTTTCTATTATCTCCCTGTTATTTATGTATACATTGTTAACCAGATCTACAACCTTTTCAAAGACCTGGGACTCAGTACCCATGTAGAGTAGATATCCACCCATGGCCGATCCATAGTTGACATATTTCGCTAGAACTAAGTTAATATCGTCAATGTCAGTAGTCTCCTTGTAATCATCCTTAACCTCGGCTATGACGACCTTTTGTATCAGCGTTAGGATCTCCTGCATTTTGGATTCCAATAAGGAATCGGATTCACCGATAATGCAGCTAACAATACCGAGTTTATCCGACTGGATAGCATTAATCACGAGTGTCTCCTCAATCCAAGCTGTAATTCGGTTAGTTAATTGTCGATTCAGAATCAAGCTAACCTTTTGATATTCGGATTCTATGAATTTGGCTTTTAGATCGAGTAAGGGGTACGCGCCAGAGATTAGCATTCTTCCGCCCTCTAATCTGTTGATTATTCCAGTTGGACGGAGCCATAGTTCCGGAGAGTGGTGAGCCACCCTTCCGGAACCTTAGAGCCACCGTTCCGGATTTCTAAGCCATTGGTCTTAAATAGATCTTTTTATGCCGTATTTTTCCCGCATTGAGTTCTCATCAGAAGTACTGTGGATCTCAATCAGATAGGAATCATGGACAATGCGATCCAATATGGCATCGGCAATTGTTTCTTCCCCGATTTTGGAGAGCCAACCGGCGGGAGCAAACTGCGAACAGAAAATAGTAGAAGCATTGTGATGCCGTGCATGAATGATTTCGAGGACATCTCGGGCTTCGTTCTCCTTCAGGGAGACCAGCATCCACTCATCCAGTATGAGAAGGTGGTATTTCCGGTACTGTTTCATCAATTTCTTGTAACTGCCTTCGTTTCTGGCGATGTCCAATTCAATCAAGAAATTGAGTAATATTTTCCGATAGAACCATTGATGTATTGAATTAGAACCACCTCGTTCTTCTGCGAGAACCACCTTGGTCTTTTTTGAGAGCCACCGCCCGAAGGCGGCAGCTTTCAGATTTAGTTTCACGCCTTTAAGCCGTGGCGCTCTCGCATAGAGATAAAGCCATCGATAAAAATCGTGTAGGAGTCGTGGACGATACGGTCTAATATCGAGTCAGCCAGGGTATCTTGGCCAATATTTGCATGCCAGCCACGAGGATCGAACTGCGAGCAGAAGATGGTTGATCCAGTTTGATGCCTGGCTTCGACGATTTCCAGAACGTCCACAGCCTGTGTTCCATTCAGCGGCCTTAGTAACCATTCGTCCAGGATCAGGAGGCTGACTTTTTTGTACTGTTTCATGAGTTTTTGATAAACGCCTTCGCCCCTGGCTACCGCTAGCTCATTTAGTAAATCTGGTAGCCGGATGTACTTGACGGTAAAGAAATTCCTACAAGCGGATACTGCCAAAGCGCAAGCAATATAGGTCTTACCATTACCGGCAGCTCCCATAATGATGATGTTGTGCTTCTCCTGGATATAATTACTGGTCGCAAGCCTAAGTATCTGGGTTTTATCCAACTTGCGGTCCGCATGATATTCGATATCTTCGATACATGCCTGGCTGAAACGCAAATCCGCTCGTTTGATTAAACGAGCCAAGCGGTTGGATTTTCGGCGTGACCATTCGATGTCCACCATCAGTCCCAGACGTTCGTCGAAGGACAGTTCCTGGTATTTGGAGTCCTTCAGCTGCTCCTGGTAGGAATCGGCCATGGCAGTCAGGCGCATCTCTGTGAGTTTGGTGATTGTACTCTGATTAATCATGCTGCTTACCTCCAAAATAGTCAGCGCCACGGGTGAATCCGAAGGCGGATGATCTATTTGATTCTAAAGCAGCGGAGGGTTTGGTCCCTGCGGTCCATTTGTCCTGCCCGGTTTTTAGAATCGTCTGGATGCTTTTTAGATTCGGACACGGGGTATAGGTCAAGGCTCTCTTACAAGCGGATTCAAGACGGTTTACAGAATGTTTGTCCGCCAGTTTCATAAGCGCCATACAAGAACGATAACCCTGCTGTTCTACTTTGTGTGAAGATAAGATAGCACGCATGACAGTCTCTGTATTAGATCCGACTGTCCTGGCCCAATTTATGAAACGCTCCCCATTCCAGGCCAAATATTGCTTGTGGTTGTCAGGCATATGTTCCGGTAATATCACGGGGTCGTTCTTCTCGCCATAGATGCGTACATGGGACGCAATACGATGGTTCTGGTAAAAGACCTCAATGACCTTGCTGGTTACTCGGAGATCGACCTCGTGTTTGATGTATTCGTAGGGGACCGAATACGCATTTTTGTCCACATGTATGAGATAATCGTACTGTACGGTAGCTTTCTGCCAAGTAGCTAACTCGTATGGGGAAGCAGGTAGAGGCAACAGCATGGGCTTTTCTTCGTCCATAAAAGAGCTTTTCCTGCTTCCCGGTTTCTTCTGAAAAGGTTTACCATTAAATTCTTCCAGTTTAATCAGGATGGTGTCATTTAATTCCTTTAACGAAAAGAACTGCTGGTTTCTCAAGGCCGCTATGATCCAAGTGGTAATAATGCCAACCGATTTTTCTACCGTGCTCTTGTCCTGGGGGTGTTTCACCCGGGCAGGGATAACCGCGGTTCCATAGTGTTCCGCCATCTCGTTGTAGGTTCGGTTGATCACCGGCGCGTTCCATGAGACTCGGTCAACTGCAGCTTTAAGGTTGTCAGGAGCCAGAATGCGTGTGGCACCCCCAAAATACTGATAGGCATGGATGTGGGCTGAGATCCAACTCTCCATGTTCATGGAGTAAAATGCTTCTACATAACAGTACTGGCTGCAGGGAAGTGCGGCTACAAATACATAAGCAGGAATTTTTTCGCCGGTTACATTGTCAATGACGAATGCGGTTTTTCCTGCCCAGTCCACCTCCATAACTTCTCCGGGTTTGCGCTTGATGCGCATGGTGGCTTTGGTGGTACTGGCGTAGCGGCGATAGTATCGGCAGAACTGACTGTACATGAGGGGAATCTCCCCGCTTTGCCGGCATTCTTCACAATACTCGTTCCACAACAGGCTTAAGGTTACACCGCTCCTGGCCATTTCCTTATGAATGTGCTCGCAATCCGGTATCTTTCGGCTGGAAGAAACGCATTTTTCAGGAAAAAGTATTTGCTGGAGTTTAGAATCGGTCCATTCTTCCGTTAGTGGCCAAGAAATACCTTTTTGTTCCGCTCGTTCCATTACCGAGGTAATGGTATTGCGTGAACAATGACAACTAGAGGCGATACCTCTCTTGCTGATCCCCTGGCTGCTCAGCCTGAGGATCTCTCGATATTGGGTCATAAACCGACCTCCTGTAATTAGATTTGCACTGGTCGACAGTGCTATACCTACTATACAGGGGTGGTTCTGGCTATGACCATGTTGGTTCTATTCGATGACCAGACTGGTTCTCATTTAGGACACCGCTGGGTCTATTGGATGACAATATTCATTCTATGTTTCCTATACCTTGGTATGCTGTGTTATTTATATCAATTCCACAGACTGTTCTGATTATTCAAATTGGCTTCTTATTATTTTACCTGAAGGTTGGGTGGCGAGAATCAATCATGGCATCAGTCTTCATAGGCCTTGCCGCATACATTTTGCCGCGCCTCCCACTCATTCCAGGCGTACATACGATAGTATTAATATTCACTACTGCTCTTATCATTAGCTGGTTAGGGAAAGTCAAAGTCATATACAGCCTTATCTCGGTTTTATGTGGAGCGATGATAATGGGAGTTACCGAAAATATAGTAATGTCATTTGTGCTTAAACTGATATCAAGGTCTGTTAATGAATTGTTCTTGCATCCTTGGTTAAATATTGCGGTTTTTATGCCAACCTTATTATGCGGCGGTCTGATATTGTGGCTGGTGCAAAGACATGATTTGGTTCTATACGATCTGAGCACGAAAGGAATCTATAATTGACTCGTAAAAGAGACGTTTGGCTAATTTTGATAATTCTCTCCCAGACCCTGGTAGCAACGATAATGATTAGTATTATTAAAGCCACTGATAATATTAATGTCATCAAAGCGTGGTTGGCCTATTGGGAAGCTCTGATTGTTGCCTTAGCCCTGCTGAGTATAGCTGCTATTTCAAATGTATACCGTAGTGCTCGGGAGAGTATAAAAACCAGTCTGATGAAAGAGCATTTGCGGCAGAATGAAAATCTAATGTCAACCCTGCACGAGGAAAAACATGAGTACAGGCGGCACCTCCAAGCACTACAATCATTGATCTATCTAAATCGCACGCAAGAAGCTAAGCAATACATAGATGGTATTGCGGAGGATTATTGGAATAAACTTGACAACGTATATATCGAGCATCCTGAACTGAACAGCCTAGTCAATAGTAAGTTCAACTTGGCGAAATCCCGAGGTATAGCATTTACATTAAGTTCAACCTGCGATTTTACACTCATAAAGGTGGAACCCTGGGATCTCTGCAGCATAATCGGCAATCTTTTGGATAATGCCATAGAATCGGCTTTACAGGATAAACGGCAACCATCGGTAGAATTAGACCTTGAATTCCAAAATCGAGATTTTATTGTGTGCGTTCGAAATAATGGCGCCACCATAAATGATGAAGATATAGACAGAATCTTTGAAGCGGGTTTTACCAGCAAGGAATCAGTTGGGCGGGGATACGGACTATTTATTGTGCGAAAACTGGTAATGCGGTATGGAGGGGAAATTAAGGTAATATCTAACAAGCAGACAACAATTATGGTGATAATACCGGGAGAAGAGAAATGCGCATGACTTTATCCAGCGTTTCTACCCATATGGCATCCTATTTGAGCAAGAATACGGTGTCTGACACTGACAACAGTGAGATTTATGCTTATGGCTTGGAGATCCTATTGGGGGCAATAATTAAGCTTCTGGCTATACTAGTCTCTGCTTGGCTTCTGAAATCACTAAGCGCCACTTTGGTTGTATTGGCGACTTATGCTGCTTTACGTTGCTTTGGGGGTGGTGCTCACATGAGCACCTATTTCAAGTGTTTGCTAGTGGGATCAACGATTATTGTATGTCTCGGCAGACTTTCACATATCACTTTAACCAGCATCTCATTGCAGTATCTCGCCATCGTCGCGGCTGTCAGCGCGTTTGTTATCTGTCTTAAATGGGTTCCAGGCGATACCGCGATTAAACCCATCAGAGATCGCAGTATTTGTCTAGGGCAAAAAATAAAAATGTCGATAATGATATTACTTTGGAGCTATACAGTACTCCATCTGATCCAATTGAATTTAAATACGTTTGCTTTGGCTATGATCCTGGGATGTATATTTGCTGTCTTTTTAATTACACCTTGGGGTTATCGCCTGTTTGAGTTAATTGACAAATACGTCTTGAGAGGAGGTGAAAACAATGATAATGAAGAGGTTTGTTATGAACACTCTTGCAGCAGCACTTGTATTAATTGCCGGAACAGGAATTAGCCCAAATTCCTGGTTTATTGCCTATGAACCCAGAATACCGGAATCATTAAAGAGATAGGTTTGATGTGAAATGCCCAAAGCACTTATTCTCGAGGATGAAGAATATAATCGCGAATTCATTAAACAAATCGTTAGTGAAATACCGGGAATCACACAAATCTTTGCAACTTCGATTGGTCTGGAAGCGATCGAGTGGGCTAGAGCAAACTGTCCGCAAATTGCCTTGTTAGATATTGAACTCAGCAACCAGAAGGCCAACGGACTGGATGTCGCACGAGAGATTAGCAAACTGAAGGACGATATCTATATCGTATTTGTAACTGGATATTCGAAATATGCCGTGGAGTCATTTGAGGTTCATCCGTATGGGTATGTGCTCAAGCCCATAAAAATCGCTCACTTAAAGGATTTGCTTGGGGAAATCATCGCCAGAATTGAACAAGTAAAACTTATTGAATCAGACATTCTCACCATTAAGGTCAAAAACGAAATACTACACCTAAATTATAATGACATCATTTTTGTGGAAGTCGACAGTCATAAATCACTCATACATTCTCTTGGGACGGTATGGGAGGTCAGGAAGAGTCTTGACGAGATTGAAAGTATCTTGGGAGAAGAGTTTTTAAGGGTTCATCGTTCCTTTATCGTGAACTTGACAAAGGTCAAGAAAGTTAGGGAGACATACGATCGCTCTTACGAAATAGAATTTTGGAACTATCCTGAGATCGCTTTAATGAGCCGCTATTACTTCCCAAAATATAAGGAGCGTTTCAAGGCTGTAACTGCAGGGTGGCGCTAGTGTAATATGGGCCTTCGGTAGTGATTGTTTTGATCGGAGAAACAAAGGCTCATATTGCCCGTTTCAGCTGTTGCGGTTGGATTAATACTACTATACCTGGTATATGGAAATATACCGGGAGGACTACGTGTGACTTATGCTCTTAAAAGCCTATCTCCAGGGCACAACTGTGAAGTACCCCAACTTCATTCGACTCAGGATCATCTACCAATAGAAAAATAACATAGGTGAAGGATCGCCATAAAAAGCCTAATTCCCAATATACAAGTAATGGAGCCGGAGCGGCATCGCTGATTGCAGCCATAACCAGGAGGGCGTTCCGTTCTATGGCAACCCCGAGGACGGGAACATGAATGATAAAACCTGGAATAATGAGCTTTTAGAACAATACAAGAAAAATGAAAAGGTAATTACCTGAGCTAAGCAAGAATAAACCCCGTTATGTAGCGAACAGTGTCCTGATAACGCCTACTAACCTTAAACTTCTAAGCCAGCAGCATATACCTTTTGTATCAAGGGTGCCCAACAACTACGGATTGATTGAAGAATTAAAAACCTGGGCTTTTGCTAAGGTTCATGATAATCCGGTTGGTTTTTGGCAAATTCCCGTAGCCACAATCCAATCAAACCCCGATTGAGCCGCATTGTGCAGAAACACCCACACCTAAATTATCTCAGCATTTTACAATTACAGGGAAAACGCGAGTAAAGTTGGGCTAATTGTATGCGGACCAGGCGCCCTCGATAACCTGCCGGAGCGTAACAACCACCCTGGTTGGGGGTGGTTGAAAGATATCATTATTAGGTTGGATTGTTTCGTATTACCCCTGGTTGAAGACTTGCAATATTACATCGCCCAGACAGCGGGCCGCATTTTCGGCCAGTGCCAGGGGTATGGAATCGGTACCGATCTCAAATAGCATTGCGGTCGGGTACAGGTCCTGATTGTAATCACCCTTGCCCATGAAGATCCCGCGGATCAAACCCGGATACAGTTGGTCGGCCTGGGCCTTGATGCGTCGGGCGTACACCAGGTTGGTCTTCGTATTGGGATTGGAGCGTCCCACCACTATCATTACCCGTGAACTATCCACCCCGTTAATGGTAGTCAAATAGGCCGAGGCCGGGGCGGAGTCGCGATGAATGTCGAAGGCGGCGTCAGGCTGTTCTTTCAGCAACTGGGCTGCGGTCCGGCGGGAGCGGTGGTAGGCATTGCGGTCGTGCGGATCGTGAGCGTTGACGCTATGGGTGACACTAATGCCTGATTTGCGCAGAGAATCGGCCAAGGCGGCCCCCACCGTATATATGTCCCCGGCGCCCGGTTGGGATGTCTTTCCGGAGGTAGGACGGTATGATTCATCGGTGTGGGTGTGGTAGACCACCGCATGCCGGGGCGCAGTAACCGCTTGAACCGGCAGGACCGGGTTGAACAAGGCCGGACTGGGAGTGACTGCGGCGTTGTTATTGGCCGGGAACTTATCACCATCGGTTCGGGTTACAATATCGGCCACCGCATTTTGCCCATCAACCTTGATCACTATATATTGAACGTTATTCTCATCTATATACTGGTCATCTACATGAACCGGCAGGCCGGTCTCCAGGATGGTGACCCCGAAGGTATCCTTGACCACGCTGTACGAAGATACCTGTTCCTCCGGTCCGGGTATCGGCTTCTTAAGTATGGGAGCATAGAGCGTATTTAACAAGTATGCCCCTATCATGACCGCTAGCAGCACTCCAAAGAATATCCATATATAGCGCCGGCTCAATGTTTCCATAAATAAATCCGCCTTTCCTCATACTTAAGATTATGATGTGAAAGAGGCGGATTAATTATTCCCCTAAAAGGGCATTAGAGCCCGATGTAATCAGTTGGTGTCCCAATTGGCCAGGTATTCGATTTGTTCAGTCGTCAATCGGTCTATCTCCACTCCATCGGCAGCCAATTTGAGCCAGGCCACCTGTTTGTCTATGGTTTCGGGAACGTTATATACGTGACAACCAAGCTTGGCGCGATTTTCGATTACATAAAGCAAAGACAGGGCCTGCAGGGAGAAACTGAGGTCCATGACCTCGGCCGGGTGGCCATCGCCGGCGGCCAGGTTGACCAACCTTCCTTCGGCCAGCAGATAGAGACGGCGGCCATCGGCCTGGACGAATTCTTCTATATTGTTTTTCAGCACCCGGCTGGATACGGCCAGTTCATTCAGGTCGGGTTTGGATATCTCCACATCGAAATGTCCGGCATTGGCCAGGATGGCCCCATCGGGCATCACCTGCATGTGTTCACGGCGGATCACGTTGATATTGCCGGTTACGGTAATGAAGATGTCTCCCCGCGCCGCCGCCTGGCTCATGGGCATAACATGGAACCCGTCCATGATGGCTTCATTGGCCTTGACCGGATCGATTTCGGTCACGATTACCTTGGCTCCCAGGCCCTTGGCCCGCAGCGACACGCCTTTGCCGCACCAGCCATAACCGACCACCACCACCGTCTTGCCGGCTGCCACCAGGTTGGTGGTGCGGTTGATTCCGTCCCATACCGACTGCCCGGTCCCGTAGCGGTTGTCGAACAGGTATTTCATGTAGGCATCATTGACCGCCATCATCGGGAAGAGCAGGGTACCATCCTCATCCATGGAGCGGAGCCGGACAATGCCGGTGGTTGTTTCCTCACAGCCGCCTATGATACTGCGGGCCTGTTCCTGTCTTTCCTTATGCAGCAAGGTGACCAGGTCGGCCCCGTCGTCGATGATGGCGTCAGGCTGGCAATCCAGGGTTTTTTCCAGGTAAAGGCGGTAATCGGCGAGGCTTTCCCCATGAACGGCAAAAACGGTTATCCCGCAGTCGGCCAGGGCTGCTACCACATCATCCTGGGTGGAGAGGGGATTGCTGGCGCAGGCGATGACTCGCGCCCCGGCCGCTTGCAAGGTTTTCAGCAGATAGCCGGTCTTGGCCTCCAGGTGCAGGCAGCAGGCCACCGTTTTTCCGGCCAGGGGTTGAGTTTGTTCGAATTCCTGCTTGAGACGATTCAACACCGGCATGTGGTTTTGAACCCACTCCAACTTATGGTAGCCGGCGGCAGCCAGCCCTATGTCTCTGATTATTGATTGCATGTCGACCTCCCGGCATTAGTTTTAAACGTTTAAATTATAAACGACCCTGGTAGGTTGGTAAAGTTATGCTGGTATGGTATGGCGCATCCCGGCGGCATAAATTATAATACAATTGGCTGCGGCACTAACCGCCTAATGTCAGCGGCCAAACAGGGGGAATCTTATTTTGCGCTTCTGGTCGACCATAGCGGCAATAATCATGCTAGACCAATTT
>ENA-UOXR01002762-UOXR01002762.1-bioreactor-metagenome-genome-assembly--contig:-NODE-2762-length-15714-cov-4.493327_pt1 | contig 15714 bp, 12 predicted proteins | sample MGYA00238164_ERZ764825 | MGnify/ENA primary metagenome ERZ764825 (study PRJEB28920, sample SAMN05720171) | bioreactor metagenome | isolation source: Anaerobic biogas reactor | place: USA:Washington...
TCAAGAGGCGGTACGAAGGGTACCATGAAAAGATCAGGGAGGCTGTCAGCCAGTCCTCCGCTGACGGAACAAAGACGATCCACGACATGGTGATGGCAAAAGAGGAGGGGCTTGAGCGCTTTCTCCACTACGATTGGCACCGCAGGGCCTCCCTCGTGGACCACGTTCTGGGAACGGACGCCACGCTGGAGGCGTTTTACCGGTGTGAATGCGTCGAGCCCGGCGATTTCGTTATGGAGCCCTACACCGCGGCAATGGAGAAGGGGAAGAGAACAGTGGAGCTCCTGCTGCGGCGGGACGGGAATTTCCGGGTGGCCGATGGTGTCCTGCCCCTTTCCATCGGGAAGAGGGTCTCCGTCGGGGAAGGGACCGCGGAATTCACCGTTGACTATGATCTTGCGGGGGATGTGAATGTCCCCTTCCTCTTCGGGGTGGAGTTCAACTTCGCCTTTCTGGGAAGCGGAGGGGACCGTTACCTGGAGACAGAGAGGGGCAGATATCCGCTGACGCTCCAGGATATCCTCGGGCCGGCCGCGAACCTGAGGTTCCATGACCCCTACCAGGACATCGAGGTCTTCCTGGAACTTGGGGAGGCCGCGGAACTCTGGACCTTTCCCGTTGAGGTCGTCTCCCTTTCGGAAAACGGTTTCGAGCGCAATTATCAGAGCACCATGGTCATGCCTGTCTGGCGCGTCGACCTTGCCAGTGGCCCGAGGCACATCTCTCTCAAGGTCCGGATGGATAAGGCCCGTCAGGCCTGACCTCACGTGCGGTCTCAGCCAATAATGGAACGCTGAACGGACGAGGAGGCCAATGCCCAGGGTTTCCGTCATCATCACAACCTTCAACCGCCGTCACTTCCTTAAAGAAGCCCTCGCATCGGTCCTGGCCCAGGATTACCGGGACAAGGAGATCATCGTGGTCGACGACGGATCCACGGACGGGTCACGGGACGAGGTCGCCGGACTCCCGGTGAGGTACGCCTGGAAAGAGAACGGCGGGATCTCGAGCGCCAGGAACGCGGGGCTCGCAATTGCCCGCGGCGACTACATTGCCTTTCTCGATGTCGACGATCTCTGGAAGAAGAAGAAGCTTTCCATCCAGATGGACGAAATGGAGCAAACGGGCACGCCGCTCACCTACACGGACGAGATATGGATACGCAACGGGGAAAGGCTCAACCAGAGACTGCGGCACCGCAAGTTCTCGGGGGAGATCTTCGAACACTGCCTGCCCCTGTGCATCATCAGCGCGTCGTCGGCGGTCATCCACCGGGGTGTTTTCGATGCCGTGGGTGCTTTCGATGAGTCCCTGCCCGTTTGCGAGGACTACGACATGTGGCTCCGTATCACCGCACGGTTCCCTGTGACCTTCATCGAAAGGCAGCTCATCATCAAGCGGGGAGGCCATCCCGATCAGCTTTCACGGGCCTATGACGGTATGGACCGATTCAGGATAGCGAGCATCGTGAAGGTCCTCGATAGCGGCGCCCTGTCTCACGGACAGACCCGGAAGGCGATCGAGGAGCTCCGAGCAAAATGCCGCATTTACGGGGTCGGTGCCATGAAAAGAGGCAAGAAGGAAGAAGGGGAGCGCTATCTCAAACTGGCATCGGTCTATGAAGAAAGAGCGACCCCGGGGAAACAGATCAGTTCAGGTTCTTGATCTCCGCGTCTATCCTGGCCTTGTGTGTAACGGTATCGGAGATTATCTCCTTCATGAGACCGAGATATTCGGTGTCACCGGTCTTGACGATCTCGCCATAACGTTGTTCCATGATCGATTGTTCCAGGTCCCGGGCCAGAAAGAGGGCGTTTCTCCTCTGGAGGGCGCCCGTCCTTACCTTCTCCGTATTGCCTCTGATACCCTTGACGAAGGTTTGGACGGCCACAATGTTGAAGGGGCGGCCCCTCTCGAAGCGCTCCGGTTTTTGGGTGATGATGTCCTTCATTCTCTCGATATTGCGCGCGTGTCTATTCTCTTCCTCCTCAATGCCGGACCAGAAAGCTCGCGTATCCTGCCAGGCCTCACCGCAGACATGATAAAGCTCCGCGAGCGCCGATTCCGCCTCCGCCATAAAGGACAGGACGTTCAAGATACCGCTCAATTCTCCCGATGTCGTCAGATCCATAGCCACCTCGTTGCTTCGCCGGGCATCTCTTCCGGTGCCTGCCCCGGCGGTATCGTTGAAAAACTACCAGAAGCGGCGAACATATTCAACGCTAAAGATGGGGCATCGAGCCACCGGACTTGAGAAATGGGACAGAAACCTGTATATTTATCAATGCTTTCAGGTGAAGTTCAAACCTTTCTCACGAAAAAGGAGCCCACGTATGCCCTATGACGCGACAAAGATGGCGGACTGGCAGATATCCGAGGCCGCCGAGGAGAGGATGAAGAGTATCCAGCAACTCAGCGATGAGATGGGTCTCGGTGATGGCGAGGTCATACCGTACGGCAAGGTGGGACGACTGAATTATGCCGCGATCATGCAGCGCATGGGGGAGAGGGCGAACGGAAAGTACATAGACGTCACGGCCATAACCCCCACTCCCCTCGGTGAAGGCAAGACGACAACAACGGTCGGTCTTCTCGAGGGGCTGGGAAAGAGGGGCCGAAATGTGGGAGGGGCCATTCGACAGCCCTCGACAGGTCCGACGATGAACGTCAAGGGGAGCGCGGGAGGCGGAGGAAACGCTCAGGTCGTGCCGCTGACGGAGTTCTCCCTGGGTCTGACCGGTGACATAGACCGCATCATGAACGCCCATAACATCGCCATGGTCGCCCTCACCGCGCGGATGCAGCACGAACGCAACTACGGTGACAGCGAGCTGGCGAAGAGAGGTCTTAAGCGTCTCGACGTGGACCCCACCAATATCCAGATGGGATGGGTCATAGACTTCTGCGCCCAGGCGCTCCGCAACATTGTCGTCGGGATGGGTGGAAGGATGGATGGCTTCACGATGCAATCCCATTTCGATATCGGGGTCAGCTCCGAACTCATGGCCATCCTGTCTATCGTGCGGGACCTCAAGGACCTGCGCAAACGTATCGGCGAGATCACCGTCGCCTACCGCAAGAATGGTGAGCCTGTCACCACCGAGGACCTCGAGGTGGCAGGGGCGATGTGCGCCATCATGAAGGACACCATCAACCCCACCCTCCTGCAGACCGTGGAAGGCCAACCCATCATGGTACATGCCGGACCCTTCGGGAACATAGCCATCGGGCAATCGTCGATCATCGCCGACCTTTTGGGTCTTAAGCTTTTCGACTACCACGTCACCGAGAGTGGTTTTGGCGCGGACATCGGTTTTGAGAAGTTCTGGAACGTGAAGTGCAGACTGAGCGGTCTCAAACCCAGTGTCTCGGTGATCACCGCGACCATACGGGCCCTCAAGATGCATGGCGGAGGGCCGCGTGTGGCGCCGGGCATCCCGCTGCCGCAGGAATACACCCGGGAAGACCTGGGGCTGCTGGAGAAAGGTATCCCGAACCTCCTTCACCATGTGCGGATAGTCAAGATGTCCGGGATCAAGCCCGTGGTGTGTATAAACAGGTTTACGACGGACACGGATGACGAGATCGCGCTGGTGAGAAGGCACGCGGAGGCCGAGGGCGCTCGCGTTGCCGTATCGGAGCAGTGGCTGAAGGGCGGAGAGGGGGCTCTGGAGCTTGCCGACGCCGTTATCGACGCCTGCGATGAAAAGGTCGAGTTCGGATATCTTTATCCCCTTGAGATGCCTCTTATGCAAAGGGTCGACGTGATAGCGAAGAACATCTACGGTGCCGACGGCGTTCTGTGGATCCCCGAGGCGGAGGAGAAGGCGCGGCGCCTGGAGACGGATCCGGGGAAGAGCGACTATTACACCGTGATGGTCAAGAGCCACCTCAGCCTCTCCCACAAACCGGAGCTCAAGGGTGTCCCGAAAGGCTGGAGGCTTCCCGTCCGGGATATCCTTGTCTTCACCGGGGCGCGGTTCCTCTGCCCCGTCACCGGGGCCATAAGCCTCATGCCCGGCACCAGCTCCGACCCGGCCTTCCGCAGGATCGACGTCGACGTGGAGACGGGAAAAGTAAAGGGTCTTTTCTAGCGAAAAGCCCGAAAAGACCGTTCAAGAGTTCAAAAGTTCAAGGGTTCAAAGGTAAGACCCTTGAGACAGGGAACCTGCACCGTGTCACGTGCAGGCTCCCTGTCTCAAGACAATTCGCACAACGGTCGAAGGCATCCGGTGTTTTTTTCTTTTTACTCTTGAACTCTTGAACCCTTGAACCTTCTTTACTGTATTTCCCCCGTCTTCACGGAGAAGAGATAGGCCTGGTCGTCGTGGGTCTTGATGAGTATCGTGCCCTCTTTGTCGTTGTACTTCAATTCCTTCTGCCAGAAGAAATGGCTCACGGTGTGCTTTAGCTTCAACTGGTTCTTGATAAGGTCCCTGATGAGGTAGCTTTTCAGCTCCTTTCCGTTCTCGTAGAAGGCGAGCGCCAACTGCTCGACAGATGATGCCCAGGGCCCCATGCGGACGATGTGGCGGCCGTCCGAACTGGGGTAGACGGAGAAGGAATACCAGTGGACGGTCCACAGGGGGGTAGCGGAACCATCGTTCCTGTAAAGCCCCGATGTCGTGTAAGTTTTTCTCAGCTCCGGGTCTTTGCTCACCCATCTCTCCGGTGGAGCGAGCATCACGAAGATGTACTGTCCGTCCTCTGTCTCCTTCGCGTAATCGCGGGGAGGGGCGGGCGTATCGGCAAAGGCTGGAAGGCACAGCGCCAGGGACAGGACGATCAGCTGAAGGGCAAAGATGGATCTAACGGCGGCACTCATGGTCATTTCCTCCCGGATAATGTAGGAACCGGCCTATAGAGTACTACGATCGGCGGGACCAACACAAGGCCGGCGACCGTCATTCCACGGCTCCGATGTAGCGCAGGGACCCAGCTCTCCCGGAGAGGCACGACCAATCTGCCATTTTCCGTACCTGCCGGGAGAGGATCTCTTCCAGCCTTTCCTTTTGCTTATCGGCCATCTCCGCCCCCGTTCCTCTTGAGCTCCTCCACGACCTCATCCGTCGAGCGGACGTCTCCGAAGAAGAGTGTGATATTCTTCAGCGCGTTCCTGAGGAGGGCTGTGTCGGGTGAGGCTGTGGCGTCGGCGACGACCGTCACTTCGTAGTCAAGCTGCATGGCGTCCCTCGCGGTGGACTCGACGCAGACATTTGCCGCGACGCCTGTTATGATGAGCTGGGTCCTGTGCAGACTGTCCAGTTTCTGCCTGAGCTCCGGCGGGTTGGACAGGAATGCGCTGTAACGGTTCTTGAACACGATGTGGTCCCTGACGGGATCGACGTGCATGTCCCGAAATATCTCCGTGCCCTTTCCCTTGTTGCATATGGCCTTCACGTGGTCTTTGTTGTGGAATGCCCCATAGAGGCCTCCGGTGTCGCCTTCCGGCCCGCAGGTGATGTTCTGCCGCACCCATATCACGGGAACCCCCAGGGACCGGCAGTGATCCGCGAGGTTGTTGGTACGCGCTACGGTGGAGGCGATGCCGGACATGGGTGCTTCCCCGGAGGGCGCGCAGGAGAAGTTCTGCATGTCGATGATGACAAGGGCGGCTCTTGAAGGATCGAGATGGAAGATCTGCGCAGACCGTCCCGTCTGCTTGAGGGCAGGGGCAGTTTCCCGGCGGAGTTCCTCGAGCACTCCCTCTTTCGCGTCGCCGCCGGCCCCAAGGGTGACGACAGCGAAGCTCATCAGGCATCCCAGAACCTGGAGGGCAAGAATCGTTCCGGATACGGTCTTCATGGAGACTCCTCCTTTATTGGTGTGCCGTCGATACGCTTAAGGCGCGTATCAGGCTCTCGTCCGGTTGTCGTGAACTCCTAATTCTCTCCGTATTTCCACAGGCATGCAAGAAAAAATACACGTAACGGCCGGGGATGACAGGTTTGGCCCGGGGGTATTCCCCTGCGGGTTATCTTCCTTTATAATAGTCTGCAGGGCAGGGTGGTGCAGGCACGGATGAAGGGAACAAGGAAGACAGCGGCGCTGGCAGTGATGCTTCTCATGGCAATGGCGGTTGCGGGGTGTGATGTGCTGCAGGACCATTTCCTGTACTTTCCCGATCACGTCCGGCCCTCCGCCGGATCCCTGACGCAGCGGGGCCTGGCGTTCTGGATGGTGTCGGAGAATGATTACCGGGGACTTGTCAGCGCACCGGAAACGGACACCCCGGCAGGCACGGTCATCGTCTTCCACGGCAACGCGGGCAAGGCTGCCGACCGAGGGTTCTACGCGAAGACGCTCGTTCCTCTCAACTATCGCGTCATCCTCGCCGAGTATCCGGGTTACGGGGGGCGGCCAGGGAGCCGGGGAGAGGATCAATTCGTGAAGGATGCCCGCCGGACCGTCGAGGCTGCCTTCGCGGAGTACGGCGCGCCCATCTATCTGCTGGGAGAATCACTCGGCTGCGGTGTTGTGGCCGCGGTGGCCGGCAGGTCGCCGGTACCCGTGGAAGGGATCGTTCTTTTCACGCCCTGGGACAGCCTCCTGTCCGTGGCGGCTTCGCACGCGCCCGCTTTCATTGCCCGGCTTGTTCTGAAGGACCGTTACGACAGCGTGGCGAACCTGGCGACCTTTGGCGGTAAGACGGCGATCATCGGTGCCGAGCGCGATGACATCATCCCCGTGGGGCACGCTGAGGCCCTCTATGCTTCGATTCCCGGAAGGAAGCGGATGTGGACCATAAAGGGTGCCGGGCACAATGATTGGCCCATGTTCGCGAGCGATGCGATGTTGAGAGAGATAATGGATTTTGTAGTGAAATAGCGCCGGGGAACCTTCATCTTCCTCTTTGGCCGTGCCGCTGCCGGTCCAGCCTCAGCCGGGACGTCAGTCATGCTATTATGGCTTGTAGGCGTTTCACCCACATCTAATTCATCCCCATCCCGATACCAAAGACTCAGGATTTATTCTAACCTGATACTGTGGGATTGGTAACTGATGAGAGAATGCGGCTGTGAGTGCCGCATCGGTAAATCTGAAGGACAAGGAGAAGAAGAATGGCAAACGCTAACGAAACCGATTTCTACGACAAAGTATTTCCTGTTCCTGACAGGGTAAGGGAAAAATCGTACATCAAGAGCAGGGAAGAGTACGAAAAGCTCTACAAGGAGTCCATCGAAAACCCTGACGCCTTCTGGGCGAAAGAGGCCGAAAAACGGCTTACCTGGTTCAAACCCTTTGACAAGAAAAAGATCTCCGACTGGTCTTTCGGCGACGACCTGCACGTGAAATGGTTTGAGGGCGGCAAGCTGAACGCCAGCTACAACTGCCTCGACCGGCACCTGGAGACGAAGAAGAACAAAGCGGCCATCATCTTTGAAGGCAACGACCCCAATGACTGGAAGGTCTTCACCTACTGGGACCTGTACCGGGAAGTGAACAGGTTCGCCAACGTCCTGAAGGGCCTCGGCCTCAAAAAGGGTGATGTCGCTTCGATCTATCTCCCCATGATCCCCGAACTCGTCATCTCCATGCTTGCCTGCGCCAGGATAGGCGTGGTGCACGCCATCGTCTTCGGCGGTTTCTCGGCGGAGGCCTTGAGAGACAGGATCAACGACTGCAAATCCACAGTGCTCATCACCTGCGACGGTACCTACCGCGGTGCCAAGGCGGTCCCGCAGAAGGACAACGCGGACAAGGCAGCCGAGCAGTGCCCGTCCATCAAGACGGAGATCGTCGTGAAGCGTACCGGCACGCCCGTCACCATGAAAGAGGGCAGGGATGTCTGGTGGGATGACCTGATGGCAAAAGCTGACCGCTACTGCAAACCCGAGGAAATGGATGCCGAGGACCCGCTGTTCATCCTCTACACGTCAGGGTCCACGGGAACGCCCAAGGGTGTCCAGCACTCGACCGCGGGTTACCTCCTGTACGCGTCGATGACGCAGCAGCTTGCCTTCGACGTTCGCGAGGAAGATGTCTACTGGTGCACGGCCGATATCGGCTGGGTGACGGGGCACAGCTACGTCGCCTACGGGCCGCTTACCAACGGGCACACAAGCATCCTCTTCGAAGGCGTCCCCAGCTATCCCGGTTTCGACCGGTTCTGGCAGGTGGTCGAAAAATACAACGTCAACAACTTCTATACCGCCCCGACGGCCATCCGCGCCGTTGCCAAGGAAGGCGACGAGTGGGTCGAGAAACATGACCTCTCCTCCCTGCGCGTTCTCGGTTCCGTGGGAGAGCCCCTGAACCCTGAAGCCTGGTGGTGGTTCTACAACAAGGTCGGCGGCTCACGGTGCACGATCGTCGATACCTGGTGGCAGACGGAGAACGGCGGACACATGATCCTTCCTCTCCCCGGCGCGGTCGATATCAAGCCGGCAAAGTGCATGAGGCCTTTCTTCGGTGTTATCCCGGCCATCATGGACGAGGACGGCAAAGAGGTCGTGGGCCCGGGCAAGGGCGCGCTCTGCATGAAGACCGCATGGCCCGGCATGATGAGGGGTGTGTGGGGCAATCCCAAACTCTTTAAGGAGAATTACTTCTCCCAGTTCCCCGGCCTCTACTTCTCCGGCGACGGCGCGGAGAGGGATGCCGACGGCGACTACAAGATCACCGGAAGGATCGACGATGTTATCAACGTGTCCGGCCACAGGCTGGGTACCGCAGAGATTGAGGCGGCGCTGACGTCCCACCCGAAGGTCGCGGAATCAGCGGTCGTGGGCTTCCCGCATGACATCAAAGGTCAGGGTATCTACGCGTACGTGACCCTGAACACGGGCGTCGAGAAAGACGAGGCCCTGAAGAAGGATCTTGTCGCGCTGGTGCGCAAAGAGATCGGCCCCATCGCCACGCCTGACCTCATCCAGTGGGCGGACGGGCTTCCCAAGACACGGTCCGGCAAGATCATGCGTCGCGTGCTCAGGCAGGTCGCGGCCGAGAAGTTCGAGGACTTCGGCGACACCTCAACGCTGGCCGAGCCTCATGTGGTCGATGACCTGGTAGCGGAAAGAAAGAAGATAAAGTAAGGCAATAAAGAAGGACCCGGCCGGACGTCACGTCATCGGCCGGGTCCTTCTCCTGAAAATCTCAGGTGTTTTTCAAAGGAACTTCTGTCGATCGTACCCGTATTGCGATCGGCGTCTGCCAGAGTTGAGGGGGATAAATCTCTCCAACCCACATCTCCCTCAACTCACTATTCTATACTAAAACTCGGAAGAAAAGTAAAGAAAGAAGACGGTTAGAACCGTTAGAACCGTTGGAACCGTTGGAAGGATGGGAAGCACGAGGGTGTGCGGCGTAGTCCTGAGTAATCCGCCAAAGAGACTCTCTTCAACGTCCCGACGATTCAGATCGTTCTAACGGCTCTAACGGTGCCAACAGTTCTAACGGTTCTAACGGTCCTTTATTCCAGGCTTCTCGACATGAGGAGCATGTTGCGTTCCTTGGCGTGCATTGTGAAGTTGCAGTGGTTGAGGACCTTGTTCATGGGGAAGTTTTCCTGCACTATCTCGGCGTTGACGACGCGGACGCCGAGGTATCTTGAAAGGTCGAGGCAGGCCTCGAGGAGCAGACGGCCCAGCGTTTTCTTTTGCCATGAATCGGTGACGATGACGGCGTATTCGGCCTGGCCGGTCGTGCCGCACTTGATAAGGCGGGCTATGGCCACGAGTTTCCGGCTGTCCCCCTCGACGGTTTCGGCAACCACGGCGACCTCCTCCTCGGGGTCGAGGACGCAGTAACGGCGGGCGGCCTCGGGTGTAGGAGCAAAAGGTGAGAGGAAGCGCATCCACAGAGACCGGGGAGAGCAGCTTTTGACGAAGTCGGTCCAGAGGTCGATATCGTCCTGTGTGAGTAGCCTGAGGTGAACCTTCCGGCCGGCTATCTCGAAGGAACGGGCCGCCAGGAAGCCGTTGAGGTCGGCAAGGCGCGCCGCGGCGCGCCTGCGGCCGTGACGGTACATCTCCGCCAGGACCTCGACGGCCATCTCGGGAGTGGAGTATACGGGAATGCCTTTCTGTTCCATTTCAATGACATGGTCCATCATGAACTCCTTGCACGCCACGCAGCACAGGACCGGTTTTCCCCTGTAGTCGATGGAAGCCAGGGCTTCCACATAGGATCCCAGTATTTCGCCCTGAACGATGACGATCACCGCATGAACGTCCGGGCTTTCGACCCCGATCCTGATGAGCTCGCGCGCTTGTGAGGCATCCATGCTGAAGGAGCAGTCCAGGGGGTTCTGGACGTTGAGGTAATCGTCGAGATAGGGTGCCAGTCTGTCCTTCGATCGGGTATCCAGGTCCGCAAGCTTGAGGCCCCGGGTGTAGAGCATATCCGTGGCCGCGACACCAAGGGACCCCGTGTATGTCACGACGAAGACGCCGGGCCCCTTCGGCAAAGGTTGTTTGGAGAAGGCCCGCATGAGAGAGAAGAGGTGTTCGTTGTCCCGGGCCCGTATGATGCCGCTTTGCCGGAATGCCGCGGAGTTTATCTCATCGTTGCCGGCCATGGAGGCGGTGTGTGACGAGACGGCCTTCTTTCCCGCCTCCGTACGCCCTGTTTTGAGGGCGATGACGGGTTTCTTCGGGGAGACCCGTCCCGCCACCTCGGTAAGGCGCCGGCCGCTCGTCACGTCCTCCATGTACATCCCCACCACACGTATGTTTGGGTCCTCCCCCATGAATTCAAGGATATCGGCCTCGCTGATATCCATCTTGTTCCCGATGGTGGCGATCATCCCGAAGTCCATTATATTGTGCAGTCCCGTGAGCATCCCCGCCGCGTACACTCCTGCCTGGGCGATGAGCCCCACATTCCCCCTTTTGAGCTCACCGACGAGCCCTATCGATTGGACCATGTTGTGATGGGTGTTGATGATGCCTGAGCAGTTGGGGCCGAGCAACCGGCATCCTTTTTTCACGACAAGTTCCTTGATGCGGGCCTGTGTCTTTCTGCCGGCTTCACCCGTTTCCGCGAAGCCTGCCGTTTCCACCACGAGATGCCTGACGCCCTTCGCACAGCAGTCTTCGATGGCTTGCGGGGCCGCACCGGCCGGGACGATGATGATCACCGTATCCACCGGGTCCTTAACGTCGAGGATGGACGGATAGGCCCTGATCCCCAGCACCGATGCCTTGCGGGGATTTATGGGGTAGAGCTTTCCCGCGAACTGGTGGGAAAGGAGGTTGCGCATCACGTTGTACCCCAGTTTGCCCCCGGAATCGGTAGCTCCCAGTACGGCAATGCTTTCGGGATAGAAGAGCCCGTGAAGGTCGTCCTTTGCCCCGGGAGGCGCCTCGGGAGAGATCCGGGGGGAATGATCGATGAATATACGGGCGTCCGCCGCGACGCAACCGGTGGGATAGAGAAGAACGGGGTTCATATCGAGCTCCTTGAGCTCGGGGTACTTCATGGCAAGTTCGGAGACACCGAGGAGCATTTCCTCGAGGGCCGCAAGGTCGACGGAGACGCCACGGTATCCTTTCAGGATGGAGAAGCCCTTTATCTCCTTCATCATCTCCCGGGCGGAGTCCGCGGTTATCGGCAGGACCCTGAATGTCACATCTTTCAGGACCTCGGCAAAGACACCGCCCAGTCCGAACATGAGGACCGGCCCGAAACTGTCGTCGCGTGTGAATCCGACGATCGCCTCCACTCCCGGCGGAGCCATCCTTTGCACCGACACCCCCGTGATGCTCTTGCCGCTGAATGACGAGAGGATATCGCGGTGCGCTTGCCTGACGTCATCATCATTCCCGAGGTTCAGCTTCACGCCTCCCGCGTCGGTCTTGTGGACCACCTCGGGAGAGACGATCTTGAGGACGACGGGATAGGTGAGGTTCCGCGCCGCCTCGACGGCCTCTTCCCCGGAGGCGACGACGGTCGCGCCCGTTGTCCTTATACCGGCGCTCTCGAGGATCGCCTTGCTTTCGTGTTCCATAAGGAGATCGCGGCCCTCCGATCGTGAAAGATCCAGTATTCGCGAGATGGTACTGCGCCCGTTGCGGCCGCTCTTGATGGTTCTCTTTTCGTTCATCTTCGTCCACCTGTCCCGTCGCGTGAGCCTTTCCACGAATGGCGGTAGTCTATTATTGCATGGCCGGTGGGCGGGGGGGTATCGGTCGCGGTCTGTTTTTTGTGTCGGTCAGCTGAAGGAATGCCGTGACGGTGTCAGGCTTACAGGGTCGGGTTATGCGGTGGGTAGTCGCATAGGACGAAGCCCGACGAAGGGGTTGGCCGTGATGGTGCCTGGACGGCGCCGCTAGATGATAAGATTGTTCTTTACCGCGTAGAGGGTCAGTTCCGCGTTCTTCTTCATGTCCATCTTGTCGAGTATCCTTGTCCGGTAGGTGCTGATGGTCTTCGCGCTGAGGCACAGCTCTTCGGCCACCTCGCTTACGGACAGTCCGGAGGCAAGCATGAGCATGACCTGGTATTCACGGTTGGAGAGCCTTTCGTGGCGGGGTTTTTCCGCGCCCGCGTCGAGTTCGAAGGCGAGCTTTTCAGCAAGGGAAACGGTGACGTACTTGCCGCCGCGGGAGACCTTGCGGATCGCGCTTATCAACTCCTGGGGGGCGCTTGCCTTCGTCAGATAACCGGAGGCACCGGCGCGGAGCATCCGGACGGCGTACTGCTCCTCAGGATGCATGCTCAGGATGAGGACAGGCACCCTGGGTTTCATGACCTTGATCTCTTCAAGGACCTCGAGTCCGCTTTTCCCCGGCATGGAGATATCGAGGAGGACGAGGTCGAAGTCTTTTGCCGTCATCTTGAGCAGCACCTCCTGCCCGCTTTCCGCCTCATCCTCGACGGTCATGTCATCGAGGCCGGCGAGTATCTGTTTGATGCCTTCCCGGACCACCGAGTGATCGTCAGCAACAAGGATCCGTATCATGTCATCTCCTCCTGTTGCGCATGGGTATCCGGACCTTTATCGTCGTTCCCCTGCGCTGCCTGCCGCTGATAGTCACGCTGCCTCCCCACAGGTTGACCCGTTCCCGGATGCCGATGATCCCGAACGATTTTGGATTCTCTATTTCCGCCCGGGTGATGCCCCTTCCGTTGTCGGTCACTTCGAGGCAAAGGCTGCCGCCTTTTTGGAACAGGCGGACACGAACATGTGTCGCTCCGGAATGACGGGCGACGTTCGTCAGCGTCGCCTGGAATATGCGAAAGAGGGCGGTGGCCTGGTCTTTGTCGACGGAACCGTCCTCACAGTCGAAACGGGCGTCGCACTGGACGCCTGTCCTTCCCTGAAATTCCCCGACCTGCCACTCCATTGCGGCGGCAAGACCGAGGTCATCGAGGAGTATGGGTCGAAGCTCCGTGGAGATGCGGTGGACACTGTCTATTGTCCTGTCGACGAGATTGCGCATCCGCTGCACCTTGCCGGCGAGCGCCAGGTCTCCCGGCGGGATCGAAGAACTGAGCCATGCAAGGTCCATCTGGAGGGCCGTGAGCGATTGTCCCAGTTCGTCGTGTATCTCCCTGGCTATGCGCGTGCTTTCCTTCTCTCGCACGGATTGAAGGTAGATCGACAGCTCCCGGAGCTGTTCCCGGGAATTTGCCAGTTCCTGCTCGGCCAGCCTCTGCTCCGTGATGTCTTCGTAGGTGATGACTATCCTGCGCTGTTTCAGCGCGTCCCCGATCCGGGCGGACCTCATGCGGCAGAGGATGTCCCTGCCGTCCTTGCGCCGGCAATTGAACTCGGCGACGAAGGTGCGCTGATGTTCCAGGGTGCTGTAGAAGTCGCGGCCGATCTCCTCCGCCTCTTTCTCGTTCCGGTAGAAGAGAGTCACGCTCTTGCCGATGAGTTCCTCCGGTCGCCAGCCGAAGACCTCTTCGACTGCCGTGTTGGCGAAGTTGATCCGCCTGTCCTCGAGGCCGACAACGGCCTGCGGGATGGCATCGAGGATGGACGACTTGAGGGCGTCCAGTTCCTGGAGGCTTTCCTTTGCCACCTTGTGTTCCGTGATGTCCATCGAATTGCCCAGAACGGCTTTCTGGCCTTTGAAAATGATGGGTGTAACCGTTTCCATGACCCATCTTACCTGTCCCTGCTTTGTCATGAGCCGGTATTCAAAGGGAGTAAGGCGGCGGCCTTTCAGCATGTCGACGGCTTCCTTGACGGCTGCCACCCTGTCATCGGGATGGACAACGCTGAGGGGGTCCATTTCCAGGAGTTCCGCCTCGGTGTAGCCGGTGTACTCCTGGATATGGAGATTGACGAACTGGAACCTTTTGTTGACGGCAATATAGACACCTACCTGCAGGTTGTTGGCGAGTGTCTTGTAGAGTTCCGTCTCGGCGGAGGCCGACATGTTCAGCCGTTCGCGCTCGAGGCCTCTTCCTGATTTCAGCACCGTCTGTGCCAGTTTCCTCTTCATAGCCGCACCTTGCCGCGTCAGTGTTCCAGGGTCAGAGTTCCAGGTCCCAGGCTCCGCATTCCGGGATCAGCAACGTCTGGCGTCGAACAATGAACGTGGAACTGTCCTGCCGTTGAGCCACCTTTGTTGTGGGATTGATAAAGGTGAGGGTCTGTCTCAACACAAGCCGATGAGAGATCCAATTTGGCCGGACGTTCATGTTCGCTCCGGCATCATGTTCAATATTACAATTCCCCGCCGCCGATGTCAATCTTTTGCCGTGATGTTAGGATGTTATTGACAGAAAACTGACTGACTGATACCATCAGGGGTAACAGAATATACGCAGCAAAAGGGGGATGACATGGATCTGTTCGCGGCTATGCGCGGAAGGAGAAGCTGCAGGGATTACCTGCCGGACCCGGTAGGAGACGATGTGGTCGAAAAGGTCCTGGAGGCCGCAACGTGGGCGCCATCACCGCTCAACATGCAGCCCTGGGAATTCTTCGTCGTCACCGATGCGGCGGTGAGAGAGAGGATCTTTGACGAGGCGCAGAGATGCCGGCTGTGGGCGCTGGAGAGGAGCGGCTGGAAGTGGCTCGATTCATACAGCGTGGATTTCCTGAAGCAGGCGCCCGTCATTGTAGCGGTGGTGGGTGACCCCGGGAAGACGGGCGTGGATATGTTCATGGAAGAGGGTAGTATGGGATACCAGGCGGCATGCGCCGCCGCGGTCCAGAACATGCACCTTGCCGCGTACTCTCTCGGATTGGGCTCGCTCTGGTTCACCCTGTTCGACAAGAAGGCCTTACGAGAGATACTGGGGATCGACGGGGCGAAGGTGCCTCTTGCCCTCGTGTGCCTGGGCAAAAGGGCGTCGGATATCCGAGGGGTCCCGAGAAAGGCCGTGAAGGACAGGACGACGTACCTGCGCTGAGGCGTCCGGTTCACCGGGGTCGGGAGAAGACGCTGTCTGCGGGCCACGACGGGAGCGGACCTCCCGCTGTCATCCTGCCATTTCCGGTCCCGTGAACTCCCACTGGCACCAGCTGCCCGGGGGGTGAGGACCTGGAGGACAGTATCTGCAGGATACCTTTACTCTGGGGTCGATTATCGCGATGACATTCGCGAACCCATGGTCAAAGGTGGGCCGGCAGGCGAAGACCTCCTTGCCCGACCGCAGCCTCGCCTCCTGGGGAGGGCAGGAAAGAACCGTCAGGAGAGCTCTATCACCGTCCCGTTCGATCCCGTAGGAACACTTCGCCGCCCAGCTCATGAGGTTTATGGTGCTGAGGACGGCATCGAGTCCTCCGTTCTCCGGGAGGGCAAGGACCTCCTT
>ENA-UOXR01002765-UOXR01002765.1-bioreactor-metagenome-genome-assembly--contig:-NODE-2765-length-15694-cov-6.059659_pt1 | contig 15694 bp, 10 predicted proteins | sample MGYA00238164_ERZ764825 | MGnify/ENA primary metagenome ERZ764825 (study PRJEB28920, sample SAMN05720171) | bioreactor metagenome | isolation source: Anaerobic biogas reactor | place: USA:Washington...
CAGAACATCTTTTTCTGCAAGGGCGAAGAGCCGCCCGAGGAAAAAGAGTTCTACGGTGAGACAGCCTGGGCGGCCAACGGCAACGTGCCTCTCGAGTTGCGCTATGTCACGCGCGGCAACTGGGCGACGTACGTGGCCTATAGCGGCGAAAAGACCACGACCCTCTTTGCCGGGCAGACGGTTCCGGTGGGTACTGTTCACTTTTCGACGGTTTCGGATGGCCGGGTGACGATCACCATCAACTTGACGGGCGCTTGGGAGTTCGAGGGCGTGAGTGAGAACATCAAGGTGCAGGACTATGCCACGGCACCCAACAAGAACCCGGCCCCGGGTCGCTTTGACTGGAAGACCACTGCCTCGGGCCAGTCGGCTAGCATCACGGTGCCCGCGAACAGCTTCTATGGGGTCCATGTGAACGTTGGCGAGTGGCGGGTTCCCTAATCCGGACAGACGCCCGCCAGTGACCGAATCCTAGGGCAACGGCAGAAGACGTCGGCGGGGAGGCAACTCCACGCCGACGTCTGTTGGTCTCGCGTTGTCTCAAGCGAGGTGTCGGATCGCTAATGGGCCCGGTCCTCGGGGCCGTGCCACAGCCCTCCCTGGCGGGGCCAGCCTTGGTCCTCCGGGCCGGCGGGCAGCCGGTCCCAACCGCTGGCGATGCGGGCCTGGGTAGTCTCCCACGGCCGAATGCCGCTGGTGGCGTCGGGCGTCTCGACGCAGCAGGCGCCCACGGCCACGCCAGCGGTCAGCGCGCCCTCGATAGTCTCACCTTTCAGCAGGCCAGCCAAGAACCCTGCGATGGTCGCGTCGCCAGCGCCAACGGTACCTCGCACCGTGACGTGGAAACAAGGCGCCCATAGCTCACGCCCAGACCAGTTGGCCGGGTCTGCCGGTGCGGCGCGGCCCATGTCGCCGAGGTCGGGGGCGGTGCGAACATAGAGGCCCCGGTGGCCCATCTTGAGGAGGACGATGCGCGCGCCCAGGGTGATGGCGGCGCGGGCCAGCGACGAAACCTCGTCCGCCGTGATCTCATCCAGCATATCGGCCTGCCCGACATCGCGGGCCAGTTCGTCATAGCGCGGGCGGCGCAGCATATAGAGCAGCTCCTCGACGCTGGGCACAAAGAGCTGCACATGGGGCAGGGCCCGCACCAAGATGCCGGGCCAGTCGGCTTGGCCAGAGGGTTTGGCCGGATCGGGCATGGCCATATCTAGTGCGACGGTAGCGCCCGCCCGGTGAGCGGTGTCAAGTGTCTCCGCCAGGGCGATACCGCCGTCGGCGTACATGCGGCGCATCAGCGGTGGGTAGCCAAAGTGGAAGAGCCGGGCCTGCGAGACCAGGGACGGGTCCACATCCTCGGGCCCAAAGGTGTCGTTTGTGCCGGTGCAGTGCAGAAAGGTGCGGTCGATGCCGGGCGGGTTGATGACAACGGAATACGAGCTGGGCTCGCCCGCGCCGACGCCGAGGGTGTCGGCCAGGTGGGCGCCGTAGCGTTGGAGCAGGCTGCGGGTCAGGTCAGCGATCTGATCATCGCCGACGCGCGCCACCAGGCGAACGTCCACGCCCAGTCGATGCAACGCCAGCCCGGTGTTGGATACGGCCCCGCCGGTGGATAGCACCGCGGGCCCCACCTCGGTGAGGCGGCCGGGCGCCAGAAAGCTCTCGGATGAGGCGGCTACCTGATCGATGGTGGGGATGATATCCACACACAGGTGTCCTGCTACGATGGCGTCGATCATGCCTAGGTCCCCCTTGTGGTCACTCAAGCTGGCGCGATTATAGCACCCTGGCGGAGGAGCGACAACGCTCGACCGCTGGCTTGGCGAGGTTGCGTGCTGCCACCTGAATGGGTATGCTGGCGCAGTGCCCCGTCGGCAATGCGACGGCGGCGCTTGGGTGAGGTGTGTTCATCAGTCTCGTCTATGAGGAGAGGTACCATGACGTTGTCGCTACAGTGGCGCAACAAGATCGACATGTGGCGGGGCGCGCTGCAAGAGTTCCTGTTTGTGGAGCTGGGCGAGGTGTCCCTAGAGGGCTTTATCACTCGCGAGCAGCTTTCGTGCCAGGAGGCCTGCGCCCGCCCGATGGATGCCATACCGGCCGGCACGGCGTGGGGCGCCAAGTGGGAGTACGCCTGGTTCCGTGGCCGCTTTGCGCTGCCGCCCGAGGCCGATGGCCAGTACGTGGTGCTCAAGCCCGACGTGGGCGGCGAGAGCGCGGTGTATCTGGATGGGCGGGTGGTAGGCGCCGTCGATAGGCAGCACCACGAGATCCTGCTGGGCAACCCGGCCAGCGCTGGTAGCCAGTACGAGGTGGCCTTGGAGGCCTATGCCGGGCACGGGCCTCGGGTGAGCCGCACTACCGTCATGGCGCCGGGCGTCGAGTCGGTGCCAGAGCCGCCGCCCACCCAATGCGTGGTAGGGCGCACGGTGTATGGCATCTGGCGCGAAGAGGCCTACCAGCTGGCCATGGACGTGGAGACGCTGTACCGGCTGCGCGATTGCCTCGATCAGGACGACCTGTACGTGGCCCAGATCGACGCTGCCCTGCGCGAGTTCGTCAGGCTGGTGGATTTCGAGCAAGAACCCGACGTCGTGATGGGGGGCGTGGCGGCGGCTCGCGAGGCACTGGCCCCGGTGCTGCAGGCCGCCAACGGCACGGTTGCGCCGACCCTCTATGCTTTTGGTCACTCGCACATCGATGTGGCCTGGCTCTGGCCACTGGAAGAGACCGAGCGCAAGACCACTCGCACTTTTGCGACGCAGCTGGCGTTGATGGAGCAGTACCCCGAGTACAAGTTCCAGGCTAGCCAGCCGCATCTGTTCCGTTGGGTCAAGCGGAACGATCCGGAGCTGTACGCCCGCATTGTCGAGGCGACCAAGCGCGGCCAATGGGTGCCGGAAGGCGGCATGTGGGTGGAGGCCGACACCAACGTGGCCGGTGGCGAGGCGCTCATTCGCCAGTTCCTCCATGGGAAGCGGTTCTACCAGGACGAGCTGGGCGTGGATTGTGAGCTGCTCTGGCTGCCGGACGTGTTTGGGTACTCGGGCGCGCTGCCTCAGATCATGCGGGGCTGCGGTATCCGTTACTTTGCCACCCACAAGATCACCTGGGTGCAGCCCGACGCCGCAAAGTTCCCCCACAACACCTTTGAGTGGCGCGGCATCGATGGCACCGGCGTGCTGGTGCACCTGATGAACGACTATAACTCGCACACCGATCCTTCGGCCCTGATTGAGCGGTGGCGGCAGCGCATGCAAAAGGACGGCATCTCGGCCCGCCTGCTGCCCTTTGGCTATGGCGATGGTGGCGGCGGCCCGACCCGCAATCACCTCGAGTTCCTACGACGCATGGGCGACCTCCAGGGCGTCCCGCGCACGCGTATCACCTCGCCCAACGCCTTTTTCCATGATCTGGAGCGCGAGGGCGTTCCCGACACCCACTATGTGGGGGAGCTCTACTACCAGATGCATCGTGGCACCTATACCTCGCAGGCCAAGACCAAGCGCGGCAACCGCAAGAGCGAGCTGGCGCTGCGCGATGCCGAGCTGTGGGGCGTGGCCGCGGCCGCGTTGACGGGCTATGCCTACCCCGCGGCCGAGCTGGACGAGGCTTGGAAGAGCGTGCTCCTTAACCAGTTCCATGACATCCTGCCTGGATCGTCGATCGAGCGGGTGTACCAGGAGGCCGAGGCGCTATTTGCCGACGTGATCCGCACGGCCGACGATATCGCTGCCGAAGCGCGGGGCAGGCTGATCGAGGGCGCGGAGGCGTTGACGGTGTTCAACAGTCTCTCGTGGACGCGCGATGCTTTGGTGGCATTGCCAGAGGGAGCCCAGGCAGCTGAGACCGCCGACGGCGCCGCTTTGCTCTCGCAGATGACGCCCGAGGGCGCCTATGCGCGGGTGGCGGTGCCCTCGTGTGGCTGGACGACCATCGTACCGGTGGCGGAGGCCGCCGCGCCGCCGCTGGAGGACGTGATTGCCACGCCTACCATGCTGGAGAACGACCTGCTGCGCTTTACCTTTGACGCCAAGGGCCAGATCACCAGCATCTGGGACAAGGAGACCGAGCGCGAGTTGGCGACCGGCCTTGGCAATGCGTTCAAGATGTGGCGCGATGTCCCCTGCAACTGGGACGCCTGGGAGATCGATAGCAACTATGTGGATTTCCCGGTCGCGCTGGATGAGGACGCCGAGATCGAGGTGGTGACCAGCGGCCCGCTGATGGGGCAGCTACGTATCTCGCGGAGGCTGAACCAGTCGCGGATGACCCAGACGGCCACGCTAACCCGCGGGAGCCGCACGCTGGTGTTTGACACCGAGATCGACTGGCAAGAGACGCATATGCTGCTCAAGGTGGCCTTCCCGGTGGATTTGTATGCCTCCGAGGCCCTGCAAGAGATCCAGTTTGGCCACATCGCTCGACCGAACCACAAGTCGCGCCCGTTTGATGCGGACCGCTTCGAGGTCTGCAACCATCGCTGGACGGCGCTGGTCGAGAGCAACCGCGGCGCGGCCGTGCTCAACGACTGCAAGTACGGCGTCAACGTCGCTGATAACGAGATCGCGTTGACCCTGCTGAAGGCGGCGACGGCGCCAGACATGCACGCTGACAAGGGCTTGCAGCAGTTCACCTATGCTTTCCACTGTTGGAACGGCTGCTTCCACGAGAGTGACGTGGTGCGCCAAGGCTATGAGATCAACGTGCCCGTTACGGTGCAGGAAGGGGCTGGCGGGAGCGCTTCTCTGTTCCAGGTAGACGCGCCGAACGTGGTCGTCGAGGCAGTCAAGCTGGCCGAGGATGGCTCTGGCGACGTGATCGTGCGGCTGTATGAGGCCAAGCGCGCCAAGACGGGCTGTGTCCTGACGACGGCGCTGCCAGTCGCTTCCGCGGAGCGCACCGACATGCTGGAGAACAGCATCGAGCCGCTTACGCTCCAGGGCGGCCGCATCGCGCTGGATCTGCGTCCGTTCGAGATCGCGACCGTGAGGTTGCACCTGAGCAAGAGCGATGAGGCGGTCCGGGCTGCCCTGGCCGCGGTGTTGGAGGGGGCCGACGCGGTCTAGGCCGATCGGCTCGAGGAGCGCCCTGTGCGGATAGAGCTGGACGGCCCGCCCGACCCGACGCCTCCATCGGAGGCGTGGCTGGATCGCGGCTGGGCCGTCCAGACCGAGGAGGCCGGGCGTCGTACCGAGTTCTGGTACGATACGCCCGGCTTTGCGTTGCTGCGCTGGGGCGTAGAGCTGGTGCGGATTGACGATGAACTTTGGCGCCTATGCGTGCCGGCGCAGGCTGGCGCCAGTGTGCGCTCTGTGGAGCAGAGGAGCGCTTTGCCGGATCCACCCGCGGGGATCATGGATGTGGTACGTCCACTGGTGCGTGGCTGGGAGCTGCAGCGGGTGCTCACCATGGAGATGACCAGTCGCACATGGTTGCTGGCGCGAGAGGGCCAGGCTAGCCCGGTGCGCCTCACCCATGAGGCCCGGCGGGTGCTGGATGGCCCGGGCGTGGGGCGGTGGCTGGGGCGCTATCTCATCGACGGGGACGACCAGGCGCTCTGCCAGGACGTGGTGGATCTGCTAGGTGTGCGCTCGGCCTCCAGCGGCAGCGCGGCGGTGCGGGTGCTAGGCAGCGCGGCGCAGGCCCCACCAGACGTTCAAGTGCCGGCCCTGGGCAAGCGTCCGACCGCGGCTGATGTCCTCGGTATGGCCGTAGCGCGCGACGTGCAGGAGCTGCTGCTTCGCTTGGCGGGGGTGCCGCTGGACGAGGATCGGGAGGACGTGCACCGGGCGCGGGTGGCTACCCGGCGGCTCCGGGGCATCCTGCGGACCTTTGCGCCGCTCTTTCGGTCCGAGGTGGTGACCGCCCTGTCGGAGGAGCTGGCCTGGCTCGCCTTGGAACTGGGGCCGGTGCGCGATGCGGATGTGATGGCCACCCGCCTGGGCGAGACCTCGGCTTTCTTGGTCAACGATGAGGTCGCTGCCGGCGATGCGGTCATGGCGCTTCTTGCCAACGAACGCGAGAGCCGATGGCGCGAGGCGATGGAGGCGTTGCGCTCATCGCGGTGCGTGGCGCTGTTGGATAGCTTGGTGGCTGTGGCAGAGGAGCCACCGGTGACGCCAGCGGCCTCAGCGGCGGGCGCGCGTACGCTCACCAGCTACACCCGTGGGCACTGGCGCCGGCTCAGGCGGCGGGCGCGCGACGCGGCGTCCTCGGGATCCGAGCTGGATCTGCATCGAACCCGCCTGGCCGCCAAACGGGCGCGGTATGCCTGCGAGACGGCGGCGTTGGCCGTGGGCGAGCCGGCCGCGCGGCTGGGTGCCAAAGTGGGTGGGTTGCAGGATGTGCTGGGTGCCCACCAAGATGCGGTGGTGCTGCGAGACTGGCTGCGGCAGGTGGCGCGACAGCACCCGGAACTGGCCTTGGGAGCATCGGAGCTGGCGGGCATGGAGGCGGCGCGAGCGCGCGACACCGCGGATGGCTGGGTTGCGGTCTGGCGTCGTGTGGACCGCAAACGGCTGCGACGCTGGATGCGCGGCTAGAGCCGGAGCGCCAGGTCTTGGGCAGCCCGTTCACCGCGTTGGGCTGCGTGCCGGCCCTCGAAGCGGATCAAGGCCATCCGTTGTAGCCCATAGATGCCAATGGTCCCATCACGTCGCTCGGCAATCTCCAGTAACGCCCGGCGCAGCTCGGCATGCCTCTCGGGGCCGACGGCGAGCTTGGGCGCCCACCACGCCACCATCGACTCTACGTCCTCATAGACATAGTTTGCGCTGGCTCCAAGGATCTCTACCTCCGCGGTGATGCCCATCTCCTCGAGAACCTGGGCAAACTCGCCATAGTTGGCTGGCGCCACGGGATTACGGCCGCGAAAGCGCTGGTGTAGCGCGCTGAGCCATTCTTGCTGATAGCCGGTGCCCATCAGGATGACGCTCTGGGCGACCTCTTGGGTCAGGTAGCGCAGACACGCGTCCACCTCCTTGACGTTGTAGAGCGAATGTGCGGCCAGGGCGACGTCAAAGGGGCCCGATAGGGCGTCGAGGGCCTCCTCGATGCGATGGGGCACCAGGGTGACGTTGGCCAGACCGGCTTCGGCTAGTCGGGCCTCGAGAACCTGGCGCATGCCGGGGGATGGCTCCACTGCGATCACCTCGCCCGCGGCTTGGGCCAAGGCCAGCGTAAAGGCGCCGGTGCCCGGGCCGATCTCGAGCACGCGGTCGCCGGGGTGCACTAGCGGCATCAGGCGCGCCAATGTCTGCTCGACATAATCATTGTTCTGCACCCAGCGCTCGTACCAGGCGGCGGCGCGTTGCCAGTGGGTCTCCTCGCCCTCGGGTCGATCGGCGCGGCAGGCGGCGATCTGGGCCCTCCAGGCTGCCAGTCCTCGCATCGCTTTCTACTCCTTGGTTCTAGGTGAGCCGTGATGCGGATTTGGTCACATCTGGCTGCCGGTGTGGCGCGGGTCCAACCGGTCGCGCCAGGCATCGCCCAGTACGTTGGCGGAAAAGACGCTCAGCGCTATGGCCACGCCAGGCACGATCATCAGCCTCGGCGCCGTCTGGATAAAGGGACGGGCCTGGTTGAGCATGGCGCCCCACTCGGGATGGGGTATCTGCATGCCCAACCCCACAAAGCTCAGCCCGGCCAATGCCAGGATGGTGTTGCCCAGGCTCAGCGTGGCCAGGACGACCATGGGGCCCAGTACGTTCGGCAAGAGGTGGCGCGCCATGATGCGGGCATCGCTGGCGCCCATCGCCCGCGCCGCCGTCACAAAGTCCTGTTCGCGCAGCGCCAGCACCAGGCTGCGGGCCACCCGAGCTGGGCTAGCCCAGCGCACCAGCACCATCGCCAGCACCACATTGGCCAGGCCTGGGCCCAGAATGCCAGCCAGCACCAGGGCCAGCACAAAGGAGGGCAAGGCCAGGAGGATGTCGACGAGGCGCATGGAGATCTCGTCCACCCAGCCACCAAAGTAGCCGGCGACGGTGCCCACCAACAAGCCGGTGGCCGACGATATGAGCACCGTGGCCAGCGCCGCGCCCAGCGACCCGCGAGCAGCATAGAGCAGGCGGCTTAGTAGGTCACGCCCGAGGTGATCGGTGCCGAGGAGGTGCGCGCGACTGGGGCTTGCCAAGGACTGCGATAGGTTGATGGCGAGCGGGTCGTGGGGGGCCAAGGCGGGAGCAGCCACGGCCGCCAGCAGTAGCGCCACCAGAACCGTTGCGCAGAGCCAGACCAGGAGCTGCTGACCACGTGCGGCGCGTCTTGGCGCCGCCCATGTGCGGGCCTCGGACTCTGGGCCGCGCGGGGCGCCATTGGGATAGCGGACCAGGTCTGCCACGCTCATGGCTTTCCCCCGGGGGCGGTGGCTCGGGCGGCGATGCGCGGATCCAACCAGCCATACACCAGGTCTACCAACGTGTTGGTTACCACAAAGACCAACCCCATCGTCAGCGTAAAGCCCTGGATGACGGTGATGTCGCGGTTCAGGATGGAACGGATGATAAACTGCCCCAGGCCTGGCCAGGCAAAGATGGTCTCGATGACCAGCGCCCCACCCAGGAGGTTGCCGAGCTGCAGCCCCAGGATGGTGATGACGGGCAGCAGGGCGGGCTTTAGGGCGTGAATCAGCACCACCGTCCTCTCGCGGAGCCCCTTGGCTCGGGCGGTTCGCACATAGTCCTCGCTCAGCGTCTCTAGCAGGCTGGCCCGGGTAAGGCGCATGACCGCGGCCGAGGTGCCGATGCCGAGAGCCAGTGCCGGCAGCAGGATCTGCTGTGGTGACCCACGCCCCATGGCCGGCAGCCATTGGAGCTTGACGGCGAACAGGAGGATCAGCATAGCTCCCAGCCAAAAAGAGGGGATGGCAGCGCCCAGCAGGGCGAGGGCGCGGCTGATCTGATCCAACCAGGAGCCCTGCCAGACCGCAGCCAGCACGCCGATGGGAACGGCAATGAGCACGCCGACCGTCAGCCCCGCCAGGGCCAGCTCGAGGGTGGCGGGCAGGCGGGCCATGATTTCGTCCCACACGGGCTGGCCGGTATCCAGCGAGTCACCCAGGTCACCGCGGACGGCGCCTCCGAGCCAGCGCAGATACTGGATCGCGACCGGTTGGTCCAGGCCCAGCTCGCGACGCACGGCCTCGATCTGTTGGGGCGAGGGCTCGACCTCGCGTCCGCGGCGTGCCAGCACCTCGGCCGGATCGCCAGGCACCAGCGCGATGAGGCCAAAGGTGATCAGCGAGAGCCCCAGCAGGACCGGCAGCAGCGTGGCCAGCCGCGAGAGAATGTAGCGTCTCACGGGGCGCCCCCAGGATAGCGTCGCACAAGCGCCGGGCGGTAGCGACGCCGCCTGGCGCTTCCGTGGTCGGCTTCAGGGGCAGGCACCCTAGTCCCCGCGGTAGGCGCGCTCGATGGACGGCTTGAACTGGATGTCCAGCTCGAGGTCGTGCACATCGCTGCGCATGGCATAGATGGTGATCTCGTGGTAGAGCGGCGTAAAGGGCACGTCGCGAGCCACGATCTCTTGCAGCTCGTCATACATGGCCTTGCGCTGCTGGGGGTCCATCTCGCTGACGGCCTCCAGCGTCAGTTCATCGGCGTGGGCGTCGGCATAGCCATAGCTGCGCGCCACGTTGAGCGCGCCTTGGCTCCAGACCCACTCGCGCATGAAAAAGTCAGGCTCGCCGGTCATGAGCGTATAGGGCATCATGGTCATGTGGTAGGCGCCATCTCGCAGGTTCTGGCTCCAGGCGCCGGCCTCGACGGTCTCGATCTCCACGTCGATGCCCAGGGGGATGAGGGCCGCCTGGACGATCTGGGCGATGTTCTCATAGGGCCAGCGGCCGGTGAGCGCCGAGCTCACCAGCATCTTGGCGCTGACGCGCTCTCCCTGGAGCGCCTCCCGGGCTAGATCGGCTGCCGTCTGGGGATCATGGATGGGCGCGACGTCGAGATTGGCCCAGCGCGTGGCAAAGGGCGTGATCACGCTGACGCCTGGCAAGCCATAGCCGTAGAGCGTGCTATCCACCAGCGCCTGGCGATCCAGCGCCATGCTGACGGCCTGGCGCAGGCGCACGTCGTCAAAGGGGGCGGCGCCCGAGTTGAACGTCAGGTAATGGGTGGTGGCGACGCCCTGCTCTTTGAGAACCAGGTTGGGATCCCCCAGGATCACACTGGCCTGTTCGGGCTGGAGCGCGCCGACATCGGCGATGGCGTCGATCTGGCCGCTCTGCAGGGCCGATAGCCGGGTGTTGGCGTCTGGGATGTACTTGAAGGTGACCTGCTCGAGGCGCGGGAGTTCGCCCCAGTAGTCCTCGTTTCGCTCCAGGATGATGCTGTCATCGGTAATGTACTCGACAAAGCGGAACGGCCCGGTACCGATCGGGCCCGTGGGGCGGCCTTCTTCGCCCAAGGATGCCGGCGAGATCATGGCGCTGGAAAAGAACGCGATCCGGTTGGGCAGATCTGGCGTGGGCTCTATCATCACAAAGCGAACGGTATAGGCATCCACCTTTTCCAGATCGACCAAGCCGGGCAGTGTGGCCGAGTACTCTTCCTGGAGCGCCGGGATGTTCAGCAGGACCGCGTCGGCATCAAAGGGGGTGCCGTCGTGAAAGCGGACCCCCTCACGAAGCGTAAAGGTCCAGACCTTGCCGTCTTCGCTGGGCGTCCAGCCGGTCGCCAGGACCGGTCGAGGCTCCATGTCATTATCGAGGATCAGCAGCGGCTCCCAAACGCCCAGCGACCCATGGAGTTGATACCAGGTCTTGGGCCCGTCATAGAGGTTGCGGCCCAGGCCGATCACTAGCTCCTGCGCTACTGGGGGTTCATTTGTGGGGGCAGGCTCGTCCGTCGGGTGATCGGTCGCAGGGGGCTCTGCCGCGGTCTCCTCCGTCGCCGCTGGGGCTGAGGTCGCCTTGGCGGGGGGCTCTACCGCGGGCACGGGGGTGGCCGTTGGCCGGGCGCAGGCTACCAGCGTGACCAAGAGCAGCGCGACGATCAGAAGGTGTGCGACGCGATGGGACATGGATTCCTCCTTCTGAAGATGCTGATTCACCGAGCGGCGACAAAGCGCGTGTACGGTTCGCCATAGCACTGGGGGCAGATGGGCTGACCGTCGCGCAGGTAGGCGCGGGCCTCCATGACTCCCTCGCCACACTGGCTGCAGCGGACGCTGCCAAAGAGGCGAGCCCGCTCGGGCAGAGGCCAGTCAACCCAGCGGATGTCAAAGAGCTCGTCATCGGGGAGGGTCTGCAGCAGCTCTAGGCTGCGTTGCCGACGCTCCTCGGGAGAAAGCTGGTCGCCGTCGGGCGGGGTGGTGACGCCATAGCGGAGGGCCACACGCACCATGCGGCCGTCGGAGCGTCGTCCCAGCGAGAGGACTTGCTTGCCCCAATCGCGGATGATCAGGTTGCCCTTGCCGGCGGTGCAGCCCGTCAGCACCTGGATGGCGTCTAGCCCGCAGGCGTCCGTCTCGGCGATGGCCACCAGCTCTTCGTCGGTGGCGCGGCTCACTCCGAGTCGGCCGAGGGCTGCCAGGGCGGCGCGAAAGCCGATGGTTAGGCCAGGGCAAAAGTGACCGTGAAAGGTGATGGCAGCCTCAAGACGGGGATCGCGCTCCTGCATCCGTCGCTCCTTGGCGTGATGATGGTCCCTTGTTGCAACCAGTTGCAACTACGCTAGGTGGCATTATAGCGGCGGCAGGAGGAGTGTCAAACGTGGCGGAGGCCGACGGGCGACCTCACGTCTCGGCGCGAGATCGCCCCTCGCTAGAGTCTAGTCCCAGCGCAGATGGACGCGAAAGGTGGCGTCGGCTGCACTGCTGCGTAGGATCACCATGGGGATCGGGGGAGGGCCGCAATCGGCGCTGCTGGGGTAGCTACACAGGATCAGCTCGCTACCGGCGGGGGCTTGCGCCGCGATGCGCAGGGCCTTGTCACCCAGGTAGGCCGTCAGGTGGACACGCCCGTCGGGCAGGCGCGCCGAGGCGAGGTCGCGCAGCCAGGCCTCGTCGGGCTTGGCGCCTAGAGGCGGGCGGGGCGTCAGGCCCACGTCGGTGTGAAGGTCGCAGCCCGGCGCCAGATGGAGCTGATAGTCGTAAAGGTGGGGGGTCTCGCTCTCGAGGCGAAAGACGTCAACCATCTCTTGCTTGGCCAGGATCAGCCGGCGCTCTTGGGAGACGCCGTCATAGAGCTGGCCTTGATCGACGATGCGCACGTCGTTCGGTGAGTCGTCCACGTGCTCGAGCGAGAGGTTAGCAGGCAGGGTGTTCTGATCGCGCCGATCAACCCGCACGGTGTTGTGAGCCAGCGTCGAGCGGTTGAGCTCGCGCTGGATGGCCGCCGAAAAGCTGTGGCCTGGCGAGCTGGCCTCGGCGTCCACGATCCAACGGATGCCATCAGCGTGCAGCTCGTACGAGAGCTTGTCGTGGTGACCATGGATCCCCGAATAGCCATAGGTCACCAACGCGGCGGCGGTCGTCTCGGAGAGATAGCTGCCTCCGCGCGCAGTGGCCAACAAGGTGTAGCCGTGCTGCGGCCAGTCGCGCGGGCCGAGCCGGGGCGGCTGCGTCTCTCCCAGCGGCAAGGCCACCAGTAGGCCGGCAGCCGCCGACGCGCCCTGATAGGTCCGATCGCTGCGGGACAGGACCCATGCGAAACGGGGATCCTCCAGCGTGGCATAGAGGTACTCATAGTGGAGCGCTGGCAACTGGGTAGGGCGCCCATAGCAGTCGCCTACCGAAGGCATGGTGCCGTCTGGAAAGAGCAACTCGAGGGCGGCGGTGTAGATGTCGACTAGCCCATGACCCGTGGCAGACCGTTGGGCAAAGATGTCGCTCGGCCAACCCGCCTGACGCAGCGACCAGGCCAAAGGCACCAGGCCGTGGCCAGCCACAAAGTTATAGTGGGTGGCGCTCTCGTGCCAGAGGCCGCCGTCCACCAGGCCGCCTTTGAGGAGCTCCCGCATGCCCATGGTGCCGTCAATGGCCGCGTGGACCAGGTCGGCATCGCCCGTGTGTAGCCCGTACATCCCTATGGCCCATTTATGCCAGGCATAGTGGTTGTTATAGGCCTGCCAAGGTAGCCGCGAGATCCAGAGCTGGTCGTTCTTGGTGATGGCCTCGCACCAGGCTCGGAACCAACGTTCACCCACGGCGCGCTCGTCGGCATCTAGAGCGTTCCAGATGAGATCATAGGCCTGGAGCAGGGGCACGCCGAACCCGGCATAGTTCATGCCCACGTCCCAGTGTTGGATCATAAAGTCGTACGCATCCCAAAAGTGGCGCAGGATGCGGCGCGCGCCGGCCAGGGCCGTCTCGTCGCCCTCCATGGCAGAGATCACGGCCGCCGCCAGGCAGGACTGTGCCAAGCGGCCGGGGGCATAGGTCGTCTCCTCGGCCACGCGGGGGTAGATCTCGCCCCATGCTTCGGTGGGGACCGAAAGGCACCAGCGATGGTCAAAGGCGGGCAGGTCGATCTCGGCGGCCTGGGCGGCCAGCTCGCGCAGCGAGGCCAACGCCGTCACGGCAGGCTCAAAGCCATCGGCCACGCGTTGGCGGGCGTCGGCGAGCCCGCGGGTGGTACAGAGCAGGTAGGGGCGTTGGTTGGGGGGCTGCCACGCTGGCATGATGCTTCCTCCTACAGGCCGATGCGGGAGCGGAACTCGGGGACGCCATGGATGCCTAGGTTGATGCAAAAGAGCCCCCCCGCGTTCTCGCCTTCGAGCGCGGGGTCGCCATCACCTATGGCGGTGGTAATATAGATGTCCTCAGCGTCGGGCCCGCCAAAGGTCAGGCACGAGGCCTTGCGGGCAGAAACCCCGATGGTGGTGACGGGCTCGGCGGTAGTCGGATCATACCGGGCGACGCGGTTGCCATCCCAAAAGGCTACCCAGACGAATCCCTCGGCGTCCACGGTCATGCCGTCGGGGATGCCCTGGCTGGTATCCACCTGCAGCCAGACGCGCTGGTTGGTGAGGTTGCCCGTGGCCCGATCATAGTCAAAGCGATAGACAACGCCGGCCACCGAATCGACATAGTACAGTCCGGTCAGGTCGGGTATGAAGCCCATGCCGTTAGAGCAGCCCACATCGCCGACCATATGGGTGACGCTGCCGTCGGGGTCGATGCGATAGAGGTTGCCGAGCCCCTGGCCCAGCGTGCCGGCGTACACGCGCCCCTCGGGGTCGGCGATGCAATCGTTAAAGCGACGCTCCTCCTCGCCGGGAATGCCCTCGACCAGGGTGGTGATGCAGCCCTCGCGCCAGCCGTCCACCATGCCCCGGGGCCCAAAGAGGGCCAGGCTGCCATCGGCCTGGATGGTGATGCCGCCAATGTGTTCGCCCTCATAGATCTGCTCGTGGTGGCCAGTGGCGGGCTCGTAACGAAAGATGCGTCCAGTGTCGATATCCAGCCAGTAGAGGCGGCCTTCGTCGGGATGCCAGATGGGCCCCTCGCCGCACAAGCACTGGTAGTTGGCGATCAGCTCGGGCGTTGCGCTCATAGGATGATCTCCCCTTGAGTGGCTAGTCTTGAGCAGTTACGGGATGACCTGGCACGCCTCGCGAGGCGACAGGCCGTCGGGATCGTTGACCTGCGCTCCGCTGGGGGCGGGCACCGGCCCGCGCAAGAGCGGGTCGTCGGTGGCCTGCATCCAGCGCTCCAGGCGACCGCGCATCTCGGCTAGCACCGTGGGATGGGCGTTGAGCAAGGCCAGGTTCTGAGTCTCTTGGGGGTCATAGACCAGATCATAGAGCTGCTCGGCATCCACCGGGCGATCGGCCCAACCGTGCTCCAGCCGCAAGCTCTTGCTGGGGCTGTCGTCGCAGTTGGGCAACACTGGCGTCTCGCGGCCGTCGAACCGGCGAATGTACTTCCAACGGCGGGTGCGGACGCAGCGCATGGGCTCATAGGCGGCGTGATAGGTCACCTCGGCGTGGATCTCTTCACGGATCTCGCTGGCCTGTCCGTGGAGCAGCGGCACCAGCGAGTGACCCTGGAGCCAGTCCGGCGGCGCGACGTCGGCGAGCTCGCAGACCGTGGGGAACAGGTCAATGTGTGAGACCATGGCGTCGATGGCCCGGCCGCCCTCAAAGCCTCCGGGTCCACGCATGATCAGCATGACACCGATGCCGTGATCGGTGAGGTTGCATTTCATCCCCGGGAAGGCGATGCCATGGTCGGTGGTGTTGATTACCAGGGTGTTGTTGGCCTGCCCGCTGGCATCCAATGCCGAGAGCACCGCCCCCACGCCCTGATCATAGATGCGGGCACTAGCCTTGTAGGCGGCCATGTCATAGCGGGTCTCGGGTGTATCGGGCAAGGTGGGCGGCGGCAAAGTATAGCGGAGATCCTCGCTGGCCTCGGGCTCTGGGTACTCGCGATGGGTCTCAAAGAACCCGACCGAAAGGAACCAAGGCTCCGATGGAGCCTGGGCCAGCCAATCGCCGGCGGCCGGCGCCACGTTGGCGACGTCTGGACGCCCCTGGGTGAGGATCTGGTCATAGCCGATGATCTCTGGCCGAGCGGCCACATGCTGCACCCCCGCCAGGGCGGTGCGGTAGCCGGCACCCTTGAGCACGTTGGCGATATGCTGACCATAGTCGTTCAGCGAAAAGCCGCGATGGGCCAGGCCAACCATGCCGGCGTTGTGCGGCGCCATGCCGGTGACCAGGGCCGCTCGGCTGGGAGA
>ENA-UOXR01002767-UOXR01002767.1-bioreactor-metagenome-genome-assembly--contig:-NODE-2767-length-15693-cov-9.474421_pt1 | contig 15693 bp, 15 predicted proteins | sample MGYA00238164_ERZ764825 | MGnify/ENA primary metagenome ERZ764825 (study PRJEB28920, sample SAMN05720171) | bioreactor metagenome | isolation source: Anaerobic biogas reactor | place: USA:Washington...
CTGACGAGATTATGAAATTCATTATTTCGTGTTTAATGGAATTAATTATTTTAGGTGCCTCCTTCGACAAATAGAAACTATAAAACAAGTTGCCATTTGCTGGGTAAATAAAAGTATACCATATTCATCTTTGATTTTAGTTAATTGCTACACAGTTCAAATAGAAGGTGCAACGTGCCTGGTACAAAACAGTAAACAGGAGTTAACATTTACCAGCTTCCCATTATCCATATTTGGTTTTGCCCATTAGGCTAATGATGCGAATGGTTAACAGCGAAATATCTTGTTGAGAGAACATAAAGATAACATGCATTTGATAAAAGGTGAAGAATATGAGTGACATAGAAAAAGAGATCCAGCACCGGCTATTTGAGTTACAGGATCTAAAATACAAAGAGTTTTCGTGCAAACTTATGCCGACGGTGAACCCGGAAACTGTGATTGGCGTCCGCACGCCGGATTTGCGCAAGCTCGCCCGGGAGTTTTCCAAAAGGCCGGAAGTTTTGGAGTTTCTCAAAATCCTACCGCATGCGTATTTCGAAGAAAATAACCTACACGGTTTTCTGATTGAAACGATAACGGATTATGATGCCGTCGTTGCTGCCCTTGACGAGTTTCTGCCGTATATAGATAACTGGGCGACCTGTGACCTTATTTCACCGAAGGTATTTAAAAAGCATCTGCACAAGCTCTACGGAAAAATCAAAGCCTGGCTGAAGTCAGATCGGATTTATACGGTGCGCTTTGGGATCGGAATGCTGATGAGATATTATCTCGATGGCGATTTCCGGTCGGAGATGATTGAGCTCGTGGCATGTATCCGTTCTAAAGAATATTATGTAAACATGATGATCGCTTGGTATTTCGCAACGGCATTAGCCAAGCAGTACGAAACCGCTTTGCCGTACATTCAGGAGCAACGTTTGGAGAAGTGGACGCACAATAAAGCTATCCAGAAAGCGATAGAGAGCTATCGGATCGGAACTGAAGAAAAGGCGCACTTGCGGACACTGAAAGTAAAATAAGGAATTTTCATTCTTTCTATGATACGCAGCAATTGTAGAATTCCGATATACTAAACATTAGTAGATTAATATGCAACAAGAGATTCATTTGAAAGTCAGGCAAATTTTTGCACGCTTTTAGGTTAGCTGTAACAGTACAGAAGTTGCCGGATGTAGTATTATAATATTATTGCTATAACCAGTTAATAAAAGAATTTTAATAAATATGAGGATGGGTTAGCATTATGAGAAAATTAGTTATTATATTGCTCTTATTTATGATTACTATATTAAACGCTTGTTCGAATGGCCGCGAATCTAATAATTTTGAAGACTCCCAGCAACCACTTACCAAGGCTCAGATTGACGAAATTATCACAGCCGCAACTGAATCTGCTATAGTAGATATTGATTTTTCCCAAATTTCAAAACCTGATCCGGTTCAACAAACAGAAATTAATGAAAGAATGCACTGTCTCGGTGAGAAGCTAAAGGGAAAGGTTACGATTGAAAATAGAGATATTGTTGTTGCTCGGGTTAACGGAGAAACTATTACGGCTTCAAATTGGTATTGGGAAAAGATTAATAAAATCCTACAGGCGGAATTTAACAATAAGAGTATTCCTTCTGATGCAGAAATACTGAATGATTTAATAGAGACCAAAGTGATAAGCAGTGCTGCAAGAAGCCTGGGAATATATCCTCCTGAGTCTCAGATTAGGGCTTATATAGCAGACCAGCAAAAGTATATGGAAATTTTAAAACCGGAAGAAATTACTATCCTAATACAGGCCTGGGGGATTTCAGAGGAAGAGTATTTCTTATTAATGGAAAATCGCTTTGCTGATAGCCTGGCTAAAATCAATTGGGGTGTCTACCTGGAAAAATATGAGGATGAGGCGCAGGAGGATGAGCAGGGGTATGTTGCAAAGAGTTTCTCTTGGATTAGTGATGATAGAATAAAGCCACTCTTAGAGAAAGCGCAAGTTGAGATTACTTCGGAAGGGCGCCAATTGGGGATAAGTTATCCAGCACCGGATTAATGCTTAAATTGCTTGAAATCAGTTATCCAGGTATAAAAAGGGGGTTCTGCTGTAAAGCAGAACCCCCTGGGCAGTTTTCCAGGCTTATTTTCCTTTGAAAGTGGGCTTTCTCTTTTCAACAAAAGCACCCATGCCTTCAAACTTGTCTTCGGTAGCACAGCACATTCCGAACATATCGGATTCGATGCTCATGGCGGTATCGATGTCAACTTGCATGCCTTTGCCGATGGCAAACTTGGCATAACCGACAGCCAGGGGAGCCTTGTTGGCAATCTTCTTGGCCATTTTCTTGGCTTCGTCCATCAATTGATCGGCAGGATAAACATGGTTTACCAGGCCGATACGAAATGCTTCCTGGGCATTGATGACATCCGCAGTGTAGGTAAGTTCTTTGGCCCGGCCTTCACCTACCAGGCGAGGCAGTCTCTGGGTTCCGCCAAAACCGGGAATAACACCAAGTCCCACTTCCGGCTGAGCGAAAACGGCATTTTCGGCAGCCAGCCTTATATCGCAGGCCATGGCCAGCTCACAACCTCCACCCAGGGCAAAACCGTTAATTGCTGCAATAACCGGTTTTTCCATGAGTTCAAATTGCCGCATTACTCTTTCTCCGACATCAGAGAAGAACCTACCTTCATGAGGGGATAGGGGCAGCATAAAGGTAATGTCAGCGCCGGCAACAAAGGATTTATCACCGACACCGGTAACGATAACCACCTTAATATTGGAGTCGGCTTTAATATCCTTTATGGCCTCTTCCATCTCATACAGGGTTTCAGCATTAAGAGCATTTAAGGCCTTGGGACGGTTGATATAGAGAATAGCAAGATAGTCTTCTTTTTCCAGAATCAGATTTTCAAACGCCATTGCTGTCTCCTCCTTTTAATGGTTCAAATTAAGTGAATGAAAAATAAATCACAAAGTAGCTATTACGATAAACGGGGGGCTGTATTTTGCAATAAGCCCCCGTAATTATCTATTTATGAGATGGTCTACTATTTTTTGTAGTCATAGAAACCTTTACCCGTCTTCATTCCCAGCCATCCGGCCCGTACTAACTGTTTCAGCGGGGGTGCCGGGCGGTATTTGGAATCGCCGGTTTCGGCAAAGAGGGTGTTACATACGGCCAGAGCAATGTCAACACCAACCAGGTCGCAGAGGGTTAAGGGGCCCATCGGCCAACCCGCACCGAGCTTCATGGCAGTGTCGATATCGGCAGCGCTTGCCAGACCTTCATAATAAATGAAAGCAGCTTCGTTCATGCCGGGCAGGAGTATTCTGTTGACCACGAAGCCGGGTCCCTCTTTAACTTTAACCGGGGTCTTGCCGATTTCTTTGGAAAATTCGATTACGGCATCAACGGTGGCATCTGCGGTCTGAACTGCCGGGATTACCTCGATGAGTCTCATTACATTGGCCGGGTTGAAGAAGTGTACGCCTATTACCTTGTCAGCTCTCTTGGTAATGGCAGCAATTTCGGTAATGGAAAGGGAGGAAGTGTTGGTAGCCAGAATGACATCCGGTCCCATCATGGCATCTAATTTGGTGTAAATTTCTTTCTTAAGGCTCATTACTTCGGGTACAACTTCAATAACTAAATCGCCGGCAGCCAGGTCATCAAAGTTGGTGGTTCCTTTGATTCTGCCAACTACGGCATCAGCGGTTCCCGGAGCAGCTTTGCCTTTTTCTTCAGCTTTGGTCAGGCCTTTCTTGATGGCTCCGATGGCTTTGTCTACAAATTTCATATCGATATCATAAAGAATAACATTCTTGCCGGCTGCGGCAATGGCCCAGGCAATACCCTGTCCCATAGTTCCTGCACCTAGTAAAGCAACATTATTAAATCCCATTAAATTGTAACCCCCTTATATTATTTCTTTCTGATAAGTACATACAGCCTTTTTTTTCTCTTTAAGGCGAAACGAGAGTCAAACCACCCCCTTACCTCATTTAATACTATGAAAAGCTATAATAACTGAGATATTATCTTATAGCTAATTCATGCAATTATTATACCAATCACTTGAGAAGCCTTTGAAAAGCGGCATATGGGCCAATATCACCCGTATTTATGAGCTATTTTCATATGGAATAACAGCTTTCTTGGCCAAAAGGTTGTCCCAAAAGTGCTACATTATATAAAAAGAATACCGTGTTTAAAGCATTTAGAGATGTGACGCAAAACAAGACAGTGTAACAAAAAGGCACAAGTCCGCAAAACGATAGCTATTACAGTTTTATATCATATTTATGTAGTTTCCTATAGAGTACGGATCTATGGATATTGAGGGTTTTGGCGGCCTTACTCTTGTTGCCGCCGCAATTCTTCAATACTTCTTCTATAAGCGCTTTTTCCTGCTTACCCAGAATATTATCCAGACTGGAATGAGACCCTGTAGTGGAGGAATAATGGTTTTTTCTTTGGATTATGTTAGCGGGAATATCGTTTATCGTAATAGTGTTGCCTTCACAGAAGTTTACAGCCCGCTCAATAGTATTTTCTAACTCGCGAATGTTTCCCGGCCAGTCATAAGAACAGAAACTTTGTATAACTTCCGGGTTTATTTTTTCTACTCTGGTTCCCAGTTCCTGATTGAGGCGATGCAGGAGGTGGTGGCTCAGCAAAGGAATATCATCAACCCTCTGCCTCAAAGGAAGCAGGTTAAGGACAATTACATTCAGGCGGTAAAAAAGGTCTTCCCGAAATTTGTTCTCACTAACTAGCTCCGCCAGGTTCTGATTGGTGGCCGCGATTACCCGGATATTTACTTTGGTGCTGCTAAGGCTGCCGATGCGTTCTACCTCTTTTTCCTGTAGTACCCTTAGCAGTTTAGCTTGCATGGACAATGACATATCCGCAATTTCATCCAGGAAGATGGTTCCATGGTTGGCTAGCTCAAATTTCCCCGGTTTGCCTTCTTTCAAGGCTCCCGTAAATGCACCTTCGTTATAACCAAAAAGCTCCGATTCCAGTAAAGTTTCGGGTACTGCCGCGCAGTTTACCTTGATAAAAGGACCTTTGCGGCGTGGGCTCATATTATGTATGGCATGAGCAAAAATCTCTTTTCCCGTACCACTTTCCCCGGTAATGAGTACGGTTGACACGCTGCGAGCGGCCTTGGCAGCCAAAGCTTTTTGCTCACAAATAAGCTGGTTATTTCCCACTATGTGGTTTAAGGAATATCTGGCCGTACCTTGTTGGTATTGCTCCAAAAGCTGTTCCCATTCATTTATTCGGCTTAATTCCACCGGACTGCTCTTTACGATAACCCCCAGGCTCCGGTTGTGGCTCACAATCGGAAGGAAAACCAATCTTAGGGCCTGTCCATCAGGTGACAGCACTTCGGTGGAAAATGTTTTTCCCCGGTCTATGGCTTGTTGCAGGTTGGTCCAAGGAATCAGCGCGCTCATTTTTTGGTTCAACTCGCTGCTGGAATTGGAAGGGAAAAATCCCCGGCAAACTTCATTGGAATACAGCAGATGGGCATTTTTATCAAAAACCGCTATACCTTCATAAGGAGTTTGCAGAAGAGAATTAAGCTGGTACTCCTTAAAACTGTCGATAGTATGTAATATGGCATAGGCGGCGTAGCATTTGGGTCTTATCTCCAGCAGCCCCCGGGTTACATTTACTTCATCTTCATTAATTACTTTGATATCTTTAACTATCCTATGCTGATCTTTGATTATATTATCAAAGGTTAAATGGGGTTTTAGACAATCTACATTTTGACCCAGTATTTGATTAGGATTAAGGCCCAGTATCTTTCCGGCGTTTTCATTGCAAAAAATGATATTTAGTGAGGTGTCGGTTATGAGTATGCCTTCATCTATGTTTTGCAGAATCGGATATAAAAGCAAGTCATGGGAGTGAAGTTCAAGATTAAGCGACATTAGCTTCACCTCAGGTTTTCTGCTAATAGGGATTAGACATTGATACCGCGGTTCAGGCTCCGGCTAACTTCCTGAAGAGTGGTTTGTTTTATTATGGTTTCCAGGGTTTGTGAGTCCAAAGTCCCAGTGGCTTCAAGAGCATTCTTCTTCTGAAATTCCCGTACAAATTGGTTCAAATCATCTTTTTCGTCCATCCCCAGGCTGAAAAGCATTCTCTTAATCTGTTCTTTTTCTTCCTGGCTTATAACCATATACTCAGAACTGCTAGACGATGAAGGTGCAAATGAAGAACTAGAATTGGACTGGTTTAAATCCTGGGATGATGCATCTCCGGCTGGTTGGGGTATGACCGGAATAGTGGTATCGTTAATATTGCCTTCAGAAGACGGTTCAGCAGTTTGGGTCTTAAGAAGGTCTGTGTGTTGAACTATGTAGCTTACATTACTTATAAGACCGATAGTAGAGCCCATAATAACCGCTGATGCGAGCACCAGGATCAGAAAGAAAAAGTAACCTTTCCGCATGGAACTCCTCCCCATTAAACATCATTACTAAATCTATTGTATGCTATAGCTGAGCGTTTTTCAATTCCTCTTGACAGATATCTCAAAATACGATCAAGGAGAAAGGGACCAATCCAGTTGTTTCCATGCCTATTATATTTTAAAGAGGGTCGGAATACCAGTATTCTACAGTTTATATATTTGGAGAAAAATGTTTACCAAAGCAATTGATATCATAGCAACAAAAAGCTATAATATGGTTAGAATTATGCTATAAGGAGTTGATACCATGCAGATTAAACCTTCCGCAAGCATCCGGCAAAATTACAATGAGATAGCGGATTTATGTAGGTCTACAGGTGAACCGGTGTATCTTACCAAAAACGGCGAGGGTGATCTCGTGGTGATGGATATAGAGGCGTTTACCCGCCGGGAAAAAATGCTGAAATTGCGGGAAGAACTGCTGGCCATCGAGGAAGACCGTCTGGCCGGACGTACCGGTACAACGCCGGATGAACTGGACAGCTATCTGGACAGCATCATTGATGAGGTGGAGTATGGAAAAGAAGCTTCAGTATAAGCTGCTTGTTTCTGACCGCGCCTGCCAAATGTTGGCGGGCCATGTCCGTTTTCTGGCACAAAAAAGGCCCACCGCTGCCCGCAAAACCAAAAGCGACCTGATGGACGCCATTCGTTCCCTGCGCCAAATGCCGGAGCGTTTCCCATTTCTGGAGGCCGAGTTTATTCCGCCAAACAAATACCACAAGATGTTCGTTGATAAATGGTATCTGGTGCTGTATCAGATTAAAGATCAGACAGTATACATCGATTATATCGTGGATTGCAGGCAGGATTATGGCTGGCTGGTACGGAAATAACATCGGAGCGAGAATGTATTTATAATGAATTCATACTCAAACGATTTGTTATTGCTTTGGGTCCTCACCGATAGTCCCTACCAGAGGTTTTATGAAAAACATGGCGGTCTCCCGGTACAAAGCAAACTCCTTGAAATGGATGGCTTCACCAATCAGATAACCGCCTATAGATGGTCAGACATCAGGGCTATGTTATAACGAGGTGAGATATGTCCCCCGTTAAGCGGTCGGGTTGCTTCATCTCAAAAGGCAGGTCATCCAAATGTATAGAAAATATTAAAATCACGCTTTATTACCCGATACGTCGCCCTTTGGCTATTACCTCCCTTATAAAGGGGTTATCTTTTCGCAAAGGATGAGGTTCTATTCGGGTATCAACTTTCCTGCGGATTCTCATTAATCTTAAGGTGTCTTCAATAATATCTCCAGAGAAATCGTCAGTAATTATCGCTATGTCTATATCGCTATCCTGATCATAGTTGCCATTGACGAAAGACCCAAACAAATAGACTGCTTCTACATTCATTTCTTCTTTGACCAAATCCGCATATTTTTTTGCAATAGCAGTTATCTCTTCTCCAATACTTCCAGAAGCCATGTCCTCAACTCCTTAATAGTCCTCAAGTTTTCTTCCGTAAAAGCAGGAGTACAGTTTTTGTAGAAACTATGCTTGTAATCTGGATACCGGGCTGCAATATTAAAACTTGTTGCCAGATCCAGTTGATCCCTTTGTTTATCGTTGGGTCTCAAATCAGCCTTTTCTGATAGTCGTAACAGATCGTGAATCCTAGGAACCTCTGTATCAACCAGAGCCACATAAAGAGCTTTCAATAACTTTTCTAACACCAGATGTCCCATAAACAGGCTCCAGTGATAATCCTTGCTTTCATACAAATGTATCATGGTTCGATGGTCTTGCTCTGCAGAAGTGACCCAATACTCTATAATCTCATCCCTGGTCAAAATGGACACCTTCCTTAACTAAGATGTATTATAGTAATTCTCCGATTCCTTATGCAAACCTGTTTATTGTGTAAAAATAGTATACATCATATGGTTATATATGGCAATTACCGTCGTGTAATCCGGTTAGCTTCTTTTACGGTATCTCCAGTAATCGACCTATGGCCAGCTCCCGGTAATGGTGCAGCGCTTTATCAAAGAGGGATACTCCATGGCTCAAATCGCTGAGAAATCAGGTATGCCCGAATCATTGGTATGCTTCATGGCGGAACAGTCTGACTAGAGAGGAAGAGTAGTTATGGATCTAGAAAGTATTCAATCTTATTGCCGTCAAAAAGCAGGTACTACGGAAGACTTTCCCTTTGGTCTGGATGTGATGACTTTCCGGGTAGGGAGGAAGATGTTTGCTATGGTGAGATTGGACATAAGTCCACTGAGGATTAATCTCAAATGTGATCCTCTCATGGCGGAATCATTACGGCAGGAATTCCCGGCGATTACCCCAGGATACTATATGAACAAACGACACTGGAATACCGTCACTCTGGACGGCTCCATAAAAGAAAATAAAATCCTGTTCTTGATTGATCACTCCTATGAACTGGTGTACAAAAGTTTACCGAAGGCAACCAGAATAGAAATAGGGCAACCAAAAGGCTAAAAATGTCATATGTTAAGCTGGCAATTTCTTTGCCAATCAAAGTAATGCCGTTTGTCTCATTTATTCTGGAAACGAGTTGGAATATTTAAAAAGACCAAAGTAATGGTACATCATAGAAGCATTATATTTGGTGTTATTCGCAGCCTGGTGTAATTAGTTAAACGTATGAAAAAGAGCAAGAACGTAAATACAAAACATGAATACCGCAGTAAGATTAATACGTCGGCTGGGCGGCTAATTAAAGGACTATAATTTTATCGAACAAGCCGACAAATTAACTTGGGAGGCATTTATATGGAAAAAGATAATCTAATGGAGATAATTGAAAAAGGGAAAATCGAATATCTGGATAAATCGATTGATGTAAACAAATTAATTTGGAATGATCATCCCAGTTATGCCGGGGTTAGTTTAAAACACCTGGTAAGCGGGCAAGAAACTGAGGGCAGATTCAGTTGTCACCTGGTTAGAGTTGACGCCAGGCATGAAATAGGCGAGCATATTCATGAGGATAAATGGGAATTGCATGAAGTAATATATGGCAGTGGTAAATGTATAATGCTGGATAAGGAAATTCCATACCAACCGGGAACTGCGGCGCTTATACCTGCAGGTATAAAACATAGAGTAATAGCCGAGCAAGGCACTTTGTACCTGCTGGCCAAGTTCGTACCAGCTTTGTAAACGTACTGTAAGGTGTTGTTGGCTTTGAACGAATAAAATGGTAAGGACTGAATCCGCTGATTAACCCGAAGAAGTTGAAGAGGTATTTATCGGAAGACATCTTGTTAAAAAGTTACGTATGGGCCGATATTTGGTTCTTGGGCAAAGCGAAGAAGGCCGTTACCTTTTCGTGATATATGATGTTAAGGAGAATCGAATACGGATAGCAATAGCAAGAGACATGGAAGATAAAGAACGCCGACTCTATAGAAGAGAGGGGGGGTTAAAAATGAAAAAGAAGTTACCGGCTTTTAAATCAGAAAATGAGGAAACTTTATTTTTGGAAAATAACAGTGTTGCTGATTATTGGGATACTCTAGAGGATGGAGAGCAAATAGAATTATCTCCTGAACTAGCCGCAAGAATTAAGAAACGTAGTCAATTAAGAATGATAAGCCTACGTTTACGTGAGGACCAAATTGAAGCCGCAAAGAAAATTGCCCGGGTTAGAGATATCCCTTACCAGGTTCTTCTACGATCCTGGATAACACAGGCGATTAAAACAGAGGAAAGTAAACACACATCCCCCAGCAGGTAACCCCAACCTGACCATGACCAGCCTTGGGCATAATTTTATTGTGTCGCTGTCTTTCGTTCTGCTACAATTACCATAAGCTGGTTAAGCATCAATGAAAGAGGTGATTTCCCATTATGTATCAAGTTCTCTCCAAATTGGATATCCAAACCCGAATAACCCAGAATTACTGGTCGGCTGAAAGGGTTGATGCCAATTCTGATGTCCAGGTGATCAGTACTACAGCAGGCAGGACTCATTTTGTGGCTCTCAGCCATGATAACCGAATATGGGTTTGTATGCCCAAAGATAATACGGAAACCGGTAATCAACTGGAACAGACGGCTCTGTCAAGTATTGTGGTAGCTTTGAATACCGGACTACAGGATGAATTGCTCATCTTTGGCGCCAGGGTAAACTTTTTGCAGGTAATAAGGGAGGAAGCGCACGGTTTATCCGCGCCGGTGGAGTTCACTTTGGCTCCTCCGGGCAATACCAGCAGAATTGCCCGGATCTTTACCCGGAAAATTGGCCGTAATATGTACATCGGTATTCTTTATCAATACGGGGAAGAGGAGCGATATACTTTTTCCTTTTGCATTTGGGATATGCTTTCACCCAACCCGCCGTTTATCAATACCAATCTGACTACAGATACCCTGGAGTGTGCCTGGTGGGGAGAAACCGAAGATGACCTCGTATTCGTGACCATCACTGACGATACTTTAGTTTCTTACGATATCAATACTTTTAAAATTAATTATGCGGCCATTGCCACCGGGCCCAAGGTAAAAAAACTGGATACCACGGTTGCAGGAAATGGCGATAAGGTATTGTATGCTTTACTGGATGATGGGAAATTGTACCGTCTGCGCCAGGAGAATGACCGCTTGTTTTGGAATCCTTTGCTGAACGAGGTTGATCCTCGATGCTTCGATAATTTTAAGGTGGCCTATGTGGGAGAACATCTGCATGTTTTCGCCAGTGCCAATAGGATTCTATACCATCTGGAAAACCGTGATGAAAATATGACTTCGGCTTTTCTTCCCATAGCCCGGAATCTCACGGCTTTTTCCCTGGATAAATGTAACAAACATGAGTTAAACCTGGTACTTATGAAAGAATGTGTTCCCGCTGATGATAGCGTTAATTTTGGTTTTGTTGCCACCAACAACGGAATTGAGCATATCCGCTACAACAGTGATTCGGAACAATGGGACAGCGGAAGTATTATGGTTAAGTCGGCCAATCAAAAAATATATGAATATAATGCCTATGCCAGTGAAATCACCTTTTTTACCGAGGAAGGAAACCCCTGCCCGGGTCTGAATCTGGAGCTGTGGACTCCCGAATACAAGGAACTGTCCGTAAATGACCGTATCTACAAGGTAAGTCCCGACCATAAAATTACAACACGAACTGATATGATGGGCAAACTGCATATAGTTCAATCGGCGACCTCTCTGAACTCGGCTGATATCGTTTTTAGAATAGCCGGGGCAGATGATGATAATCACTATGTAATCAAACAGAATGAAAAGCACAAGGAGAAGCTTTCTAATATTACGGCCCAATCTCTCCTGGAAGCCAGGAAAGATGACGGTTCCTATCTGATTGCCCAGGAATACCGGCAAGAGCAAGTCCTAAACCATGTGGCCGATGCCATGCATCGTGTCCTCAACGCCAGCCTGCCGGATCGGAAAATGCAGATCAGCAATTCGCTGATTGCCCATAATTCACCCCTGGACATTTGCTGCTATAACAGTGACCCCACCATGATGTTGAATCGAATTCCCAATCCTCGGGCTATCGGGAGTTTCGAAATTGTGTTTACGGATAATGATGTGCTTTTCAGAACCCTGAGCGCGGAAGAATATAATAATGCATGTTTGGAAGCCGAAAACGGCTTTTTTTCTTTCTTCAAGGATATGTTTCGGGCTATTGCCGATGGTATCGTAAAGGTAACCAAAATCGTGGTAAATGCAGTGGAGGAGGCTGTTAACGCCACCATTCATTTTGTTGAAGACGCAGTTGCAAAGATAGGCAATTTTGTTATCAACACGGTACAGGAAGTCGTTAATCTGGCTGAGTCTATTTTTACCGCCATTAAAACCTTTTTTGTTGATATCGTCCACTGGTTGGGCATCCTTTTTAACTGGCAAGACATCCTTAAAACCCAGGAGTTTCTTGGTCAAGCGTTAAACGATACTTTCCGCCGGATGTCTGTGGTTATGAAAGAGAATCGCGGCAAGGTACAAGCCCGGTTCAAGACTGCTGAAAAGGAAGTGCAGGATGCTTTTGCCACCATAAAGGCTAAACTCGACCCGTCCATAAATATCCGCCAGGGGCCGGAGGAAAGGAGTCCAGACGACCCCTATCTGGTGGGTTCGTCCAATAATATCGTACATAGCAAATTAATGGCTAACGGCAACCAGACCGGCCTGATTGATGATGGTCAGCTCGAAAACATCAATATGGACATTTTAGACCGCCTGTTATTAAAAATACAGGAAGTCACCAGTTCTACCGGAACCAGTCTGCAAAAAGCGCAGGATTATTTCGAAAAAGCAATAGCCAATGAATTGGTTCTGCAAAATATATTATGCGGTATGGTAGAAATGGTGGAAGCACTGGTAGAAGCAGTTCTTTCCGCCACCGAAGCCGTAGTTTTAACTATTATAGACGGAATCGAGGAATTGCTGAGTCTGCTTAGCATTTGCCTGAATACAAAGATTAAAATCCCCTTCCTGAGCGAGCTTTTTTATAGCCTGTGCCACCAGGAAATGACCATTTTAAATGTGGGCACTCTATTGCTGGCTGTTCCCATTACCGTGATATACAAAATTATTTCCGGAGGTCAGGCACCTTTTGCAATAGAACTATCCCGGGATAGGCAGAGCAATTCTGTATCCGCTAAAGCCGCTTATATCATCAGTGCTGTTTGTGCCGGTATATTCTATGTATTAGGTGCGGTTCTGGAATGTTTTGAAGTCTACGAAATATCCAAACTCTTATTTGGGATATTAGCATTTTCAACTATTGCTGCCGGTTCATTGTGGCTGGGATTTTCAACCGATCTGAGTGCTGCTGCCAGTTCGGAGGCCGTATTAGGGGTATTAATCGTGGGCATATTATGTCTGGCGGTGGATGCCGGACTGTATATAGCCCGCTTTTTTGACCGACCACTTCCGGTAGGGCCGGAAGAGATGGATAGTTCCGAGGAAAGCCAGGATTTTGATGTGGATAAGTATAAGTATATATCCGCCATATTGGATGGCATCATGGGTGTCGTATCCATATGTGTTGGCACCTGGTATTTTATTGCGGAACTGATAAACCCCAAACCCAAAAGTGACTTAACCAAAGCTTTTGTGGTTATTGGGTCGGTAGTGCCGGGATTGGCCTCGACATGCAAATTTGGCAATCTGGCGGAAAAAACAAAGCCCAATCTATGTTTCGGTCTGAGAGCAGTTTCTTATATTTGCGGAGCTGCAGTGACTGTGGTCTACGCAGTAATGGCAGTTAAAGAGCCCAAGCCTCAGCTAGCATTACAGGGAGATATGCCTTATGTCTTTGCTTGAGTTGAAGGAGATCATGACTGCCCAGGAGCGCTACCGGGCAGAGAAGCCCGGGACGCTGCCGGATGACCTCTATTTACGCAGATGGACGAGCCCTGCTCTCAATACGGCACCGGATATCTGGATTGCAGGAAACGTATCGCTGCCTGATATCCAAAAGCTCAGTGAAAACTATGCCACCGGCAGCTCAGATGTTTCTCTGCAGTCGCGTCAGGATAACTATATTTATGTGCGAGCCAGGAATAATGCCTCAGAACCAAGGCGGAGGAGGGTTGCGCAATTGTATGCGGCAGAACTGGATTTGATTATGTGGCCCCACTCCTGGAAAGAAATCTACACCGATAGCGGCTCCAATATTTCACCCTTTGCTACGGTTGCTCCTCAGGCTGTAGCGGTAGCAACCGAAACCTTTGTATTTCCATATGTGATGCCGGCTACTTCCGGATATACCCTGATTGCCCAGATCAACGATTTAAGCAACCAGTTGAATCCTAAACCACAACAGTCCACCCCTCTGGATATGGCAGCATTTAATGCCGATCCCCTGTGGGCCAGCACTAATACCTGCCTTATCCCTGCTCAGGGGTATGTGGTTAAAATGGACACCAGATTGACTACCGCCTCCACGCCCAAAGCCGGAGGAACCTATTTAATAACCCTTGATGTCAAAGGCTGTGTGGGCACAGAGGTAGAGCTTAAAGGTAGCACGGCGGACAGTAAGGGCAAGCCCATCCAGTTTCGCAGCCAGGTAACTGCTGATGGACGTTTTTTTGGCTCAAGCTATTATTTGGAGCCTGGTTTTAATGCCTATATTTCCCTGTATATTTATACCGATGATATGAAAAAGGCGGAGCAGGCCGAGCTGACTTTTACCAGCAGCTATCAGGCCAGCGGCAATGATATCCAGAGGGCGGTGGAGATGGGCTTGATTGCCGGCGACATCAGTCTGGATGCGTTTCATTCCGGCTACATCGAAGAAGCAAAACCCTTTATGGCCCTTCGTTCTTTAAAACTATGTGCAGGTGGGAAGTAATGACTAATATGGGTATGACATTTTATTCTAATGAAGAACTTCCTGATGACCTTTATATGCATAAAACCGATAGTTGTTACAAACATATGCATGGTTTGCCGGAATGGTATAATTTTAATGCCCCGTGCATTCTTGCCCACCCGGCAGATTCCTCCAGCATTAAGGAAGGATACAGCAGTTGGGCGCTCAGAGCCCGCAGGTTCACCACCGGGGTGGAGTTAAATGTCAGAATAGCAGCATCTAATAATGCCAGCACACCTAAAAGCAACCGAATTGCCTGTCTGTATTATGTGGAAAAAGACTACTTGCCTTTTACCGCTCACTGGCAGGAGGTCAGGACATACCAGGGCAACCTGCTCTCCGACTTCGGCACTGTTGACCCGGGTCAAAGAGTTTTGGCCCAGGATAGTTTTAAGCTGATACTGCCTGTAAATGGGGACTATTATATCATCGCGCAGATTAATGATATTGAGAACAGGCTGAATCCCAAGCCCCCCTCCACCAGGGCCATTGATTTGGAAAAGCTTCATCAGAGTTATTTATGGAGCGTTCTTGATACTGCCAATCCGTATTATATTACTGGCTGAAGCGACCAGGGGAGGGATATTATGGGAAAAAAGAGCAAAAACCGATTTATAGCCCTGCTTAATCTAAATGCACCACGCTTAAAATGGAAATCTCAATACTGGTAGTTGCCCCCGTCATTTGCGTTGCGGTAAATCCATAAAATCACCGTCACTGATTCGGAACGACACAGGGGTCGTTCCCTACACTTCTACATTACTGCACAGTTTTCTTAAACTGCGACACAGTTATCTTAATAGTGGCCTAGACAGGAAATAATATTTATATTGTTTCCTTCAATAGAATAAATCAGCCTGTGTTCATTATTGATTCTT
>ENA-UOXR01002771-UOXR01002771.1-bioreactor-metagenome-genome-assembly--contig:-NODE-2771-length-15685-cov-4.788548_pt1 | contig 15685 bp, 5 predicted proteins | sample MGYA00238164_ERZ764825 | MGnify/ENA primary metagenome ERZ764825 (study PRJEB28920, sample SAMN05720171) | bioreactor metagenome | isolation source: Anaerobic biogas reactor | place: USA:Washington...
GTTGAGAGGTGAAAGTTCGCGGCGCAGCCGCACGGCGGGCACGCCTCTTTCGACGGTGGGGTTACTCCTTGGCCGGCACCCTCTGCGGCAGCGCGAAGTCGCCGTCCATCACGGCGGGCAGACGGAAAACATCGCCTTTCTGATTGCAGAAGTAGAGGCTCGACGAGGACGGCTTACGCCCGTGGCCGTCCGCCCAGAAGCCGTAGAAATCGGGGTGGGCGTTGACCGGGCGGCGCACGTAGGTGTGGTTCATCTCGCTGCCCGCCGTCATCTGCCTGGTCTTGCGCCACGTGGCGCCCGCGTCCTCGGTCAGCCACATCGCAATCTCCCCGCCGGGATTGTACGGCTGCGGACCCAGCTCGGTCGGGCCGATGATGCGCCACGTGGTGTCGCTCTCGACGTACACCGGGCCGGTGTCGTAATTGTTACCCGAAACGATGCCGGTGAAGCGCTCCTGCCACTCGGTGCCGGTCCAGCGCACCGTGCGCCATTCACGCGGGCCGTTGGCCGGCCCGGACTGATACCCCTTGCTCAGGACGAACAGAATGATCGGATGCCCTTTGGAATCGAACTGCACGTCTTTGATATAGCAGTTGCGGCCTTTGCTTTCATACTCCAGCACCAGGGCGGGATTGGCCTTGTCGGCGAGCGGCGTCGCGAGCACCTGGCCGTCGGCGGTCTTCCAGGTCGCGCCGAAATCATCGCTCTCCATGTAGTACACGTTCGTGCGCCAGTTGAGGCCTTTGCCCTTGGGATGCTGATTGAAGGCGATACCGGTTTTCTTGTCCTTCCACTGCCAACTGATCTGGTAGTGGCCGTCCTCGAAGTAAGCGGTCTGCTTGCGCTCGCTCCACTCGGTGCCCTCCGGATTGCTGGTCATGACGTAGTTGCCGCGCCCCTTCACATACCACGTGTGGACAAAGAGGAAGCCTTTGCCGGGATAGTAGAAGGGTTCGGGATAGGAGAAATTGCCGCTCCACATGAGCTGGAACGCCTCGATGTCGTACGGCTTGACGCTGCGCGAGATGTAGGAGGGACGCCCGCGCCCGTGGCTGCTGGAGAAGATCCAGATGTAGCCTTTGTCATCCAGATTGATCACCGGGTTGTCGTGCGCGTCGTCAGTCCGCTTGTCGAGCAGACAGGTGGGCTTGGCCACGCGCCCTGTCGCATGGTCAAAGTACGAGACCATGTGCAGGAGCGTGCTGTTCTTTTCATCGGTGCCGCCGTAGCAGAAGAAGGTCTTGTTGACCGCCGGCGCATGCCAGGCCATCGGGATGTGCTTGGCACAGTACGTGCCCAGACCGCCACTGTACTTGTAGACGTATTCATCCTTCGAGGGCTGGTTGAAATACCAGATGCCGCGGAATCCCGGTAGCTTGCGATTGAGCAGGACGGTCAGCACCGGCTGGAACTTGACGAGGTCAGCGCCGCCTTTCACCCGATTCGCGATCGTCGTGTCGGTCGGATGGGTCTGCCAGTGCGCGATCAGCTCGCGCGCCTGACCCTGCCACACCTCCTCGCCGGCGAGATGTCGCGCCTCGGCCGCGTCGAGGGCGCGGTTCCAGATGCGGATGTCGGTCATGCTGCCTTTGAGCATGCGCTCCTCTTGACCGTCGATCACGCCGACAGTCAGCGGATGCACGAACGCCGTCCGTTTCAGCGGGACCGCCTGCTGCCCCTCCAGCACGCCGTCTCGATAAATCTTCGCCGTCTTTCCGTCGTAGGTCCCCAGGTAATGGGTCCAGACCTCCGGCCGCGGCGGCTTTGCCGCGGCGAACCCGTAGCGGCCCGGCTCGCCTTCGACCAGCATCCGCACCGCGCCGTTGTAGAGGTAGAACGAAAAGTCCTGGTTCGGCTGCCCCAACGTGAGAAACATCTGCGGGCGCGCGGTGTCCGCGACCTTGACCCACGCGGCGACCGAGAAACCGTCCACCTTCAGCACAGACTGGAGGTTGCTCACGCTGAACCCGGTTCGCCCGTCAAACGGATACCCCGCCTGTTTCGGCGCGGCCCACGCGGAGACCGCCGCCAAGATCATCACTGCCATATTCCGCTTCATGTGCATCTTCATCTCCCTGCTGTCATTAAGCGCCACACGCCGATTCCCAGCGGCGCGAGGCGCGTCTCGTCGCTGTGGAGCGCTTCACCCTCGCCACCCAGCCAGCCCCCCAGTTGGGTGCGCGAGACGGTCTTCGGCGATTCGGAGAAGTTTACCAGAATCAGCCAGACAGCGCCCGCAGCATCCTTGACCCGCACCGCGCGCAGATGAGGGTCGGCCACCGGCACCTGAACCGCCGCACCCGCCGCCGCATAGGCGGCCGTCGCCGCCACGTCAGCCGTCAGCACGACGGCCGCGCAGTCAAAGATCGTCTCGCGCGCCCCGTAATAGCGCGGCCCCTCCTGAATGCCCTGTGCAATCTCTTCGCAATACAAATACCCGCCGCCCGGCTTGGGCCCCTCTGAACTCCAGATGTTCAGCGGGATCTGCCGGCCGGGCAAACGGGCCACCTCCAGCGAGCCGCCGTAGATGGCCACCACGCCGAGGCGGTCGTCAAGATTGAGCCAATTCCCCGCGTTGGCGATCCGCTCAAAGGCTTGGGGCACGGCCTTCAGCGTCCTGCTGCCCTCCGCTGCGTGAAGCGTCCGCGTGAAGCCGTTGAACACATCGTTGGGCACGGAGAGCGCCAGGCCGCGCACGCGCCGCAGGTAGGCGGCGTTCGAGGTGCGCGCCCGCTGGATCGACACGACCGTGCGGTCATCCGGCAGGGCGCAGAACGCCAGAAAGATTCGGCCCGTATCCGGATCGTCATCGCCCTCCGCCAGCCCTTTGCGCGAGACCAGGTCCGCGACGCCGCAGGTCGCGAACCCGCCGTCGAACGCCGTACCGGTCCATTTCACGGGATTGGCGTAGTTTTGCGCCCCCATGCCAAACACCTGTCCCGCCAGGTTATGCTGCCATTCCGCCATGTCAGACGCGTCGGCCGGCACGCACAATCCTCCTGCCTTCATCGCGCCGTGCCACACCCAAGAGGCGAAGCGCCGCTCGCCGCGCTGCAGCCAGGCGCCATGAAACGGATCATGCCAACGCGTCGGCGCGCCGACCGTCGCCTTGGCCGCAGCATCCATGTCGAAGATCCGCCGCCAATACGCGCCGCAGGCCAACGTGCAGGCCTTGTCGCCTTCGAGGCGCTGATAGTAGAGCGGCGAGAGCGCCTGCATCCCCGCCAGCCGCTCACGCATGTACCAGCCGTCCGCGTTAGCCTGTTGCTCGGCCCGCACCTGCCGCAGCCAGCCGCGCTCGAATGCCTCGGCCTCCGCGTCGCCGAATGCGTCGCGCGCCAGCAGCCATACCGGAATCGCGTAGTCCTGGCAGTAACAATACCGAACCCGGCTGTCGCCGCCGACGCGCGCGAGACGGCCATCTTTAAACGTGCAGGCCTTCATCACCTTCCACTGCTCGAGCGCGTTGTGATACAGCGCCTCAGGCGGTTTGACGCCGCGCCGCTTGCACCAGAAGTGATAGATCCCCAGATTGGACAGCGTGATGTACATGTAGCCGACGTTCTGATAGCCGTGATGATTGCAGGCGCGCGTGTCGAACATGTTGGCGCCGACAAAACGCGCGCTCACCGCCTGACCGTCGACCACCGCCGCGTTGGTCGCGTCTGACGGCGTGGCCATCGAGTTGACCAGCAGCGCGCTGGCACGCTCGCGCCAGTCGGCTTCACGGGGATGGCCGGCATTCAGCACCGCCGCCCGGTGCGAGATGTTGCCTTGCCACTGATTCGATTCGGGATGGTTGTCCTTGGTCAGCCCTGCGGTGACAGGACGTTTCAGCAGATAATCCGCCTCAGAGGCGCAGACCTCGGCGTACAGCGTCCGCAGTTCATCGTCCAGATGCGCATCCAGCGCGTCGATGCCCACGCTCATCCGTTCCAGCCCCAGGCTCGAGATCCAGGTATGTCCCCACGGCTTGCCGTTGGTGCAGGCGCCGCCGCCCGCGACGTGGCCGCGCAGCGTGAAGCGCAGCATCGCCAGCGCGACGCGCCGCAATTCGGCCCGGGGCATGCCGACGCGCGCCTCGTCCGTGTTGGGATCGGTTCCCAGCACCGCGAAGGCGCAGAAGGCGGTATCGTGCGCCTGCATGTACCAGTGCCCGGCCTGTCCCAAGCCGTAGACCGCCGTCTCTTTGTCCACAAAACGGATTTCGGTCATGGCCGCTTTCGCCCACGGTTCCAGCAGCGCGAGATACTGACGCTGAAGCGGAAGCGCTTCGAACGCGCGCGAAGCGGACACAGCCAGAACCAGCGCCGCCATCACCCCTTTGACCGGTATGCCCACGCCCATGTTAATCCCCTATTTTCAGAACCGTGCCGCCGGTCACATGCACGCGCTCCGGCAGCGCGGAATCGCCCGTCATGGCCTGCGGCAGCCGATACACCGTACCGGCCTTGTCGCAAAAATGGAGCCGCGATTCGGACGGCTGGCGACCATGGCCGTCGGCCCAGAAGCCATAGAAATCAGGGTGCGCGTTCACCGGACGGCGCACATAGGTGTGGTTCATTGCGCTGCGGTTGGTCATCTCGCGCACATGCCGCCACGTCACGCCGGCGTCGTCGGTCCGCCACAGTGCGATTTCGCCGCCGGGGTTATAGGCCTGCGGTCCGCCGCGCGTGGGGCCGATGATCGTCCAGCGCGTGTCGCTCTCGATATAAAGCGAGCCGGTGTCGTAGTTGTTGTCGGAGACAATGCCGGTGAACAGGTTGGTCCACGACGCCCCGGTCCAGCGCGCGATGCGCCACTCGCGCGGATCGTTGACCGGGCCGGATTCGTAGCCTTTGCTCAGCACGAAAAGAATGACAGGGTGCCCTTGCGAGTCGAACCGCGTGTCCTTGATGTAGACGTTGCGCGGCCAGCTCTCGTACTCATAAACAAGTGCCGGATTGGTTTTGCTCTTGAGCGGAATGTCCAGGATCGTCCCTCCGACAGTGCGCCAGGTCGCGCCGAAATCGTCGGACTCCATGTAGTAGATATTGGTGCGGTAATTGAGACCTTTGCCTGCGGGATGCATGTTGAACGCGATGCCGGTCTTCATCCCGTTCCACACGCCGCTGATTTGATAGTGGCCGTCTTCGAAATAGGCCAGTTCGCGCCGCTGTGTCCAGACCGTGCCCTCCGGGTTGCTGGTCATCATATAGTTGCCGCGCCCCGCCACATACCAGGTGTGAATGAAGAGGAACCCCTTGCCGGGATAATACATGGGCTGCGGATAAGAAAAATTGCCCGACCACATCAGTTGGAATTGATCGATGTCATACGGTCGGACGCTCCGCGAAATATACGAGGGGCGCGCGGTGCCGTGACTGCTGGAAAAGATCCAGATGTAGCCCTGATCGTCAAGGTTGATGACCGGGTTGTCGTGCGCGTCATCGGTCCGCTTGTCGAGCACGCAGGTCGGCTTGGCCACACGGCCGGTCGTATGGTCGAAGTATGAAACCATGTGGAAGAGCGTGCTGTTGTGGGTGTCCGTGCCGCCGTAGCAGAAGAAGGTGCGGTTGGTTTCCGGCGCATACCACGCGAACGGGATGTGCTTGGCGCAATACGTGCCCATGCCGCCGCTGTATTTGTAGACGTACTCGTCGCCGGAAGGCTGGTTGTAGTACCAGATGCCGCGGAAGCCGTCCATCTTGGTGTTCATCAGGAGCAGTTGGGCCTGATCCTTGCGCAGGGCGTCAGGGCCACCCGCCATCGCGCTGACCAGACTCGCGTCGCCGATATGCTCCGCAGTCCACCACGCGATCAGGCTGTTCGTGAGCGCGCCACCGCTCTCCTGCGCGTAGACAGCGGCCACATCGCCGGCCGTGAGCGCGCGGTTCCAGATGCGGATGTCCTCCATCCCGCCGCGCATCATGCGGTCGGGAAAATTCGGCACCGCGCCGATCTGTAAAGCATACGGCAGCGCGGAGCGGTTCACGGCGGCCGGCGTGGCGGCGCACAAGACGCCGTTCGTGTAGAGCCGGATGGCCGCGCCATCATACGTGCCGGCGTAGTGGAACCAGACATTCGTGGGTGTCGCCGGCCCCTTGGCTGACAGATATTTCGTCGCGCCAGAAGGATTGTGCTCCACCAGCATGCGCACACCGTTCTCACCGGGCACGTTGTAGCGGTACAGCGTGAAGCCGGTGCCGGCTTCACCCATGTTCAGAAACATCTGCGAGTTGGTGGCCGTTGTCTTGACCCAGCACGACACGGAAAAGTTGCTCGGGGTGACGCTGATCTCGGCCTGCGGCACCTCGTAATATGTCCGGCCGTCGAAAAAGACCGAATCGCCTGCGGGCGCGGCAAACGCCGCGCTTGCGGCGAACAGCGCCACAATCAGATGAAGCCAAAGGATTTGCATAATCACCATGCGGGAGAAACTGTTCAGCGGAGCAGCGCCGTCGCGCACCAGATCACAGGTGCCTGCCCGTGCAGATCACCCGTCACGCGCTTGCGGTCGAGATAGTACTGGCGGTCAGCCTTCTTGTTCGTGCCCTCGCACACATCGCGGACATCCCCGTTTTCGTCGATGTACGTCACCAGCGCCAGCCATGCCTTGCGCACAGCAGGCCCGTACGTCCGCGCGTCTAGCCAGCCGTTCTTCACGCCGGTGATCATCGCGAACGCAAACATCCCCGTGCCGGAGGTCTCGGGCCACGAGTCCCCGTCATCGATCAACTGCCGCCACATGCCGTCCGCCGCCTGGTGTTTCAGAAGCGACGCCATCATCTTACGGTAACCCTCAAGGATGCGCGGGCGGTCCGGGTTGTCCTGCGGCAGAGAGCGTAGCAGTTCGGCCATGCCCGCCGCCATCCAGCCATTGCCACGTCCCCAGAAAAACGGCACGTCCGGAGCATGGTAGAACAGCCCGTTCGGCCGCTGAAGTTCGTCTAGATACACCACCATCTCCTTCGCGGCGCGGTCGATGTACAGCCGTTCGCCCGTCGCGCGGAACGCCTGCGCCTGCACCATCGTGATCATGAACATGTCGTCGATCCACAGGCGCGTCTGCCACGTCAGGCCCTTTGCCGTCCAGTCCCGCGCCTCTGGCGTGTCGTCTTTCGCCCCCGCAGGCGGCGGCGTCCACTGCGCGTCTGCCATGTGCTTGCCCATCAGCAGATAACGGATGTCCCGCGTCTGCATGTAGAGTTCCAGCGGAACGGCGCCGAACACCGTATTATCCACATGGTTGGGCAGCGGCAGCAAAGGCGCCTCTGTCGCGAACAGCGGCTCGAACCGCAGCGCCAGCCGCGCCGCCAGCCCGTCATTCCCGGTCTCCTTTGCGAAACACAGCGCACCGTACCATGTGCAGACATCCGGGTAGGTGATCTGCTTGGGCGTCCGCGTGAAACGTCCGAACTGGCTGTGCGGCTGTGTCAGAAAACGCTCTGCGATCCGCATTCCCACCTCTGCCGGCGAAGTTCCGGCGGGCCAACCGCCCAGCAGGTTGTTGGCCGGTTTCTCCGGTGCCGACACGCATCCCGCTACCGCCAACAGGCCCGCAAGTCCGATTCTCATCATCGCTTTCCCCCTCTTGTTACTTTACACTGAACATCGTCCCTGTCGGCACATAACAGAGCGCAAGGCTGCCTGTCCGCTCGAAAATTTTCCATCCGGCCGGCAAAGCCGTGGCGGATGTCCACGTTCCGGTTTTTGTTCCGGTCCAGGTCAGCAGCGGGATCTCCTCGCCGCGCCGCGCCAGCCAGACCTCTTCATCCTGTGCAGTCACTGTGACCGATGCCCCCTCGCCGAATGACACATCGCCCCAGACCGTCACTCGGTCATGGCCTTCCAGTCCGATCTCCGCCGACAGCGTTCCGTTGAGCGTCAGCGCCGTGGCCTGCTCCGCGCTGCCCAGCGTGAGTGTCGCGCATGCGAGCGCTTCTCCGCCCGCAGCGAGCGTCCCGTCCACCGTCACCGAAGCCCCTGCCTTCGGAACAATCAGGCCGACGCCGCCCAGAGACGCTCCCGCACTGACCGTGAAGCTGCCGCCGGCCGCATTCGTTCCGTTGACGAGCAGCGTGCCTTCATAAATGCGGGTCGCGTTCTCATACGTGTTTGATCCGCTCAAAACCGTCACGCCCGCCCCGTATTTTTCCAGCCACAGGGCGCTTCCGCTCATGTGGCACGCCAGTTCCTGACGGTTCGTCACGTCAAGTTCGACGGTGTTGTTCGCCGTAAACGAGAGCGGTCCGAAATCCGCGCCGTCCGCCAGAACCAGACGCCCCGCACCCCGCTTGGCGAACGCGCCGCCGCCGTCGGTCGACGAACTGGTCACCGCGCCGCGCCACACCGCCCGCTTGCCGCTCACCTGATACGCGACCTGCACCGTCAACGTGCCGTTGGTCACATCCACGGGATTCTCCCAATACAGCACATCCGTCGCCTCGTCGTCCTGGAGTCGCAGCCGCTGCGGCGCAAACCCGATTTCACCGAGGACCAGCTTCCGGCGGTCGCCGCCCAGGTTGATCGTGAGATCGCCGCCGTACGCCGAGAATCCGCCGCCCGAGGCCGGCGTGGAGAGTGACGCGACATACCCCGGCGCGACCTCCGTCACGCGTCCCCACCACACCTGCCCCGGGCCGGTTCCGGGCGTGCGCGTAAAGGTCCCGCTTGTCTCCAGAACGCCGCCGGCTGAGTCCGTGCTGCTCACATCGCACAGCAGTAATCCCGCTCGCGGCGGCAGGCTGTCGGCCATCCCGGGCCTCAACATCCCGTGCACCGCCACAGTCCCCGCAAACCCGCGATTGTCACCGCCCAGCAGCACCACGCTGCGAACGCCTGATCCGGACCAGTGGTTCATCACCAGAACACCCTCGCCGCTGATGTCGCCGGCCACGTCGAACAATACACGCCCGGCTTGCGAACCGGTATCCCCGAAGAAGGTCAAGCCGCCGTCACAGACACGGATGCCGCGGTTGCGGTGAAGCGTGACCGTCGCAGAGGTGGCCGGCGCGCGGAGCATCGCCATGCCGGAGGTGAAGATGGCGTTGGTAGGCTGCGCGGGCACCGCGCCCAACGAGCCGTCACCGGCGACCGCCAGCGTCGTGTCGAGAATGTATGTGCCGCCGGAGTAGGTGTTGTCGGTGCGGGTCAGCTCGACCGCAGGTCCCGTTGCGATTGACATGGCTGCGGGATCCCACGTGCGTCCCAGAGCAAAGAGAGCGACCGGCCCCGTGCCGTTGTCGGTGAGGCGGGTATCCGCCACCAGTCCGGACTTGCCGTTGGACACGTTACGCCGCTCAATCACACTGTGAAAATCCGTCAGGATCAGGTCGGTGCCGTTGCCGCTGGTCAGCGACCCGCCGCTGAGCGTCGTGAATCCGCCGGTCCCGGCGCGCGCCAGCACCACGCCACTGCCGACCACGGTCGTGCCGCCCTCCTGCAGAGTGAGCACCTTGCCGTCATCCAGGCGCACACTGTTCACAGAAAAACCGTCCGCAGTCGCCGACGCCGTGAGGAAGAGATTGCTATCCGCGCCGAACCCGGCGTCATATTCGGAAAGCGACACGATCCGTCCTTCCGCGTCGAGCGTGGCCAGTTCCGTCGTGACGCCGACACTGGCCGCCGGCACGACCGGCCGCACCGCGCCGAACGCGAATCCCGCAGGATCGCCGCTGACCGTCACGGTCAGATTGGTGGTCGTTGTCACCGCCAAGGCGCCGCCGGGGCGCCGGGTTATCGTCCCAAAAGTCAGCGCGGCGCCGTTTGTCGGCGTATATCCGGTCGTGGTGAGCCGGCTGCGTCCGAAGGCCACTTCCAGCGCGCTGTAATGTTGCTGATACACCGTTTCTCCAACGCCGCACGGCACGATCACTTCGCCGCCTCCCCAGTCGCCGCCGAGCGTCAGCAAGGCCGCCGGATTCACCAAGTCCCATTTCTCAGGCGTGTTGTCAGCCGCCGTCCCGCTGCCGTTTTGGAACACCGCCCCGGGGCCGCTGACGCGGATCTCCCGCACGCGGGGCGATCCCGCGTTGCGGCTGGAGTGCAGGAAAAGGCCTTCTCGCACCTCATACTCCCCGTCAAAGTCGGGCTGGCTGTAGATGACCAGCCGTGGCGCGCCGCTCTTGACCAATGGTCCGGCCCTGTTCTCGGAGAGCGAGGCAACCGCCGTGCAGCCGCTGCCGCCTCCGCCGGTGATGCTGACCGTCAGCACATCGCTCTCGTCGTACCCTTCGCCCCGGCAGGTCACCACCGCACCGGTCACGGCACCCGATGCGTGATCGATCAAGGCGACCGCCGTCGCATTACTGCCGCTGCCGCCCACGAGCCCCACGCGCGGCGGCGCCAGATAGCCGCTGCCGCCGGCGGTCAGCGTCACAGATGCCACGCCCCAGCCGCCGGGGCCTCGCAGTGTGCCGGTCATGACCGCCCCCGACGGCCCGGGGAATCTCAGCCCCAGCCCGTCCTCGAACAGCGTCACCGCGTGCAGGCCTTCGAACAGGGTCGCGTATTCTGCACTGCGCATCAGCTCCAGCGTGCCGCCATCGCCGTTCAAACCGCTGACGCCGCTCTTGCCCTGCAGGAGCGCGGGAGCCCGCAGCGTCCCGCCCCGGTTCAGGTTCACAGCCGTGCGTCCGCCGAGCGTGGTATCCGGAGAACGCAGATAGACGGTGCTGCCCGCCTCGACCACGGCATCGTCCGCCACCGTCAATTCCGCGTAACACGGATTCACGCTCGAGCCGCCCGACAGCAGCCGGATCTGCGTCTCGAAACGCGCCGTTCCGCCATCCGTATAATACACCGCCTCGGCATTGTTGTTGCCGCTGCCAATCTCAAAATGATATCCGACAGAGAGCCCGTTCGTCGCCACCAACAGGTCGCCGCCGCGCTGGTAGAAAAGCCCTGTCGAATTCGACTGCACGGCCAACCGGTACCGTGTGTTGCCCGCGCCATAAGGCAACCGCAGACCGCCGCCCAGCAGTTCGTACGCGCCGTATCCGGAATAACCGGGCAGGAAGCGTCCCGTCGATTCCACGAGGCCGCCCTCCTGCACGATCGAGCCGACCGAGCCGGTGTTACGTCCCGGCGAGATGCCGAAATCCGTATCGACCGCGCTGAGCGACAGCCGGGCTTGATCTTTCACCGTCACGCGGCCGCGCGCGTTGTTGGCAGTGCCGACATAGAGCGCGTGCTGGTTGGTGGCTGAGAAGACCGCCTCGCCGGTGAGATCCAGCCAGGCCGTCTGGCCGGCGGCCGAACCCACACCGGTGATCGCTTTGTGCGTCGATGTCCAGATCCCGCGCAGTTCAGCCCGCCCCTTGACGAATTCGTTGCTGCGCACGGCTTGCGCGCCTTCAAACGCGCGTGTGAAAACATTGTCCGCGTTGTCCACCTTAATGGCCCCCACGAGCGGCGCGGAACCGTCCATTGTGACCACCGCATCGGCCGACAGCGCCGTATTAAACACCGCCGTGTCCGACGCGCCGGGCAGGATGCCGTCCACCCAGTTCGCGGGTTCTGACCAATCCCCGTCGCCGGCCGCCTGCCATAGCCGCTCCGCCGCACACACGGCGTACGACGTGAACCCTGCCATTATGACACTGACACACCGTTTCATGATATCTGAGCCTCTGGTTTATTGAACACTGATCATCGTCCCGGTCGGCACATAGCAGAGCGCAAGGCTGCCTGTCCGCTCAAAAATTTTCCACCCGCTCGGCAGGGTTGACGCCGTCGTCCACGTTCCGGTTTTTGTTCCCGTCCAAGTCAGCAGAGGGATCTCCTCGCCGCGCCGCGCCAGCCAGACCTCTTCATCCTGCGCAGTCACTGTGACCGACGCCCCCTCGCCGAATGACACATCGCCCCAGACCGTCACGCGGCCGTGGCCCTCCAGGCCGATCGCCGCCGACAGCGTTCCGTTGAGCGTCAGCGCCGTGGCCTGCTCCGCGCTGCCCAGCGTAAGGGTGCCGCAGGCGCCGTCTGCAGCGCCGGGGGCCAACTGCCCGTCCACCGTCACGTCGTTGCCTACAGCGGGAGCAATCTGTCCGGAGCCGCCCAGCACCGCGTTGTTGGAAACCGTGTAGGCGCCCGCCATCGTGTGCGGTCCGTCCGCAAACCAGGCTCCCTCATAGATGCGCATCGCGCCGGCCAGATCACTCGCCCCGACCGCAACGGACATCCCCGCGCCCCATTTGGTCAGCGGCCCGGTCCCGGTGAAATCACAGGCGAGCGTCTGGCGGTTGGTAATCAGGCACTGCAGCGAGCTGTTGACCGTAAACAGGATATTGGAACCCAGATCGGCACCGTCACACAAAAACAACTTGCCGTTCTGACGGACGGTCACCGAGCGCAGCCACTCGCCGGAGTTCGATATCGCACCCCGCCAGAACACCCGTTTTGACGTGGATGACCGTGCCACTTGGATGGAGAGTTTCACGCCGGCAAGATCGATCGGATTCTCCCACGTCAGGTCATCCGTGGCTGCGTCCGTCTGCAGGCGCAGCACCGTGGGCTTGAAGCCGTCCTTTCCCAAGGTCAACAGCCTGCGGTCGCCGCCGAGATTAACCGTCAGCGGCCCGCCGTACGCGGAGAAGCCGCCGCTTTCTGCCGGATCATTTGAGCCGACCAGCCCGGGATAAACTTGGTTCACCTCGCACCACTGCACCTGGCCGGGGCCCGTGCCGGGAGCACGCTGCATCACGCCGGACATCTCGACGATACCCCCCGCCTTCGTCCCGAGGGCCGTCTCCTCATGGCCGCACAGCGCAAGGTTGGCCGCATGCGACAATCCGAGGCCCGCCTGCGCCCGCAGGATACCGTGTACGGCGTACGTCCCTTCAAACGCGCTGTTGTCGCCATTCAGTTCGATGACACTCCCCACGCCTCCGCCGGCCCAATGGTTCAACACCAGAGCACCCGTGCCGCTGATGGGGCCGTTGACAATCATGATCGACTTGCCGGTCTGCGTGCCGTCGTCGCCGATCAGCGCCAAGCATCCGCCCCGGATGTTGATGCCGCGGCTGGCGTGCAGCGTCAGCGGCCACGCATTTTTCTTGGCGCGCAGCATCGCCATGCCGGACGTCACAATGTTGGTCTGCGTCACGCCGGGAACCACGCCTAGGCTGCGGTCTTCCGCCGGCTCGAGCGCGGCATCGATGATGCGCGTTCCGCCGGAATACGTGTTGGTCGGCTGGGTCAGTGCCGTGCAGCCGCCGTATGCGAGAAGCATCGATGACACATCCGCCGGCCCGACCGCAGCAAACGCCACCGGCGACGCCCCGTTATCAGCGATCAGCGATCCGACGGTCAGCGAAACGTTGTTGGCGTCTAGGTTACGCCTGCGGAAAGCGTCGTTGTTGTCATGCGTGTCGTAGACGATCAGCTCGCGTCCGTTTCCGCTTGTCAGCGCGCCGCCCCCGATCACCGAGCCGCCCGGCCCGTCGCCGACCGTGAGCACGCCGCTTTCGAGCACGGTTGTCCCTGCGCCGCTGAGTGTCACGTTCGCGGCGTCAAGCACCTGCATGCTGTTGACCGCGAGCGCCGTCGGCGAGATCGTCAGGCCGTCGGCGGTCATGAGGTAGTTCTTGTCGGGGCCGAAATCGTCCTCGTCAAACGTCGTCAGCGGAGCCCAGACGCCTTCGGACGACACGGTCAGCAGCTCCGAGGTGTTGAGAAAAGCGCCGGCCAGCACCGGATGGGCGGTGCCGAACAGATGCGAGGCCCCGGTCTTGATGTCGAAGTTCGCCAGATGCGAGGCGGAGACCTGGACCAGTCCGCCGGCTTCACGTTCGTACAGCTCGGCGCAGATCATGGCCAGACGGCTGCGGTCACCTTGCGTGACCGACACCCCCCCCGACTCAAAACTGTTTTTGCCCACATTGACCTTTAACGCGGCGACATGCTGGCTGTGCACGTTATCCGTGGGACCGCACATCTGACGGTACTGCCCGCCACCCAGATCTCCGCCCAGAAAGAGCGAGGCCGCCGGATTGATCAGATTGTCCAGGGCATTGTCCGTCGCCGAAGTGCCCGAGCCGACCTGCATGCGGCCGCCGTTCATCCGAACGGCCGTGACGGCGGGCATTCCGGGACTTGCGTCGGCGACCGATGACAGCACCACACTGCCACCGCAGGCCCGCACCTCACCGTTGAAGGTACCCATCCTTTCGACGGTCGTGTTGGCGGGGCCCATAAAGGACAAGGCACCCGCCGTGTTCGCACTGAGCAAGGCCGTCGCTGACGCGCCGCTGCCGCCGCCGCCCGTGAACACGACCGTCGGCACTCCGGTATAGTTCTCGCCGCGGCAGGTGACCACCAGCCCGGTCAGCGTCCCGCTGTCATAATCGATAAATGCCGCCGCCGTGGCACCCGATCCCCCGCCGCCGCTGAGTGCGACGATCGGCGGCGCGTGGTATCCGCTCCCCCCGTCCGTCAGCGTGACGTGCCCCACGCCGCTGCCTTGCGCAAGGCGCAGGCTGCTGTCCGCCTTGACGGTAATCGCAGATGAATTCGCGCCGATTCTCGCGCCGCCGCCATAGATGACCGCATTCACACCCCGGTCAAATACGTTCGTCCCCCTGAGGAAGTCAAAGGTCCCGCCGTCAAAATTCAGCGTCGCTTCCGTGAGAGTGTTCGCGGTTGACGTCCTGTAGATGTCGCCGGCGCGTAAGACCCCGCGCCCGTTCAGATTGACCACAGCCCGCCCGCGCGAACTCGAGTCATTCCCTAAAATCACACTGTTGGCCGAGCGCACCGTCATGCGTCCGTTTCCGGCCACCGTCAAGCCAGCATAGGCGTCCGCGCCGACATACGTGCCGGTAAAGTTGAACTTGATATTGTGATCGATCGCGGCTTCGCCGCCGTCGCAGTAGACCAGCCCAAAATACGACATGCCGGATAAGCTAGTGCGCAGAATCTCAAAACAATCGCTGCCGCCCCCGAATAAACCCGCCTTGTATTTCCCGTTACGCAGATAGAAGAACCCGGGGCCGTTCATGCCGATCCGCCAGCGCGTCTGAGAGTTCCCATAAGGATGATAAAACTCGCCGCCGGTCATTTCGTACACACCGTGCCCGCCGTATCCGATCACCATCGACGTGTTCTTTTCCACATAGCCGCCGCTCTGCACCACGGCGCCAACCGTCCCGCTCTCGCGTCCGACATACAGGCCGCGCGCCGTGGCGGTCGGACTGTAAAAACGCATCTGGCCGCCGGGCCGCACAAAGACTTGAGCCGCGGCGTTTGAGTTTGCCAGGTAGAGCGAGGATCCATTGGTAAAGATCAGAGCGCCCCCGTCGCCGATGTCAAAGCGCACCGGCGATCCTGCCACATTGCCGAAACGGCAGTACACCGCGTCCGGCGAGCGCCACTCCCCGCGCAGGACGGCAGAGCCCTCGCTCATCACAAACTCATTCGCGGCCAGAATGCCCTGAAAGCTCCGCCGCCAGGGCGCGGTGGCATTCTGCAAAAGCAGTTTCGTGATCGCCTGCTCCGGCGCGTCCATCGTCACCGTCACATCTGATGCGAGTGCCGAGTTAAACACCGCCGTGTCCGACGCGCCGGGCAAGACGCCGTCCGCCCAGTTCGCGGGATCGGACCAGATGCCGTCACCCGTTGCCTGCCAAACCCGTTCGGCCGCCGACGACCAGCACGCCGCAACCATCATTCCGAAACAGAAGAGTGACCGTTTCATCTGAATGCCCTT
>ENA-UOXR01002796-UOXR01002796.1-bioreactor-metagenome-genome-assembly--contig:-NODE-2796-length-15588-cov-5.320415_pt1 | contig 15588 bp, 12 predicted proteins | sample MGYA00238164_ERZ764825 | MGnify/ENA primary metagenome ERZ764825 (study PRJEB28920, sample SAMN05720171) | bioreactor metagenome | isolation source: Anaerobic biogas reactor | place: USA:Washington...
GGATGTGGCGGCGTTGTCAAAGTAGATCATGGCATCGGTTCTCGTGATCAGTGCCCTCGGTTCCGAGCGCGGGGAGGCCCATGGGCCTCCCCGCGGAGTCTGACTACCGACTGAGGGTCAGTCGGAATCCGTCATCTGCCTCGCTCACCTGCACGGCGCAGCCGAGCCTTTCCGCCGCCCGCGTCACGTTGTCGCGCGAGGTGACGGTGTCAACCAGGACCTCGATGGGAAAGCTCCCCTCTCGTATTGCCCGTCGCGCCAGGATGACGGGCTGCGGGCAGGACAGTCCGCGCGCATCGACGACGATCTTGTCCATGGTTACTCTCCCTGTTCCGCCGGGGCCATGGCAACGCGACGCACAGTCATGGCTTGCTCGCGCATCGTGAACCCCAGAATGACGCAGGCGACCAGTCCGATAGCGATGGCCCACATCCCGACGGGTGCGATGCCGCCCACCTGCAGGACGCCGTCGACGATGGCGTCGGGCCGGCCCGCCAGGCCGAAATTGTGCGACAGTGCCGCCCCCGATATCATCCCCAACACAAAGATGGCGGCGTCTCCATCCCCCTCGCCCGACAGGAAGAGCTGCCGGCCGGGGCAGCCCCCCGCCAGGACGAACGCCAATCCGGCGAGGGTCATCCCGAGCAGGTTCCAGAGGTGGGCGCTGTGCGCCACGGGCTGGGCGGCAAAGCCGACTCGAACCTGCCCCAAGGCGAGGTTGGCGACGATGGCCGTCGCCACCAGGGCGCCGACGCCGCTGATGAGATGCGTGTCGCCCATGAGGATGACATCGCGGATCGAGCCCATGGTGCAAAAGCGGGTGCGCTGCGCCAAGAAGCCGATGAGGAGTCCAACCCCCAAGGAGATGAGCAGCGGGGCGTACATCGAGCCGGGGCCTGACGCACTGGTGAAAATGGCCCCACCCTCGGTGAGGACCGGCCGGCCGATGGCCAGCGCCAGGAGCCCGAGCATCGCCGCGGGCATGATCCACCCGACGGCGGCGGGCGCTGCGTTGTTCCTCCCCAGGCTATAGCCCGCCTTGAGGAACTGGACGCCGATCCCAACGCCCAGCGCCAGGCCGGCGAGGCCGAGGATGGCGTTCAGGTCGCCGCCGGCCAAGCGCAACAGGGCGCGCCACGGGCAGCCGAGGAAAGCCAACGCCCCGATCATGGCGAACATGCCCAGGAAGAACCGGACGATGGGCGCCGAGCCGGCCCGCGGCTTGAACTCGCGATAAACGAGAGCGGCGATCATCGCCCCGAGGACGAACCCCATGATCTCGGGGCGGAGGTACTGCACAGCCGCGGCGCGATGGAGCCCCAGCGCGCCGGCGATGTCGCGCTCAAAGCAGGCCACGCAGATGCCCATGTTGGGTGGGTTGCCCCAGCGTTGAAGCAGTGGGGCCAGCAGGCCGATGGTCGCGCCGGTGACGATGATGCCCCAGCGCGAGGCGGAGAACGAGCCGAGTCTGGACATGGTGATGCCTCCTGATGGTGGATGATCCACGCGCGAGCCGGCGATGGTCTCGCCGGCGCGTGGCACGAAAACGCCGCCGCGACTCGACGTCGGCGGCGGCGACCATCGGAGGGTATGCACCCTCAATGGGCGCGGTTACCTCTCGGCCCCCGAACGTGAGTGCGCGGCTGCCAAAGGACGCCAACCGGCGTCCGAGGCGCCGGTTCAGGTACGGCGGTGCAAGACCGCGATCACGTTCTTTCCTCCCTCTGCAGTAGCGGCGCAAACGCCGCGAGGACACGGCGCCAGTCTACACCAGTTCAGCCCGCACGGCAAGCGCACCGCCGTGCCGTGGTCGCTCGGAGCAAGAGCGACGCTCCTCGTCCAGCGACACAAGGCCCCTCGGCTGCGCTCGGGGCGACGGAAGCGGCCGTCGTTCCGAGCGTCAGCGAGGAACCTCGTCCAACTGCACAAGGCTCCTCGGCGGCGCCTTGGGGCGCGTCAGGTGCCCCCGTGGGCCACGATAAAGCCATGGGTACGGGCAAAGATGGCGTCGCGCTCACAGTCCACAAGCATGTTGTGCTCCGACTTGTGGAGGATGACGAGTTCCTTGTCCGTCGATCCGAGGCCTTCCAGCATCAGGCGGGGTGAGGCGGGATCGAGGGTGGTGTCGTGGGTGGAGTAAAAGATGATGGCGGGGGTGCGCACCTGTGGCAGGAGGCGCCGCGTGGCCCGCTGCATCTTGAGCACCTCGTTCGCCCCGGTGGTCGGCACGGTCTCATAGTGCCAGAGGCGGCCGGGCGCCTCTGGATCGAGGAGGTCGGTGTCTCCCTCCGGGTCGCCCGGCCATTGCCGGACGAGATGGCGCAGGATGGGCGCCAGGTAGAGCAGCTTGTTGGCTGCCCTGAGCCCCGGCGAGTAGAGCACGATCCCTGCCAGGTCATCGTGATGCGCCGCCAGATGGACCGTCACCAGCGAGCCAAGGCTGAGCCCGCCGACAAAGATAGTGTCGCAGCGGGCGCGCAGCGCCTCCAGCGCCTTCTCCGCCGAGGCCACCCAATCGTGCCAGGTGACCCTATTCAGGTCCTCGGGCTCCTTGCCGTGCCCCGCCAGGAGCGGCGCCGACACCGTGAGCCCCGAGTCGTGAAGGCACTCCCCCAGCAAGCGCATCTCGGCCGGGGATCCCGTAAAGCCGTGGATCAGCAAACACCCCACCCGTCCGCCCTCCAGGACGAACGGGCGCGGGTCAACGTCAGGATTGCGTGGCATCGCGCTCCCCCCCCATAGAAACCGCAACGACTCTCGAGCGCGCTGAGGGTAGTTGTGGGTTGTGTGTTGCTCGGATGGTGGTGACAGGTTCCAGGTGGCAGGTTACAGGCTCAAGGGCCACCACCCGCTGAACCCTGTAACCTGCCACCTGGAACCTGTAACAATCCCTGTGTGCTCACAACGCACAACCCACAACACATAACCCACGTTCAGTCGTCGAGCCCCAGCTCCCGCAGTCGCTCCGGCGTCGGGTTGCCGGTGGTTGGGTCCCAGCCGCGGAGCGTGTAAAAGCGGGTGGCCAGTTCCGTCAGGGGCTCGCGCTCAGCGCGCTTGCGCTCCCCCAGGAGCGGATTCGGATTCTCTTCCAGCGTGTCGCAGAAAAAGCCGAGCACCGGGTCGTCCGTGGCGCGCGAGCGGCCGAAATCTCGCACCTGCTCGGCGCGCTCCAGGTTCAGCGCCCGGTCGGCGGCCTCGTCCAGCCCGTCGGGGCCTACCTCCTGGCCCGTCGCCAGGGCGTAGAGGTGGTACTCCAAGTCCGGCCCTTTGATCCCCTCGACGCACGGCAGGCCGTCGTCCGTGAGGCTGGTGAACAGGCGCGGGAACACGCGGTCGCACAGGGGCAGGCTGTCCTTCAGCATGGAGCGGCGCGCGTGCCACACCGCCGCCTCAGCCTTGCCCTCGTAGGTGCTCAGTGGGTCCATGGCCTCCGGCCGGCCGTAGAGATGATCGGCGATGCCGCGTAGCTGCTCCCACGCGAGGGTCTTGCTGCCGAACGGGCCGGCGCGCATCATGTCCTGGACGTAGGCATGGGCGCTCCCCATGGGGTCACGCGTCTCCACCATCCACAGCATGGCGCTCACCAGCCAGAAGGGATACGGGATATAGTTGCCGCGCGGGCCGCGCCCGTCCCAGTGGTTGGCATAGCCCCACCCGGTATAGACCTCCAGCGCCTCCTCAGGAAGGAATCCGGTGGCGGCGATGGCGCGCCGTCCACCATCCGCCACGACATCGGCCATGGGGCCGTCGTGGGTGGCGATGGCGTGCAGCACGTCATACCAGAAACGCGGCTCGTCCAACTCGATGGGCCTGCCGCCGATGTCGCTCATCAGCCCGGCGCGGTGGCACATGCCGATCCAGGGAAACAGCCCTTTCATGAGGTCCCAGTGGTTGATGCCCCAGTCGTTGGCCAGGACGTTCAGCTCAAAGCCTGCCTCGAACCCGATGTCCCAGTAGTGGCCCTCGGCGCCGCGGAAGCGACCTGCCGTGCACTGCTGAACGCCGCTGTAGGTACGCTCCGGCTGAAGTACACCCGGTACACCCTCGAACCGCGTGGCGCACCCCGAGATACAGTTCGTGCTGCAATGGATGCGGCGCGCCCCATAGATGCCGGGGCGGTTCGACGGCCGCGGGGCGCGCTTGCGGCTGTCCTCGATGTGCTCGCGGGCGATGGCGCGCGCCAGGCGCTGGAACCCCTCGCGATCCGCCAGGTCGACGCGCCCCGTGCCGTACACCGCCAGCGCCTTGAGCCGCTTGGCGCCCATCACGGCGCCAAACCCACCCTGTCCCGCCGCTGAGCCCTCGTTGGTGCTGATGGTGGCAATGCACGAGCGATTCTCGCCCGCCGGACCGATGGTGGCGATCTGCGTCTTGGCCCCCAGACGCTGCCGCAGGGTATCCTGCGTCGCCATGATTCCCTGCCCCCACAGGTCCTGCGCGTCGCGCAGCTCGGCGCCGCCGTCATGAACCCAGAGATAGACGGGGCGGGGCGCCTGCCCCGTGATGACGACGCCGTCGTACCCCGCGTATTTCAGGTGGTGACCCACGTCCCCGCCCATGCTGCCGCGCGAGAACCACGATACGGGGTAGCTCTGCGGCGCCAGGGAGCAGATGGTGAGCCGCCCCGAGGCGGGGGCTGTGGTGCCGGAAAGGGGGCCGGCGAGGAGCATCAGGGGGTTTTCGGGATCGAAGGGTGTCAGCCCCGGGCGGAGCATCTCCCAGGCCAGGGCGGCCCCCAGGCCGCGCCCACCGACGACGCGGGGCGCCAGGTCCATGATGTCGCGTTCGCCGATGGTGCCTGCGGTGAGGTCCACCATCAGAATGCGTCCCGCCCAGCCCGTCGTGTGTGCCATGCTTCCCTCGATGCTACGATGTGGCGACATGTCCATGTCGTGGTGACATTGTCATGTCGCGCTAGTTATGCCACGTCGTCGGGAGAGCGTCAAGTCTGTTCAGGGGATGCAGCGACACTTGCGGCATGGCTCTGAGGCGGCTACAATGCACGCGGCTCGGGCGGGGATGGGCCGCGGTTCTTATGGCCCGTCGCCCGGAGCGCGTCCCCGACGTCCCTGATGACGGCGCCCTCGTGGCACGGGTGAGGAGGCTATCGCATGGCGTATCGGTTTGCCGTGGACATTGGCGCCACGCGCACGATGCTGGCCCTGGTCGATGCGGTGCGCCCCGAGATCGTGGCGCACGATCGGCCCGAGACAGACACCATCTTTACCGGGTGGCGCTCGCCGGGGCTGGCGATGGCAGACGCGGTGCAGCGCTTCCTCGAGGAGCGCCGGGTGATGGCCTCAGAGATAACGGGCGTGGGGATCGGCGTGCCCGGCACCGTCGACCGGCCCAACGGCACCGTCCTCGAGTGCCCCAACCTCCACGTGCTGGACCACACGCCCCTCGCACCCGAGGCGTCGGCCGAATTGGGCATTCCCGTCTTCATCGACAACAACACCAACCTGATCGCCATGGGTGAGCACACCGCGGGGATTGGCCGCGGCGTGGACGACATGGTGGTGGTGTTTGTGGGGTCGGGCGTCGGCAGCGGCCTCATCCTGCGGGGTGAGCTGTACGAGGGGGCAGACGGGGGAGCGGCAGAGATCGGGCACACCGTGGTGGTGCCCAACGGCTTGGCGTGCACCTGTGGCGGGCATGGCTGCCTCGAGATGTACTGCTCGGGCAAGGCGCTCACCATGGTGGCGGGCCACATTTTCAAGCCAGGGGAGCTGTACGCCATCGGCTCGCGGTTCGCCGGCGCGCGCCTCGTCATCGAGCAGGCGAGCATCGGCCACGAGGCCGCCCGCCAGGCGCTTACGGAGGCGTTCACGTACCTCGGCATCGGCCTGATCAACGTCGTCAACACCCTCAACCCACGGCTGATCGTGCTGGGGGGCGGCATCATATCCGCCTGGCCCGAGGGGGTCGAGATCGCTACGGAGATGGTGATGCGCCACGCCATGCCGCTCATGCGCCGCAACCTGCGGATCGAGGTATCGCAGCTGCAGAACTATGCCGGCGTGCTCGGCGGGGCGGCCCTGGTGAGCAGCGAGGGCAGGCTATAGCTCGGCCAGCGCACGCTGGAATCATCGGCGCGTCACTACGGCGCGCCGCAAGCTTTTCACTGGAGGATCATGGTGGCCAAGATAGCGCGATTTCGGACCGGTGACGGCGCCGTACGGCACGGCGTACTGGAGGGGGGAGACACGCTGCGGGTGATCGATGGGGACGTGTTCGGCGCCTGGCGCGCCACGGACGTGACGGTGCCGCTGGCGCAGGCCAAGCTGCTGGCGCCCGTCGAGCCGCCGAACATCATCGCCATCGGGCTAAACTATCGCGCCCACGCCATCGAGAGCGGGGCGCCCCTGCCGGAGCGGCCCGTGATCTTTATCAAGGCCACCACTGCGTTGTGCGGCCCGGATGACGACATCGTCCTGCCCAAGGTGGCGCCCAACGAGGTCGATTACGAGTGTGAGTTGGCCATCGTCATTGGCAAGAGGGCGCGCCACGTGCCGGTAGAGTCGGCGCTCGACTATGTCCTGGGCTACACCTGTGCCCACGACGTCAGCGCGCGCGACTGCCAGCTGCGTGTCGATGCCCAGTGGGCGCGCGGCAAGTCGTTCGATACCTTTGCGCCCATGGGGCCCTGGATCGAGACGGACATGGATCCCGACAACGCCCCGATCCGCACGCGCCTCAACGGCACGGTGATGCAAGAGTCCAACACGAATGACCTCATCTTTTCGTGCCCCGAACTCGTCGCCTACATCTCGGACAGCATGACGCTGCTGCCGGGGACCGTCATCATGACGGGCACCCCGTCGGGGGTGGGCTTTGCCCGCAAGCCGCCGGTGTTCCTCAAGCCGGGGGACGTGGTCGAGATCGAGGTGGGCGGCATCGGCACACTGCGCAACGGCGTCGTGGCCGAGGACTAGCGAGGTGAGTATAGAACGCGGATGAACGCTGCAAGAGCGGGTACGCGTTGCAGGCTTCAGGTTCCAGGTTACAGCGCTTCGATGGGCACCTCACTGAAGCCTGTAACCTGGAACCAGTGACCCGCAACTCCTATCAGTGTTTATCCGCGTTCTACCTCTGGATACCGCGAGCGCAGGCCGGCCTGAAGCGTCTGCAGCCTGGCCCGCTGGTCGGCCACGCACGGAGGTAATGAGGCGAGGTTCTCGCCGGGGTAGGGGGTGGCGGCGGCGACCTCCAGGCAGCACGTCATTCCCTCCTCGAGGTTCTCCGCAAAGGTGCGCAGATAGGACAGCTCCTGCCGCGAGAGGTCGTCGCGCGCCGCCATGCGCTCGTAATAGCCCACGTAGAGTTCGAGTTCCTGCGCGAACATGTGGGGGCGCTCATCCGGCACGAGGGACGTGCCCCGCCCATAGATGTGATCGACCATCTCTCGTAGGGTATAGGTGCGGTCGAACCAGGCGAGGTTGGGCCCCGGGCAGACCGCCTGGGGCGCCTCGTCCGCCGCAGCGATGCCGAGGGCAATGAGGGCGCTGTTCCCCAGGTGGTCGCAGATGCAGCTCCTCGACATAACCGTGACGCGAAGGGTCGCCTTGCGCTCCTCCGGCAGGTCCATCTCCTCGATCTGCGCCAGCTTGTGACGCTGGTATTGCCGCGACCCGAGGCAGATGGCGCGCTCGGTGAACTCGGTGTTGGTGGCGCCGTACCCCTTGGGGCAGGGGGAGCCGGGCGCGCCGGCGGCGATCCTCCTCAGCCTGTGGCGCTCCGAGCCGCAGCCCCGCAGGTTATTGTAGGGAATGCCGAGGGGCGAGGCCTCGCTGACGTACAGCTCCCCAGGCCCCGCCTGAGCGAGCAGGGCGCGCGTGGCGTCGTCGACGCTGGTGACCTCGGGTACCAGCAGGAAGGGCGTCGCCCAGCCCGTGCGATCGACGCCGTACCCCTCCAGCAGGCGTCGCACCTCACCGTGGGTGCCGATGCCGCCCTGCACGGTGATCAGCGGGCCGCCGTTCCGCGCCGATTCGGGGTACTCCCACCCCTGGTCGCGGTAGTAGGCGAGCACCTTGGCGCGGGGGCCGTCGACGAGTTCGCGCCGGCTGGCCTGAAAGTCTCGCAGCACGGCGGGGAGGAGGTTGCCGGCCGTGGGAAAGGCGTGGCCGCCGCAGTTGAGGCCCGATTCGATGCGGTACTCGGATACCTCCAGCCCCATGCGCGCCAGGTAGGCCCCCTGGATCCGCGCCGAGCGCAGGTCGCTCACCTTGAGCGCGATGCGCTTGCGCGGTTCGCCGGTCGCATCGCGATAGAAGCAGCGGAACTGGGTCATGTAGCGAAAGAGCGCCTGGTTGATGCCCGCCGAAAGGACCAGAGTGGAGGAGACGCGGCTCTGGGCGTAGCCGCGCAAGGCGGCCATGGCGTCGCGGTACTCGTCGCCCAGGGGCGCACCGTGCCGGTCATAGTTCACGCGATCCACCTTGACCATGATGTTGGCGTCGATGGACCCCGGGCGCATCCGCGCCGTCAGGTCACGCGCCAGGGCGTCGCGGCCGGGACCGGTCGGCATGTCGAGCATGGCGCGATAGTCGCTCTTCAGGGGGTTGTCGTCGGGCAGCAGGCTAAAGTAGAGGTCCTTGGCGTTCCCCGGCTCAAAGGGCAGCTCCTGGATCTCACGAAAGCGACGCGCGACGATCTCATCGACCATATCCAGGTAGGCAGTGACGCGCCGTGCGCGTCCGTCCTCGGCGTCGCGGGGGATCGGGTCGTAGGGCAGGCCATACAACGGGCTGTAGTGGGCGCGCAGCTGCTCCAGGAGCAGATCGTCCACCAGTGAGATCGCGGCCGAGATGCCCAGCGGCGCGACACGGATCGGGGCGTCGGCCGTGTGCCCCGTGCCCATGACGGGGATGATAAAGGTATGGTCGCCCAGTTGCATGGCCTATCCTTTGGAAATGGAATGAGGGCGAGGCTACCTCGCCGCGCGGCTCCACAGTCGTTTAACACCTGCGAGACGGCCTGGTTATGGGTGCGGCCTATCGGTGTGCCGTCATCGGTCGCCCGGAGGTAAGTGTATGGCGAGCCACCGACTCACGCTGTCCCTCCTTCCGAGCACGTTCGCCGTCGTCCGGTTGGATGCGGCCGATCCCTGGCCGGCCTGGGCCCTGGACGCCTCGGACCTGGTGGCGCTGACGCGCACCGCCGACGAGCTATCCGTCATCTGCCGCGAGGATGCCGTGCCGGCGGGGGTGACGTCTCAGGGGGGATGGCGCGCGCTAAAGGTGCACGGCCCCTTCCCCTTTGACACGGTGGGCGTATTGGCCGCGCTCTCCGGCGCCCTTGCTGAGGCAGGGGTCAGCCTGCTGGCGGTATCGACCTTTGAGACAGACTACCTTCTCGTCCCCGGGGAGCGACTCGACGAGGCGGTGGCGGCGCTGGCGGCGCGACACCACGTGATGTAGAGAGAGGGGCGCCCCGCGGCGGGCGGCGCCCGCTAGGGGCGCCAGATCGCCGTCACCCGTGTGCCCTCGCCGGGGGCGGCGTCGATCTCGATGGTGGCGCCCGCCGATTCGGCGCGCTCGCGCATGATATTGATGCCCAGATGGTTGATAGGGATGCGCGCCAGGTCGAATCCGCGACCGTCGTCGGCGATCTCCATGCGGACACCCTCCGGGCTGCAACGCAGGTTGATGCGCGCCTCGTTGGCCCCCGAGTGCTTGGCGACGTTGTTCAGCGCCTCTTGGGCGATGCGATAGAGCGCCACCTTGACTTCGGAGGGCACGTCGCAATGGCCCTGACTGCTCACGCTGACGGGCACCCGCGCCCTGCCGGTGATCGACTCGCCGAGTTGTCGCAATAGGTCGGAGAGTTGCGCCTCGTCCAGCGCCGACGGGCGGAGTTCCAGGAGCAGGGTGCGCATCTCGGCCAGGGCGCCGCGCGTGAGCTGGCGCAACTCTTCCAGGCGACGGCGTCCCTCGTCGGCGTCACGCTCCCACAGGCGCGGGAGCACCTCGGCGATGAGGCTGGCGGAGAACAGCGTCTGGGTGACGGCGTCGTGCAGGTCCCTCGCCAGGCGAGATCGCTCGGCGGCGGCGGCGGCTTGCTCGGCGCGCTCGTAGAGCTGGGCGTTCTCTACCGCGACGCCGATCTGCTGGCCGATGGAGGCGAGGAGCGCCAGCTCGTCGTCGCCAAAGGCGCGGTCGGAACTCTCGCCGAGGATGATCGTCCCGAGCGTCTTGCCCCGCGACACGAGGGGCACGCCGACGATGGTCTGGAATGCCGCATCCGCGAGCCCCTCGCGCACGTCGTCCTGGATATAGTCCGCCGCCCGCCGCACGGCGGGGTGGGCGGCCTCCCCGTTGTACGAGCCCTCGATGAGCGCCAACTTATCGGCCAGGTCGGTCGGCAGGCCTTGCGCCCAGACGCGCTGCAGCGCCCCTCGCTCCACGCGGCAGTAGGCCGCGCCGGCTTCCACCTGGGTGAGTTCCACGGTCTTTTCCAGGCCGGCGCTGAGGACCTCACGCACGTCGAGCGAACGGCTCACCACCTCGGCGATGGCGTTCAGCGTCGCCAACTCGCGCGTGCGGTCGGCGACCTTTTGCTCGAGCTGGGCGTAGGACGACTCGAGTTGGACCGACATGGCGTTGAACTGCTCGGCCAACTCCTCGATCTCGTCGCCCGTGGGGGCGCTGATGGTGCGGCCAAAGCGCCCGCCCGCCACGTCCTGAGCGGCGCGGATGAGGTCCTGGATCGGCTGGGTGATCCGTCGCACGCCGAGGGTCACCACGAGCGCCGGCACGGCCACCCCCAGGGCGAGCAGGAGCAGCAGGAAGCGGCGGTAGGAGACGCTGGAGCTGAGCAACGCGCCCCAGTTCTCCTCTCGTACCAGCCCCCAGTCGGTCCCCGGCACCGGTGCATAGCTCGCCAGGATGAGCGTGCCCGTCCTGTCGCGCGTGCGCAGGCTGCCGTCCTGGCCGTCCAGCACGCGCTGCACCGCTTCTTGATCGGAGAGGTCCTCGCCGATGTGCTGTCCGCCGGTGCGATAGATGACGCGCCCTTGCCCGTCGACGAGGTAGGCGCTGCCCTCCTGTTCGAGGCGCATCTTGACGATGCTGGCGTAAAAGGCGCTCACGCTGGTGGCCCCGAGTCGGAACATCCCTACCATCGTGCCCACGCTTCCGCCCTCCGGGCCGATCACGGGCACGGCCACAATCACTACGTGGGCGCCACTCGTACCCTCGGGGATGGCGTCCGAAAAGTACGTGGACTGGGAGTGGAGCATGGCCCGGTAGTAGGGGCGATAGGAGCGGTCCTGGCCGATGAGGTCGGGGCGATGGGGGTACGACGCCACGACGGTGCCGTGGCTGTCGAGCATGATCGTGCCGCCGTCAAAGACGGCCAGCCGGTTCGCGGAGCGCTCGATGCTCGCCTGCCACGCGGCGGGATCGCCGTCGCGTAGGTCCAGGGTGCGCACGACCGAGGCAAGGAGGTCGCCGTGCTGTGCCAGTTCGGATCCCAACTGGCCGGCGCTCAGTCGCGCCAGTTCGCGGTCGCGCTCGATGACCAGGTTCTCAGTGACCTGCTGGTAGGAGTAAAAGTTGAGCAGCGCCACCGCCGCCAGGATAATGGCCGTCGGCACGAACGACCAGGCGATGATTTTGGATCGCAGGCTCTCGCGACGCTCCGGTGGTGTCACTCTGCCATCACCCCTCACCCGCCTGAGCGGCGGCGATCTGCTGGCAGGCCTGTACCATGCGCTCGACGGGGGCCTGGCCGAGGGAGAGGATCTGGTCCCAGGCGGCGTCGGCGATGGGCTTGGCGGCCGACATATCGGCAAAGAACTCGGTGGTTACCGAATAGCCCTCGCGATGCCCGTCGGCAAAGGCGGCGATGTCCATCCCTACGGCCTGGGCGGGGAACTCGTCGCGGATGCAGGCCACCCAATCGGCGACCAGGGAGTAGCGGGCCGGCTGCAAGAAGTGGGCCCTGGCCATCGCCCGGCCGTACTCCTCGCCGATGAGGAACTGCATCAGTTCCCAGGCCGCGTCGGGGTGTTTGCTGCGCGAATAGATGGAAAAGCCGTCGGTGGTGGCGAGGGTTGCCCGGCGCGCCGGGCCCTTGGGGAGGGGCGCGACGCCCACGGCGAACTCAGCGCCGCTGAGGATCTCCTTGAGTGCCCAGGAGCCGTCCTCCACCATGGCGACGCGCTGCGCCACAAAGGCGCGGGTGGTGCTCATGTGGCTGACGTCCATGGGCGTGGCCATGACGTGATCGTCCCACATGCGGGTGCGCAGCCATTCGAGGGCCTCGAGGGCGGGGGGCTCGGCCATCATGCAGCGACGCGCGTCGGCCGGGTCGACAAAGTGCCCGCCCCAGGCGTTCACGTGCACCTGAAGGCGATCCCACGAGACCTCTGTGAGGCTGCCCCAGACGGGGCGATAGCGCTCGGGGGCGGCGTCACACAGGCGCGCCATGGCGGCGGCATAGTCGTCGTAGGTCCAGTCGCTGTTCGGGTAGGCCTCGCCGCAGGCGTCAAAGATGTCCTTGTTGTAGTAGAGGGCCATGGCGCCGTGGTACTTGGGGAGGCCGTACTGTTGGCCGTCGGGCGTCAGGTAGTAGCGATACTGAGCCGGGTCCCAGTCCTGGATGGTCTGCTGGCTCAGGTCGCGGCTGATGTAGGGGCGCAGATCGAGCATGCCCCCCTTCTGCGCCCAGATGGGGTAGTGGGCGCAGCACCCCTGAAAGACGTCGGGCGCGGTGCCGGCCTGCATGTCGGCCAACATCTTGGTCTCCAGGTTCTCGGGGTCAGGCAGGTAAAAGACGCGGATGTTGGGGTGCAGGTCGTGGAATTGGGCCAACATCTCTTGCGCCATGGGGGGAAACCAGTCGGTGCGCCAGTCCTGGTAGACGAGTTCCACCACGGGTTCGTTGGCCCTGGCGCCGGCGATGGTGCGGGTGACGGGGCCGGGTTGGCACGCTGCCAGCAGGGCGGCGGCTGCCGCGCCGGCGGACAGGCGTAGGAAGGCGCGGCGGGAATAGGTGCCCGGCGTGGGGCCTGAGACGGACTGGCGCTGCATGGGGCCCCTCCAGGGTGGCCGTACGTAGGCTCGGTGCGTGGGGGAGAGTCTAGTGGATGGGGGGTGGGGTGTCAACTTGAGTGGGAACGGAAGGAACGCAGGTTCCGCAGATGGATTCGAGAATGAACCACAGAGATCACAGAGAAAACACAGAGACCACGGAGGAATGGGAAATAGGCCCCTCCTCTGTGGTCTCTGTGATCTCTGAGTTCTTTGGTTTTTGTCCGCGGAAATCAGCGTACTATCAGCGGAATCCGCGTACCATCGCTCTCCCTCTCGCAGACCTCTACGGCTTGACCACCGTGCCGTCGAGGCGGCGCACCTCGGGCCAGGCGCCGTTGTACTCGTGCTCCGGGAAGGGGTACTTGGCCGCCAGCGCCTCGTCGATGTCCACCCCCAGCCCGGGCTGCTCGTTGCACCACACGCAGCCGTCGTGGATCTCGGGCGTGCCGGGGAACACCTCGCGCGTCGCCTCCGGGAAGAGGGACTGCTCCTGGATGCCAAAGTTCGAGATGGCCAGGTCCAGGTGCAGGTTGGCGGCGTGGCCCACCGGGGAGACGTCGCCGGGGCCGTGCCAGGCGGAGCGCACTCCCAGGAACTCGCCAAAGGCGGCCAGCTTGCGCGCTGGCGTCAGCCCGCCGATGTCCGAGATGTGCACGCGGATAAAGTCGATGAGCCGCTCGCGCATCAGGGGCACGTACTCGGCCTGGTTGACGAACAGCTCCCCCATGGCGATGGGGGTGGCGCACTGGGCGCGCACCATGCGAAAGTACGCGATGTCCTCGGGGGCAAAGAGGTCCTCGAGGAAGAAGAGGCGGTAGGGCTCCACGGCCTTGGCCAGCCACACCCCCTGGATGGGGGGGATGCGCTCGTGGACGTCGTGCAGCAGCTCCACGTCCTCCCCCAGCGCCACGCGCAGGTGCTCGAGGAGCGTGGGGACGGAGCGCACGTAGGGGGTGGGCTCCCAGGTGCGCGTCTGGGCGGGGTTGAGGGCCGGGATGGCCTCTCCGCCGCGGGAGCCGTAGGTGGACAGGCCGGGGATGCCCATCTGCACGCGGATGTAGCGAAAGCCCTGCGCCATGAAGGCGCGCACGCGCTCCTCGACCTCCGTGGGGGAGGCGCCCGAGGCGTGGGTGTAGACGGGCACCGCCTCGCGCGCCTTGCCGCCAAAGAGCTGGTAGAGGGGCATGCCGGCGCGCTTGGCCTTGATGTCCCACAGCGCCTCGTCGAGCCCGGACATGGCGTTGTTGAGCACGGGGCCCGAGCGCCAGTAGGAGGAGACGTAGAGGGCCTGCCAGATATCCTCGATGCGGTCCACGTCGCGGCCCAGGACGAAGGGGCGGAGGTACTCGTCGATGGCGGTGGCCACGGCGAGGGGGCGCTGGGTGAAGGTGGCGCAGCCCAGGCCGTAGAGGCCGGGTTCGCTGGTGAGGACCTTGACGACCACCAGGCGGATGCCGTTGGGGGCGGTGAGGATGGTCTTGACGTCCGTGATGGTGACGGGGGGTGCTCCACGTTCGGTCATGCGATGCCTCCAGATGACTGCAGGTGATGGCAACGGGCGAGAACTCGTTGCGACGCGCTTGAGGCGCACTATAGCACGCCGGTGGGCGCCGCTCAAGTGCACGCGCCCGCCACGGCTGAGGAGGGTTGCGGGTTCCAGGTCGTAGGTTACAGGCGACAGGACCGTGACCTGGTAGAACATAGCCTGCAGCCGAACGGGAGGTAGAAGGTGCGGTACCGCGGCGCGGCGTTTGCGGGTATAATGGCGGCTAGCCGTGTGGGGCGCTACCGGCGCTTGGCCGCCGGGCGTCCGCCGGCTGAAGGCCGCAACACACCATCAGTGCGGGTCCCGCCCTTGGGTGCGAGCCGGCCCGCTGCGATCATCAGGAGGTACACATGGCGCGCTGTAGTTTCGAGTACGACCGCGACGAGGCCACGGGGTGGAGGATCCTGCGCATGCGGGCTGACGGCGATACGCCCGAGATGAACACGGTGGCCGAGTTCCTCCCCGAGATGGGCAGTAACCTCTGCCGTTTCGCCGTGGGGGACACCGAGTACCTGTTCGGCACTGTGGACAGCAACGGGCACAAGATGGTCCTCGGCACCCCCATCCTCTACCCGATGCCCAATCGGGTGCGGAACGCCCAGTTCACCTTTGGCGGCAAGGTGTATCGCTTTACGCCCAACAACGGCACCAACTTTTTGCACGGGCTGGTGCGTGAGGAGTTGTGGGAGGTCGACGAGCCGATCGTGGGGATGGAGAGCGTCTCGGTGACGACGCGCATCGGCTTTGACCCCACACGCAGCTTTTGGGATTCGTTCCCCATTCGGAACATGCTCGAGTTGACCTACACGCTGCGCGCCGGCACCATGCGGTTCAGTTTCAACGTGATCAACGAGGATAGCTACCAGTTGCTGCCCTTTGGCCTGGCCATTCATCCCTATTTTCGCGTCCACGGGGGGCGCGATGCGGTGCGCATTCAGGTGCCGGCGCAAAAGTGGATGGAGGCGGAGAACCTGCTTCCCACGGGGCGCCTCCTCGATCTGG
>ENA-UOXR01002811-UOXR01002811.1-bioreactor-metagenome-genome-assembly--contig:-NODE-2811-length-15526-cov-9.385366_pt1 | contig 15526 bp, 17 predicted proteins | sample MGYA00238164_ERZ764825 | MGnify/ENA primary metagenome ERZ764825 (study PRJEB28920, sample SAMN05720171) | bioreactor metagenome | isolation source: Anaerobic biogas reactor | place: USA:Washington...
GTTGATCCGGTGCCTGAGGCGCAAAAGCCAGGCCTCATCACAGGGGTATTCCGTCAGGCTCAAGGGCGTTTCCAGCCCTTGGTTGATAAGGGAAAGCACCTCTTCACGGCCAATGGCCTTCTCCAGCCCCTGAAGCGCCCGCAGGTCCTGCAAAGCCTGCAAAAAGTGCATCATGCGCAGGGATTCTTCCGGCGTGCCCCCCTGGCCGGGGTAGAGGATGTGGGCGTCCCCGGCAGGGGCCAGGCCGTCACAGTCCGTGTTCATGTAGGGGTCGCTGGGATAGCCCGCGCTTTGCGCGCCGTAGTAGTTCAGCGCCCAGTGGGTGATGCCCGGGATTTGCGCTGTGTAAAGCAAAAACCCCAGCACCCGCCCGCGGCAGGCGGGCATGGCGATCAGGGTGTCCGGATAGGCCTCGTGACGGCGGGAACTGAGGCTGGCCCAGCGGCTCTTTCCTTCAAAGCCCGCCAGCTGATCCAATTCCGGCACCGGAATGACGCCGGGCGTATTCTCCGGGATAAAATCCGGGCCCGGCAGGATGTCGATGATGGGCCGGCCGGCCAGAAGGGGCGCTGTCAAGGACAGGAGCTTGTGGTACTGTTCGCTGTCCTTTTCCCCCGGCATATCCGTCAGGTGGAAATAGCAGTGGTCCAGCACATCGATATAGGAAAGCTCCTTCGTCAGGGCGGGGATATAGGCGGCCAGAAAGGCCTGGTACTCCGGGTCATCCGCCGGGGTATCAGGGCCAAACAGCCGGGCATAGGTGCCGTCCTTCACCCCCATGATGCTGGCGGCCTGATAGCCGCCCTGAGGGCTGTAGAGGTGGGCCATTTCAAAATACCGGATGCCCTCATGCCGGCAGAGGCTGATAAAATCGCGCAGCTTGGCAAAGCGAAAGGTGTAGCCTAAGGGGGTGACAAACACGTCCACCAGCTGGGCCTCCGGCCGCTCCCGCCCGTCCCGGATCAGGATGGGCGGCGTGTGGATGGGGGTTAAGGCCATGTTCACGCCCCGTCTGGCTGCCAGGTGCAAAAACCCGCGCAGCACCCGGATATGCTCCACGGAAAACATGGGCAGGTGATAGACGGAAGCCAGGCTGTCCGCGTGCAGCCAGCGGGAGCAGATCAGCTTTTGCTCCGGCAGCTGCGCGTCCAGAAGAGAAAGGGTGATGCCGGCTTCCGAAAGCACCCTGCCGTCCTGGGCCAAAAGGGCCACCTTCAGCGGGTAATCCCCCGGCGGGGCATTGGGCGAGGGTTCGATATCCACCCACAGGGCGCTCCAAAAGCCGGGGTAGAGGCAGATGTGCCGGGTGTCCGCCAGATCCCTTAAGATGTCCGGGTAAATCCCGGGCGTGTCTCTTAAATAGCTTCCCCCGCTGTCAGCATAGCGGGGAAAACGGACCGGCACCCCGCTTACCTGCCGGATCCTCAGGGGCAGCGCGCAGTCAAAGGTGACGCTTACCCGGGGCAGCTCCCCTTCCCAGGGACCCAGAAGGGCGAAGGCCGCCTGGAGGGAAAACACCTCGCCTCTCAAAAAGCTGGCGGGGCAGTCCGTGGGGTAGCCCTCCGGCTCCTGGTCGTGAAACACCTTGTTAAGCCCGCTTACCAGCTTCAGCTTCACCCGCAACGCGCTCACCCCCTGTTCATTGGCTGGGCTTATTTTAACATAGACCGGGGGACTTGACCAAACGGATTCAGGATGCGCAACAAAAAAGGGCCCGCAGGCCCTGGGGTGAGGCGGGATTACTCCACCAGGCTGAAATCCTCCTTGGGGGCGCCGCACAGGGGGCATTCCCAATCCTCAGGCACATTTTCCCATGTGGTGCCGGCCGCTACGCCGTTGTCCGGATCACCCTCAGCTTCGTCATAAATGTAGCCACAGACATTGCAAACATACTTCTTCATAGGTTTTCTCTCTCCTTAGTTTTTCTTATGCTTCAGCCATCCATAGGCCGTGCAGGTTACAGTATTCGTAGGCGGCCACCGGGCGCTCCTCCTGGCCCAGGGCGAAGGCGGCCTGGGGGTCCTGGCCGGGTTTGAGCTGGCGGACCTGATAGCCGGCGCTGGTTTCAAGAACAATGAAGGGGATGTAGTGCTTTTCCTCCGAAGGGTGGGGGACGGAGCCGACCTTCACAGTGACCACGCTGCCCTGAACGTCGATCACGGGCACATGCTTTTCCCGGGAGGCGTCCACGGTGCCCGGCACCAGGGCTTTCATTTCCTCCCCGCAGCACACCACGGGCACGCCGGAAGAGAACATGTACATGACCACGTTGCCGCAATGGCTGCAAAAATGGAACTTCAACGCGATATCCTCCTTCCTGATATATTCTGCCTTATATTATGCGTTTAGTCAGGCGCTTGTCAAGACGCTTCCTTGACATTTGCCCTTGCCAAACCTACAATCATTTCATCCACAGCTTAAGGAGGGGAAGGGGTGCGCCGCAGACAGGCAGAAGGCAAGGCGCCTGAAGAGCACAGCGTCCGGTATGCAGCGTTTATGCCGGACAGCCCGGCCTATCCCGCCCCCGCCTGGCAGCCCTCAGACCGCGCCTGTCAGGAGCAGACGGAGGAGGCCTGGCAGGCCGCCTTCATTCCCCAGCCCCAGGACGGTTTTTTCTATCATGATCATATTGAAGACGGGCCGCAGGCCTATCCCCGGGAGACGGGGCCGCCCGCCAGAACCCAGGCCCGGAAGAAAGGGCGGGGGCGCTGGGGGGCGCTGGCGGCGCTGTCCCTTGCTTTGATTCTTGCCATTGTCTATTGGGTGTATAACGCTTCCCGCGCAGAGCAGGCCTTTCTTTATAAGGCGGAGGCCCTTGGCGCGGGCGTGTTTTTTGATCAGATCTATGTGGACGGCTACCCCATCGGCGGGATGACCTTCCCCCAGGCGCAAAGCGCCCTGGCCCAGCAGGCGGCCGCCGCCCAGAACGCGCTGGCCATCACCCTGAAGGTGGATGACACCGCCTACCAGATCACCCAGGCCCAGCTGCCCTTTATGCGCAACACCCAGGCGGTGCTGGAGGAGGCCTGGTCCATCGGCCGGCAGGGCTTTTCCTGGATGGTGGGGGAAGATCTTACCCCCTTTGAGGTGCGCTGGCGCCATGTGGAGCAAACCCGGCAGGATCAGGCGCATTTCCGCACCCAGGTCACCTACGAGGCCCAGGATCTGCGCGCGCTGTGTGAGAGCATCGTCAGCCAGATCAACCGGGAGCCGGTCAACGCGGTGATCGCCTCCTTTGACTTTTCCACCAAGGCCTTCACCGTTACCCGGGACGTGCCGGGGCGCAGGATCGAGGCGGCGGACCTGATCGGGCCCCTCACCCAGGCCCTGGACCGGGGGGATTACCAGGCCACCATCAGCCTTGAGTCCACCCCCATCCTGCCCCGGGTGACCAGCGTGGACTTGCAAAACGGCTTTGCACAGCTGGCCTCTTTTACCACCAGCACCACCTCTGAGGCGGACCGCAACCACAACATCGCCCTGGCGGCCCAGGCCTTAAGCGGCAGAACCCTGATGCCCGGGGAGAGCCTCTCCTTTAATGAAGCCACGGGCCAGCGCACCATCCAAAAGGGCTACCGGGGGGCGCCGGCCATTGCGGGGGGCGTGCTGATTGACGATGTGGGGGGCGGGGTGTGCCAGGTGTCCTCCACCCTGTTTAACGCCGCCGCCATGGCGGGGATGAGCATCGTGGAGCGCTCGCCCCATCCCTGGCCCATCAACTATGTGGACAAGGGCCTGGACGCCACCGTCAATTGGCCTAACCTGGATTTCCAGTTCAAAAACGACAAAAACACCCCCGTCTTTATCATCGCCTACTATCAGGACCGCAAGATGACGGTGGAGTTCTATGGCATGCGCTCAGGGCCGGGGGAGAGCATTCAGTTAGAGACCGAGCTTGTCTCCAGCACCGCGCCGCCCAACGAACCCCTGATGCAGCAGAATGCGGAACTGGCGCCCGGCACCCAGAAGGAACTGAAAAAAGCCCGCACCGGTTTTGTGGTGGACACCTACCGGGTCTATTTGAGGGACGGCACGGTGTACCGCCGGGAGAAGCTTTTCACCTCCCGTTACGCCATGGTGCAGCAGGTGATCGAATATAACTGAACAGGAAAGGAGGCAGGCGTGCGAAAAGGGGAGAAGCGCCGGCAGGAGCTGGTGGATACGGCCGCGGCTTTGTTTATTGACCGGGGCTATGAGAACACCGCGCTAAACGACATTCTGGGTGTTGTGGGCTGCAGCAAGGGCAGCTTTTATCATCATTTTGAAAGCAAAATGGAGCTGCTGGAGGAAATCGCCCGGCAGCGGGCCGCCCAGGGCTTTGAGGCCTATGCGGGGGAGTCGGACGCGCCGCCCCTGGAGAGCCTCAACCGCCTGTTTTACTGGGCCTGCCCCTTCAGGCAGGGGGAGGAGGGCTTTCTGGCCAGCCTCATGGAGCTGATGTGCAGCCGCCAGAGCGCAAGCCTTGAACAGGCCTTCAGGATGGGGGTGGACGCGCTGTTTTATCCCGCCTTTTTGCGCGCCCTCTCCCGGGCGGAGGAATACTCTTTTACGGAGGAGGCGGAGAGGAGCCTGATCTGGCAGAGCTACTTAAGCGCCTGCCTTTATATCCTGCGCCAGGCGGCGGGTTCTTTGCCCCGGGAGGGCAGGGAGCGGGCGGTCAGGCTGTTGAGAGCCCTGCGCCGGCAGCTGGAAAGCGCCCTGTATCTGCCCTACGGCAGCCTGGTGATCATCCAGGCGGAGGAGATGGCCCAGGTGCTCCTGGAGGCCCTGGGGAAGGCCGACGCGCTTGCTTAAAGGGGGATAGGCGTGTATAATCAACCAATCCGATCAAGGGAGGAGTGACATGCGGCGATTCTTCATCGCCTTGCTTTGCCTGCTGATACCCCTGACGGTGACAGGCAGGGCGGAGGCAGATGCCTTTACTGAGATTGCGCCGGCCCATCCGGTGCCGGACAGCGTCCGCGCTCTGATAGAGCTTGCCATAGAAGAGCTGGGCTATACCGAGGAGCGGGACGGCGTGACCAAGTACGGCACCTGGTATGGCGATCCCAAGGCGGAGTGGTGCGCGGAATTTCTCTGCTGGTCTGTGGCCCAGACGGAGGAAAAGCTGGGCATTACCCTGCTGAACGAGGAGTTCCCCCTGTATGGCGCCACCAACATCGGGCGCAACTGGTTCCTCTCCCAGGGGCGCTACATCGCCCGCACCGGCTTTGTTACCGACTGGGGCAGCCAGTGGTACAGGGGGGAGGACAAGCAGATGGAACGGGGGAGCTACATCCCCCAGCCTGGGGACTGGGTGTTTTTCTCCTACACGCCCTCCGGGGACACCACCCATGTGGCGATGGTTGAAAAAGCGGTGACGGACGCTGCGGGCGCCCTCTATATTCAGGTGATTGAGGGCAACAACCCTGACAAGGTGCAGCGCGCCCTATACCCGCTGGATGACTGGCGCATCCAGGGCTATGGCACGGTGCATGACCTGGCGGATATTGTGCTGCGCGGGGGCCTTGAGGGCAAGAAGGTGGCGGCGCTGCAAACCAGGCTGGCGGACATTGGTCTGATCGGCTACGGGGATATCAACAGCAAGTATGATCACCGCACCCAGGAGGCTGTGCGCGCCTTTCAGGCCATGATGGATTTTCCCCAGACCGGTATCGCCAACCAGCAGACCCAGCTGGCGCTTAACGCCTACGCCTACAAGTGGGTGATGGAGCACACTGAGTTCTGGACCGTGGACGGGGCCGTCAACTAAGGGAAAGAGGGTTTATGCAGGATCAGCTGATTATCCTAAACTTTGATAAGCAGTATGCGGCCGCCCTGGCCAGCCGGCTAAGGGCGGAAAAAATCTATTGCCGCATTCTGCCTGGCAGCACCCTGGCCCGGGATATCCGCGCCATAGCGCCCCAGGGGCTGGTGCTGGCAGGCGGCGTATCCGGCCAGTTTACCGGCGAGATCGATCCGGAGCTGATGCACCTGAATATTCCGGCGCTGGCCCTGGGGGACGCGGCCCCCGTGGCGGCAGCGCTTTTGGGGGCAGAGGCCTGGGAGAAGCGCACGGTCAAGGATGTGGCCACGGTGCGTTTTTTCCCTTCCGCCATCACGGGGGACCTGGAGGAGATCGAGCGCCAGCTGACCTATTTAAGCCCCCTGCATCTGCCGGAGGGGATGACGCCCCTGGCCCAGTGGGAGGATGCGGTCATCGGCGCCCAGCATCCGGAAAAGCGGGTCTACACCCTGCACTTCCAATTGGAAGCCAACGACATGGACATGATGGACCTGCTTTTGCGCTTTGCCACCCAGGTCTGCGGCTGCACGCCCTGGTGGGGCGAGGAAGCCTTTATCGCCCAGGCCAAGGCCGCCATTGCCGGCCGGGTGGGCGAGGGCCGGGCGGTGTGCATCATGTCGGGGGGGCTTAGCAGCGGCGTGAACGCCGTGCTGGCCCACCGGGTGCTGGGGGACAGGCTTCAGTGCCTGTACGTGGATTCAGGGCTGTTGCGCCAGGGGGAAACCGAGCGCTTTTTGGCGTATTACCGGGACCGTTTGGGGCTGAACCTGAAGGTGATTCACGCTGAAAGCCACTTTGTGGAGGCGCTTGAGGGCCTGGATAAGCCGGAGGACAAGCAGGCGGTGATCCTGCGCACCCTTCAGGAGCTGCTGGAAGGCGCCATGCGGACCATGGACTACGATCTCCTGCTGCTGCCGGCCAACGCCAGCCAGCTGATGGATGGGGATACGGCCGCCACGCCCATGCCCCGCATCACGCAGGACAAGCCGGTGCTGATGCCCTTATCGGAGCTTTTCAAGGAAGAGATCCGCTTTGTGGGGGAAGAGCTGGGCATGTCTCAGGAAATCACCCAGATGCAGCCCTTTCCCTGGACGGGGCTGGCGCTGAGAGTGTCCGGGGAGTGCACGCCCCAGAAGCTGGCGCTTTTGCGTCAGGTGGACGCCATCTTCAGCGAGGAAATCCTCGCGGCAGGTTTAAACAAAAAGCTGTGGAAGTACTTTGCCGTGCTTCACCGCCTGCCCAACCACCCGGACCAGGGCGCCGCCCTCATCATGCTGCGCGCGCTGACCGCCAGCCACCAAGGGGGCGAGTCAGGCGCCCAGGCAGCCAGACTGCCCTATGATATGCTGGAGCGGTTCACCGCCCGCGTTCGCGCTGCCAGCCCCCAGGTGCGCAAAGTGGTCTACGACCTGACCCCGGGCAGCAGCGGCCGCCAGGAATTTGAGTGGCAATAATTTCAAGGAGCGCACATGCGACTATCTCACCCAAGCGCCCCCTTTTCGGGCGTTCCCGCTGAGGATGTTTTTTTCGCCGCCAATGACCAGTACGTCCAGATGGGCGTGGGTTTTGTGGTGCTGAGCTTTCAGGAGGAGGGGATACCTGAGCGTCCGCTGCATCTGTATCTGGATATCAAGTCCCAGCCTTCCGCCAGAAACCTGCTGCTGGGCGCGCTTTTAGGGCGCTGCGAGCAGATGCGCGCGGCCTTCCCGGGCGTGAAGGGCCGCATCTACACCGAGCTGCCCCCCACCCAGTTTGACATGCTGAACTTCTACACCCAGAACGGCTTTTCCACGGAGGATGCCCGGGAGGAATACCTGGTGCAGCTGCCCGCGGGCCCCTCCCAGCCGCCTATGGGCTGCGAGTTTGCCTCCGTGCCCCTGGAAACCGTGCAGGATCAGTACGCCTTTCTTCAGCGCCTTAATAAATATCGCCTCTCGCCCATCGGGCACGATTACCTCACCCTTCAGATGCAGCAGCCCTATTTTCTGGCCCTGGGCTTTTACCGGGGCGGGCATCCCATCGCGGAGGTGATGATGACCGGGGCCAGCGCTGACACCGCGGCCCTTGTGATGGTCTATGTGCAGCGGGATATGCGCCGCCGGGGCGTGGCCCGGTCCCTTCTGTCCGCCGGGTCCGAATTGTTGCGGCAGCGGGGGGTGACCCAGGCCCTCACCCATGTGCGCACAGGCAGCGCCGGCCAGATGGGGCTGGTGCGCATGATGAGCGGCTCCCGGCGCAAGATCGTCACCGTGCTGCCCAGCCTGCTTTTCGGCTAAAAAAGGCTATATCAACCAAGCGCCCCGCGGAAGTTTTCCGGCGGGGCGCTTGCCTGTTGGCTTCCATCAGGTATTGTGGAAGCGGCCGCCATTGATATGGATGGCCTCACCGCCCAGGCGCTTGATGTATTCAGCCGTATCCTGCGCGTCTTTGCTTTCCTCCAGGTAGGTGAGAGCGACTTTTGCCCCTTCCTTGGCAAAAGCTGCCGCCACGGCGCGACCGATCCCGCTGTCCCCGCCGGTGATGAGCGCTGTTTTGCCTGCAAGGCGTTTGGCGCTCGGAAAATCATCATCAAAAATGAGCTTGGTCTCCATACGGTTTTCCTTGCCCGGCCTGGTTTTCAGCCTGTTTATCTTGATTCATATGTCCCTCCGATCATTATTCATGAGGTGTTAGTCCTTGTCTTTTTCCGGGGGCGTTTTGAGCCCTTTATCACGCGCTTCGGAAATGCCGATGGCAATCGCCTGGTCCCGGCTGGTCACTTTGTGGCCGGAACTGGACTTCAGGGTGCCGCGTTTAAATTTCCGCATCGTCTTGGCGATCTCTTCCTGTGCCCTTTTGGAATACTTCCTGCCGGATGTTCCCTGCTTCTTTTCGGTGTCAGCCATTTGTTCTTTCCCTCTGCCCGATGTTGGGCGTATTTCGGTCATATGCCGCAACTGATACTTCTGGGAAGATACCCTTGTGATACCGTATGAAACAGAAAAAAACCAATCGATTCAATGCGAATCAATTGGCCCTGTATTGGTCTGCCGGTGGGATTAGCCCGGCGGACACGGGCGCCAGGCGGAGAAACCGCCTGCCCCGCAAGGGGCATAAGAAGGCTGCCGGCAACAAAGGCAGTGCAGGGAGGGGCAGAGTTTTTACTCCTGGTCAGAAAGAGCGAGCGCCCGCTCCGCTTCCAGCGCGTCCAGAGGCTTTTTCGCGACCAGCAGGAAGATAAAGCCCAATAGGAAGAGCCCCAGCAGACCCAAGGCGCCAAAGGAAGAACGCCCGGTGAGGTTGCTGATAACGGCATATAGCAAAGGGCCTATCACGGCGGCGAACTTGCCGAAGATATCAAAGAAGCCAAAATACTCGTTGGAGCGTTTCTTGGGCACCAGCTTGCCGAAATAGCTGCGGCTGACCGCCTGAATGCCTCCCTGCATGGTGCCCACCAGGATGGCCATGGCCCAAAAAAGCCGGGTGGAAAAGCGGATAGCGGCCTGATAGCCGCTGATGGCCTCCGCTTCTTCCCTGGCAAAGTTGGCAAGCCCCGCAGAAAGAGAAGCCTCCGCCGACAGGGCCAGGGCCGGGTCATCCAGGCCCAGGGTAAGGTTTTCAAGAGCCTGGCTGTCATCATCCACAATGGCCCGGCTGGCGGACTGGAGGTATTGGTCAAGGGCGCGCTGGGCGCTCTCCTCCTGGGCCCAGGGCGCGTCTTCAACCTGTTGGACGATGGCCCCGCGCCTTAGGGCAAAGGCGTCCTGATAGCGCGACTGGTGGGGTTCCAGGGTGAAACCCATGATGAAACCCACAAAGCAGATGAACATGTAGACGGAAATCGCCACCATCAGGGCCCGGCGGGTGCTGATTTTTTTGGCCAGGCGGGCAAAGAGGATGGAGGAGGGCATCGCCACAATCTGGGTGACCAGCAGCGCCAAAATCATGCCTGTGGCGCCCAGGCCCAGGGCGGTGCCATAGGCGGTGGAGATGCTGATCACCGTGCCCACGCCGTCGATATAGAAAAAATAGGCGATGATGAAGAGCAAAAGGCCCTTTTGCGCCGCGATGTCCCGGGCGGTGTTTAAGATGCTGCCAAAGATGCCCTTCAAGGAGATGCGCTCTGGCCTTGGGATATAGTGCACCTGCTCCACGTTTTTCAGGAAGGGAATGGAGAACACCAGCCACCAGACGGGCACGATGAGGATGGAGAACCGCTGGGCGAAGGGGTTTGAATAGCCTAGCGTCATCAGCGCCGCGATGGAAATGACAAAGGGGATGGTGCTGCCGCCGATGTAGCCCATGGCATAGCCCCAGGAGGACACGGTGTCCATGCGCTCGTTGGTGGTGATATCCGTCAGGAAGCTGTCATAAAAAAGGTTGGCGCCGGAAAAACCAATCCGGGAGATCACATAGCCCACCAGCATCATCCGCCAGTCGTTGGTGATGGCCATGGAAGCGGTGAACACCACGCCTAAGAGCATGAACAGGGTGAACAGCTTTTTCTTCATGCCCTGATAGTCCGCGATGGCGCCTAAAACCGGCGCCAGGAGGGCCACCACCAGCGTGGCGAAACTGGTGCCATAGCCCCACCAGATATCCCCCTGATCCCCCGCGAAAGCTACAAAGATGGTGGGAAAAATGGCCGCCATGATGTTGGTGGCGTACACGGAGTTGGCCCAGTCATACAGAATCCAGCTGCGCTCCTTTTTGGTGAAGCGGGTTCTTGCGGCGCTTGCCATGCCCGTATCCTCCTGTCGCTCAGATATGCCTCATTATAAAGCAATCCTCTGGGCAAAAGCCAGCGTGCCGCCTGCTACGGGAAATTAATATATGGCGCTTTTTGATAATAAATGCGTAAAATATACGAGATTTATACAATTGATATACGGCAACCCCCTTCATTTGGTGGCTGAGGGATCACCCCACCACAAGGGGTAGGCCGGAAATTTATCAACAAGTTCGCTTTCATGCAGCCTATCCGAGCCCTTGAAAACTTGAACTGCACCCGCTTTCGTGCTAACATAAGCGCGTGGAGCAAAGGGCGGAGCGCACTTATCCACAGTGGCTTATCCACAGCCACAGCGAGTGTCTACCGGCAAAGCGCTGTTTTTTTTACCCCTTGCCTGTGCATAACTATTGTATAATTTTTGCTTTGGGAGTCGCGCATTGAACTATCAATCAATCTGGGAACGGGCCTGTCAGCTGATGCACGCGGAGATGTCCGATGTGACCTATTCCACTTGGATTGAGCGGGCGCTTCGGCCCTTGGACCTTTCGGGAGACCAGTACTTCGTCAAGGCGGAGACGGATTTTTATCACCAGTTTGTGGTGCCGCGCTATTCCGCGCTGATTTCCTCCGCCCTCCAGCAGGCCTCCGGCAAGGAGCTGAAGCTGAACATCCTCACCCCCCGGCAGGCTTCGGACTATCAAAACGGCGCCACCGTGGTGCGCAAGGCCCTGCCCCGGCTGAATGACAAGTACACCTTTGAATCCTTCGTGGTGGGTTCCGGAAACCGCTTTGCCCATGCCGCCTCCCTGGCCGTGGCGGAATCCCCCGCGGACGCCTACAACCCCCTGTTTATTTATGGCGGCGTGGGCCTGGGCAAAACCCACCTGATGCACGCCATCGGCCACTATATCCTCCAGCAGCGGCCGGAATCCCGGCTGGAGTACGTCACAAGCGAAACCTTCACCATCGAGCTGGTCACCGCCATCCAGACCAACCGCAACATCCAGTTCCGGGAGAAGTACCGCAGTGTGGACGTGCTCTTGATTGACGATATCCAGTTCATCGCGGGGCGGGACTCCACCCAGGAGGAGTTTTTCCATACCTTCAATGCCCTGTTTAACGCGGGGAAGCAGATCGTTCTCTCCTCCGACCGGCCGCCCAAGGAGATCGCCAAGCTGGAGGAGCGCCTGCGCAGCCGTTTTCTCTCGGGGCTTCTGGCAGATATCCAGCGCCCGGACATGGACACCCGCTGCGCCATTCTGCGCCAAAAGGCCAAGGAAGAGGGCATCCAGGTGGGCGAGGATGTGATTCAGATGATCGCCCAGAATGTGGACAGCAACATCCGGGAGCTGGAGGGCAGCCTCACCCGGCTGGCGGCCTATTCCTCCCTTTCCGGCCAGGAGATCAGCCTCTCCCTGGCCCAGGAGGCCCTGCGGGAGATCATCAACGATCACCAGCCCCGCAGCGTCACCTGCTTTGACGTGATGATGGCGGTGGCCGCCTACTATGGCGTCAGCGAGGAAGACCTGCGCGGGCCCCGGCGCAGCCGCAACGTCACGGTGCCCCGGCAGATGACCATGTACCTCTCCCGCAAGCTCACCGAGGCCAGCCTGCCCAAAATAGGGGAGATGCTGGGCGGGCGGGACCACAGCACGGTGCTGCATGGCTGCGCCAAGATTGAGGAGCTCAGCCAGAGCGCGCCTCCGGTGAAGGCGGCGATCGCGGATCTGACCAAGCTGTTGCTAAGAAATTAAAGGCACATAAAACCCGGGGACGACTGCTTGCCGTCCCCGGGTTTTATAATTTTTATTTAATAGATATGCAGCCCCAGGCGATCCATCTCCCAGCGCACCTCGTCCTCCAGCGCCTTTTTTTGCTGGCGCGGGCTGAGGTGATACCAGTCTCCTTTGGGGATGTTTTTTGATTCAAAAGGTAAAATGGGCTGTGTTAATTTTCTCATGCAAGGGGTCCTCCTCCCGGTTTTCTTCCTGCGGATCGGACACAAGGGTGATGGCGCCCACATCTTTGGATACCTGTTCCAGGGCGCTTTGCTGATGGGCGTAGCCCTGTACCGCCCCGCAGTCCATCAGGGTGAGCTTGTCCAGGATTTCCCGGGCGCTGATGGCCTCCTCCAGGGTCATCGCGCCGCAGTCCGCCACGGTGAGCCCTTCCGGGTGCTGGCGCAGCATGGCCTGGGTGAGGGAAAGCGTGCCCCGGTCGCGCAGCAGAAGGCCCTTATAGGTATTCAGCTGCCTGTATTGGGGTTTTAGCGCTAAGAAGGTTTCCTTCAGGCGCTCAGGCAGCAAAACGCTGCCGGAGACGATCAGCCCCTTAAGCTGCCCTAAGAGCCCCTCCTGCTTTTCCTCAATGACCAGGTCGCCGGGGGAAAACAGCCGGGCGCCGTGCTGGGAAAGGAGGCCCTCATCCAGGCTTTCAGCGCCCTCCACAAAGGCATAGCCCGCGGGAACAGGGATGATCCGGGCCTCGTCATCAAAGAGGGGCAGGGCTTCTGTAAGGGCGCTTTCTGTGATATAGGCCTTGGGGGTGATAAACCGGGCGCCCTTTTGAATCAGGGCGTTCAGGTTCAGGTTTTCCGCCGTCAGGGCCACGCTGTCGGTGACGAAGTACTGCGCCTTCTTTGCTCTTAGGATAAACAGCGCGTCCACCTGCAGCTTGCCGTCAATCAAGATGGCCTCATCCGGGTAGGGGACGGCCTTGCCGTTTATCTGAACGCCCGCCATAAAGCCCTCCAGGCTCTTGGGGTAGAGCACCTTGCCGTTTACGTGGATGCTGTGGTAGCCCTTAAGCGCCTCCTGGCTGCCGGGGCGGATGATCAGCCTGCCGTTTACCATCAGCATCGTGGGCTGCCGGGGAGGAGCGCCTGGGACAATCTCAAACTTGCCGTTTTTGACGCTCATCTGCATTCCTTCCACCGCCTGGATGATGCTGGCGGCGTTCATGTCTACCGGAATGCGGGCTAATAGGGCCTGGGCCTTTGGGCTTAGCACAATGACGCTGGCGTTGATCTGCAGGCTGCTGTAGGGGGCGATGCGCTCCTCGCTAAGCCCGGTCAAATCACACAGGGCGCTGTTGATGGTGAGTTTTTTTAGCGGTGTGGTCATGGTTCCTCTCTCCTTTGTTGATATAGTTGCCGGCTCAGGATGGCCCGGCTTTTCAGCAGCCGGGAGCGGATGGTGGAGGCAGGCAAGCCGAACTGCTCAGAAAGCTCTGTGGCGTTCATGCCCTCAAAGTGCCGCAGGTAAAAAAGCGCGCGGTCTCTGGGTTCAAGCAGGGCCAGCATCTGGGCCACATAGACCTGGCTGGTGTCGTCCTCCCGGCCCTGCTCTGAAAGAGCTTCAAAACGCAGGCGGCTGCCCCGGCGCGCCCGGTCGATAAAGAGGTTTTTTGCCGTGCGGTACAGCCAGGCCCGGCACTGGGCGTCTTCCATTTCCTCAAAGCGATCCGCATGCTGAAGGGCCCGCATAAAGGTGTCCTGGCACAAATCCTCCGCCTCCGCCCGGTTCCGGGTCAGGGACTGGAGGAAATGGAGCATTTCCTGATAGAACTGGGCGTACAGCCTGGTAATCATCCGCGCCTCCTTTCAACAGGATAACGAATCAGAGAGGCAAAGTGTTGACCCTGGGGATAAAAAAAGCGCCCCGGGTGGGGCGCGGTGTTGGCCTGGCTCAGTCCGCCGCGTAGGGCATCAGCGCGATGGCACGGGCGCGCTTGATGGCCTCGCTCAGCTGCCGCTGGTGCTTGGCGCAGGTGCCCAGCATCCGCCGGGGGCTGATCTTGCCGCGCTCGTTGATGTAGCGGCGCAGGCGGTTGGTGTCCTTATAGTCGATGTACTCCACCTTGTTGGCGCAAAAATCGCACACCTTGCGGCGCGGGCGCCTGCCGCGCGGGCGCGGCCTTCTCTCGGTTTGCTCAGACATTTTGTCGTCTCCTTAACATTCTGTGGCTTAGAAGGGCAGGTCGTCCTCGTCCACCCGGACGAAGCCGCCGGTGTCGGTGTCAGGCGCCGCCGCGGGAGGCATCGGCCGGCCGGGCGCGTCCCCTGCCTCCCCCCTGGGGGTGAGGAACTCCACCTCGTCCGCCTGCACCTCCAGGCTGTAGCGCAGCTGCCCGTCGTTGCCGGTGTAGTTCTGCAGCGTCAGGGTGCCTGATACGCCCACCTTGCGGCCCTTGGCCAGGTAGCGGCTGCAGTTCTCAGCCAGCTGCCGCCAGGTGGTGACGCGGAAAAAGTCCGCCTCCGCCTGGCCTGCCTCCGCGCCTTGACGCCGGCGGTTGACCGCCACCGTAAACGTGCACACAGGGATACCGGCTTGGGTGCTGCGCAGCTCCGGATCCCGGGTGAGGTTACCAATCAGGAAAATCTTGTTCAATGAAGGCCCCCCTTACTCCTCGTCAGGGACGATCTCAGCCGTCACAGCGGGCGCCGGGGCGGGGACTGCCTGGGGGGCAGGCCGCTGAGCGCGGGGCTTGACGTTGGACCGCTTGTGTTCAACACGGGTAACCAGGTAGCGCATGACTTTGTCGTCAATCTGCATGTTGCGCTCCAATTCCTTGGGGAAGACCGGGTCAGCGGAGAAGTGCAGCAGGACATAATAGCCCTCGGGCTTGTCATCCACCAGATAAGCCAGGCGGCGCTTGCCCCACTCCTCCACCTTCTCCACCTTGCCGCCGTGCTGGGCGATCAACGCGTTGTAGCGCTCAATCAGCTCCTGACGGGGTTCTTCCTCTACGGCCGTGTCGATGATGTAAAGCAGTTCGTAATCCATCTCTTTCACCTCCTCATGGACATATGGCGCCATGACTTGCATGGCGCAAGGATGTGCCAATTACATATTATACTCGCTAAAGCACCGATCCGCAAGGGCGAAATTCACCCTTGCGGATCGTGTGATAAAATCGATGGCTCAGCCCTGGGGGCCTGCTGCCAGCACCTCGGGGCTGACCTCCGCAAATTTCCTGATGTTGTTCTGGAACAGGGCGGCCAGCTTCCGGGCGGCCGCGTCATAGGCGGC
>ENA-UOXR01002820-UOXR01002820.1-bioreactor-metagenome-genome-assembly--contig:-NODE-2820-length-15473-cov-4.016993_pt1 | contig 15473 bp, 17 predicted proteins | sample MGYA00238164_ERZ764825 | MGnify/ENA primary metagenome ERZ764825 (study PRJEB28920, sample SAMN05720171) | bioreactor metagenome | isolation source: Anaerobic biogas reactor | place: USA:Washington...
CATCGGCGCCGGCCCGGCCGGGCTTGCGGGAGCCTATTTCCTCGCCCTCAAGGGGTACGGCGTGACGGTCTTCGAGGCGCTCCCCGTGGCGGGCGGCATGCTCGCCGTGGGCATCCCCGACTATCGTCTGCCCAGGGAGATACTGGAGAACGAGATAAGGTCCATCACCGACCTCGGCGTGGAGATCAAGTACAACATGGCCTTCGGCAAGGACATCACCGCGGAGAAGCTGTTCGGTGATGGATACAGTGCCATCCTTGTTGCCACAGGTGCCCACAAGGGACAGAGGCTTGGCATCCCCGGCGAGGAAACACCGGGAGTGCTTGACGGCGTGACATTCCTGCGTGACGTCAATCTCGGAAAAACGGTCAAGGTCGAGGGTAAGGTCGCCGTCATCGGCGGCGGCAACGTGGCCATCGACGCGGCACGGGCTGCCCTGCGGCTCGGGGCCAGCGATGTCTCCATACTCTACCGGCGCGAGCGGTCGGACATGCCGGCGTACGTTGAGGAGATCGACGAGGCAGAGAAAGAGGGCATCGCCATCAACACCCTCACGGCCCCTTTGAGCATAGTGGCGAAGGGCGGCAAGGCCGCGGGAGTGGGGTGCTCCCGGATGAGCCTCGGGAAGTTCGACAAGGGCGGCAGGCGCACACCACAGGCCATACCCGGTTCCGATTTCGTGTTCGACGCCGACATGGTCATAGCCGCCATAGGCCAGACGCCCGATCTTTCGTGGATGAACGGGGATGGTATCAAGGCCGGCAAGGCCGGCACCGTTGAAGTGAATATGAAGACCCTTGCCACGGGCGCTGACGGCATCTTTGCCGCCGGCGACAATGTCAGGGGACCCGCCACGGTCGTCGAGGCCGTCGGCGACGGCAAGACGGCTGCCATGGCCATTGATGAATATCTCGGTGGCGACGGAAAGGCGCCAAACGCCTTCCGTGATGAGCTCGTCAACATGGTCGTCTCCTATGACGAGACGATGTACCAGAAGGAACTGGGCAGGGCGGTGATGCCGCATCTGCCTGTATCGAAACGGGACCGCAATTTCAACGAGGTTGTTCTCGGTTACGACGAAAGGACCGCAGTCGAAGAGGCCAAGAGATGCCTTCACTGCTACGTCAGGCAGACCGAGTAGATGTGGGTAACTGACCCAAGGGAGCAGACCGCTATGATGATAAACATTACCATTGACGGCCGACCCGTCGAAGTGGAAGAAGGGACATCGATACTCAACGCCGCAGCAATGGCAAATGTCCACATACCGACCCTGTGCTACCTGCCCGAGGTCCAGGCGATAGGCGCCTGCAGGGTTTGCCTTGTCGAGGTGGAGGGCAACAAGACCCTCCAGGCGGCGTGCGTCGCGCCCGTGGCCAACGGGCAGGTCATTCACACGAATACGGAGAGGGTCCGCAAGGCAAGGCGCTTCTCGGTGGAGATGCTTCTCTCGAACCACCCCTTTGAGTGCTTAAGCTGCGCGAAGAACCTTCACTGCGATCTTCAGTCGCTTGCGTACGACCTCGGTATCAGGGAGATCCGTTTCACCGGGGAGAAGAGCGGCGGCCGGATCGATGAATCATCCCCGTCGATACGGCGGGACCAGAACAAGTGCATCCTCTGCAGGCGCTGTGTGACGGTCTGCCAGGAGATACAGTCAGTAACGGCCCTTTACATGCAGGGCAGGGGCTTCGAAACACGCGTGGAGCCTGCCTTTGACCGCGACATCAACGACGTGGCCTGCACGAACTGCGGCCAGTGTTCGCTCGTTTGCCCCGTTGGGGCCATAACGGAGAAGGAATACATAGACGACGTCTGGGCGGCCCTTAATGACCCGACCAAGTTTGTCGTCGTCCAGGACGCTCCCGCGGTCAGGGCGGCGCTGGGCGAGGAGTTCGGGTATCCCCCGGGTACCCTGGTGACGGGCAAGATGCTCGCCGCGGCCCGGAGGCTCGGCTTCGACCGCGTCTTTGACACGAACTTCGCCGCCGACCTCACCATTCTGGAGGAAGGGACGGAGCTCCTGACGCGGGTGAAGAAGGGCGGCGTCCTGCCGATGATAACAAGCTGCAGCCCGGGCTGGATAAAATTCATCGAGCATTTCTACCCCGAGCTCCTGGATCACCTCTCGACCTGCAAGTCGCCACACATGATGCTCGGCGCCCTGGCGAAGACATATTTCGCTCAGAAGGCCGGAATCGATCCGAATAGCATAGTTGTTGTTTCTGTCATGCCCTGCACGGCAAAGAAATTCGAGTGCAATAGGCCCGAGATGTATGACAGCGGTTACAAGGACGTCGATTACGTCCTGACGACCAGGGAGTTCGCGAAGATGATCAAGCAGGCCGGCATCGACTTCCAGGGTCTGCCCGATGAAAGTTACGACGACCCCCTGGGAGAATACACCGGAGCCGCCACGATCTTCGGGGCAACGGGTGGTGTCATGGAAGCAGCCCTTCGAACGGCCTATGAGGTGGCAACGGGAAAGACCCTCGAAAACGTGGAGTTCACGGGTGTGCGGGGTCTTGACGGCATCAAGGAGGCATCAGTCCCCGTTGACGGCATAGGAGATGTGCGGGTTGCTGTGGCCCACGGGTTGGGCAACGCCCGCAGGCTCCTTGAAAAGATCAAGACCGGGGAGGCGGATTATCACTTTATCGAGGTCATGGCGTGCCCCGGCGGATGCGTCGGGGGCGGCGGCCAGCCCATCCCCGTCAACAACGAGATCAGGTCGCTCAGGGCCCAGGCTCTGTACAACGAGGATTGCGCCCTGACCTACAGGAAGTCCCACGACAACCCCTCGATAAAGAAGATATACGAGGAGTACCTGGGGCAGCCGCTGGGAGAGAGGTCGCACCATCTCCTCCACACGCATTACACGCCGCGAAGCAAATTCTAGAGAGGAAGAGCGGAACCATTATGCATCCCCGCCCGGAATGAGGGCGGGGATGCCTTTTTCTTGCGAAAGCCTTCGGTTCATTGGCGCACGGACCTTTTGCCGGACCAGAGAACGGTGCATTTTGAAGTTGCATCTGAGCGGGAATTGAGGGAGAATGAGGCAACCTTCATCGAGATGCAGTTAACCGCATCGTCCCCGTCGGTCGTTGAAGTCAAAGACATGAACGTGATCCTGAAAATAGTCCCCGTTGTGCTCATATTCCTCCTGGGATATGCGCTGAAACGTCTGAACATACTCAAGAAGGAAGACGGCGACCTCTTTCTCAAGGTGGTCTATTACATAGCGTTACCCGCCCTGGTAATAATATCCATAGCGGACATCGAACTCCGCCTGAACTTTGTGCTTCTGCCGGTCAGCGGCGCTCTTGTCGTATTGACGACAACGGGGGTCTCGTTCCTTTTAGGTAAAGCCCTCCGGCTTCCCCGGGCGACCCTGGGCACTTTCATTGTCGGCTCGACGATCATGAACATAGGGTTTACCCTGCCCTTCTTCATCACGGCGTACGGCAAGGAGGGTCTGGCCCGGATAACCATGTTCGATTTCGGGCATATGACGGTCATATTCACCTTCACGTACTGGCTCGCGTGCAAGCACGGGACAAGCGGGATGGACAAAAAGGTTATGGTGAAGAAGTTGTTCCTGGTGCCCCCCATGTGGGCGCTTGTGATCGCCGTTGCGCTCAACCTCATGAAGATCAGGATCCCTTTCTTCATCAACGATTTTCTGCAGATGGTCGGATGGATGATGACGCCCCTTGTCATGCTGGCCCTGGGCCTTTATTTCAGCCCCAGGATGACGAGGATGTTTGCCGTCCTCGGGGCGACCTTCATAAGGATGATCATCGGCTTCGCCCTGGGATTCCTGCTTGCCGGGCTCTTCGGGTTTGAGGGGCTCAACCGGTCGATCGTGATGATAGGGGCCGCAGCCCCGGTCGGCTACACGACACTCACCTACTCCTTTCTTGAGAACCTGGACATGGAATTTGCGGCGAGCCTCATATCCTTTTCCATAATCATGGGCATGATATTCGTTCCCCTGCTGATATTGCTTCAATAGCGGCATCAGTACCGGGGGGCATCCTACCTGATCATCACGAGGAGCATCTTGTATCGGGTGACGGCCTTGAGGGCATGGGGTTTGTTTGCCGGCATGATGATCATCTCACCGCCTCTCACGGAATGGGGCTTGCCGTCGATGGTTATCCGGGCCTCGCCCTCGATGATATACACTGCCGCGTCGAAGGGGGCGGTGTGTTCGCTCAAACCCTCGCCCTCATCGAAGGCGAAGACCGTCATCGTGCCCGCGGGCTTGCGCACGATCTCGCGGCTCACGACGGAATGCTCCTGGTAAGCGGCAAGGTCTCCAAGGCTGAACGCCCGGGTCTCATTTCCTGTGGGTATGAAGTTCTCTGCCATGATCTGCCCTCCTTATAGTAATTGTATAGAACAGAACGTCCAAAGTGAAATTGACCTGGGTCAAGACGGCCTTCGAGGACTTTGCTTGATTGTTTCTTCCCGCCGGTTTATAACAAAGAACCATGGGCGATTTCAGGATCGAAGGGGATCTTCTGGGCGAGATGAAGGTGCCTGCCAGCGCGTACTACGGCATTCATACCCAAAGGGCGCTGAGGAATTTTCCCGTCTCCTCTTTCCCCGTTCCCCGGGAACTGATCGTTGCCCTCGCCGAGGTGAAAGAGGCCTGCGCCGTCGCCAATATGCGGGCGGGCCTTCTTGACCTCAAGCGCGGAGAAGCGATCGTCGCGGCCGCGAAGGAGGTCGCGGGCGGCGCCCTCGCGGACCAGTTCATGGTCGACGCTCTGCAGGGAGGGGCGGGGACGTCGACGAACATGAACGTGAACGAGGTTCTGGCCAACCGCGCTATAGAGATCCTTGGGGGGCAAAAGGGAGATTACGGTATCGTGGATCCCTTAGGTCATGTCAACCTTTCCCAATCCACCAACGACGTCTATCCCACGGCAGTGAAGGTTGCGGCAGTCAGGCTCGTCATCGTGCTCTCCGAGACTATCGCGCGCCTTCAGGGTGCCCTGCAGAAGAAAGAGCAGGAGTTCGCCGGCATCCTCAAACTCGGCCGGACCGAGATGCAGGACGCCGTCCCCATCACCCTGGGGCAGGAGTTCGGGGCCTTCGCGGAGGCCTTTGCCCGCGACAGGTGGCGCCTGTTCAAGGTGGAGGAGCGGCTGCGGCAGGTCAATCTCGGCGGCACGGCCGTCGGCACGGGCCTTAACGCGAAACGTGAATACATCTACGCGGCCATCGACGCGCTGCAGGACATCACGGGGCTTAACGTCGCCCGGGCCGAGAACATGGTCGACGTCACGCAGAACGCCGATGTCTTTGCCGAGGTCTCGGGGCTTGTGAAGGCGGCCGCCGTCAATCTGGCCAAGGTGTCGTCGGATATGCGTCTCATGTCCATGGGCCCGCGGGGAGGTCTTGCCGAGATAAGGCTCCCCGCTCTCCAGGAAGGTTCGTCCATCATGCCCGACAAGGTGAACCCCGTCATCACGGAGATGGCGACCGGCGTTGCCTTTCAGGTCATGAGCCTCGACCACGCCATTACCCTTTCGGCGGCGTCGGGGCAGTTCGAACTCAACGCGTTCCTGCCGCTTATCGCCTTCAACCTCCTGACGGAGCTCAAGCTTCTCGCAAACGCGGTCTCCATCTTCCGCACTCATCTGGTCGAAGGGATAGAGGCGGATGAGGAGCGCTGCAGGCGGTGGCTTGAGGAGAGTCTCTGCCTTGCCACCGCGCTTGCGCCGTACATCGGCCACGAAAGGGCCGGTGAGCTCTCAAAGGCGGCCCGGGAAGAAGGAAAGACGATCGGTGAGGCCGCCGTCGAGAGGGGGTTGTTCTCGGAAGAGGAGATCGAAGCCATTTTCCAGGCGCGCGAGTTGACGAGGCCGGGCGTGGCGGGGTCGAAAAAAGTGAAGAAAAGCAAGGAAGGACAGACGTGACAGATACGACACTCAATCAGACGCCCAGGGGAAGCCGTCTCCACATCGCCATCTTCGGCAGGAGAAATGCGGGTAAGTCGAGTCTCATAAACGCGTTGACGAACCAGGACATCGCCATTGTTTCCGATGTTCCCGGAACCACCACGGACCCCGTCTACAAGTCTATGGAGATACTCCCCATCGGGCCCGTCGTCATCATCGATACGGCCGGTATCGATGATGTGGGAGAACTGGGCAGGCTTCGCATAGAAAAGGCCCTCGGTGTTCTCAACAAAACGGACCTCATGCTTCTTGTCGTCGATCCCGCCGCGGGTGCCGGCAGGTTCGAGGAGGAGGTCATCGAAAAGGCCCGTGAGAAGAAGGTGCCCGTCATCATCGTCGTCAACAAGGCGGACCTTTATCCGCGATTCAGCACTGAGGAGGTCCTTCCCGGCACCGCTCTGCCAGTCGTGGCCGTGAGCGCGCTGACCCGTCAGGGTATCGACGAGTTGAAGATGGCCATGATCAGGGAAGCGCCGAAGGATTTCATGAATCCCACGATCCTGGGAGACCTCATCTCTCCCGGCGACACGGTGGTGCTCGTTGTACCCATCGATCTTGCCGCGCCGAAGGGGAGACTCATCCTCCCCCAGGTCCAGACGATCCGCGATATCCTGGACCACGACGGCATGGCTTACGTGGTGAAGGAACGGGAACTGAAAGGAGCGCTGGCAAAGCTGAAAGACAAGCCGCGGCTTGTCGTCACCGATTCCCAGGCGTTCCTCAAGGTCGCCGCCGATACACCAAAGGATGTCCCCATGACCTCATTCTCGATACTCTTCGCCCGCCATAAAGGAGACCTCGCGACGCTCGTGGAAGGGGCGAAGGCGGTGGAGAACCTTGTTCCCGGCGACAGGGTGCTCGTTTCCGAGGCCTGTACACACCACCGCGTGGAGGACGATATCGGGACGGTGAAGATACCGAGATGGCTGAACCAGCTGGTGGGCGGGCCCCTCGATTACACCTGGGTGAGCGGTCTCGAACTGCCGAAGGACCTGTCGGGATACAAGCTGATCATTCACTGCGGCGCCTGCATGATAAACCGCAAGGAAATGCTTCATCGGTTGATGGTGGCCAAACATGCCGGGATCCCTGTTGTCAACTACGGGGTCCTTATCGCCTATGTCATGGGAATCCTCGAACGGACGCTGAAGCCCTTCCCGGAACTGACCGAAGTCCTGGAAGACGATGGCTGAGCGTCTCCGGGCTTCCTTTACTTTTCGGTATCCGGGCAATATACTTATACGACGGAGGCCAAAGCATGGATCGACGGCATGGATGGGAAAGGGCCGATTTCCTCCGTCGCTCTTTGCGGCCGCGCGTCAGCTCGGTAGGATCGAGGCGGGGGCGAGAATGCGCTTGCCTGCCTCAGTCGTTGACTATATACTTTAACAAGACAGGCTTGGATCTGCACAGGGGTCATGAAAAAAAAGACAAGGGGGCTTAAGAGCTATGAAGACTGCAAAGGATATGCTCAAGGAGAAGAAGAAGGACATCTGGTCCATCGGACCGAACAAGACCGTTTTTGATGCGCTGAAGATCATGGGCGAGAAGGAGATCGGCGCACTGATGGTCATTGACGACAAAGGAAGGGTGCACGGGATCGTCTCCGAGAGGGACTACGCGCGCAAGATCATCCTCAAGGGAAAGACGTCGGCTCAGACCAAGGTGTCGGAGATCATGACCCCCGCGGACAAGATGTTCACGGTGAAGCCCGAGACATCCGTCGAGGACTGCATGGTCCTCATTACGGCGAAACGCATAAGACACGTCCCCGTGTTTGACAACGACAAGTTCGTCGGCCTCATCTCCATCGGTGACGTGGTCAAATCGATCATATCGGAGAAGGACATGCTCATCGAGCATCTGAGCAACTACATCGCCGGAAAATACGTTTAAGGTTCATCTCTGTCCCGGTTGCTCCTTTTTCTTGAAGGAGTGGCCGGGACCTCGTCCCACTCGTCTCCCCAGGGACTCGATCCGTGCTATCGCGGCGGTCCTGCATTCCTCGGGCTCTTCATCCACAGAAGGCTTTCCCGGATAGAGAAGGTATTCCTTCTTGTAGCGGACGGGAGTGATATTGGGCATGAAGACGTTCGCGCCCCTTGCGAGGGCGAGGTTCCGTCCCTCGCCGGGAAAGACGGCGTCGAAGGCTGTTGTTGCCGGTATGTGGGCGTCGGGGTTGAATATGCGCAGCGTCGCCAGGGCCCTGAAGAACATATCGGGGTCATCGTGATAGGCGTTCTTCGTTCCGCACAGAGGGGTGTCCGGGTGGGGGATGAAGGGGCCGATCCCGATCATGTCGAGGTCGAGACGGCGGCACAACAGGATGTTGTCCGCCAGCACTCCCACGGTCTCACCGGGGAGCCCTATCATGAATCCGCTGCCCGTCTGCACCCCGAGGCCCTTGAGGTCTTCGAGGCAGCGCAGCCGGTCACCGAGGCTCGATCCCGGATGGAGGCGCGCGAAAAGCGCCGCGTCGGACGTCTCGAAACGGAGAAGATACCGGTCCATGCCGCACTCGCGCCAGTAGCGGTATGTCTCGAGGGGTCTGTTGCCAACGGAGACGGTAACGGCCAGGCCGGTCGCTTCCTTGATCCGTCTTATGAGGAGCCCGAGTCTTTCATCTCCGATCCCCGGCGTCTCGCCCGATTGAAGGACAACGGTGGTCTGGCGGAAACGGCCCATCGTATCCGCTATCGCCAGTATCTCGTCGGGAGACATCACGTACCGGGCGACATTCCTGTTGGAGGCCCGTATCCCGCAGTAGAGACAATCGTTGACGCATATGTTGGAGAACTCGATTATCCCCCTGATGTACACGTCATCACCCATGTGGTTCTTCCGCACCACATCGGCATGCCGGTACAGTTCTCCGAGCGCCCCATCGGTCGCGCCAAGCATTTCAAGGGCGCGATCCCGTGTATATTCACCTGCCATGGCTGAAAATATACCTGATAAGAGGTCCTTTCCGCAACAGTGGGAGTCTTTGTGCTGGTACGTGTCTTGTGGCGTCAGGCAAAATACACGGCCACCCATATCGTGGGTTCCCCGTCGTCTGTGCGTGTCACTCTGTGTCGCCGATGCGGCGGGATGAGGATGTGGTCTCCCGGGAGAAGGGTGACAACGTCGGTCTCCCCCTCGAAGAGGATGTCGGCGCTTCCCGTGAGGAGAATGACCCATTCGCTGCGCTTATCGTCGTACCAGGAGCCTTGCGGTGTCACCTGGCCCCGGGAGATGATCCTTTCGATCCTGACGGCCCCGCTCGCCGCGATGGTCTCGAATATCTCGTCGGGGATATCGGAGGGGATGGGGGAGAAGACGTTCTGCTTTTTCATGGTATCCTCGATTGAAGAAGACAATGACCAATGATCAAATTCCAATGACCAGAAAAACAGACAATGATCAATGACCAGAGGTGATGCAATCGGTCTCTTCTACCCTTCTATCTGGTCAATTGGTTATTGTGATTTGGTCATTGTCCTCTTATTTGGTCATTGTCTTTTCCTTTATTTTCTGCAAAGTGTCTTTGAATTCCTCTTTGTCCGGGGCGAGTTCGACGGCCTTTCCCGCGAGTTTTTCCGCCTCGTCGAGATTCCTGTTCGTTGTGAAGTAGAGCCAGGCGAGGTTGTTGTATGCCCGGGGGTCGCCGGTCCTGTCGATCGCCTCGCGGTAGTGCTCCTCGGCCTTTGAGAATTCCTTCTTGTTAAAGAAGACGTTGCCCATGTAGAGATAGGCGACGGGCAGGGTCCGTGAGGCCTTTTCGTATTCCTTCAGTGCCTCGTCAAGCTCACCCGATCTCTCATAGGTCACTCCGAGATCGATGTGTTCCCGCGGTGTCAAGGGATCATTGAGGACGAGTATCCTCGGAAGACTGCAGGAGCAGAGGCAAAAGAGCAGGCCCGCTGTCAGGAGGGAAAGAGCCGGAGTGACCAGTAACCTGTCTTTTTCCATATTTCCTCCAGATCGGACGTCGGGACGACCTGTCTTTCCTTGCGGCCCGAATTCACGATGATGCCGTTCCCGGTGTAGCCCGTCGCCACCAGGAAGTGATCGAGCCGATAGATGGACCCGCCGTAGTCGACAAGAAGAATGACGGGTACCCCCCTGTCGATGCTCTCACGCAGACGGCTCACGGAACCCGTGAATTGCTCCGTCACGAAGCCTTTCTTCCTCGGGTAGTTCTCGAGGTCCGTGGGCAGGATGCCCCGTGCCCCGGGGCTGTAGATGGCCCGCGCTATCTCATCGACACCGATCCTGACGGTGCTGCCGCTGCGGGCATACCAGTAGTTCATGACCGTCGCGAGGGCAGCCGGACCGCACTGATACTCCTCCTGGGGGAAGAAGGGGACATTGGAAAGGACCTTTGCCCCTTCGGGAAGTGGGGCAGGCCCGGAGGCGCAGGCGTAGAGGAGAAGGATAAGGGCGCACAGGAACGGTAAGACCTTCATAGATATGCGTGCGGCCGCCGGGCGGCTCAAAAAGCGCCCGGCGGTCCTTTCGTCGCGAATGTCCTGCTATTGTGTCACCACGACCTTCTTGCCCGTGGTGAGGTTTATGATGAGAATGACGAGCAGTATGATAACGAGAACGGCTATGACGATACCAAGCCCGCTATCCTTGCCCACTCTCAGATCGTCAAGCTTCTGGGCGAAACTGTGGATCTGCGCATCCGTCATTTCCGAGACCCGTGACGCGATCTCTTCCGGAGAGAAACCGAGGTCGAGGAGTCTTTGTCTTACGAGCTTCATCTCGAGGACTTCCTGTATCTTCTGAATATCGGCGTCCCTTTGCGCATGAGGGATGCCGATCGTTTCCGATGGAAGAAATGCGGCATCGACACGGGGGGCGATGCCGATGATGAACATCGCTGCGATGAGATAATAAACCAGGGTTCTTCTGGCCATGTCGTCACCTCCTTTCGAATCGACCCGATTGATCGTATGTAACAGTTATATATCCGATATGCGGTGGTTTGTAAACCCTTTTGAGACTGGGCTCAAGGGGTGTGTTCCGGTTGGATCCCCGTCCGTAACAGCATATGACCATTGAAGGATATCGGTTCCTGTGGTATCCTGCACTCATATCGGCCGATGGTTTGCAGGGCCGGTTTCCTTACAAAACAAGGAGGTTCTCATGTCAACGATATATGATGTGTACGCACGGGAGATACTGGACAGCAGGGGAAATCCCACCGTGGAGGTCGAGGTCGTCCTGGAAAGTGGAGCGATGGGCCGGGCAATGGTGCCCTCGGGCGCCTCCACCGGTGAAAGGGAGGCCCTTGAACTGCGCGACGGTGACGTGAAGAGGTACAAGGGCAAGGGGGTGTAGAAGGCCGTCGAGAACGTGAACAACATCATCGCCCCCGAAGTCGAAGGGCTCGATGCCCTTGACCAGGCCTACATCGACAAGGTCCTTGTCGACGCCGACGGCACGGAGAACAAGAGCGTTCTCGGCGCCAACGCAACCCTGGGTGTCTCGATGGCTGTCACACGGGCCGCGGCGGACTTTCTCGGGGTGGATCTCTACCAGTACATCGGGGGCATCAGGGGACGGGAGATCCCTGTTCCCATGATGAATGTCATCAACGGCGGCGCTCACGCCCAGAACTCCCTTGATGTCCAGGAGTTCATGATCGTGCCCGCCGGCGCGCCGTCCTTCAGCGAAGCCCTGAGGATGGGAGCGGAGGTGTTCCACACCCTGAAGGGCATCCTGAAGGATAAGGGATACTCGACGGGTGTCGGCGACGAAGGCGGTTTCGCGCCGCAGATACAATCGACCACGGAGGCCCTCGATACGCTCATGAAGGCCATAGCCAAGGCCGGTTTCAAGGCGGGGAAGGATGTCTTCCTGTCCCTCGATGTCGCCGCGAGCGAGCTTTACAAGAAGGGGAAATACCACATAGACGGCAACGTCTGGGACGCGGGCAAGCTGGTGGACTTCTACGAGGCGATCGTGAAGAAATACCCCATCGTTTCCATAGAGGACGGGTTCGCCCAGAATGACTGGAAAGGCTGGAAGATATTCACGGACCGGTGCGCTTCGACCATACAGATCGTCGGTGACGACATCTTCGTGACGAACCCGAAGATCTTTGCCGAAGGGATACGGAAGGGGATCGCCAACAGCATCCTCATCAAGCTCAATCAGATCGGCACAGTCACGGAAACGCTGACGACGATCGAGATGGCCAAGCGGTCGGGGTACACCTGCGTGATCTCTCACCGCTCCGGCGAGACCGAGGACACCTTCATAGCGGACCTTGCCGTCGCGACCAACGTGGGACAGATCAAGACGGGGTCCGCGTCGAGAAGCGAAAGGATCGCGAAGTACAACCAGCTCCTCAGGATCGAGGATGAACTCGGCGAACTGGCGATATTCGGCGGTACAGGCGTTTTTTACAGCGTCAGGAAGAAGTAGAGGCTCCGCAGGCGATACGGGATATTCAGGACCAGCGATCCCTGAAGAGGAGAGGGCGCTGGTCCTTTTCGATCACCTGGGGGGCTTGGTGGAACTGTCCTTCTTTGGCTGGGTGGCCGCGTTTTCGCAATCCCTCAGGCAATCCTGGTAGCACCTGGCCTCTTTTTCCTTCGTGCACTTCGAATCCGTGCAGCAATCGGAAAGGCAGTACTCGCGACAGGACGAGGCGATCGCCGGCGGGGACGACAGAATGGCCGCTGCGGCGATCAGGGCCATCAGGGCCGATGCGAGAAGAAGTCTTTTCATCGTATCATCTCCTTGATATGGGGTATGACGATTTATAGCACTATGGTTCCGGACAGTCAATGTCCTGCGTCACACTTGAGGTCGTGCCGGGAATGATGTCAATGGACATGCCGGTTTTTTGTTGAGAATTTCGGTGCTTTTTCGGGAGAGATGGGATACATTGTACGTATCAATCCAAACATGAACGGTATCTCGTATGGTAAAGCTCTACAACATAGTGGATTCCCGGGTAACGGAATGTGTCGGTGCCGCGGAGAACATAGCCGTCTACATCAATCCCGATGAGAACGAGAGACGGCATCTCATCGACCAGTACCAGATAGACGAGCACACCCTTCAGTCGGCCCTTGACCCGGATGAGCTTTCCCGTATCGAGATCGAGTCGAATCATGTCGCCATCATTCTCAAGGTACCCGTCAATTATCAGGCCGAACACGCCTTCGAGTTCCTCGTTTCATCCATGGGCATGTTCCTCTTCGAGGACAAGCTTGTCATCGTGATGGCCGAGGACCTCCCCATCTTCGACAGCAAGACCTTCGCCCGTGTCAGCCGTCTCGCCGAAACGATGCTGAAGATCGTCAACTACAGCATCTTTCGGTTCCTGGAGCACTTAAGGGTCATCGACATGGTCTCCGACGAACTGGGCGAGAAGATCAGCACCTCCATGGAGAACACGTACCTTCTCAACCTCTTCGCGCTGGAGAAGAGCCTTGTGTACTATCAGAACGCGATCAACTCCAACTCCGTCCTCATCGAGAAGATGAAGATATACACGCAGCGGATAGGATTCACCGTCGATGACACGGAGCTCCTCGACGACATCACCATCGAGAATACCCAGTGCTACAAGCAGGCGGAGATCTATTCCAACATTCTCGCCAGCATGATGGATGCCAGGGTTTCCATCGTGAACAACAACCTCAACATCCTGATGAAGAAACTGACCATGATAACCATCGCCATCATGGTCCCGACCTTCGTCGTCAGTGCTTTTTCCATGAATGTCGCCATTCCTGTCCAGAAGCATCCCCACGCGTTCTGGATAATCCTCGCCATAGCATTCGCCGCCATGTTCGGTTTTTTCTTCTCCTGGAGGATGAGGAAGTAGAGAGACGGCTTGAGCCGCTTGAACGTCAAAAGAACAGGGTCTGGTGGAATTTCTCTGTCGCGCCCTTCCACTGGAAGGGCTGGTTGATCTCAGCTGCAATGGAGAGAAAAGGGAGACGTATGTGACTGCCCGGGAGGGAAAAAGAAGTGCGGGATTGTTGATGTATCGCCGGCTCGGGGGTGCGGTCGAGGTTTTGCTCATCCATCCCGGGGGGCCTTTCTGGTCCGGGAAGGATGACGGGGCCTGGAGCATCCCGAAAGGGTTGATCGATCCCGGAGAGGACGAACTCCTGGCGGCGATACGGGAATTCGAGGAGGAGACGGGATTCCCCGGGGAAGGCGAGTTTTTCGCCCTGCCGCCGGTCAAGCAGCCAAGCGGGAAGGTGATAGCCGCCTGGGCCTTCGAGGGCGACTGCGACACCACGAAGATGAAAAGCAACCTCTTCTCCATGGAATGGCCGCCGCGTTCCGGCAAGATGGCCGAATTCCCCGAAGCCGACAGGGCCGCCTGGTTCGACCTCCCATCGGCAAAGACAAAGATCATCAAGGGCCAGAGAGCCTTCATCGAAGAACTGGAACGCCTCCTCTCGGTATCCGGGGGGTGAGGTGGGAGCGGGGGAAAGGCTGAAGAACCTTATCTCTCGCCCGCTTCGCTCGAGTTCGCAGAGGTCGCAAAGAGAGACGGAAAAGAGAGAAAAGAATATCCTTATCCTTAAAGAACCTGTCCCCCCTCATCCCCCCTGTAGTCATAGGTCCTATGGGTCTATATATCCTATAGGTCCTATACTCTCTCCTCCAACCCCTATACTACCTCACGCCCCCCACACCTTCTTGTCCCCTCTTCCCCTTGAGTTCCATCTGAAGACAAAACTCTCTTTTTTGCCTCCCGTCGGAGACGGGATGCAAAGACGGCCGGATCCTGGTAGGCTCCGAGATCCGGCCGAATCTTTTCTCTGTGTGCTCTTCTCATTAACCCAGCACCCTCGAGCGAAGCGGGCGTGAGATAAAGTCTTTCGCTTTTACCCCAGGAACTCTTTCAGCAGGGCGTCGATCTGGTCCTGGGAGAGGTTTTCGCTGTCCGAAAGAGAGCTCGCGGGTGCGGCTTCCTGGGGTTCCGGTGTGGTGTTGACGTGGAGTGCCTCGAGGTCGGCCATGAGCTTGTTGAGGTCGGTCTCCTCATTCTGTGCCTCCGCGGTGTCGGCCTGAGGGGCGGGTTGTTCTGTCCCGGCGGGGTCGAGGTTGACAAAGAGCGCGTCGAGATCGGATTGCGAAAGTTCGGCCATAGGTCCTCTGATGCCCCGGCGGGCTATGATGTATTATCGGCAGGACGGGAGAAATATACAGGAGAAATCGGGAAGAATGAACCCGGGTGATTGCATTTCAGGTCTTTTGGAGGTATTATACAGCGGAGTGAACAAGAGAATGAAACGTTTCTTCCTCGCGGCGGTCCTCTCCCTTTTCCTCTTTCCTCTTTGTGGCATGGCACAGGACTGCCTCGACTGTCATGAGAAATACCAGAAAGCAGACCATGGGAAGGTCAAATGCGTTGCCTGTCACAGTGATGCGAAGGACCTGCCTCATCCGGAGAAGCTCAAGAGACCGGAATGCGCGTCCTGTCACGGGGATGCCGTCAAGCAGCATGAGGCGAGCGTTCATTCCGGCAAAGGTCTG